>Ga0268264_10000277_pt1 | contig 86740 bp, 98 predicted proteins | sample KBSSwiS32_FD_190357 | JGI IMG/M metagenome (GOLD analysis project Ga0268264, IMG submission 190357) | Switchgrass rhizosphere microbial communities from Kellogg Biological Station, Michigan, USA - KBS Switchgrass S3-2 (SPAdes) (version 2) | ecosystem: Host-associated > Plants > Roots >... | reverse complement strand
CAAGGGTGGTCAGATCGCACGTGCGGCGGGCACCTATGTGCAGATCGTCGGCCGCGACAAGGGCATGGTGATGGTTCGCCTCAACTCGGGCGAGCAGCGCTATATCCGTGCGGACTGCATGTGCACGGTGGGTGCTGTCTCGAACCCCGACAACGCCAACCAGAACCTTGCGAAGGCCGGCCGTAACCGCTGGCTGGGCAAGCGTCCGCTGACCCGCGGCGTCGCCAAGAACCCGGTCGACCATCCGCACGGCGGTGGTGAAGGCCGGACCTCGGGTGGCCGTCATCCGGTCACGCCTTGGGGCAAGCCGACAAAGGGTGCGCGCACGCGGCACAACAAGTCGACCGACAAGTTCATCATCCGTTCGCGTCACGCGAAGAAGAAGAGGTAATCCATGGCCCGTTCCGTCTGGAAAGGTCCGTTCGTCGATCTTCACCTTCTCAGGAAGGCAGAAGGCGCACAGGACAGCGGTGCACGCGCCCCGATCAAGACCTGGTCGCGTCGCTCCACCATTCTTCCGCAGTTCGTTGGGCTCACGTTCAACGTGTACAACGGCCGCAAGTTCGTGCCGGTGTCGGTCAATGAAGACATGGTCGGTCACAAGCTGGGTGAATTCGCGCCGACGCGCTACTTCCCCGGCCATGCTGCCGACAAGAAGGGTAAGCGCTGATGTCGAAGCCAGCATCCCCGCGTAAGGTCGGTGAGAAGGAGGCTCTCGCAGTCGCCACCACCGTCCGCGGCAGCCCGTACAAGCTCAATCTCGTTGCGGGCCTGATCCGCGGCAAGAAGGTCGGCGACGCACTTAACATCCTGGCCTTCTCCAAGAAGGGCATGGCCATCGACGTGCGCAAGGTTCTCGCTTCAGCGATCGCCAACGCCGAGAACAACCACAATCTCGACGTCGACTCGCTCGTCGTGAAGGAAGCTTCGGTCGGCAAGTCGATCGTCATGAAGCGCTTCGCAACGCGCGGCCGCGGCAAGTCGACCCGCATCATCAAGCCATTCGCGCGTCTTCGCGTGGTTGTGCTCGAGCAGCAGGAAGAGGCTGAATAATATGGGTCAGAAGTCTAACCCGATCGGTATGCGGTTGCAGATCAACCGCACCTGGGACAGCCGCTGGTACGCCGAAGGCGCCGACTATGGTCGTCTGCTGCTTGAGGATCTCAAGATCCGCAAGTTCATCATGAAGACCATTCCGCAGGCCGCGATCTCCAAGGTCGTGATCGAGCGTCCCGCCAAGCTGTGCCGCATTTCGATCTTTGCCGCGCGCCCGGGCGTCATCATCGGCAAGAAGGGCGCGGACATCGAAAAGCTGCGCAAGTCGCTCGGCCAGATGACCACGTCGGACGTGTCGCTGAACATCGTCGAGATCCGCAAGCCCGAGATCGACTCGAAGCTTGTGGCTCAGGGCGTTGCCGATCAGCTCGAGCGTCGTATCGCTTTCCGCCGCGCCATGAAGCGCGCGGTTCAGTCGGCGCTGCGTCTGGGTGCCGAAGGCATCCGGATCACCTGCGCCGGCCGTCTCGGCGGCGCGGAGATCGCGCGCACCGAATGGTATCGTGAGGGTCGGGTGCCGCTGCACACGCTTCGCGCGAATGTCGATTATGCCGAAGCCGAAGCGCACACTGCATATGGCGTGTGCGGCATCAAGGTCTGGATCTTCAAAGGTGAGATCCTCGGCCATGATCCGCTCGCTCAGGATCGGCTCATGATGGAAGCTCAGACGTCGGGGGTCCGGCCGGCGCGATAAGGGTTTCCCCCTTATCAGCGTCGCCTGATCGACCGGACAATCGGTGTCAGAAGGCGATAAGAAATGCTGCAACCAAAGCGCACTAAATTCCGCAAGGCCCACAAGGGCCGCATCCATGGCAACGCGCCCGGCGGCGCGACGCTGAACTTCGGTTCGTTCGGGCTCAAGGCCCTCGAGCCGGAACGGATCACCGCGCGTCAGATCGAAGCGGCTCGCCGCGCGATCACGCGTCACATCAAGCGCCAGGGGCGTTTGTGGATCCGCATCTTCCCGGATGTGCCGGTTTCGTCGAAGCCTGCCGAAGTCCGCATGGGCTCGGGCAAGGGTTCGCCTGAATTCTGGGCCGCACGCGTAAAGCCCGGCCGTATCCTCTTCGAACTGGACGGTGTCCCCGGTCCGCTTGCCCGCGTCGCTTTCGAGCGTGCGATGGAAAAGCTTCCGATCAAGACCAAGGTCGTCGCCCGGTTCGGCGAGTCTGTCTACGAGGATCAATAAGATGGCCAAGATCGCTGATCTCACCGGCAAGACCGATGACCAGCTGTCCCAGGAACTGGGCGAGCTGAAGAGGGAGCAGTTCAATCTGCGCTTCCAGGCTGCAACGAACCAGCTGGAAAAGCCGAGCCGCGTGCGTGTCGTCCGTCGGACGATCGCACAGATCAAGACCCTGCAGACGCAGCGCTCCGCTGCGGCCGCGAAGTAAGGAGCCCAGCTATGCCGAAGCGCGTGCTGACCGGATTGGTGGTCTCCGACAAGACCGACAAGACCGTGGTTGTGAAAGTCGAACGTCGTGTGAAGCACGCGATGTACGGCAAGATCATCAAGCGGTCGAAGAAGTATCACGCCCATGACGAGACCAACCAGTTTCGTGAGGGTGAGACGGTGCGCATCGAAGAGACCGCGCCGATTTCGAAGCTCAAGTCGTGGAAGGTGATCGAGCGGGTTGATACCCACGCGACGCCAACCCACGCCTGATTTGGAAGGATCTGAACAATGATCCAGATGCAATCGAACCTCGACGTCGCTGACAACAGCGGCGCGAAGCGGGTGCAGTGCATCAAGGTGCTGGGCGGTTCCAAGCGCCGTTTCGCGACCGTGGGCGACGTCATCGTCGTCTCGATCAAGGAAGCGGCCCCGCGCGGCAAGGTGAAGAAGGGTGACGTGCATCGTGCGGTCATCGTGCGTACCGCCAAGGACATTCATCGTCCTGACGGTTCGACGATCCGCTTCGACGGCAATGCCGCGGTTCTGATCAACAAGAACTCGGGCGAGCCGATCGGCACGCGCATCTTCGGTCCGGTGGTTCGCGAGCTTCGCGCCAAGAACCACATGAAGATCATCTCGCTTGCTCCTGAGGTGCTGTAATGAGCGCGCTGAAGATCAAGAAAGGTGACCGCGTCGTCATCCTGTCCGGCAAGGACAAGGGCAAGACGGGCGAAGTCACCAAGTCCTTTCCGAAGGATTCGAAGGTGATCGTGGCCGGCGTGAACGTCGCGACGCGTCATCGCAAGGCGAGCCAGGCCAACCCGCAGGGTGGCCTCGAGCGCATTGAAGCACCGCTGCACGTGTCGAAGGTCGCGATCGCGACCGCCGACGGCAAGCCGAGCCGCGTCCGCTTCGAGATCAGGGACGGCAAGAAGGTCCGTGTGGCCGTCAAGTCCGGGGAGACGATCAATGGCTGATGCCTACACGCCGCGCTTTCGCTCGCTCTATGACGACACGATCGTCAAGGCGATGACCGAGAAGTTCGGTTACAAGAATGTCATGGAAGTGCCGAAGATCACCAAGATCGTCCTGAACATGGGCGTCGGTGAGGCAACCCAGGACAAGAAGAAGGTCGAGCAGGCGGCAGCGGAAATGACGCTGATCGCTGGGCAGAAGGCCGTCGTCACCAAGGCGAAGAAGTCGATCGCGCAGTTCAAGCTGCGTGAAGGCATGCCGATCGGCGCGAAGGTCACCCTCCGCCGCGAGCGTATGTACGAATTCCTCGATCGGTTTGTCACGGTCGCGCTCCCGCGCGTTCGCGATTTCCGTGGCCTGAACCCGAATTCGTTCGATGGCCGCGGCAATTATGCGACGGGCCTCAAGGAGCAGTTGGTCTTCCCGGAGATCAGCTACGACAAGGTCGATAATATTCGCGGTATGGATGTCATCATCGCCACCTCGGCGAAGACCGACGACGAAGCACGTGAGCTGCTGCGTCTCTTCGGCTTCCCCTTCCCGGCGGTGGATCAGGATCAAAAGCAGGCCGCGTAAGCGGTCTGCCTGGAAAAGGAAGAACTTAAGTCATGGCGAAACTGAGTTCGATCAACAAGAACGAGCGTCGCAAGAAGCTGGTTAAGCAATATGCGGGCAAGTTTGCGCGGCTGAAGGCCGTTGCAAACGACACGAGCAAGGACGAGACGGAGCGCCTCATCGCGCGCCTGAAAATGGCCGAGCTTCCGCGCAATGCGAACCCGACGCGTGTACGTAACCGTTGCGAGGTGACCGGTCGTCCCCGCGCTTATTACCGGAAGTTCCGGCTGTGTCGTATTCAGCTGCGTGATTTGGCCAACAAGGGCCTCATCCCCGGCGTTACGAAGTCGAGCTGGTAAGGAAAACAGAAGATGGCTCTGACCGATCCCCTGGGTGATTTGCTCACCCGCATCCGCAACGGGCAGCGCGCCCGTAAGGACAGCGTGCTTTCGCCCGCGTCCAAGCTGCGCGCTCGCGTACTCGATGTTCTCCAGCGCGAAGGCTACATCCGTGGCTACAGCGAAGAAGAGCTGGCCGGCCATAGCGGCCTGCGCATCGAGCTGAAATATTTCGAAGGGCAGCCTGCGATCCAGCATGTCGCCCGTGTCTCCAAGCCAGGCCGCCGCGTCTATTCCGGTTCCAAGGAATTGCCCCGCGTCCGTAACGGCCTGGGCATCACCATCGTCTCGACGCCTAAGGGTGTTCTGTCCGACGCGGAAGCGCGCGACCAGAACGTCGGCGGCGAGGTTCTTGCGGAGGTCTTCTGATGAGCCGCATTGGTAAGAAGCCAGTTCCCGTTCCTGCGGGTGTCACCGCCGAGATCGAAGGCAAGACGCTTTCGGTCAAGGGTCCCAAGGGCACGCTGACCATGGGTCTGGAAGAAGAGGTCACTTATGCTGTCGAAGACGGCAAGATCTCTGTCCAGCCTGCGAACGCGACGAAGCGGGCACGTTCCTTCTGGGGTATGCAGCGCACTCTGGTGCAGAATCTGATCACGGGCGTGACGGAGGGCTTTACGAAGACCCTGCAGATCACCGGTGTCGGCTACCGCGCCAATGTCCAGGGCAAGAATCTGAAGCTGCAGCTCGGCTACAGCCACGACGTCGATTTCGAGATCCCCGAGGGGATCACGATCGTCACGCCGGATCAGACCACGGTCAACATTTCGGGCATCGACAAGCAGCAGGTTGGCCAGGTGGCCGCCGAAATCCGCCGTTGGCGCAAGCCTGAGCCTTATAAGGGCAAGGGTATCAAGTACGCCGGCGAATTCATCTTCCGCAAGGAAGGGAAGAAGAAGTAATATGGCCAAGGGTCTTTCACTTTTCGAACGCCGCCGTCGGCGCGTCCGTACCGCGCTTCGCGCTCGTGGCGGTCTCCGCCCTCGTTTGTCGATCCACCGTTCGGGTCGTCACATCTATGCCCAGATCATCGATGACGAGCAGGGTCGTACCCTTGCTGCCGCTTCGACGCTCGACAAGGATGTGCGCGATCAGACGGGTGCGACCGCTGAGGCAGCAGCTTCGGTCGGCAAGCGCGTGGCTGAGCGTGCCGTCGCTGCCGGCGTCACCCGCGTCGTGTTCGATCGCGGCGGCTTCCTGTTCCATGGTCGCGTCAAGGCGCTGGCCGATGCGGCCCGCGAAGGCGGATTGGAGTTTTAAATGGCTGACGAAACCGAAATCCAGGCAGCAGCACCGGCAGACGCCGTAGCTCCTGCAGCCGATGGTCAGGGCGAGCGTCGTGGCGCCCGTGGTGGCCGCGGCCGCGCCGGTCCCGGTGGCGGCAATGATCGTGGTGGCGGCCGTGGCCGTGACGGCAATCGTGGCCGTCGCGACGATCGCAACAAGGGCGGCGAAGACGGCGGCGAAGAGCTGATCGAAAAGCTGGTCCACATCAATCGCGTCTCGAAGACGGTCAAGGGCGGTAAGCGCTTCGGCTTCGCAGCGCTGGTCGTCGTGGGCGACGGCAAGGGCCGTGCAGGCTTCGGACATGGCAAGGCACGCGAAGTGCCGGAAGCCATCTCGAAGGCGACGGCTGCTGCCAAGAAGGCGATGATCCGCGTTCCGCTGCGTGAAGGCCGTACGCTTCATCACGATGGCAACGGTCATTTCGGCGCAGGCCGCGTGACCGTCCGCACGGCGCCTCCGGGCACCGGCATCATCGCGGGTGGCCCGATGCGCGCCATCTTCGAGAGCCTCGGCGTGCACGACGTGGTGACCAAGTCGGTCGGCACTTCGAACCCCTACAACATGATCCGCGCAACGTTCGAAGCGTTGTCGGATCAGACCTCGCCCAAGTCGGTGTCTCAGCGCCGTGGCAAGAAGATCGCCGACCTGCTTGGTCGTGGTGGTGCTTCGGCCGCAGTTGCCGAGGCCGAAGCTGCAGCGATTGCGGAGTAATCGACGATGGCTACCCTCAAGGTTACGCAGACCGGTTCGCCGATCCGCCGTCCGAAGGATCAGCGCGCAACGCTGGTCGGTCTCGGCCTCAACAAGATGCACAAGACGGCCGAACTCCAGGATACCCCTGAAGTCCGCGGCATGATCGCCAAGGTGCAGCATATGGTGAAGGTCGAGGGCTAAGGCCCCGATCGACATCGGCCGGCCTTTCGGGGCTGGCAAAAGACGTCGAAGGGGGCTAACGCCCCCTTCCTCTATTCAGCGCGAACATAGCGAAAGCGAGTGCACAACATGAAACTGAACGAACTCCGGGACAATGCAGGCGCCCGTAAGGGCCGGATGCGCGTCGGACGCGGTATCGGCTCCGGCAAGGGCAAGACCGCAGGCCGCGGCCAGAAGGGCCAGACGAGCCGCTCGGGCGTCTCGATCAACGGCTTCGAAGGCGGCCAGATGCCGCTTCACATGCGGATCCCGAAGCGCGGCTTCAACAACATCTTCGCCAAAGACTATGCCGAGGTTAATCTCGGCGTGATCCAGAAGCTGTTCGAAGCCGGCAAGCTCGATGCCAAGACGGTTATCGATCATGACGTGCTGAAGGCCGTGGGCGTTGCCCGTGGCGGCAAGGACGGCGTGCGCGTACTCGGCAAGGGCGAGTATAGCGCCAAGCTTTCGTTCAAGGTTGCAGGCATTTCGGCCGGCGCAAAGGCTGCCATCGAGGGTGCCGGCGGTTCGGTCGAGGTGATCGAAGTCGTCGCGGCTTCGGACAAGGCCAAGGCCAAGCATCGTACCGTGCAGCGCGTAAAGGCTGCCGACAAGGAAGCGAAGAGGGCTGCGGCGAAAGCCTGAGCCTTCTGAGTTGTCGCGATTTCCGATCAGCGGATGATTTCATCCGATTGGAAATCGCTTAGGCCGCCGCTTCGCCGCATTGGGCTTAGACAAGCTCGAAGCGAACACTATATGGAGCGGCGGGCAGGGCTGAACAGGCTCTCCCGCCGTTTCCTTTTTCGGGGTCAGAAAACAACATGGCATCCGCAGCCGAACAGATGGCCGCCAACGTCAGCCTGTCGCAATTCGCGAAGGCGACCGATCTCAAGAAGCGTCTTTGGTTCACCCTCGGTGCGCTGATCGTCTTCCGTCTTCTCAGCCATGTGCCCTTGCCCGGCCTCGATCCGCGCGCTTTGCAGACGCTGTTCGACACCACCAAGGGCGGTGTGCTCGATTTCTTCAACGCTTTCTCGGGCGGCGCGTTGACGCGCATGTCGCTGATCGCACTCGGCGTGATGCCCTACATCACCGCCTCGATCGTGGTGCAGCTGGCGACGTCGCTGTCGCCGACGCTCGCCGCGATCAAGAAAGAGGGCGAGAGCGGGCGCAAGAAGCTCAACCAGTACACCCGCTACGGCACGGTGCTGCTGACCGGTATCCAGGGCTATTTCATCGCCGTCGGTCTTGAAACCTGGGGTGCCAGCGCCGGCATGGAAGCCGTCGTCGTCGATCCCTATCTCTTCCGCGCGACCACGGTCATCTCGCTGATCGGCGGGACGATGTTCCTGATGTGGCTGGGTGAGCAGATGACCAGCCGCGGCATCGGCAACGGCGTCTCGCTGATCATCATGGCGGGTATCGTCTCACAGCTTCCCACCGCGCTCGCCAATCTGTTCGAAGGCGGCCGCACCGGTTCGCTTTCGGCCTTCTTCATCATCGCCGCCGTTGTCGGTGTGATCGGGCTGGTCGCGCTGATCGTGTTCATGGAGCGTGCGCAGCGGCGGGTGCTGATTCAATATCCCAAGCGCCAGACGCAGCGCGGCATGATGCAGGCCGACAAGAGCCACCTGCCGCTCAAGATCAACACCGCCAACGTGATCCCGCCGATCTTCGCGTCGTCGCTGCTGCTGATGCCGCTGACGATCAGCCAGTTCGCGGGCAAGCGCGTCGCGGGGGAGAGCCGTTGGGGCGATATCGTGATCGGGATCAACCAGTATCTCCAGCACGGTACGCCGCTCTATATGGCGCTCTATGCGGCAGGGATCATCTTCTTCTGCTTCTTCTACACGGCCGTCGTGTTCAATCCGGAAGAGACCGCCGACAATCTGAAGCGCTACGGTGGCTTCATCCCCGGCATCCGTCCCGGCAAGAGCACTGCCGACTATCTCGATTATGTGCTGACGCGCATCACGGTGATCGGCGCGGCGTATTTGACCTTTATCTGCGTGCTGCCAGAATATATCACGGCGCGATATGGTCTCGGTGTCGCGCTCGGCGGCACCAGCCTGTTGATCGTGGTCAATGTCACGATCGATACGGTCACGCAAATCCAGAGCCATCTGCTCGCCCACCAATATGGCGATCTGATCAAGAAGGCCAAGCTCAAGGGGGGAAATCGCCGGTGATCCTGAAAGTCGTGCACGAGGCGGACGCATGAACATCATTCTCCTGGGCCCCCCGGGGGCCGGCAAGGGAACGCAGTCCGAGAAGCTCGTTCTGGAGCGCGGCATGGTGCAACTCTCGACCGGCGATATGCTTCGCGCTGCGGTCAAGGCCGGGACGCCGATCGGCCTCAAGGCCAAGAAGGTCATGGAGGCCGGCGAACTCGTCTCCGATGAGATCGTCTCGGGCCTGATCGGCGAAAAGCTCGACAGCATGGACAGCAGCGAAGGCGCGATCTTCGACGGTTATCCGCGCACGGAAGCGCAGGCACGGTCGCTCGACGAGATATTGAGCGCGCGCGGCCGCACGCTTGATCATGTCATCGAACTCGAGGTCAACGAAGATGCTCTTGTCGAGCGTATCACGGGTCGCTTCACCTGCGCCAGTTGCGGTGCCGGCTACCATGACACGTTCAGGCAGCCGAGGGTTGATGGGACGTGCGATGTGTGCGGCGCGCATGAATTCAAGCGTCGACCCGACGATAATGAGGAAACCGTGCGCACGCGCATGACCGAATATCGCGCCAAGACCGCGCCGATCCTGCCCGGTTACGAAGCGCGGGGCCTCGTGCAGCGCGTTGATGGCATGGCTGAAATGGATCAGGTTGCCCGATCGATAGCGTCGATCCTCGATCGCTGATGGTGAGTACGCGGCCGGTGTCTCTTGGCATCGCCCGCATTTCATGGTCTTTGTACCAGGACATGGCACAATCAGGCGACAGAAGGCGCAAACATCGTCGTAACTCCCACATCAAGCGGGAAACCTCGCAATGGTTTTCGCTGATCGTCATCGCGTTCGGAAAAATCTATCCGTGGATCGTGCTGGCGGCGATACTGAGCGTTGTCCTGGGCGTGGGCTTCTTCATCCCTGCCTTTACCAACCTGACGCAGTAATGATCGTGTCGCAATAAACTCCTTGCTAGTGCGCGCTTTTCGCGGGACATTTCGTTACGCGTGCCGAGTCCCAGGGGTTGTGGCAGGTGGCGCACAGGAGGGGTCATGGCAGTTACCGATCATGTCGACTTGTCGACGTTTGTTGCGGGCGTTTCGAAGCGTAATCCCGGTCAGCCGGAATTTGTCCAAGCGGTGACGGAAGTCGCCGAGGACATTTACGACTTCATCGCCGACAAAGAACAGTACCACAAATATCAGATCCTGCGCCGCATCGCGGAGCCCGATCGCGTGATCAGCTTCCGTGTCTGCTGGGAAGACGACCTGGGCAATATCCGCGTTCAGCGTGGCTGGCGTGTGCAGAACAACAACTCGATCGGGCCGTACAAGGGGGGCATCCGCTTCCACCCGTCGGTTACGGAAAGCGTTCTCAAATTCCTCGCCTTCGAACAGACGTTCAAGAATGCTTTGACCGGCCTGCCGATGGGCGGCGGCAAGGGCGGCGCGAACTTCAACCCGAGGGGCAAGAGCCAGAACGAAGTGATGCGCTTCTGCCAGAGCTTCATGAACGAACTCTATCGACACATCGGCGCGGACGTCGACGTCCCCGCGGGCGACATCGGCGTTGGCGGTCGCGAGATCGGCTTCATGTTCGGCCAGTATAAGCGGCTGACCAATGAGTTCACCGGCGTGCTTACCGGCAAAGGCCTCGAATATGGCGGCTCGCTGATCCGTACCGAGGCGACCGGCTATGGCGCGGTCTACTTCATGCAGGAAATGCTGAAGACCAAGGGCAAGGATTTCGTCGGCCTCAACGCCGTGATTTCGGGGTCGGGCAACGTCGCGACCCATGCGGCCGAGAAGATCAACCAGCTCGGCGGCAAGGTCCTGACCCTTTCCGATTCCGAAGGTTATATCTACGATCCGGACGGCATCACCCAGGAAAAGGTGAACTGGATCAAGGAGCTGAAAAACGTCCGCCGCGGCCGGATCTCCGAATATGTCAAGGAGTTCAAGGGCGCCCAGTTCTTCGGAAGCGGGGCTCGCCCATGGAGCGTGCCTTGCGATGTCGCGCTGCCCTGCGCCACGCAGAATGAGCTGAGCGAGAGCGAGGCCGAGACGCTGGTGAAGAATGGCTGCTTTGCCGTTGCCGAAGGCGCCAATATGCCGACTACGCTCGAAGGCACCCATGTCTTCAAGAAGGCGAAAATCCTTTTCGCACCGGGCAAGGCGGCAAATGCCGGCGGCGTTGCGGTGTCCGGCCTCGAGATGAGCCAGAATTCGGCGCGTATCTCGTGGAAGGAAGAAGAGCTGCAGCGCCTGCTCGTCGATATCATGCAGGGCATCCACAGCCGTTGCGCCGAATATGGCACTGCGGCTGGCGGCGAGTATATCGACTATGTGAAGGGTGCGAATATCGCGGGGTTCAAGAAAGTCGCTGACGCGATGCTGGCATACGGCGTCGTCTGATTCGACCGGGTTGAACGGGGGGAGGCGGCTGTTCAGCGATGAGTGGCCGCCTTTATCATAGGGGCCGATGTTCGGCGGGATGATTTCCGCTGCGCAGGAAGTGGCGTTCGACCAGATGCCAGCTCGCGGCTCCCGCGAGCAGCGACAGCGCCATCGACAGGACGACGAACGGCCAGAAGGGCAGGGCTGTCGTCGCGACGAGGATCTGCTGAATCACGAATGCATAGAGATAGGTGCCGTAGGAAAAATCTCCGAAGCGGGCGATGTGTCGCCCGGGAATCCCGGGATGATATGCGATCCACAGGATCAGATAGGCCATCGTCGGCGGCACCAGGATATGCGCTGCAACGATGCCGGCCGGCAATGCTTCGCCGAGATGAAGCGCGGCGAGGCACGCGATCAAGGCGGCAATGAGCGCCCGGCCTGATCGCGGCAATCGATCCCGATTGAGATAGGCGATCATCCCCGCCAGGAAATTGGGGAGAACCCAGAACCATCGATAAGGCCAGCCGATCGCGGCGAAGACGATCGGACTGCCTCCCGGTCTGCGTCCGGTGATGTCGAGCCAGCACCAGATCGCGACGACCAGAACATAGGCGAAAATCGCCACCCAGCGCCGCATCCGCGCCGCGAACAGGCCCAGCAGCGCGGCGCCAGCGTAGCAGAAAAACTCGAACTTGATGCTCCACAGCGATCCATTGATCGCGTGAATGGGATTGTCCGCGAACAGCCGGGGCAATGGGAAGTGATTGCCGAGCAGGAGGTTGTTGCCCAGGGTCGCGGCGACATCGAACAGGCCCAGTGCAAAGCCGGGCGGAGCGAAGATCGGCGTGACGACGAACGCGCAGATCGATGTCGCCGCCAGATAGCCCGGATAGATCCGCCGAACGCGGCTGCCGCAATAACGCGTCAGCGAGGCGGATCGCTCGACGCTGGCGGTGATCAGGAAGCCGCTGATGACAAAGAAGCCCCACACGCCGATATTGCCGGCATTATATGCGCCATTGGTCAGGATCGATAAGGGCTCGTCCTGCTCGCTGCCGAAAAACAGGGCAAAGCTGTGCGACCACACGACAAGCAGCGCGAGCAGCAGCCGGATCAGATCGAAATTGTTGGTGTAAAACCCCGCCCGATCCTGTGGGATCAGCGTTTGGCGCGCTGCACGCATGAAGGCCCCTTCTCCAGCCTTCGATATGCCCGATCTCGATTGCTTTGCGAAGGGGCCGGACATCGCTACTGTGGCGCCAACATGTGCGGAGAGAGACTATGATCGCGGCCATTCTGTTCGGCGGCCTGGCGCTGCTGGCGATAATCTTCGTCTTCTCGGCGGTCACGACCGTACGACAGGGCTATCAATATACGATCGAGCGCTTCGGCCGCTACACCGTTACCGCCGGGCCCGGCTTCACGCTAATCATGCCGTTCATCGATCGGGTCGGCCGCCGCGTGAACATGATGGAGCAGGTGCTCGACATTCCGGGGCAGGAGATCATCACCAAGGACAATGCGATGGTCGCCGTTGACGGCGTCGTCTTCTTCCAAGTGCTCGATCCGGTGAAAGCCGCCTATGAAGTATCCGATCTCTATCGTGCTCTGCTTCAGCTCACGACGACGAACCTGCGCACCGTCATGGGTTCGATGGATCTCGACGAGACCTTGTCGAAGCGCGACGAAATCAACGCCCGGCTGCTGAGCGTCGTCGATCACGCCACCGGCGCCTGGGGAGTGAAGCTCACCCGCGTCGAGCTCAAGGATATCCGCCCGCCCGAGGATATCGTCAATTCGATGGGCCGGCAGATGAAGGCCGAACGCGAGAAGCGCGCGCTCATCCTCGAGTCCGAAGGGCAGCGTCAGGCCGCGATCCTGCGCGCGCAGGGCCAAAAGGAATCGCAGGTGCTCGAGGCCGAGGGCCGCCGCGAGAGCGCCTTTCTCGACGCCGAGGCTCGCGAGCGTGCGGCGCAGGCCGAGGCAACCGCGACCAAGCTCGTCTCCGACGCGATCGAAGGCGGACAGGCGCTGGCGATCAACTATTTCATTGCCCAAAAATATGTCGAGGCGATCGGCAAGTTCGCGACCTCCCCGAATGCGAAGACGATCCTCTTCCCGGTCGAGGCAACGCAATTGATCGGCACGCTGGGCGGCATTGGGACGCTGGCCAAGGCAGCGCTCGACGAAAGCGAACAGGCTATCAAGCCGCGATCGTCCACGCCGAGAACGGCGGTTACGCCACCGGGCGCACAATGAACGATCTGATCGGAACGCTCGATCCGCACTGGGGCTGGGCGCTGGCGGCAATCGTGCTGGCCGGCGCCGAGTTGATCGTGCCTGGCGTTTTCCTGATCTGGCTGGCGATCGCCGCGGCGGTCGCGGGTATCGTCGCCTTTCTGTTCGATCCGCCTATGGCCGTAGATCTTGGGGTCTTCGCAGTGGCAGCAATCGTAGCGATCTATGTCGGCAAGATCGTCTATCGCGGCGGCAGCACGGCTACCGATCCGCTGCTCAACGACCGTTCGGCGCAATTGATCGGCACCACCGTCATGATCAGCGAAGAGCTGGTTTCCGGGCGCGGGCGGGCGAGAGTGGGCGACGGTTCGTGGCTGGTGACCGGTCCGGATATGCCGGCAGGCGCGACGGCGACCGTCGTCGGCCTGGATGGCAACACGTTGCTGGTTGAGCCGACGCCCTGACATTCCGCGTGCAAATGTTTGCCCCCCTGCTCGCCGGAGGAACCCTCCGAGATCGCCTGATCGCGTGCCTTGGCGCGCTTGTCGGAATTGCCGCGACGGCCTTCCTCTGGTCCTGGGCAGGGTGGGGTATTGCCGGATTGCCGCTGCTCGCCGGCCCCGTCGGCGCATCGGCAGTCCTTCTATTCGCTCTGCCCGCAAGCCCGATGGCGCAGCCATGGCCCATCATAGGCGGGTCCACCATTTCGGCCATCGTCGGTGTCGCGGTGGCGCATCTGATCGGTTCTCCGGTGATAGCCGCAGGGGTCGCGGTCGCCCTTGCGATACTGGCCATGTCGATGTTGCGATGTCTTCATCCTCCCGGCGGAGCGGTTGCGCTACTCGCGGTGGTCGGCGGCCCTGCCATATCGGCGGCAGGCTATCGCTGGGCGTTCATGCCGATTGCGGCCAATGAGGTGGTATTGGTTATGGCGGGATGGTGCTTTCATCGCTTCTCCGGACACAGCTACCCGCACCGTGCGCCGGTCATGCCGCGTTTACCGCAGGGCATCGAACGGAAGGATGTCGATAGCGCTCTCGCCGAGCTGGGCGAAACATTCGATATCAGTCATGAAGATCTCGATCTTCTGTTGCGGCACGCGGCGTCGCACGCCGAAGCGCGTCGTGCAGGGTTTGCAAGCGGCGCTCCCACCGGCCGCTGATTTGTCACTGGCGGCTTGACAGCTTTCACCTCGATCTTTAGGGACCCTCGTTCCCAGACCGCTCTGTTCGGTGCCGCTTCGTGCGCGTGCCGTGTTTTGCGTTGAGGGAGGTGGCCTCGATCTTACTGGGGTGAGCGTAGAGATGGGACGGGCTGCCACCCGCCCCGTGGAGCAGGAGAATGACACAGTGGCACGTATCGCGGGTGTAAATATCCCGACCAACAAGCGCGTTGAAATCGCGCTGACCTATATTCACGGCATTGGTGCGACCAAGGCCAAGGAAATCACCGCCAAGCTGGGCATCGAGCCTGCGCGTCGCGTGCAGGACCTGACCGATCAGGAAGTCCTTCACATCCGTGAGGCGATCGACGCCGGCTATACCGTGGAGGGTGATCTCCGTCGCCAGGTGGCGATGAACATCAAGCGCCTGATGGATCTGGCCTGCTATCGCGGCCTGCGTCATCGTAAAGGCCTCCCCGTTCGCGGCCAGCGCACGCATACCAATGCGCGCACCCGCAAGGGCAAGGCCAAGCCGATCGCCGGCAAGAAGAAATAAGGGCTTGAGCGTCGGGTTGTCCTGACGCTCGCTCCTTTCAGGTAGGGAACGGATATAATGGCACGTGAACCTCAGCGCATTAAGCGTCGTGAGCGCAAGAACATCACCTCCGGCGTCGCACATGTGAACGCCAGCTTCAACAACACCATGATCACGATCACCGATGCACAGGGCAATGCAATTGCCTGGTCGTCTGCCGGGACGATGGGCTTCAAGGGCAGCCGCAAGTCGACGCCTTATGCCGCTCAGGTCGCTGCGGAAGATGCGGGCAAGAAGGCTGCCGAACATGGCGTCCGCACGCTCGAGGTCGAGGTCAAGGGCCCCGGTTCGGGTCGTGAGTCGGCGCTCCGCGCGCTGCAGGCCGTCGGCTTTCACATCACGTCGATCCGTGATGTCACGCCGATCCCGCACAACGGCGTTCGCCCGTCGAAGCGCCGTCGCGTCTGATCCGGCTCGGGGGCTCTTGCAGCTCTCATTTCTAGAAGTCTTCGGCAGGTCGCATTTTGCCCCTGCCATACCCCAAGGGGAACACAGTGGCTGTCAACGCAAAGAACTGGCAGGAACTCAAGAAGCCGAATGGCCTGGAAAAGAAGGCTGGTGGCGATAGCAAGCGCAAGGCGACGTTCGTCGCCGAGCCGCTCGAGCGTGGCTTCGGCCTGACGCTCGGCAACTCGCTGCGTCGCGTTCTCCTCTCCTCGCTGCAGGGCGCGGCCGTCACCTCGATCAAGATCGAGAATGTGCTGCACGAGTTCTCTTCGCTCGCCGGCGTCCGTGAGGATGTCACCGATATCGTGCTCAACGTGAAGCAGATCGCATTGAAGATGCAGGGCGAAGGCCCCAAGCGTCTTCAGCTTTCGGCGACCGGCCCTGCCGAAGTCACCGCAGGCATGATCGCTGCGACCGGCGATATCGAGGTGATGAACCCCGATCTCGTCATCTGTCACCTCGACGAGGCCGCGACGCTCAACATGGAGCTGACCGCCGACATCGGTAAGGGCTATATCACTGCCGCCGCCAATCGCCCGGCAGACGCTCCGATCGGCCTCATCCCGGTTGATGCGCTCTATTCACCGGTTCGCCAGGTCGCCTACAAGGTGGAAAACACCCGCGTCGGCCAGGAGCTCGATTACGACAAGCTCACCTTGACGATCGAGACCGACGGCACCGTCACCCCGGAAGATGCGCTCGCTTATTCGGCGCGTATTCTTCAGGACCAGCTTCAGCTCTTCGTCCACTTCGACGACGGCATGGCCGTATCGGCGCCGACGTCGGGATCCGCTGCGCCTTCGGCCGGCGGTGCGGAGCCGGAAGGCGATGCCAACCAGCTCAACCGTTACCTTCTCAAGAAGGTCGACGAGCTCGAGCTGTCGGTGCGTTCGGCCAATTGCCTCAAGAACGACAATATCATCTACATCGGCGATCTGGTTCAGAAGACCGAAGCCGAGATGCTGCGCACGCCGAACTTCGGCCGCAAATCGCTCAACGAGATCAAGGAAGTCCTCGCTTCGATGGGTCTCCGTCTGGGCATGGAAATCCCGGGCTGGCCGCCTGAGAATATCGAAGAGATGGCCAAGAAGCTCGAACAGGAATTCTGACGGGAGGGGGGAGCGCAAGCTTCCCCTTTGACGTCATCACCGTGCAGGCGGGATCCATCCCGGGTTCCATCCTGGTGGAGAGTTTGGAGGGATACCCGCCCTCGCGGGTATGACGATGATTTCATAGGGCGGACCCAGCGTCTCCGCCTGGCTTGGGGTACCTGAAACGGCCCCCTGACAAACGAAGGAAGACTATCATGCGTCATCGCGTAGGCGGCCGTAAGCTACAGCGTACCGGTTCACATCGTATCGCTCTTTTCCGCAACCAGTCGGCAGCGCTCATCAAGCATGAGCAGATCCTGACCACGGTCGCGAAGGCAAAAGAGCTTCGCCCATATATCGAAAAGCTGATCACGCTCGCGAAGAAGGGTGGCCTTGCCAACCGTCGCCTTGCGCACGCTCGTTTGCAGGACGACACCCAGCTCAAGAAGCTGTTCGACGTCTTGGCCGAGCGTTATGCTTCGCGTAACGGCGGCTACACCCGCGTCATCAAGGCCGGTATCCGTATGTCGGACGCCGCATCGATGGCGATCATCGAATTCGTCGATCGTGACGTCTCTGCCAAGGGCCAGGATTCAGGTCCGGTCGAGAGCGACGAGGATCTGGCCGACGCGGCCTGATCGGGTCTTCACCGACGGCATTGAAAAGAGAGCCGCGGGCGTTACGCTCGCGGCTCTCTTTTCGTTCCTGGAGGGGAAGCCTGAATGACCCCATTGGGGCGCGCCACGATCTTTGCCGGCCTGATGATGTGCGTCGCAACGCCCGCTCTTGCCGCCACCGCCGACGCCATCGTCTATCCCGATACCGTCCGCGACGATGTCACCGAGACGCAGTTCGGCGAGGAGATCGCCGATCCGTACCGCTGGCTTGAAAATGACGCCCGCGCCGACAAAGCCGTCGGGGACTGGGTGGCGGCGGAGAACAAGGCGACCGATCGCTATCTCGATACACTGCCGGGCCGCGATGCGATCAGGGCGCGCCTCACCAAGCTGTGGAATTACGAGCGCTATGGTGTGCCGCGCAAACGCGGCGGCCGTTATTTCTATACGCATAACAGCGGCCTCCAGAACCAGTCGGTATTGCTTGTTCGCGACGGCCTTGCCGGTGAGCAACGCGAGTTGCTCGATCCCAATCGCTGGGCCAGGGATGGCGCGACAGCGCTCGATCAGTGGGTGCCGTCGCACAATGGCGATCTGCTCCTTTATGCGGTGCAGGATGCGGGGAGCGACTGGCGCACGTTGCATGTGCTCGATGTGGTGTCCGGCAAGCAGCTCGACGATGAGATCAGATGGGTCAAATTTTCGACCCTCGCCTGGGACAGCGATGGCAAGGGCTTCTTCTATTCGCGCTTTGCCGAACCTGTCGCTGGAACCGCATTTCAGCAGCTCAATCTGAATCAGCAGGTCTATTATCACGCGATCGGTACGGATCAGTCCGCAGACCGGCTCGTCTATGAAACGCGCAACCGGCCGCGGCTCAACCATAGCGCCGAGACGACCGATGACGGTCGCTACCTGCTGATCACGTCGACCGAAGGGACCGACGATCGCCACGAACTCACGCTGTTCGATCTTTCCACCCCCGATTCCAGGCCGCGCAAACTCGTATCCGGCCTTGCCAATGACTGGGCGCTCGCCGGCAGTGTCGGCAGCAAGCTCTACCTGCGCACCAATTTGAAGGCACCACGCCAACGCGTTGTCATGATCGATGTTGCGGAGAAAACGAACAGGCCGGTCGAAGTCATTCCACAAAGCGCCGATACGCTCATGGGTGCGTCGCTTGTCGGCAGCCGCCTGATCCTCGCCTACCTGGGAGACAGCAAGACCGAAGCCGCATTGTACGAACTCGACGGCACGCGCGTGGGCGAGATCGAGCTCCCCGATATCGGCACAGGCGCGGGCTTTCGTGGCGTGGTGGGCGATCCCGAGACCTTCTTCAGCTTCTCGAGCTATGCGACGCCATCGACGATCTACCGGATGAACACATCGACCCGGAAGATCGAAGTCTTCGCGAAGCCGAAGCTCGCCTTCGATCCCGCCGATTATATCGTCAGCCAGATATTCTACACGTCGAAGGACGGCACGCACGTGCCGATGTTCGTCGCGAAGAAGAAAAGCACGCCATCGGGGGCGCCGGCGCTGCTCTACGGCTATGGCGGCTTCAACATCTCGATGACGCCGGCCTTTTCGCCGGCGGTGCTCGACTGGATGGAGATGGGCGGGGTCTATGCCGTTGCCAATCTTCGCGGCGGGGGCGAGTATGGCAAGGCCTGGCATGATGCAGGTCGTCTCGCTGCCAAGCAGAATGTCTTCGACGATTTCATCGCGGCGGGCGAATATCTGATCTCCAGCGGCCTCAGCGCGAAGGGGCGCCTTGCCGCGATGGGCCGCTCCAACGGCGGCCTGCTTGTCGGCGCGACGGTAAACCAGCGGCCCGACCTGTTCGCCGCCGTCAGCCCGGGCGTGGGGGTGATGGATATGCTGCGCTTCAACCTGTTCACCGCCGGGCGCTACTGGATCGACGACTATGGCGATCCGGCAAAGGAAGCCGACTTCAGGCTGCTGCGCGCCTATTCGCCCTATCACAACATCAGGTCCGGCGCGGATTACCCGGCGATCATGGTAACGACCGCCGATACCGACGATCGCGTCGTACCAGGCCACAGCTTCAAATATGCGGCCGCGTTGCAGGCAGCCGATATCGGCCGCAAGCCGCACCTGATCCGCATCGAAACGCGCGCCGGCCACGGCTCGGGCAAGCCCACCGACAAGGTGATCGATCAATATGCCGATCTCTGGGCGTTCCTGGGCCATTGGACGGGCATGGCACTGCCGCGCTGATCACCCGAATGTGCAGTACAGCATTGCGCCCGCTATTCAGCTTGCCGCAAGCTGTGCGAAGCTATTAGCATGTGCATAGAGTGTTTTGAGTAGGCGGGCTTTCAAATGATCAAGACGGTAATCGCATCGGTCGTGGCACTGACGATGGTCGCAGGGGCTTCCGCTCCGGCATCGGCGCGTGGCTATTGGCGTGGCGGCTATGGCCATCATCATGGTGGCGGCGATACCTTCGGCAATATCCTGCTCGGCGGCGTCCTCGTCGGCGGTGCGGTTGCGATTGCCAGCGCGGCCAAGAACAACCGTGATACGCGCCCCGTCTATCAGTCGAACGGCAATGCGGACCTGCGCGATGCAGGCGAGGATGCCCGGCAGGTCGCTTCGATGTGCAGCGATGCCGTCGAGAACATGGCGCGCAGCCGTGTCGCCACGGTCGATTCGGTCGGCCGCGATGGCGATGGCTGGCGTGTCGAAGGCGTCGTCCAGGCCGAGCGTGGCGATCGGCATTTCTCGTGCGGTGCGCGCGACGGCAATGTCGATTTCGTCCAGCTCGACGACAAGCAGATCGATCGCCCCTGACGCCTTCGAGGTGAACGACCAAAGGGCCGCCCGTCGGTGCGGCCCTTTCTCGTGATATGCGCCATGCCATCTGGACAGGCGGCGCATCGCCTTTTATCGGCTTGGCATGTCAGCCCAGCTCCCCGCCACATCATCAGTCCACCCCAGCGAGTCGATCCTCATCGTCGACTTCGGCAGCCAAGTGACCCAGCTCATCGCCAGACGGGTCCGCGAGGCGGGTGTCTACAGCGAGATCGCCCCGTTTAACGCCGCCGATGCCGCGTTTGATCGGCTCAAGCCGAAGGGGATCATCTTCTCGGGCGGCCCCGCATCGGTCGCCGATATCGGCAGCCCGCGCGCGCCGCAGCATTTCTTCGAAGCGGGCATTCCGATTCTCGGCATCTGCTACGGCCAGCAGACGATGTGCGCCCAGCTCGGCGGATCGGTGATCCCCAGCCACGACAACCGCGAATTCGGCCGTGCCTTCATCGAAATCAAGGACCGCTCGGCGCTGTTCGACGGCCTCTGGAAGGAAGGCGAACATCACCAGGTCTGGATGAGCCATGGCGACAAGGTCGATGCGCTCCCCGCCGGATTCTCTCCCATCGCGGTTTCGGATGGTGCGCCGTTTGCGGTGACGTCGGATGAGAAGCGCAAGTTCTACGGGGTCCAGTTCCACCCCGAAGTCGTCCACACGCCTGATGGCGGCAAACTCATCGCCAATTTCGCGCGCCATGTCTGTGGCCTGTCCGGAGACTGGACGATGGCGGAATTCCGCGCGACCAAGATCGCCGAAATCCGCAAGCAGGTTGGTAAGGGCAGGGTGATCTGCGGTCTTTCGGGCGGCGTCGACAGCGCGGTCGCGGCGGTCCTCATCCATGAGGCGATCGGCGATCAGCTGACCTGCGTCTTCGTCGATCACGGCCTGATGCGGATGGGAGAGGCCGATCAGGTCGTCAGCATGTTCCGCGAACATTATGGTATCCCGCTGGTCCATGTGAATTGCGAGACGCTGTTCCTCAACGGGCTGGCCGGGCTCACCGATCCCGAGCTCAAGCGCAAGTTCATCGGCAAGACCTTCATCGAGGTGTTCGAGGATCAGGCGCGCAAGGTCGGCGGCGCCGATTTCCTGGCGCAGGGCACGCTGTACCCGGACGTGATCGAAAGCGTCAGCTTTACCGGCGGTCCTTCGGTGACGATCAAGAGCCACCACAATGTCGGCGGCCTGCCCGAGCGGATGAACATGAAGCTCGTCGAGCCCTTACGCGAACTGTTCAAGGATGAGGTCCGGGTGCTCGGCCGTGAGCTGGGGCTTCCCGACAGCTTCGTCGGCCGCCATCCTTTCCCCGGCCCCGGCCTCGCGATCCGCATTCCGGGCGAAGTTACCAAGGCGCGCTGCGATATCCTGCGCAAGGCCGACGCCGTCTATCTCGACGAGATCCGCCGCGCCGGGCTTTACGACGCGATCTGGCAGGCCTTCGCGGTGCTGCTTCCGGTCCGCACCGTCGGCGTGATGGGCGACGGCCGCACCTATGACTATGTCTGCGCGCTGCGTGCCGTCACGTCGACCGACGGCATGACCGCCGATGTCTATCCGTTCGATTCCAGCTTCCTCAGCCGCGTCGCGACGCGGATTGTGAACGAGGTGCAGGGCATCAATAGGGTGACCTACGACTACACGTCGAAGCCGCCGGGGACAATCGAGTGGGAGTAGGGGAATCGCTGGCAGGAGCGTAGGTTCTGCGACAGTTTTCGCTGTCACCGTAGCGTTTGCACAATTGTTGAGCAGCTGCACGCGCTGCCCGAACTCCTACTGAGCCTTGCGCAACCGATCTGCGCCCAATCACCACGCAAAGCGCCTGCAGCGGGCGGGAGAGCAGTAGCGTAGAATGGCGTGCAAATCGGCGGGTTTATTGAGTCTGTCGTGCGATGTAGCTGAGCGGCTTGCCGCCTGCATTGCCGACTTTCGCGACCGGAGCCGCGCCGGCGAAACAAACTGCAGTATCCGCAGCGTCTTCGCCAGCGCTTGCCCCGACGCCGACATCTTCCGGCATATCGCCCGCGCCCTCAAACCCGCACTGACCTGAATGGCGCGGCTCGGCCGCAGCTCGATCCGCCCTATCGAGAAACCCCGCAAACCTCGGCCAAACGCTATGGAATAGTCGGCATGGGACACTCGCGCTTGTCGCCTCCGCCCGCCGTCCCCGTCCAGGCATACGCCAACTCGCGCGCAGGTCTCGTTAGCCCTTTATGGAAAATTGAACGGCAATCGACCGCGATGGATCAGGCAGGGCGTAAACCGAGCCATTGCCGCTCGTAAGAGGATTACGGTAAGCGGCAGTCGCCTCGTTGGTCAGATTCTTACCGACGATTGCAAGTTCCCATTGCCTGTTTTGGGGTCCGTAGCTGATGCGCGCATCGACCTTAGTGTAGCCCTTTTGTTTGAGAAGCGGATCCGCAGATGCTGTCGTAAAGAAGCTCGACGAAAAATACATGAGCGGACTCACGTGGATCACCCGCGATCCTACGGGGATGGCGAGGTCCACACCGATGTTACCGCTGTACTTAGGCGCATAAGCTCGACGCTTTCCTGACATGTCCTGCACACATCCCGTAGGAACGGCGGCTGCCTGCGCCATTGTACAGACACCGTTTGGATAGGACTGATATTTCGAATCGAGATAAGCCACGTCCGATGTGAGGCGCAGATTTGATGTAAGTTGAAATGCCGCACTAAGCTCTACGCCCTGGGCGCGAGAAGCGGCGGCGTTCGCGACCCCATTTACCGGCAAGGGGTTGAAGGTAATTGTCGTCTCTTGCAGATCACTGTAATTACTACGGAAAATGTCCGCATTTAATGTCAAGCGGCGGTCGAACAGTGCGCTTTTGATACCGATCTCGTACACATTGACCGTTTCTGGCCCGAAGGTATCGATGGTGTTTCCAGCGCTGAACCCGCCTGCCTTGAAACCCTTGGAAAAGGTGAAATAGCCCATCACATCGCGTGAGAAGTCATATTGCAGACCAGCCGAGGGTAGGAATCGGCCGTCCTTCCGCGTAGTGTCCGGAAAATCACCCGGATCGGCGCCAAGGATCGCTGCTAAAACAGACGAGGTGAGCGGGTCGAACTCGACGAATTGGCTAAAATCGACATTAGGGGCCGTGCCAAAGCGCTCGTGACGATGCGCGTTCTTGTGAACGCTCGTGTGGCGCAGGGCCAGATTGATCCGCAGATTGTCGATTGGTCGGATCGTAGCGGAGCCAAATCCAGAATAGCTGTTGTCTTGATAGCGCTGGCGGTTTTCTGCCGCGATCTGGCTAGCTGCCGTCGTGTTGCCAAGAGGATTGAAAGCGCCGAACGGCAAAAAATAGGCGCCGAACCGTGATGTCACATCTGTGCTGACATGCGAATAATAGCCGCCGACCATCCACTCGAAGAACCCACCAGGGGCGGACTGGAGTCGAATCTCCTGGCTGAACTGGCTAACTTTTTCGGAATATGGCGACGGTGCCTGCGCAGAGCCCCCCACGCCTGGCGTGGAGACGGGAATCAGCTGAATCAGCGATTGGTAGTCGTGGTGGAAATAGCCCGTGATCGTGCTGAGAGTTACGCCGCCCAGATCGACCGAATTCGTGAGCGCCGTCTCCACGAAATCGTAATGAACAAAGGTCGGCGGCGAATGGCTATGATAGTAGGGCTTGGCTCCAACCGCGCCGCCATTATCGACCTGGAACAGTGGGCAGGCGACATCGAATGGGCCGGCCAGCGTCGTCGGGCAGTAGAGCACGATCGCTGCAAGCGCGTTGCGCGAGCGCTGGCGTCCGATATCAACCCGCAGCTCGGTACGCCACCGGTCGCTTGGTTCCCAGCGGAGCGCCGCGCGACCGAGCCAGTCCCGATCACGCGGCCCATGCTGCTCGGTGTTGCGGTTGTAGGTATAGCCATCCTTGCCGGCCGCTTGGCCTGCGAGCCTTATCGACAGCGTATCGTCGAGGGGAATGGTTACTCCTGCCTGAGCAATATATTCCCCATAGTCGATGTCGTACGAACCTGAGGCATTGTACTCGAACCGGGGGCCTGGTTTGCGAGTCATGATGTTAAGCGCGCCGGCGATCGCATTGTTGCCGAAAAAGGTGGCTTGCGGCCCTTTGAGCACCTCAACCTGATCGACATCAAATAAGACAGCGCGCATCGCCTTCGAGCGCCCGCGATAGAGACCATCGACGAAGGTGCCGACGGATTGCTCAAATCCGGCATTCTGGCCCGATCCCACACCGCGAATGTTGAGATAGTCAGTGAGCGGTCCGGCGACGATTTTCACAGCCGGCAGGCGCGCGGACACGCTTTCGAGGCTGGTCAGGTTAGACTGGGCAAGCTGGGTCCCGGACACAACCGACACGGCGACCGGGACGTCTTGGAGGCGCTGAGACCGGCGCTGAGCGGTCACGACAATATCGGCGGTCGCGTCGGCTATGCTCGTGTTCGGAGCATCAGATGGCTCTAGCGTTGGCGCACCGACCTCCGCAGGCTGTGATGCCTGCGCGGCGGCCAGGGCGGGTGCTGCAACGCCAAGCGCAATCGCACTGATGGACGCGGTGAGTCCAATATTTGTCAATCGCATGAAATACCCCCCGAAAGGACGCTCTTCTGCGGGAGCGACGATTTCCACCTTTTGGATGGGCGTGGGGCTGCCGAATAGACCGTCACGGCCAAAGTCTTGACTATCGTGACCAAGACCACCTTGAACGGTAGCATTTCGAAGGCTGCGACACCAATGCCGTTGTGCGGGCCACCAAACCACCGTTAACCGGCGCTATCGGATCCGTTCAATCCGGCCAGGGGCTGAAGAGCCATGCACGTGCAGCCTTCTCATCCCCGAAAATGCGCATCCTCTTATCGGGAACGACGCGCGCGGCCTGCAGTTTTGCTATCGCGCTGTCCATGATCACGGCCACGCGATCCGGAAGATATTGGCCATTCTGCTTGTAGAGCTCCTCATAGCGCTTCGCGATTGCAGTTGGCTGCGGCGGATATCCGCGTGCGTCGCTGAGAGCGCGCGTGGGGCTGGGAAACCGTTGTATTTGTTGGAACGCCGCAATGATTTCCAGTTCGTGCCGCGCCATGGTGACCTCGTCCCACGTGCCTTCGAGTCGGATAAGTACAAGACGCTCCGCTTCTCGGACTTCGATTGCGTAGCTCATTTCGGATACTTTCCCAGGTTTTAGTCTCAGGCGATCTGCGTTTAGCACGCCAACCCGATGATGAACATGAGCGGTGCCCGGCACGACGATTTGATACTCCGGCGTCTCGTGAATGACCCAGCCAACCACGAACACCGCCATCAGGGCCTCGGCGCTAGCATCGAAACGCTTTTCGGTCTCGTGCGGATCTTTGCACAAGGGCGAGGGCTTTATCCGACAACGCCAGGCTGAGCGGGAATGCCCCAAGGCTAAGCGCGTCGGGTAAAATTAGGGATCCGCCCGGCTCGAGGAGTTGATCGGCTGAGGGCCATTCTCGTTATTGTCTCCCCGGATCATCACGCATCTCAGATGCGCGATAATCCGATAACGTCGCTTCACAGGTTGACGTTTCGACGGTATTTTTCTGGGTCAGGCGCGTAGAGTGAACTGTAACGAGAGGTCACAAATGCGATGAATCGGGCGAAAGGTAGCGATCGATTTTGAAACGCCGGTTTTCGGGAATCGCCAAAATTCTTGAATGAAATCAATAGTTCGGTTTTTTCAGCGGTCCCTGTGGCCGTATCGCAAATAGGGAAAAATATTTTTACTAGTAAAATAAGATAGTTATCCTGATACCGAACAATCGAGTGGGAGTGAGCCCAAAATAGCCGGCATTCGGGGTATTCGCCAGGGAGAGCAGGCTCCGTCGGGCATCGTCGCCGCGACAGGGGCTCGATCCAGCAAGGATGAATTATCGCTCTGTTAAATGTCGATCCGCCCTGGATCGTCCTCAATCCTTCTGGTCGGCGTAGGCTTTGACCAGTTTGTAGAGAAACGCTCGCCCGTTCATGAGTGAACTCACGCGGATACGCTCGTTGAGCCCGTGCACGCCATTGCCATCCGGATCGCGGAACAGGCCGGAAATGCCGTAGGTCGGAATGCCGGCCGGGGTGAGCGATACGGCGTCGGTCGCGCCGGTCGCCATGTGCGGGATCACAGGAATGCCCGGCCAGATGCCTGCCGAAATGCGCCGCGCCGGACCGAGCAGCTTTTCCGTAACAGGTGCCGGGTTCATCGGCCGATAGCCGCGGCTCGGCGCTACCTTCACCTCCGGGTCGTTGATTGCCTTCACGAGCGCCGCCTGCACTTCTTCCTGCGGCACGCCGGGTATCACGCGGCAGTTGATCGTCGCTGTCGCGCGCTGGGGCAGCGCGTTGCCGGCATGGCCGCCGTTCATCAGCGTCGCGACGCAAGTGGTGCGCAGCATCGAATGATATTGCGGCGACTTGTTGAGCTGCTCGTTCGCGGCCTTGTCGGTTGGGTCGCTGACGATCTTCGTCATCGCCGCGCCGTCCGCGCCGCCGACGATCTTCGCCATCTGCGTGAAATAGCCGCGATTGGCATCGATGAACTGGACCGGAAAGTCGTAGCGGCTGATCCCGTCCAGCGCGCGGGCAAGGCTGTAGATGGCATTGTCGGGGCGCGGTACCGAGCTGTGTCCGCCGGGGTTGGTGGTCTCGAGGGTGAAGCTCATCACCACCTTCTGCGCGGCCTGGAAAGTCTGGACGACGGGCTTGCCCGCCGCATCGAGCTCGCCATAGCCGCCTTCGTTCAGCGCGATCCCTGCGTCGATCAGGGCGCGCTGATTCTCGACCAGCCACCTGGCGCCGTTGACGAAACCACCGCCCTCTTCGCCACAGGTCAGCGCCATCTTGATCGTGCGCAGCGGCTTGTAGCCCTCGGCCTTGTACCGCAACAGATTGTCGGCCCAGATGGCGTCCTGCCCCTTCATGTCGGCGACGCCGCGCGCGTAGAAGAAGCCGTTTTCCTCGATCAGCGTGTAGGGATCGCGCGTCCAGTCGGCGCGCCGCGCGTTCACCACGTCGACATGGCCGAGCATCAGGACCGACTTTAGCTTCGGATCGCGTCCGGGCAGCACGGCGACGAGGATCCCGGCCTTGGGATCGCTATCGGGCACGAAGCGATGGAGATCCTCCTCGGGAAAGCCCGCCGCTTTCATACGCTTTGCGAGCGTATCGATCACAGTGGTGCAACTGCCGCCTTCCTGTGCCGAGTTGATCTCGACCATTTCCTTGAACATCGCGCGGAAAGCGGGCTCGCCGCCGGTGGGCAAAGGTTCGGCGCCGAGCGGTGCCGCGATGGCGGCGGCGGCGAGCAGGAACGATGCGATATGCCTTGTCATGATATTCCTCACCAGCCAAAGACATAACGTTCGCGGCGCACGTCGGCGCCGCCGCGCAGCGTGCCGCCGGGCGCGACGCCCGCAGCAACGATACCGGTCGAGACTCCGAACGGCCCGAGCACCACAAGCTTGTGCCCGCGCGCGACCAGATCTGCGCGCACCGCCGCCGGCACGCGATCCTCGATCTCCAGTTCGCCCGGCGCATCCTCCTTGCGGCCGAACGATCCGTGGAAATGGTTCGAATTGATACGCGGCGCTTCGATCGAGGCCTGCAACGGTTCGCCGAAAGCAAGGACGCGCAGCAGCACGTTGGCGATCTGCTGATCCTGATTGTCGCCGCCCGGCGTGCCTATCGCGAGGAATGGCGCGCCATCCTTCAGCACCATGGAAGGAGAGAGCGTCGTGCGCGGCCGCTTATACGGCGCCAGTACATTGGGGCTTTCAGGATCGAGATCGAACACCGTCAGCCGGTTGCTCATCGGCACGCCGGTATCGCCGGCAATATAGGCGCCGCCCAGTATCCAGCCAGAGCTTGGCGTGCAGCTGAACAGATTACCGTCCTTGTCGACCACCTCGATCGCGGTCGTATCTGCGGTCGGCCCGGCGGGCTTTTCGATCCGGTGCGGCGTGAAGGGCGGCGTGGTGCGGGGCCGGCCCTCATATGTCCACGGGTCGCCATAGCGATGCTCCATCGACGCACGCGGCCCGATCTGCTTCGCCCGTTCGGCCGCATAGGCCGGGGAGAGCAGGCCTTTGGCGGGTATGTCGGCGAAGGCGGGATCCCCGAAAAAGGCATTACGGTCGTCGAAGGCGAGCTTCATCGCCTCGGTCAGGGTATGAAGATAAGGGGTGCTGCCGGGTTCCATCTTCTGGATGCCCGCCGCCTCGGCGATCTGCAGCGACATCAGCAAGGTTGGGCCCTGGCTCCAGAAGCCACCCTTGCAGACGGTGTAGCCGAACACATCGGCGGTTGCCGGCGCCTCGACCTTGCCTTCGTAACGGGCGAGATCGTCATAGCGCATCAGCCCGCCGTCCTGCTCCATCGCAGCGCCGATCCGCCGCGCGATATCACCTTTGTAGAAGGCATCGCGCCCGGCCTTTATCGCCGCCTTGCGATCCTTGGTTCGGGCAAAACTGGTGCGGCTGGCATCGGCGATGATCCGCATCGTTCGGGCGAGATTGGGCTGGCGGAAGACTTCCCCGGTAAGCGGTAGCTTCCCGCCGGGATAGTAAGTGTCATAGGCCGTCTTGTATTTCGACGTCGCTTTCTTCTGACTGACGAAGATCTCGGCCAGGAAGTTATACATCACGAAGCCGTCGGCGAGGCCGATGGCGAATTCCATCACTTCGTGCAGCGTCTTGGTGCCGTTCAGCGCGAGGGCCTTGGCCATCGCATCGACCATCGCTGGAATGGTCCCGCCATTGGGCCCGTTGCCCGGGATGACACCTGCCTTTGCAAAATAAGCGGGCGTGGCGAGGCCGGGCGCAACACCCTGGCCGTTGATGACCGACACTTTCTTCGCCTTCGCATCATAGATGATCGAAGGCGCCTCACCGCCGAAGCCGAAGTGCGAGATTTCCGTGACCGAGGCTGCGAAGACGGCCGCGACACCCGCATCAGTGGCGTTACCGCCCGCCATGAGCATCTTGACGCCCGCCGCGACAGCATAATGGCGGCCCGCCGCAACTATGCCGAAATCCCCGACAATCTCCGGCCGCAGCGTTTCCCCCGCACTTTTAAGACGAGTGGGTTCGATTGCCGGCTTTTCCTGCGCATACGCGGGCGCGCCTGCCGCTGCGGCGGCTGCAACGCCGCCCACCAGCCCGGCAAACTCTCGCCGGCTCACCCCAAAATTGCCCGATCGATCGTTGGTCACGTCGTTGCTACGCCCTTGTTGCGCCAACGCGGCATATACCCGCGCGGCTGGCCCACTCGCTCGAACCTGACAGCAACGCGAACGCCAGCGTCTCAGCGACGATGATCGGCCGCAGCGTAGTGAGAGGATCGGAACCGCCCACGACACACATCAATCTCCCGGAGCCGGATCATGGCGGAAAGAATTATGCGGGCAAGCAGTTTGACGCTTGGCAGAATGAAAATCGTCGATAATCTGTCATCGTACCGTAACATCGGAGAAAGGCGACGGATTCGCGGGGGGCTTCTTGCGTTTCCATCAGCCAGGGCAGCGCGAATAGCCGCCAAAGGGAGGGATGCCCGAGTTCTGGACGGGATCCCGCGTGCATAAAATCACTACGCCAACGATAAAGCCGTAACCGCGCGACGTTGTTCGAGCCGTCGTGCCGCATCGTCGGCGCGACGATGTCGAACCGTTTGACCCCCCCCAGGAGTACAGCGCTTCCGCCGTGAGGCAGGTGGAAGCTGTTCGAGGAAAATGGGGAAACGCTGATGACGATCAAGGTTATGACCGCCGCATTGCTCGGGGTGAGCATCGCGACCCTTGCCACGGGAATGGCATCTGCACAGACTGCTGCCCCAGTCGCCACAGCACCGGCAGACCCGTCGAGCGCCGATCCCGGCGGCGAAGCGCCGCAAGCGGACATCCTTGTCGTCGGCTCGCAGATCAGGGGCGCCCGCGTCACGGGTGCGCTCCCGGTCAACGTCGTGGGCATCGAGCAGATCGAGGGTGTCGCGGCCGTCTCGGGGGCCGATCTGTTCCGGTCGATACCGCAACTGGGTGGTGTGACCTTTAATGAGCAGGTGCTGGGTGGTGGCAACGCCAATGCCGCGCGCGGCGATGTCTCCACGATTTCACTGCGCGGCCTGGGTCAGGGCAACACGCTGATCCTCATCAACGGCCGCCGCACCGTGCTTCATCCCACCAGCCAGGCGATCACCGGCGTCGTCGATTCAGGCGTGCCGACATTCGGTTATAATGCCAACGCGATCCCCGTGGGCGGGATCGAGCGCGTCGAGGTACTGCGCGACGGTGCCGCCGCGCTCTACGGCTCCGATGCGGTCGCGGGCGTCGTCAACAATGTGCTGCAGTCGAACTACAAGGGCTTCAAGATGGATGCCCAATATGGTTTCGCCGAGGGGACGAACGTCAAGGAACTGACGGTTAACTCGCTTATCGGCGCCGATTTCAACGAAGGCCGCGGTAATATCTCGCTGTTCGTCAGCTATGCGCGCAAGAGCAAACTCCTCGTCAGCGATAATCCCTATACCGCCAACCCTGATCGCCGCCCCTATGTCGCGGGAACGACCTATGCGAATGTCGCGGCATTCAACGGCACCAGCACGACGACGCCTTGGGGCACGTTTCGCGCGACGGGATCCGGCGTCATCACCTTTAACGGCCTGGCGCTGACCAATGCGTCGCGCCAGTTCCACGTCCAGCCCACCTCCAACGCGGGTTGCGTCGCACCGACCGGCATCACCGGCGTCTGCTATGACGACGGCGTGGGCACGACCGAAATGACGTCGCCTGCAGCCAATCCGCCGGACGCCAATCTGCGCTTCAATTCGCCGGGGACCTTTCCCGATCTGACTCAGCAACCGTCGGTCAAGCGCCTCAATGCCTTCAGCTTCCTGAATTATGAGCTGACCGATCACATCGACTTCTTCGGCGAGGCTGGCTTCTATGCTGCCCGAACGCGTTCGATTATCGGCGCTTCGGCCAGCCTGGCCAATATCCCCATCACGGTGGCGGCGAATGCCTATTGGAATCCGTTAGGCCCGGTGGGTTCGGTCAACCGTTTGCCCGGCCTTACCGGCGTGCCGGCTGCCGGCCTGCCGGTCACGATCAGCACGCTCTCTTATGTGGATCTCGGCTCGCGCCCGGTGGTCGTAACCAATTATCAGTACCGATTTCTCGGCGGGCTGAAGGGGACAATCGCCAACTGGAACTGGGAGTCGGCCGGCCTCTACAACTGGGCGACTGCGGCAGACAAGCAGGTCAACTTCTCCAATACCAAGCTGCAGGCGGCCATCAACCGGACCACGCCGGACGCCTATAACCCGTTCAACGGCGGCTGCGTGATCGCGCCCTCGATCGGAGACTGCACGCCCAATAATCAGGCCACGATTGACAGTTTCCGGATCGAGGCAACCCGTAGGACGCGTACCTCGCTGGCGCTCGCCGACTTCAAGGTATCGACGCCCAACGTCCTCAATCTTTGGGGCGACAACAAGATCGGTCTGGCGGCAGGCATCGAGATACGCCGCGAAACCTATCGGGACGATCGATCCACCTTTCAAGGCGGCATCGCCGGCGTGGACACGACCTATACGGACGCCGTCACCGGCATCTTCTACGGTTCCGATCTGGGCGGTGCCAGCCCCAGCCCCGACGTGCGCGGCAAGCGCACGGTGAAGTCGGCCTATGCCGAACTCGGCATCGGGCTGATCAACCCGGATGACGGGATACTCTTGATCCGCAGCCTCGATTTCCAGGTTGCCGGCCGCTACGAGGATTATAGCGACGTCGGAAGCGTGGCGAAGCCCAAATTCGCAGGCTCGTGGGAAGCCCTGAAGGGTGTGAAGCTGCGCGGATCTTACAGCCAGGGTTTCCGGGCGCCGAACCTGGAGGTGATCAACACCTCGACGCTCGATCGCGTGAACACCGGGGTCGACTATGTTCTGTGCGAAGCGGATTTGCGTGCGCGCCGGATCACCAACTTCTCCCAGTGCAGTCGCAGCATATCGGTGCTTCGTAGGTCGGGCGGAAACCGCAATCTGAAGCCGGAAACCTCGAAAAGCTGGAGCTTCGGCACCGTGCTGGAGCCGCCCTTGCCCTCCGGCTGGGGTCATCTCACGCTCACCGTCGATCGTTGGCGCATCAAGCAGAAGGACGTGGTCGGCTTGTTCGATTACCAGAACGGGCTGAACCTCGATTATCTGCAGCGGGTGGGCGGCAGCACCAATCCCAACGTCGTCCGCATGGCGCCGACCGCCGACGACATCGCCGCTGTAGCCGGCACCGGGCTCGCGCCGGTAGGCCAGCTGTTGTTCGTGATAGCCAACTTCCAGAATCTGCTGCCGGTCACGGTTCAAGGCATCGATTTCCAGGCCGATTATCGGATCAGGAATACGCCACTCGGAAGCTTCTCGATCAATATCAATGCCTCGAAGCTGATCTCTTATTATGTCGGCGTGCCGGGGGGCGTTCAGCAGGTGCTGGATGCCAAGGCGGCGGGCACGATCAACGCGGGCATCCCGCTGATCGGCGGCGGCGATGTGGTGGGCCGCGACGGTCAGCCGAAATGGCGCCTCTCCGCCACCGGAACTTGGTCATCCGGTCCGGTCACGATCGGCGCATTCACGCAGTTCATCGACAATGTCTATGAAAGCGCCGTGCTTGACGCAACCGCGACGCCTTACCCGGTCAAGGGGCAGACCACCGTCAACCTCTATGCCCAGTACACGTTCGGCGAAGAGAGCAACAACTGGCTGAAGGGCACCTCGATCCAGATCGGTGCGCGTAACATCTTCGACAAGGATCCGCCTTTCTCCTCGGCGGGATATCTGTCGAGCCTGTACTCGCCGACCGCGCGTTACTGGTATGCGAGCGTCAAGAAGATCTTCTGGTAAGAGAAACGGAGACGACCCCGGATCGGTCGATCCGGGGTCGTCAACCCAGCGGGGAGGGCGTTGGCCTTTCCGCATGCTGCTATCGCAGCGGACCTTCCCGAACTCAGTCCTTCGGTGCCTTGAGCAGATCCGCTTCATCATAAACGACGCCGTTCAAAACAACCTTTTTCACATTGTAGGTCACCGAAATGTCGGCGCGCGGATCGCCCTGGATCAGCACTATGTCAGCCAGCTTGCCTGGCTCCAATGTGCCGGCGTCCAGGTTCAAATCTTTCGCGGAATTGACGGTGACGGTCTGGAGCGCCTGGAAAGGGGTCAGCCCGGCCGCCACATAGGCATAGATTTCCGAATGAAGATTGGGCGCCATCAGCGTGTCGGTGCCCGCCGTCACCAGCGCGCCGGCGTCGTAGGCGTCCTTCACCATCTTGAGCGATCCGGCATAGGTCGACCCTAGCAGAGCGGCCATGGAATCGTTGCCGACGATCGTCTCCTGCGCCCAGGCCGGATACAGCTTGACGCGCGGATCGGATCGGAAGCCGGGATTCTTTGCCAGATACGGCCCCCATGAACCGAACATTGTCGGCGTGAAGGTGCGCCCGCTCTTGCCGAATAGCTGGATCACGTCCTCATAGGCGCGGCCCTGCGGCGACTGTTTGGGCGAATATCCACGCCGGCTCGTGGCACCTGTATGTTCGGTCGCATCGACGCCGGAATAGGCGGCCGGATAGATTTCATGGCCTGACACCGGAATGCCCATCGCATGCGCGGCCTCGACGATCCGGCGCTGGCCGAAATCGGTCATCCGCACATAACTCTTGATCATATCATATTTGAGTGCGCTGACGGCGCCCAGCGCGCGCTCGAGATGCGCATAGCCCGAAATGGCGACGCCCATCTTGTAAAAGGTGCGATTCCATTCGAGCAGCGGCCCGCCAGTATAGATGCGGGGCCCGATCCGCACGCCGGCCTCCGCAGCCTCGCGATTTTCGATGCCGTCATACCATTGGCTGCCGGGATCGCGGACGGTGGTGATCCCATAAGCGAGCCAGGCGCGATTGCCGGCCGCGCCGAAATCCTTCTGCGCATGCGAGTGATGCTCGATCAGGCCGGGGATGGCGGTAAGGCCGGTGCCATCGATGACCTTGGCGCCGCTATGGTTCGCTGGATCATGATCGCGAATCTCGGCGATGCGATTCCCTTCGATCACGATATCCTTGTCGTGCTGGGTGACGTCATGGACCGAATCCACCAGCGCCGAGACATGGATGATCGTGCGCCCGGCTGGCTTGGCGAGCGTGTAGGTAAGATCGAGCGGCACAGCGCGGATCGTTCCCGTCTCAAGGTCGACGATCTTCAGCTTGTCGTCATTCTGATAGAGGATCGTGCGCGAATCTCCGCTCCAGGTCGGATAGTGCGACATCTCGCTGTTCACGCTGCGCGGTGGCCCCACCGGGGCGCCATCCGGCGTCACCGGCCAGACGCGGAGCACACCTTCGTAAATCGCCGCCATCTTCGTGCCGTCCGGCGACCAGGCCGGTCCGCCGCCGCCGCGCGTATCGATGGAAAGGTCAGGATCGGGTACGTACCAGCGCGGCGCACTCTTGCCGTCCGTCGGGATGACGTAGAGCTGATTGGTGCCCTCACGGAAGCTTCTGGAATAGAGCTTGGAGAGCGATATCGCCACCGATTTGCCGTCGGCCGACCAGCTCGGCTCACCCGGCTGGGGCAGCGATCCCTGCAGGCGTGTGATCTTGCCGCTCGTGACATCGATCAGCGCCACACCGGCGACACCCCAGCGCCCATCTACATCGATGAATGCGACCTGCTTGCCATCCGGCGACCAGGCCGCGCCCAGCGGCTGGGTATCGATGTCGGTCAATTGGCGGGCGGCGCCGCTGCGAAGGTCACGCACCCATAGTTGCGGCAGCCCGCCGCCCTTGTCTGAGCTATAGACGATCTGGTTGCCGTCGGGCGACCAGGATGGATCCGCATCCATCGCATGATCTTTTGTCAGATTGGTCGGCGCGCCGCCGGTGGCGGGAACCGTCCACAGATCGCCCAGCGCGATGAAGGCGATCGTCTTGCCGTTCGGCGAGAGCGTGGGCTTGAGAATGCCGAGCGCCTTGCGCGGGCTGGTCGAATCCCAGTCGCGCTTCGCGCGCGCATAATTGGCGCGAGTGACGTCGAGCGTGGCGGAAAAAGGCACGGTGGTCAGTTTTGCACCGGCGCGACGACGGATCTGTCCGTCCGATACGTAGACATAATCCTTGCTGCCTTTCAGCCAGGACAGCTTGAACGGAAACACGTTCTCCGTGCCCGATATGGATACGCCGTCCACCTCCAGACGGCTGCCTTTCGCGTCATTGGCGACGTAAGCGAGCTTGCCTTCCGGGGTCCAGACAGCTGCGTCGTAGCGCGCGCTGCCTTCCTTCAGGACACGCTCTGTGCCGCCTGTCGCGGGCACGGCGTAAAGGCTCATCTTCGTGCCGCGCGTGCTGGAGAACGCGATCTCTTTTCCGTCCGGCGACCAGGACGGCATACGATCCTCATAATCATCGGCGGTGAGTTGTGTCAGAGCCGCGCTCGCGAGATCGATCGTCCAGATATTGTAGCCCGCCGGTCCTTTTCCGGCGCGATCGGACGAGAAAGCCAAGGTGCTGCCGTCCGGCGACCAGACGGGCTCGCGATCATCCGCCAGGCCTTCGGTAACATGGCGCATGTCCGACCCGTCGGGCTTTATCGTGTATAGGTCGTAGCTCCCGTCCCGATAGGCGAAGAATGCCAGCGTCTTGCCGTCGGGCGACCAGACCGGCTGGCGCGCATCATTGAAATAATCGGTAATCCGCTTGGCTTTGCCGCCCTTTGCCGGCAGGATCCACAGGCTGCCTTGCAAGTCGATCGCCAGGAATTTGCCGTCAGGCGAGGCTGATACCGCCATCGACGTGCCCTGATGCACTTCTATCGGAAACGACGCGACGCCCCCGGGTGGCGGCAGATCAACCGGTTGAGCGGTTGCCGTGACAGCGCCGCCCAGCGCGATCGACAAGGCAATAAGCGACGTACTTATGGTGCGATGCGGCATGCCTGTCCCTCCTGTTGAAAGGAACCTATTATGCTGCTTGTTTCTGTCAATCGCGGATTGTGAAAAGTTTTTTGGCAAAGCCTGTTCCGCTGCATTGCATCAAAATACTGAATGACGTCAGTTTGCCCGTACCTGATCAGCAATCCGATCGCGGCTTGTGAGGCAGCCATCTTACCCGCTTCGTTGGAATCGCGTGAGCGATTGTCGGGCGAGGATCGCGCCGCATCGCCTGTTCGCAATAATAAGTCAGAGCTGTTACCGAGGTGGCCGAGTACTGGAGGTAACTGGCGGAAATGAGACGTGGCGAAACGCCCTTCCACTAAATCCGCCCATGTCGACGGCGCCTTTGACGGCACGCTGTCGGGTTGGCTCGAAGCCGAGGGGATCGTGCCGGGCGGCGGCCCGGGCGCGATTGCCGATGTGGCGCTTGTGCGCTCGCTTCTGATCGCCGCAGCGCGCGAGGGCAGGGCGGTCAGCTATTCCGAATTGCTCGGCGATCTTGGCCACCGCTTCACGCGACCGAAGATGCGGGCCTTGTGTAAAACGCTGGACGCGATCGATGCGGCCGCACGCATCCGCGGAGAGCCCGAACTCGCCGTGCTGGTCGTGCGCGAAACCGATCGATTGCCCGGGCAGGGCTGGTGGGTTTCGGTCGCGGCCAGATATGATTATTCGGGTTCGTGGGCTGGCGCGGAGGCCATGAATTTCGTCGCGTCGGTGCAGGAGGCGAGCTTTGCCTATTGGCGCAATCGCGATTGAACGAGAGCGGAGATCGATCAGATGACGGCATCGTATTGGCTGCTCAAATCCGAACCCGACACTTATTCCTTTGCTGATCTCCAGCGCGACGGCTCGACCGTGTGGGATGGGGTGCGCAATAACGCCGCTGCGCTGCACCTCAAGGCGATGAAGGTCGGCGACGAGGCGTTCTTCTACCATAGTCAGCAGGGCAAGGAGATCGTCGGTATCGCGAAGATCATGCGCACCGCCTTTCCCGATATCTCGGATCCTACGGGCCGTTTTGTTGCGGTCGAGATTGCGCCCGTCGAGGCGCTCGATCGTCGCGTTAATCTGGCCGAGATGAAGGCCGAACCGGCACTTTCCGATATGGCGATGCTGCGCCAGAGCCGGCTCTCGGTGTCGCCGGTTTCCAGTACAGAGTGGACAGCCATCATGAAGCTGGCGAGAGCCCGAACCTGAAAGATGAGGACTACGGCGAACGACAGGCCAGGCTCGAAACTCATGTGGTCGCGATATGTCGCGCGGTCCGATGGCGATAGCTCTGGATTCGTCGAGACTATTGCTCCGACTATGCACAGCTTCGATTACTTATCGCTGCGGGTAGGTGCGTGCGCCTTGCTGGCCTTCGAACTGCCTGGCGAATGTCCGGCCGGTCCTCCGCGAGCGGATTGCGTGATGCAAAGCTGATGCTATTGCGTCACGCAAATCGGGAGATGCTCGCAGATGACCGTGACAATGTATGGCATAAAGAATTGCGACACGATCAAGAAGGCCCGGACCTGGCTGGAAGATCACGGCGTCGCCTACGCATTTCACGATTACAAAGCGGCTGGGATCGACCGTTCGACCCTGCAGCGCTGGGCCGATGTTGTCGGCTGGGAAGTCCTGCTCAATCGTGCGGGCACGACTTTTCGCAAACTGCCTGACGCCGATCGCGCGGATATCGACCAGGCAAAGGCGATTGCGTTGATGGAAGCGCAGCCGTCGATGATCAAGCGGCCGGTGCTCGACATCGATGGCGAGCTGATCGTGGCGTTCAAGCCCGATCGTTATCAATCCGCCTTTTCCTGATACACATATCACTGGAGCAGATTATGACGCGCCACCTTATTTCGTCTGGATCACCGCTGGAAACGCAGGTGGGATATAGTCGCGCCGTGATCGACGGAAACTGGGCATTTGTTGCCGGGACCACCGGCTATGATCCCGACACGCGCGTCATGCCCGAGGCTGCCGCAGATCAGGCGCGCAACGCGCTGGCCCTGATCGAAAAGACGTTGATCGGCGCGGGCTTCGCGCTGAGCGATGTCGTCCGGGCGACCTATTATTTTACCGATGCGGCCTATTGGGATGAAGTCGGCCCCGTGCTTGGCGAGGCGTTCGGCGCAATCCGGCCGGCTGCCTCCGCGCTTATCGTCGGGCTGGTGAAGCCGGAGATGAAGGTCGAGATCGAAGTGACGGCGCTCAAAGCCGGGTAGCTCGATATTGGTAAAATTATCCGATTATGGGTAAATTTGAACGATAATTGGTAATTATGTGAAGTCACATCGAGCTGAATAACGCTATTTTCCTCCAAAATTGAATTGGCACGCTTCCTGCTAAGTACCGGACATCCACATTCAGGGATGAGAAAGGGACTTTAAAATGGACAGCATCAAGAAACGTTCGATCGCCGGCACCGCAGCTCTGGTCGCCACCTTCATCACCGTTGCTCTGGCAACCCCGCTCCGCGCCGAGCCCGTCGCCGTGAAGGTCGCCTATGGCGATCTCGACGTCAGCAGCAAGGCCGGCGCCGTCGAATTGCGGAGCCGTATCCGTCAGGCTGCAGCGCAGGTTTGCCGCATGCACGGCGCACAGGCGCTTGCCGAAAACTTCGCCTGCCGCCGCGCAGCCGTCGATGCAACGCGGGGCAAGGTCGCGATGATCACCGACAGCGCAGGGTTCCGCCTCGCTGCACGTTGATTGAAATGAACGGGCCGGCAGATGCCGTGCGTTGGGGCGTTCACCCCTATCGCACGGCATTTTGCTATGCGCGCGTCGCTATTCGGCGGCGTGGACCAGTTCCGGCGGATCCTCGCACGATGTGTTCGAAATCGTGCGATTGCCGCGTGCGTCGGCGAAAATATTGTAACGGATAGGGGGTCTCGGGCCGCTCGTCGCCCGGCGCCCGTCAGCGGCAGCGCATGGCTTTCTCGAACAGAACCGCACTGTCGCTCTCCGCATGTACATGGAGCCAGCCATCGGCGGTCACAGCCGACGACAATATGTGCGAGCGCTGGTCGAGGCTGGCATCTATCCGCAGGTCATTGCCCGTGCCGCTGGTCCGCACGCGCAGGAAAAGATCGGGCTTGCCGGCTGGCGATCGTGGCCATGCGACCGGCGTTCCCGCTTCGGGCGGCAAGCCGAGCAGCGCCCGGATCGCCGCCGATACGAAGAAACGGAACCCTACCAGCGCTGCGATCGGGTTGCCCGGAAGTCCGAAAAAATATTGCCCGCCCGGCAGCCGCGCGAACAGCAGCGGCTTGCCCGGTCGCATATCGATGCCGTGAAACAACACCTCGCCGCCGAGCGCTTCGATCGCATCCCGGGTGAAATCGGCGGTACCGGCCGATGCGCCGCCGCTGGTGATCATGATATCAGCATCGCTGCTGAGTTCGCGCAGCGCGGCTATGATCGCGTCAGGATCATCGGGGGTGGCGTGGCGGCTCGAAAACGGAAGGCCGGCCCGCTGCGCCATCGCCGCGATCATGGGCCGGTTGCTGTCCATGATCGCGGCGCAGTCGAGGTCGGCCGCGCCAGGCAGCGCGAGTTCATCGCCCGTCGACAGATAGGCCAGTCTCGGCTGACGGCGAACATCGACGGCGCTGACGCCAGCGGCGGCGAGAAGCCCGATCGCTTCGGGATCGAGCGCCACATCCGCAGCGATCAACGGCACAGCCGCACGCACATCCTCCCCACGTCGGCGCAGATTGGCTCCTGCGGGGATGGGGTCTCGGAGCACAAGCTGGCCCTCGTCACCGATCACCGCACGCTCGATGACGAGCACAGCATCGGCGCCCGCCGGGATCGGCGCGCCGGTGCCGATCCCGGCCGCCTGCAGTGGCCCCAGTGGTGGCGGTGTGTCACCGGCGTGGACCGGCGCGACGATGACGAAGCACGCGGGCGAAGCGTGCGTGGCATGCGCGGCGGCTGCGCTGGAAAGCGCATAGCCGTCCATCGCCGAACAGTCGAAGCGCGGAACATCGAGACGCGCCGCGACCGGCGCCGCGAGCAGCCGATCGAGCGCGTCGCCGATCGCCACGCGCTCTACGCCCAACGGCGCGATCGCACCGCGGATGATCGCGAGCGCGGCATCCACACCGGGCTTCGCGGCTTTAGCCATTGGCACCGTCGCGAAGGCGGCGTGCAAGATCATCGGTCGTGTTGATGTTCGCCAGTGGAGCCTCGATCGTCACGGCGTTCGCTCCGATGAGTGCCGCCCATTGCCACATTGCACGGTCGCTGGTCGTACGCAGATGGCCATCGAGTTTAGCGGCAAGTGCCGAAGGCCACAGCCCGGCCACAGGCAGGTCGCGAAGATAGGAAGGCGCTCCCGCGTCGGCGAGCCGTAGCGCCAGATCGGCCGGCAGGTCGGGAACGTCACAGGGGACACTGAGCACCATATCATATCCTTCGCGCGCGGCGAACGCCAGAGCGGCGCACAGCCCGCCGAGCGGCCCCAGTTCCGCCGCCGGGAGATCGGCCAGCGTCTCCTGACCCGGCCAGGGGCGGCCGCAGACGACGACGGCGGCGCACTGGTCCCGCACCGCCGCGATCACATGATCGATCAGCCGGAGCTTGCCAAGCGTCGCGATTGCCTTGTCGCTTCCGAACCGCCGCGAGCCGCCGCCGGCGATGACCGCTCCGAGCAGCTTCACTGGCCGTTCGCCGCTAATCGCTGCCATGTTGGGCTACGCCGGATGGTGATCGATCCGAGCCGCCGCGGCCGGGGGAACCCTGTCGGCGATCAGACGCGTGATCGACACGGGCAGTGCCATCATCCGGGGTTGTGTCGTGCCGGGGTCGATCCCCTCGATCTCGGACGTGAGCAGGCAGACGTCGGTGCCCGCCCAGCCATGCGGCAGCGCGACAACGCCCGCCCTGGCCGTCTCGCGCGCCGCGTATTCGGCTCGCCCGCCCGCTTCGGCATCGGCCAGGTTGCAGCAATGCGCCGCGCAACAGCGGCATATCGTGCGCACCGAATTCATCGACGACGGCATTTAGCGTCCCTTCTCGTCGAATAATGTTTCACGTTGCCGAAACCGAAGCAACTGCGAAGGTGCAGCGGGTGCACAGGACGCCGGGCAGGAAAGAGCCGCCTATGCGTATCTTTCCTGCATGGATAATGCACCATCAAACTCCGGGACCGAACACCTAGGCTCGGGACCTGTTACATCGCTGGCAGACCAGACGCTTAGGAAGTTCGAGTAGCGTACAATGTACAAGATTAGGCGGCAGCATGCTCGTGTTCGAGCAACGATCCGTTGAACGCGACGAACTGCTGCCCTGCGGCTGAAAGGACATCCTGATGCTCCAGGGCGCTGGTGTGGAGCCACCGTGCCCGTTCCCGGCACCTTGCAATGTCTTCAGCGAGAGTGGGTGGAATGCGGGATCCCGCAAAGCAGGGTTGACTGGCTTCCTCGAAGAACACCCCAAGCGTGATGTAGACATGCATTGAGGTTAGGACGCGGTCGATTGGCCAGTCGCCGAGCCCCGGCTTGTCCGCGTGCCACACTGGCGTCACCCTTGGTGAGCTGATCGCCCGGAAACCCGGTTTGAATAACGGGTGTACGTAGTCAATATCGATAAATTTGAGGTGCATCGCTTCGTGCAATAGCGAATGCGCCGCTCGAAACTCATCGGATAAGGCATTTGGTGACAAGAGAACAACGCCGGGTAGTCCTGGAACGGTAAGCGAAGCAAAACGTCGTTCTTCCTGCTCGAAGGCAGCTATCACGACCAGAAAGACATGATCGAATGCGCTGGCGGCCAAGGTTGGGGCAATTCGGAGCGCCAAGGCCGCGCCGGACCGAAGTGTCTTGATCTCCTCTTTGCTGGGAGAATAGATTTGGAGACCGGGCATCCGCTTTTGCACTTCAACGACGAAACGCTGTGCCTCGATCGTGTCGGTGCCGGCGTTCATCCATACGAACGCTGGGCAAGGAGCAGGAATTATCTCGACGCAGTGCGCGCTGTGGTTCAGCAACGTTCCGCCTGCTTTGCCCAGCGACGTTACAGCTCCCAAAAGGATTGCTTCGTGCGTGGCCGGGTCGATGACCTTCAGACCCTGTCTAAATAAGCAGATGCCGTCTTCAATCGTTCGTCGGGTTAGCGGATCTCGCAGGGCACGTTCGCGGTCATTTCCGTCGAGCGCGAACAACTGTGCAGACAATGCGGCTGATGCGGCAGACCATCCTTCAACGCACCGTAGCAGTGAATGATAGATCGCCGCACGCTGCTCGGATAAATGGGCGGCGCTGCCGAACGGCTCCTCTTCTGCAAGTCTTTGCCCAATCATATCGGTTTACGCCCATGCCGATGGTCAACGATGGCCGGCCAGTCCTCTGTCATGTCGCTGCGCAAACTACTCAGGATGCCAGTACCCAATCGCACAGACGTGGCCGGGTTCGCCATAAAGCAGCGCGCAAAATGCGCGCGGCTTTTCTGGATCGTCATTTTCCGTATTCCGGCGCGCCGTCTCCAGTCCCCTCAAGACGACGTCAAGCAACGCCGGTTCGATCTTGAAGCTTGTCGAGACGGACTTCGCGTCCGCTGTTTCTTTTGCGATATCGGTCATACCAATCTCCAATCTGATAAAGACGGCTCATATTTACGGGAGCTGATCACCAAATCTGATCTCTCCAAGATTTAACCGGTCACTGTCTCACGTTTGAGGATTGTAGTAAACTAACGCACACGAATGATCCGTATCAAGATAATATCCCACGCACCATCCGCGCGTGTCCTGGCCATCACTTGCTTCTGAAGCATCCTTTGCAGCAGTTACACCACGAATGAGTACATCAAGTAACTCCTTGCCTATATCAATAGATGTATCCTTAACAGGTGATGTTGCATCGACATAGTTAGATTCTTCAGACATGAACTGCCTCCTTCGCAAGAAAATATGCTGTAATAGCTTAATCTTACAAGTAAAATCTTCGTAATTACTCAGAGGTTACAAAAAGTAATTTGCGTTTAGCATTTTATCGACCGGTTGAGCGCGTCAGAGCCGATCCGGCTACGGCGGCTCCGACAGGAAAGTGGCCCTCGTTCGCTTCCTGCGCATGGGCGGGGGAAAGCACGCAAGCTCCTAAAACTGCGACCAGAGCGACCCGGCTTGAAGGCAAGAGGCATGAGCAGGTCTCTTTTGAGCAAGTCCGTTTTTTCATACGTGGCACGCCCGTCGGTGTCGGCTAGGTGAGCCGGGTGTGCCTTCCAAAGCCGGTAAAGCAAACCACGCGGATGTGATGGAAAGGTGATGGGCGAGTGATTTTTAGCCGCGGAAAGGCTGTGGCCCCGTTCGGTCATTGGTCCGGACGGATTCGATCTTGGACCGAAGGCGATAGCAATCCTTCTGCGCCCGTTGAGGATGCAGCGGTTTAAGAATCAAAGGCCGAAAAGCATGCGAATCCAACGCTGCACCACGCCAGACTGCGCTCCCGTCACTCACTGACCTGTCGAGTGAAATCATCGGGTTTTAACGTGCATATCTTTCAACGCCGAGTAATCAAGCTCGCGCTATGATCTGAAATCGGGAAAATGCTTAGATATTCTCCAATATCGTTCTAGCCCGATACGATCTAAGATCATGCGGTATGTCGGATGGCTGCTGATAGCTATCATAGGTCGGACGAACAGGAAGCTTGTATATCGTCTTTCATACTTTTGGAGCGGCATCCGTTTCTTGCCAAAGTCGCCAGTGTTGAGGAAGTACCGCTCCGTTGCAGCTAGTGAGAGGTCGGGGCGACCGAGGAGAGCCAGGATGGGTGCAATCATGGGAATGCTGGTTTCGCTTTGCTCAGCCATGTTCCGGTGAAGCTCGACCACGCGAGCAATGCTTTGGGGATCTTTGGCCTCCAGCGCCTGGGCCAGCGCTACGCGTGCGGAGAAAAATGCTTCCGGCAATCCCGTTGGACGCACATCGGGGTCAAGGGCGAAAGACAACGCGGCAGCTGGCCGGCCCGTATAGATCAGATGCGAATAGCGCGTGATCCATAGAAAAGGATGCTTGGGCCATTTGCGGCGACCCTCTTCGAAGACAACTTCGGCTTCCTGCAAACGACCTGCCGCCGACAGCGCATTGGCAAGGGCCGCATGACCGACGGGGAGGAAGGGATCAATCGCAAGCGCCTTGCGATGATACTCGATACCTTCCTTCCACCGACCAACTTCATAGAGGAGCATTGCGAATTGCCCCTGAGCCAACCAATGGGTCGGGTAGCGAATGGTGAGCCGGCGCATGGCCGTTTCCATCTGTGCCCAATTGCCATAAAAGCGGTTGATCAGAATAAGCGCAAGCTGGGCATCGACGTTGTCCGGATCGAGCGCTAAAGCGCGCTCCGCAGCCGAGCGGATCATGGGAGGCAGGCTCGTCGCCTCGGCGCCTCCAAAACCGTCGAACATATGGCGCTGGGCAAGCGCCAACCCGCCCCAGGCGGCAGCATAATTTGGATCTATGGCAACGGCGCGTTGATAATAAGAGACCGCTTGCTCTGCCTGATCGCCGAGGCCCTGGCGCTGGGCGAGTTCCGCGCGTTTATATAGCTCGACCGCCTCTCGAGGCGGTCGATGCGGTCGGTTCGCTAGCCAAAGCCCGCTAAGACCGGCGCCTGCTGCCGCAAGAAACGCACCACCGATTAGCACGCGACGTCGTGGCACAGCCGGTTCGCGGCCATCGCCGGTGGCGAGCTGGTCCGGGCCTTGTGCGCTTCCAGTCAGGGCAGGCGTGGTAACCGGTCGGGGCTTAGACACCACCGTCAGCCGATAGCCAATCTTGGGTATCGTCTCGATTGAGAAGCTGCCATCGGCGAATGTTGCCGCAATCTGCCGGACCAGGGAAATAACCCTGTTCAGGGCATTCTCGCCCACGATGACCCCGCCCCAGCAGCGATCGACAAGTTCCTCACGCGTCACCACCTCGCCAGCGGCCCGGCCCAACAAGACCAGCACCTGCATGACGCGCGGTTCGATGGTCTGCGACTGGTCTCCGGCAGCAACTTGCCGCGTGGCGGGTGTGATATGGAGTACACCGAGGTCGAAGGGCGGCTCGAGTCCGAGCCGGATCGGCGAGGTGGGCGTGCTGTGCGCGTCCATCGGCAGTTCCTCACTTGGTCGCGTTAAAGTCCGCCTGCCCCGCCTGCGACAATCGGACGAATCCGCCTGGCCCGACATTCGAACGCCAAGACGATAGCTGGAACAATGGCAGAAATCACCCAAACATCACCTTTCCATCATATCCGGATGGTTCGCTTTACCTGGTCTGGACGGCACAGAGGTCTCGCACAGCCGGCACCAACAAGGGGTGCTCCGCGCGATCAAAAGGAGCTGCTTATGCGTGTATATCGCTTTTTAGCCGGACTCGTTCCGGCCGCACTTACAACTGCTCTTATGCTTTCCCCTGCTCACGCGCAGGAAACGAACGACGGCCATTTCTATATTGCGGCCGCGGCGACCGGATCGGACATGAAGCGACCGCGCCAGACCATCGCCAATGCGCCGACACCCGGTTCGACGCTGCAGGTGGTGAACGCCGTGGACTTCGGCTGGGGCGGGCAGGCCGCCTTCGGCTACAGCAGCGGATATTTCCGGATCGAAGCGGAGGTCGGCCATACGGAGAATGATTCCGACAGCTATACCGCGATCACGCCGCTCTCGATCACCTTGCCGCAGAAGGGCAAGAATAATCTCACGCGGTTCATGGCCAACGCTTATGCCCAGCTGCCCGAGGGGCGCTGGATCGCGAGCCCCTATGTCGGTGCCGGCTTCGGTTATGCCCGGGCACGGGTCACGACATTCGCGGCGCCGGCTCGTGCGCCCGCCGCGCCACCCTCCCAGCTTATCGACCAGAAGGATGGCGACACCGCTTATCAGCTGATGGCGGGTGTCGCAGTGCCGCTGACCAGCCGCGTTTCGCTGACAATCCAGTATCGCTGGTTCGACGCTGGCACCGTCACTGGCGTCGACATACGTTCGGAACGAATAACGCGGTCGCTGCGTGGCAGCAACTACGACCTGGGCCTCCGGCTACGTCTGTGAGCGCGGAGGGGGCACAATCCATTCCACTCTCCTGCGTCGAAGGAGGTTGAAATAATGTTGGTCGATGCTGTTCTCCCAAGGTCATGATATGCCCATCCCGGGATGGTGACGGGCCATATCCCCATACCGCCATCGCCAGGGGCGAAGCGCTAGACCCAATAACCGCTGTGCTTTGCTTCCCGACCCACCCGCCATTTTTCGCCGCGCGGCGCGGTCACGGTGCGCGCTATGGCAAATAGAGGGCTCGATGCTATCTTCTACCTATGTTCCCTTCTTCGGAGGCTGAAATGAATCGGGGAGTAATCACATCGATACAGCTGTTCCTTGCCTTCGCCGGCTCCCCTGCTTGGGGTCAGGCGCAAGCAGGAACACACGATGTCCAGCGTGCGATTGCGACGGATCCCGTCCGCGATCCCGCCTTCCCTCCGAGGAAGGAGGTCATTCGCGTACCGAGCGGCGGGACGATCATCAACGGCGTCGTCTACACGGCATCCGGACCGGGGCCGCATCCCACCTTCGTGTTCTTCCATGGCTTGCCGGGCAATGAGCGCAATCTCGATCTGGCGCAGGCTGTTCGAAGGGCGGGATGGAACGCGGTCACCGTCAACTATCGCGGGTCGTGGGGAAGCGGCGGCTCATTCCGGTTCGCGAACACCCTTGAAGATGCGAAGGCAACCCTCGCCTTCGTTCGCGATCCGGCGAACGCGAAGAAGCTCGGCATAGACACCGGCCGCATTGCTATCGGTGGTCATAGCATGGGCGGCTGGGTGACGGCGCACACGCTGGCCGATGATCCAGCCCTGCTCGGCGGCGTAATATTTTCGGCAGGTGACTTCGGAAAGGTGGGGTTGAATGCGCGCGCCGACCATGCGGCGATCGCCGCCCGCATGAACGAAGTCCGCGAAACCCTGGTCGATGTGACCGGCGACAGTATGGCGGATGAACTGGCTGCAAATGCCGATGCTTGGTCCTTTACCAGCCTGGCGCCTCGCCTGGCCGGCCGGCGGCTGCTCATTCTCTACAGCGAGGACTTCGCGAAACCCTATTCGCTGACGCTTATCGAAGCGATGAAGAAGGTGCCGGGCTCCCTGGCCGTATCCGCCTATACGCCGACCGACCATGACTGGTCCGATGTGCGCATCTCGCTAGAAACGCAGGTCCTGATCTGGCTGACGAGTTTGCCCGGGGGCCGGTAATCGCAGGGGATGTGCTAGGGGGGCACAGCCTAGGGCAGGCTGTGCAAGGACTGAGTCGGGAAAGCGCCGACCGGGAGCAATGCAAAGCGAACTCCGCTCTGCCCGGCGTGACGGAGGCTTTGCCTCCGCCGCTCCGTTACAGTTCAGATTCAGCCGTTCACCAGGGCTGGCCGTCGCCAAACGACCAGTCCTCTTTGTCGACGAAGACCATGTTGATCATGATGTCGTCTGCACGGACGGCCAGCTTGGTTTTCAGCTCGTCGGCGATGAACCGGTAGAAGGCGAACTTGGTGTCTCTCTCGTTTCCGACGGTGCTGGTTACCTGGATCAGCATGAAGTCAGGGGACCGACTGAAGCCGAGAAATTTGGGATCGTAGATCAGATTGTCGGATGAGTGCTCCCCGACGACGACGAAGCGGTCACCGTCGGGCGCCTTGAGGATATCGATGATGCCCCTGTAGACGATGTCGGCCACGGCGGCGCGGTATTCGGGGGTTTTACCTTGGATCAGATCGATGCGTGCGAACGGCATTGCAGCCTCCTTCAGATTGAGTTTCGGATTGAGCGTGGGTCGAGGGAATGAGCGTTCAGGCCCGGTTATCGAGCTCGGGCACACCACTGTTCCGGTCGGCGTAGGCGGCCAGAAAGGCCGGCCGGCGCTGCCAGCGCTGCCAGAAGGCATCGATGTGCTCGAAGCGCTCATCGAGCGGCGTGGCGTTCACCGGAAACTTCGAGAAGGCGATCGCCGTCGCCAACGTGATATCCGAGAACGTCGGTGCCTCGCCGCCCAGCAACCACTCGCGGCCATCGGCTAGATGGCGATCGACAAGCGCAGCGTGAGTCAGCGCCACCTTACGGGAATGCTCGCCCCACGCCGGATTGCTGGTCAGTTCCAGCTTCGGCCCAAGACCTTGGTGCAGCACATGGAAAGCGGTGACGATGGGATAGAGGATGTGCATCCACACCCGGTTGTCCCACATCTGGTCGAGGCCCCGCTCGTGAGGCGTCGCACCCATGATCTTTCGACCGTCGCAAGTGTCGTCGAGGTAACGCGCGATGGCGGAGGTCTCGCTCAGGAAGGAACCGTCTGCGAGCGCCAAGGTCGGGGTTTCGCCCCACGGGTTCATCTTGAGATGTTTCCAGCCGCGCTGCTCGCCGACCGGCGACATGTCGTAGATCGTTTCATTGAACCGATCGGCGATGCCTTTCTCGTGCATGAAAATGCGCAGACGCTGCGGGTTGGGAAAGGCCGAGGGGGAGGTGAAGAGCTTGAGCTTGTCGGTCATGGCGAGTCTCGCTTTGCGTTGGCAAGTCACCTGCCTGCCAGATGACAGGTAAAGCACTACGACTCGAATCTTGCCTCGTCAACCCCTATCTGCCATATGGTAGGTATCGAGCGGATATGGTGAGAACGATGAAAGAAAATGCGAAGGAAGCGATCCTAACGGCGGCGCGGGAAGCGGCGATGGCTTATGGCTACGGCGGCATAAACTTCCGCGATCTGGCGCAGACCGTGGGCATCAAGGCCGCCAGCATAAACTATTATTTCGCCAACAAGGCCGCGCTTGGCGAGGCGGTTGCGAAGCGCTATTGGGAAGATATTGCCCGCGACCTGGACGCGATTTCGGCCGCGGCTCAAAACCCGATCGCCGCCTTACGGAGTTATCCGGACATTTTCCGAGCGTCGCTTGAGCGCGATAATCGGATCTGCCTCAGCAGTTTCATGGCGACCGAATATGACGAACTTCCCGAAGCGGTGCTGAAGGAGGTCCAATCCTTTGCCGACGTCAACGTCGCTTGGCTGAGCAGGGAGCTGACGGCTGCAAAGGTGGTCAAGCCCGAGGAGAGTGAGACAAGAGCTCGTGCGATTTACGCGGCCATCGCCGGTGCTCAAATCGTCGCGCGGAGTCGCTCGAATATCTCGCTCTTTGACTCGCTGATCGAGAGCTATCGTTCGGCGGGTCTTTTGCCAGGATAAGCAAGGCTCCGCCCGAGCGTCCGGTGTTGGCGCTGCCCGACGGTTCGCGTCAAGGGCGGCTGCGAGTACCTACGAGGTCGGCGTCCCGACCACCGGCACTCTGCGCAAAGTGTGGGAGGCCAAGTGACCGCCGCAAATCCCTATCTGCGCTACGCCGAGCGAGACGCTTTGCATCGGACTTCGTCGCTCGGCAGCATGTCGGGATGGCCCTTCTGCGCATCCGCACCGACGCCTCACGGGCGGAGCAGCTCATCGGGCGGGAGCTGATCTCGGCAGACCAAGCCGCGATTGCCACAGCGCGAAGCGCCATCGAAATGGGCATCGTTCGATGACCTGCCGATCCCTCTACAGCAATTACTGGGCCGCCGCCCCAGGACGCGCTCCAGATGCCGAGCTTCGACACGGTGATGTACTAGGCAACGCTAACCGCTTCCTCTGGCGTAGAGGCGGCGGTGCTAGGCGTTCGTGTCTTTGAACCGAAATGGTGCCCCGCGCTGGATAAACATAACGAATATGTGTCGCCGTTTGTACTACTCTGGAGCCGCAACGTGATGCCGGCTGCCGACCTGTGCCGCCTCGCGCCGCCATCGACCCTATGATAGCATAGCTGGCCGATTGCTGACCTTCCAATCTGGGCCTCAGGCTTGCGAAAGTTGCCTTCGATATGTGGCAGCCGTACTCACGCTCTCGCCGTTAGCCTTGGATGCGAGGATAGCGGATCATCACGCGCAGCCCAGCGGGCGATCCCGGCGTGAATATCACGTCAGCCTGGTCGCTGCCCGCGAGTGCGCGCACGATCGCGAGCCCAAGACCCGCGCCGCCCGTCTCGCGGCTACGAGAGGGATCGAAGCGTTGAAAGGGTATTCCAAGCTGCGCCAATGCGTCGGCCGGAACGCCTGGCCCGTCGTCTTCGACGACGATGTCGACCGTCTCTCCGGTCGCATGGGCCGAGACCGCCACCGCGTTGCCGTGACGGAGGCCGTTCGCGATGAGATTGTCGAGGATGCGCCGTAGCGCTAGCGGCGTCGCGGCAATCGCGAGATCGTCGGGCATGGGCGCCAGCGTCACGGTTTCGCCGAGCTCGCGATGCGCGTCGACGATCTCGGCGAGCGCGTGTGCGACCCCCACGCGCTCGGGATGGCTCGGCGGGGCGGAGTCGCGGTCCGCCAGCAGCAGCGTATCGTTGATGAGCGCGGCCATCTCGTCGAGATCGCGCACCGCGCGGGCTTGCTGATCGGGATCGTCGATGAACTCCGCCCGCAGGCGGAGCCGCGTCAAATAGGTTCGCAGGTCATGCGCGATCGCCGCGAGCACGCGCGTCCGCTCGCCAATGAGCGCGCGGATCTGCGCCTTCATGTCGTTGAAGGCGGAGGCGAGCTCGCGCACCTCGCGCGGGCCGGAGACCGGGAGATCGGGCGTATCGAGATTGCCGGCGAACCAGCGCACGCCGCGCGAGAGCTGACTGAGCGGACCCGTAGTCTGGCGCACCGCGAGCATGAGAGCGATGAGCAGCACCAGTCCGCCCAGGGCGCCGATCACCGCACGGCCCTGCAGATAGGCGCGCGCCGAATCCGAAGGCTGGCTGGTGATTAACAGCACGCCGCCGCCGTTCAGGCCGATCGCCACGCGGATCGGCGCGAAAAAGCGCGCAGGCCGCGCGGCGGAGCCGATCCAGCGCCCAAGCCGTGGCCGCCGTCCGTCCACGTTCACCCGACGGCCAGGCATCGCCGCATCGTAGCTTGCCTCGAGATCCCGCAGGTCGTCCGAGCGGCGGCCAGGCGCCGGCGGCACCGGGACGAGCTTGGTCGAATAAAGCGCGCCGTCGAGTGCATCCACAAGACCCAAACGCTCGCTTTCAGGCGCCCGGTCGAGCGCGCTCGCGATTGCTGCCGCCTCCTCCGGCCTCGGGAGATTATAGGGCCGGCGCGCGTCGTCCGACGAAGGCAGGACAACGGCGAGCAGGAGTTGAAGCGCAATGAACCCGACCAGCAGGATGGCGGCGAGGCGCAGCGACAGGTTCGATCCGATCGTCATACCCGCTCCACCTTCAGCGTGAACTGATAGCCGCCGCCACGCACGGTTTTGATGATCGTCTCGCCGCCAGGTGCTGCCGCCAGCTTGCGGCGCAGCCGGCTGAGCTGGACGTCGACCGCGCGATCGAACGGCCCGACGCTGCGTCCGCGCGTCCAGTCGAGGAGCTGGTCGCGGTTGAGCACGCGCTGCGGATGGGTGACGAAGCAGAGCAGCAGATCGAATTCGCCCCCGGTCAGCTCCACATCGTTCCCGTCCGGACTGGAGACCGCACGGGCGCCGACGTCGAGCGACCAGCCACCGAAGCGATAGCGCTCGTTGGTGATCGCCGGGACCGCGCGGTGCTGATCACGCGTGCGCCGCAGGATCGCGCGGACGCGCGCGACCAGCTCACGGGGGTTGAACGGCTTGGGAAGATAGTCATCCGCACCCACTTCCAGGCCGACGATACGGTCGATGTCGTCGCCCTTGGCGGTCACCATCAAAACCGGCACGTCGCCGGTGGCGCGCAGCCGGCGACAGAGCGACAGCCCGTCCTCGCCCGGAAGCATGATGTCGAGCACGGCGAGATCGACGCGCCGACGCTCGTTGAGCTGGTCGAACTCGGCCGCACTACGGCATCCGACGGCCTCGAAGCCTTCGCGGTTGAGCAGGTCGACGACGAGTGCGCGGATTTCCCGGTCGTCCTCGACCACGGCGATGCAACTGGATTCCATGCATGCTGAATAGCGCCTGCGACGGCTTCGGCGAAGGGCACGCGTTGGCCGGTTACACTCTGTAACGCTTCGTCACCCTCCCGACGCGGCCTGATTACGCCGCGCCTTCATAAGTCCGGTGCGACGGCTGGATCGTCGTCCGAATAAGGAGTGACATATGTACAAGGTTGTTTTGAGCCTCGCCGCGCTCACCGCCGGATTGGTGGCGACCGCGGTTCCCGCCGAAGCGCAGGTGCGTCGTGGCCACAGCGTGAGCGTGCAGGGCGCGCGCGGCCACGGCTTCACCCAGTGGCGCTCGGCATCCCGCCAGCGCGGTTCCGCGACGGTCAGCCGCGGCCTGCAGACTGATAGCGGGCACGGCTATGAGGCTTCGCGCAGCCGCGACTACGGCCCCGGCTATTATTCGAGCGACCGCAGCGTCCAGGCCAATAACGGCCGCGGCGTGACCAACTCGCGCGATGCGAGCTGGGGCGACGGCGCGTACAACGGCAGCCACACGGTCGCCGCCAATGACGGACGAACCCGCGAGCGCACCACCTCGGCCGTCAACAATGGCGACGGCACCGCGAGCTACAACAGCACGCTCACCCGCGCCGACGGCAGCTCGCGCAGCGTGTCGGGCACGGTGCCGCGGCCCTGAACTTCCCCCGCGGCCGCGCTCCAAGCCCCGCTCGTCCGCGGGGCGCGGCCGCACCCCAAGTCAAAGGAAGCATGATGATAAAGATGATCCTCGCCGCCGCAGCACTGCTCGCCGCGCCGGCCGCCTTCGCCCAGTCAAAGGGAGAGGGCATGAAACTGCTGACCGCTGCCGATTCCAATCGCGACGGCGTCGTCACGCGCGACGAATATGCCCGGGCGCGCGCCGCCAATTTCGCTCGTTTGGATCGCAACAAGGACGGCGTGGTGAGCAAGGCCGATTTCAAGCGCCTCGCGCGCTTCAAGCCCGATGCCGCCAGCCGGCTCGATACGCTGATCACCACGATGGACGCCGACAAGGATGGCAAGGTGACCCGGGCCGAGTTCGACGCCGCGCCGATGCCGCTGTTCGACCGCGCCGACGCCAATGGCGACGGGCGGATCGACGCGAACGAGATGGCCGCCGCCAAGGCGCGCATCGACGCTATGAAGCAGCAGCGTTGAGATGAACGTCGAGCGCTCCCCGTTGTGGCTGGCCGCGATGCTCGCGCTGGTGCTGGCCGAGGCCGGCTGGCGGATTGCGCGCCGGCGCGGCTATGATGGGCGCGCGGCACTGACCACGCTGGGACTGGTGCTCGGCAATCTGCCCTTCGCCGCGCTCAACGCGGGCGTGCTGAGCCTGGTGTTCGGCGCGGTTTGGGCGGCGGCGCCGGTCCATTGGCCGGCTGACCATTGGGCAGCCTGGGCTGGCGGGTTCCTCGCTGTCGAGTTCGCCTATTACTGGTTCCACCGCGCGAGCCACCGGATACGCTGGATCTGGGCTTCGCATTCGGTGCATCATTCGGCCGAGCAGATGACCTTGCTCGCGTCGCTGCGGCTCGGCTGGACCAACCTGTTCTCGGCGGGCTGGGTGTTCTACGTGCCGCTGATCTTCGCGGGATTGCCGCCCTTCGTGCTGGTCGCGCTGCTGGCGCTCAACCTGCGCTACCAGTTCGTCCTCCACACCGAGGCAGTGGGTAAGCTCGGGCCGATCGAATGGGTATTCAACACGCCCGCGCACCACCGGCTGCACCACGCCTCCAACGACGCTTATATCGACAAGAACTACGGCGGCGTGCTGATCCTGTTTGACCGGCTGTTCGGCACCCTCGCGCACGAACAGGCTGGCGAGCAGATCCGCTACGGGCTCGCGCATCGTCCGGCGACCGCCAATCCGATCAGCCTCGCATTTCGCGAATGGGCGATGATGCTGGGCGAGGTCCGCAATGCGCAGGGATGGCGCGCGAAAGTGCATGCGCTGTTGGCGATGCCGCGAATGAAGGAATTTCCATGATCAGGATGATGTTTCTTGCCGCTGCGTTGCTGGCGCCGTCGGCAGCCTATGCCGCGCCTGCCGATGCGATCACCACTTGCGATGCGAAATGGCATGACACTGCGCGCGACCGCGACGTGCCCGTGCGCGTCCGCATGCCCGCCGGCACCGGCAAGGCGCCGGTGATCCTGTTCAGCCATGGCCTGGGCGGTTCGCTCGACGGCGGCACCAATTGGGCGGTGGCATGGGCGAAAGCCGGCTTCATCGTCGTCAATCTCCAACACCCGGGCAGCGATCGTTCGATCCTCGGCCAGGGGCGTATCGGTGCGGCGATGGCGCCGGCTCAGCTCGTGGCGCGCGTCGACGATGTGCATTTCGTGCTCGATGAATTGGGCCGGCACCCGCACGAGGGCGCGTGCGACTTGCGCCGGATTGACCTCGCCCATGTCGGCATGTCCGGGCACAGCTTCGGTGCCCACACCACCCAGGCGATCGCTGGCCAGCGCTTCCCAGTCGCGGGGATTGCGGCCGATCCGCGCGTCAAGGCGGCGATCGCGTTCAGCCCGTCGCCGCCGATGCGGGGATCCGACGCAGCGGCGTTCGGCGCGATCGCCATCCCGTTCTTCTCGATCACCGGCACCGAAGACGCCGCGCGGGTCACGCCGAGCATCACGCCGAAGGACCGGGAGCGTCCGTTCCGCGCGATGTCGGCGGGCGAGAAATATCTGCTGGTGCTCGAAGGTGCCAATCACATGATGTTCAACGCCCAGGACGGACTGCGGGGGCCTGCATCCACTGCCACGCCCCACATCCGCGACACCGTGATCGCGGCGACCACCCTGTTCTGGCGCGCGACGCTTCTCGGCGACGTCGAGGCGAAGCGGCGGCTCGCCGCATTCGCCAGGACGCTTCCACCCGGCGACCGCTTCGAGGCACGTTGACCGGCGGCCTCGGCGATATTATCGCGGCGCGCGCCAGCGGCTTAACCGGGAAAAGCTCATCGACTCGGAGAAAGCGCCATCGAACTCCCATTCCGCCACTAGTCGCCCGGCCCACTACGTCAGCGTAGGTGGGGCGGCGTTAGAATAGAGAATGGCGGCTTACGGCGGATTTGGTGCACCCGACACGATTCGAACGTGTGGCCTCTGCCTTCGGAGGGCAGCGCTCTATCCAGCTGAGCTACGGGTGCGTTGGGTGCCGCTTAGCAAAGGCGTTGCCGCCCTGCCAGCAAGAAATCGTCATGCCGCCTTCGCGGGCGGCGGCGCGGGTGTCTTGGGCTTGAAGGCGCAGAGGTCCGCCACCGGGCAGCGCCAGCATTCGGGTTTGCGCGCCTTGCAGATATAGCGGCCGTGCAGGATCAGCCAGTGATGTGCATGTGCGCGGAACGGCTGCGGCGTCACCTTCTCCAGCTTGAGCTCGACCTGCAGGACGTTCGCGCCCTTCGCCAGCCCGGTGCGATTGCCGACCCGGAAGATATGCGTATCGACCGCGATCGTCTCCGCGCCGAACGCGACGTTCATGACGACATTGGCGGTCTTGCGCCCGACCCCGGGCAGCGCCTCGAGCTCCTCACGGCTCCGCGGCACCTCGCCGCCATATTTGTCGACCAGGATGCGCGCGGCCGCCATCACATTCTTGGCCTTGGTGTTGAACAGCCCGATCGTCTTGATATGCTCTTTGAGGCCCGCTTCGCCGAGATCGAGCATCGCCTGCGGTGTCTGCACCTCCTGAAACAGCAGCTTGGTCGCCTTGTTCACCCCGATATCGGTCGCCTGCGCCGACAGCGCCACCGCGACGACCAGCGTATACGGGTTCACATAGTTGAGCTCGGTCTCCGGCGAAGGATCGCCCTCGGCCAGTCGCCGGTAGAATTCGAAGATCTCGGCCTTCTTCATGCTCAGATACCGAGCACGTCGCCCATTGAATAGCGCCCCGTCGGCCGGTTCTCGATCCACAGACACGCCTTCACCGCGCCGCGCGCGAAGATCGACCGGTTCTCGGCGCGATGGCCGAGTTCGATCCGCTCGCCCTCGCCGGCGAACACCACCATATGATCGCCCGCCGCCGATCCGCCGCGCAGCGAGGCATAGCCGATCGTCCCTTCCTCGCGGGGCTTGTCATTGCCATGGCCGATGCGATCGTAGCGGCTGAGCGCCTCCAGGGTCGATCCGCGCCCGTCCGCCGCCGACGCGCCGAGCAGCAGCGCGGTGCCCGATGGCGCATCGATCTTGTGGCGATGATGCATCTCGACGATCTCGATATCCCATTCGGGTCCGAGCTTCGCCGCCGCCTCCTTCACCAGATGCCGCAGCAGATTGACGCCGAGCGAGGTGTTCGCCGATTGCAGCACCGGTATCTCGCGCGATGTCGCGTCGATCATCGCATGATGCTCGGGCTGGAGCCCGGTCGTCCCGATCACGATCGGCTTGCGCGCCGCCCGCGCCGCGTCGAGATGCGCGGCGAGTGCGACCGGTACCGAGAAGTCGACGAGCACGTCGCTCGCTGCCGCAAGGGCTGCGGCATCGGCATATGGCCCGTGTACCGCGCCGTCTTTGTCGATCCCGCCCGATATCGTGCCGCCCATTTCGGCCGCAGCATTGGCTATCGCGCGCCCCATTCGGCCACCCGCGCCCAATATGCCGATAATCGTCATCATCGATCCTTCTTTAGTCGGCCCGCTTCATGATGCTTGTACTGCTCTGACGCAATGGGGCAGGGGAGTAGCTATGAAGACTATCGGCCTGATCGGCGGCATGAGCTGGGAAAGCTCCGCCCAATATTATGCGATCATCAACCGCGCCGTCCGCGATCGGCTGGGCGCCCCGCATTCGGCGAAGAGCCTGATGGTCTCGGTCGATTTCGGCGAGGTCGAAGCGATGCAGCACCGCGGCGACTGGATGACCCTCACCGGCATGATGATGGCGGCCGCCCGCCAGCTCGAGCGCGGCGGCGCCGATATCGTCCTGATCTGTACGAACACGATGCACAAGATGGCCGATGCCGTCGCCGCCGAAGTCTCGATCCCGCTGCTCCACATTGCCGATCCCACCGCGCAGGCGATCAAGGCGGCGGGCTTCACGCGTGTCGGTCTGCTCGGTACCGCCTTCACGATGGAGCAGGACTTCTACAAGGGCCGCCTCGCCGACGAACATGGCCTCGACGTCATCGTCCCCGACGCGGAGGACCGCGCGACCGTCCACGACATCATCTACCGCGAGCTTGTCGCGGGACAGGTGATCGATGCCTCGCGCGATGCCTATCGCGCGGTGATCGCCCGCCTGGTCGAGCGGGGTGCGCAGGCGATCATCCTCGCGTGCACCGAGATCATGCTGCTGGTCGGGCAGGGGGATAGCGCCGTGCCGTTGTTCGATACGACGACGCTCCATGCGCTGGCGGCAGTGGACTGGGCTCTCGAAGACATGCAGCCGACTAGGCGGTGACGAGGCACTCGAATGATGGTCCCGTTCATAAAGGGACTGTCGCACGCTGAGTTGTGATGTTAGGATTTGCTAGTATCAGCACAGTTTTCATTGCGGTTCGATGCGAGGTTTCGATGAGCGACACCAAGATCGTCATAGATGTGGCGGCCGAGGATTCTGCGGCAGCGTCGCGACTGGCGCTTGACCTTGCCGATACGCTGAAAGAGGTCGAAGGCGTTCTCGAGGCCGACAGGACCAAATCACGCGACGACACCATGGATCTCGGGCATACTGTGGAGATCGTCATTCAGTCGGGCGCGATGCTTGCGCTCGCCCGGGGCGTAGCAACCTGGCTGGGCCATCGTAAAAAGGCATCGCTGACGGTGAGGACCCACGACAAAACCGGTTCGGTCGAACTGACGGCTGAAGATATCGGTGCCGATGGCCTCGAGCGGATTGTCGAGCAGCTTATCAAGAGGACATAAAGTGATCGCTGTCGCGCCACAGCTCCTGGCCGCGAAGCGCACAGTGGCGGTGTTGCTGGGCGCGAGCGACTGGTCCCTTGCCGGGCTGCCGAGTTCGAAAGGTTTCAGGCAATCCGCCAGCGAGCTGAAGGCGTGGCTGACGGGTCGCGGTGGCCTTGGCCTTGGCAAAGACGACTTGCTCGATTATTTTGACCATCCGGCGCCGGCTAGCCAGCAGCTCGGGCAGATCGGCGATGAACTGCAGCGTCGCCTGCGCGAACGACGCGATGCCGGGGACAAAGTGGACGATCTGCTGGTCTATTATATCGGTCATGGCTCGACCGATGATGCCGGGCACCTCAGCTTGCTGGTCCAGCAAAGTCGCAAGGGGATGGAGCGAGCGACCGGGATCCGCGTGGTGGATCTCGCTGATATATTGCGTGCATGCGCTCCGCAGCAGCGACGGCTGATAATCTTCGATTGCTGCTATTCGGAAGCGGCGGTCCGCGCCTTCGTCGGCATGAGCACCCATGGCGACGCCGTAGCGAAGTCGGCTGCGAAGGATCTGAGCATCGCTTTGCCGACGCGTGGCGGGCTCTTCCTCGGCGCCAGCGCGACCGACAAGGAGGCGCGCTGCCTACCCGACGCCCCCGGTACGGTTTTCACCAGCGCCTTCCTGCGCGTCGTGCGCGAAGGCATTGAAGGTGGGTCGCCGGTCTTCTCCTTCAGCGAGCTTACCACAGCCACGGTCGAGCTCATACATGAGGAGCATGGCGCAGAGGCACCTCGGCCGGTGCTGCATCCCATCAATCAGAAGCAGGGTGCCCTTTCGCATTTGCCGGCGTTTCGCAATCCCGCATTTCGCAAGGTGGCGGCCGCCAGCCCTGTGTCGACGTCGGGCCCGGCAAAAACGGCGAGCGCTGTCGGCTTCCCGGCCCTCGCGCTCAGTGAAAACTCGCCCCGTGCAGCGCTGGAAGCGGCAATTGCCGCAGGCGATATCGGCGCCGGCTATCTGCTCGCGAGGGCGCTCCTGGCAGATAACCCGGATGTGCCCGCGGTGGATCGCGCTTGGGAACTTCTGCAATATGCCGCCGATCGGGGCCATGATGCCGCGCTCTTCGCGCTGGGCGAGATTTGCGAATATGGCCAATACGATATCAAGCAAGACGAGGTCGAGGCGCTTCGCTGTTATAGGGCGGCCGCCGAGCGCGGCAGCGCCGCAGCGCAAGTGCGGGTGGCAGAGGCCTATGAATATGGCGAGCTCGGGCTAGAGAAGGACGACCACCTCGCCTTCGCATTTTATGAGGATGCTGCCGAACTCGGCGATGTTGACGGGATGATTGGCCTCGCCTTTTGTTATTGGTCCGGCACCGGCGTAGATGAGGATTTCGACGCGGCGATCGCGATTCTGGAAGATGCGGTGGAGGCCGGCTCAGCCACGGCAGCCTATTGGCTGGGATATTATCTGAAGCGGGAGGCGTCGACGATCGATGGCGCGTCGGGAGAAATCGCCAGACGTGATGCGCTTCGAGCCAAATCTTTCGCTGCCTTTGAGTTGGCGTCGCGCGGAGGGCATAAGCGCGCAAAGATGGAAATCGTCGCATGTCATGAGAAGGGTCTGGGCACGCCGGCCGATCCGCACAAAGCGCGTATGCTCCTGCGTAAGCTGGCCGACACTGGCTATTATGAGGCTCTGACCGAGCTCGCGCGCTATTATGAGAAGGGTATCGGAGGCCTCAAGCCGGACCTTGTGAACGCCCTGAGGTTGTTGGAAGAATCGGTCTGCGCCAATGACAGCTTCAATAGTGCACATGCTGCGCTTGGCCGGTTTTACGAGTTCGGGCTGGGTGGTCTTGAGATCGACCACGCCGAGGCAATCCGGCATTATCAAAAGGCCAGATATGGCGAGGATGTGCACTTGGGTCTCGTCCGTCTTGGGGCGGCGGTCAATCCTGGAATATCGCCAGCATGGATAGGTCTATTGCCTAATTCTGCATCGGCTTACATCAACCCGGCGCTTCATTATAAGAACTGGCTTGCCCTGAAAGACGCCGATTTCAAGCCGTAAGGCGTAGCCTGCGGTCCGAAGGGCGTAACGAAGCCGACGACGGCGCGTATCGTTTGAATGGCCTTATTCGGTCGTCCTGGGCATTCCCACAAGCCGCCGAACCTTCTACCGGCGCCATATCTGCAATCGTCCAGGGCTGAAGGCGCGCGTTCGCGATCATGACAACCAACGATACTCCAAGATCGGCCTCTACCGCCATCGGCCTCGATTTCGGCACGACCAACACCGTCGTCGCGCTCGCCAATGGCGGCCCGTCGCCCGAGCTTCTCGAATATGATGGCCCGCTCGGCCGCGATGCCGTGTTCCGCTCCGCGCTCTGCTATTGGCATGACGATGATGTGCGCGGCGGGCTCGCGTCCGATGCCGGCCCCTGGGCGATCTCCGAATATCTCGAATATCCCGCCGAAAGCCGCTTCCTTCAGTCGTTCAAGTCGGTCGCTGCCAGCGCCGCCTTCGAACATGCCTCGGTCTTCGAAAAGCGGTTCCGCTTCGAGGATATCGGCCAGACCTTCCTCGCGAAGCTGATTGCGCATTCGGGCGGCCGGCTCGATCGCCGCCCCGAACGGATCATCGTCGGCCGCCCGGTCGAATATGCCGGCGGCCGTCCCGATCCTGTGCTCGCCCGCCAACGCTATCAGGCGATGTTCGCCGGCTTCGGCACCGACATCCACTTCGTCTATGAGCCGCTCGGCGCCGCCTTCAGCTACGCCTCGCGCATGGAGGGCGCTGCGACAATTCTCGTCGCCGATTTCGGCGGCGGCACCAGCGATTTCTCGGTCGTCCGCATCGCGCCGCCTGGCGCGGCGCGACGCTGCGTACCGCTCGGCCATGCCGGCATCGGCATCGCCGGCGATCGCTTCGATTATCGCATCGTCGATCAGCTCATCCTGCCGATGCTCGGCAAGGGCGGCCTGTACCGCTCGTTCGACAAGACGCTCGATATCCCGCGCGGCTATTTCAACGACTTCGCCGATTGGTCGCGCCTCGCGCTGATGCGCAACCCGCGCACGATGGCCGAACTCCACCGGCTCAAGCGCGACGCCGTCGATCCGCAAGCGATCGGCCGCATGATCGCCGTCATCGAAAACGAACTCGGCTATCCGCTCTACAGCGCGGTCGGCGAACTCAAACGCGCGCTGTCGACCGGTGAGCATGCGCACTTTGCTTTCGCCGGCGCGGGGCTCGACATCGCCTGCGACGTCGCCCGCGCCGATTTCGAACGCTGGATCGCCGATGACATCGCCCGCATCGAAACCACCGTCGATCGTGCGCTTGCTGCGGCGGGCGTCACGCCGGCGGAGATCGACCGCGTCTTCCTCACCGGCGGCACCTCGCTCATCCCTCGTGTCGCTTCGATCTTCAGCGCCCGCTTCGGCAACGACGCCATCGTCACCGGCAGCGAACTCACCTCGATCGCCCACGGCCTGGCGCTGGTCGGGCAGGAGGACGATCCGGGCAGATGGAGCGACTGAGCACGCCTCCCGATGAAGCGTGCATCGTCGCACGAACTGGATGCTCCCCGGACCGGTCCGGCCGAAGCGGTCAGGCGCTACAGCGCGTGCGCGCGTCGGCCTGCCACTGCGCGATCTGGTCCTTGACCAGCAGCTTCTGCTTCTTGAGCCGCGCGATGACGAGCACGTCCGGGTGCGGCATTTTCGATTGCGCCGCGATCAACCCTTCCAGACGGGCATGTTCGCGTTCGAGATAGGCGAAAAAGCGGTTAGACATGGGCGCCTCCCGATTGCGCGCTGTCGAGCGATCTGAGCGCCGCCAGCACGTCATCGACGAAGGCCACGCGCGCCGCTCCCGGCAAACGTCTTAGGCCCGGCTGGTTTCGCACGCCGGACGCATCGGAGGCCCAGGACGCCAGGATGGCGCGCTTGACCTCGGGTTCCAGGCTCGGGTGTTGGGCGATGTCGAATGGATGTCGAAAATGGGAGAGGGACATGGCTCAGCCTCCTTTCTTCCAGTCACTCCTTCCACATGGCGAAATTCGCCGGCCCCGATTTTGGTAGCGGCGCCGGCCGCGTCAAGGCCCTCGAGGCAGCCCGCGCAGCGTCGATAAATTTTTTTGCGGCGGGGGCATTTTTGGCCTTGAACAGCACCGCCCCGAAATTATTTCGCACGCCGCCGGGCGCCGGAAGGGTCCGGCAGGACGACAGGGCGCCGGTGTGTGCCGGTGCCCTTCATGCTCAGATTGCTCATCGGAGGATTTGATTATGAGGACCAATTTCGACTTCACCCCCTATCGCCGCTCGACCGTCGGCTTCGATCGGCTGTTCGATATGCTGGAGCGCAACGTCCGGCATGAACTCGGCGATGGCTATCCGCCCTTCGATCTCGAGAAGATCGATGAGGACAGCTTTCGCATCACGCTTGCGGTGGCGGGTTTCCGCCCCGACGAAATCGAGATCGTCGCCGAGCAGAACCAGCTCGTCGTCCGTGGCCGCAAGGTCGAAGACGGCGGCGCGCAGGATCGCTATCTGCATCGCGGCATCGCCGCGCGCCCGTTCGAGCGGCACTTCCAGCTGGCCGACTTTGTCGAGGTCCGTTCGGCCAGCTTCGATCACGGGCTGCTGACGATCACGCTTCAGCGCGAGATTCCAGAGGCGATGAAGCCCCGTCGGATCGAAATCGCCAGCCCCGCCAATGACAGCGGGCTGCTGCCGAAGCTGAAGAACAAGATCAAATCGGCCTGATCCAACCCGCCGGCGGCTCGCCGAGCCGCCGGCATCGCTCCGGTTATCGCGCCATGTCCGATTTTTGGCAGCTACGACCAAGCCTTGCCATCGCCACATGCCGCGCGAAAGCTACTCCACCGTCTCCGCAAACGTCTTCACCAGATCGAACAGGAAATCGCGCCCCACGAACACCGATCGTATCTCGCGCCGCTCGTTCAACCCATGCGTGCCGTTCCCATCCGGATCGCCCCAACCGCCCGGCGCGCCGTAGACCGGGATGCCGATCGTCGCGAGATAGATGCCGTCGGTGCCGCCGGTCGACATCGTCGGGATCAGCGGAACTCCGGGGAAATATTTGGCCACCAGCTGCTCGGTCGGCCCGATGATCTTCGGGTCGAGCGGCGGCGGCACCGCGCGGGGGCGGCGCTCGCCGGCGAGCAGGGTCACCTTGACGCCGGGATCGGCGACGACCTTCACCAGCTCGGCCTGCACATCCTCGACCGCCACGCCGGGGAAGATGCGGCAGTTGACGTTCGCGGTGGCGCGCTGGGGCAGCGCGTTCTTGGCATGGCCGCCGCCGAGCAAAGTCGCGACGCAGGTCGTCCGCAACATGCTGTGAAAGCTGCGATCCTTGTTGACGATGGCTTCGGCCGCCTTGTCCTGCGGGTCCTTCGACAGCGCGATCATCGCCTTGCCCAGATCGTCGCCGCGCGCCGCTCCCGCCTTGGCGAAATAGGCGCGGGTCGTGTCGCTCATCATCACCGGAAACTCATAATCGCGTAAGCGCCCGATGGCATCGGCGAGCTGATAGATCGCATTGTCCCTGATCGGCACCGAGCTGTGCCCGCCCGCATTGACCGTCTCGAACGTATAATTCTGGACGGTCTTCTCGCCGACCTGGATCGATTGGGTGATGACCTTGCCCTTGCCGTTCGATCGCCCGCCGCCGCCCTCGTTGAACGCGAACTGCGCCGCGATCAGATCGGGCTTGTTCTTCGCCAGCCAGCCCGCGCCGTTGAACGCGCCGGTGCTCTCCTCGCCGCAGGTGAGCGCAAGTTTGACCGTCCGCTTCGGCACATAGCCGCTCTTCTTGAAGCGCATCAGCGTATCGACCCAGATCGCGTCCATCGCTTTCATGTCCGAAGTGCCGCGCGCGTAGAAATAGCCATTTTCCTCGATCAGGGTGAAGGGATCGCGCTCCCAATCGGCCCGATTGGCTTCGACCACATCGAGATGGCCGAGCAGCAGCATCGGCTTCGCCTTCTTCGAACTGCCCTTCAGGATCGCGACGAGCCCGCCTTCCTTGGGATTTTCCGGCGTCGCGAACAGGGTGATGTCGCTATCGGCGAACCCCGCCGCCTTGAGGTGCGCCGCCATCCGCTCGCCCGCGAGCGTACAGCTTCCGGCGGAGAGCGTCGTATTGGTCTCGACCAGCTCCTTGTAGAGCGCCTTGAATGCGAGCTGATCGGGGGTGAGGGGCGGCATCGCCATTTGCGCGGGTGCGGTCGTTGGAACTGACGCCAATCCGATCGCCAATGCCATAATCCGATTCATGCCCGCACTCCCTGATGACAACGCCCATCAATTGAGCATGGCGACGCGCCGGCGGGAAGTCCCGTTAAACGCAACCAAAGGGTTGCGAATCATTTTCGACATGATATTAGAAAAGCAACCAGGAGGTTGCATATGACAGACTATATCAAGCAGAGCATCGACATCGCGGCGCCGGTCGAGCGCGTCTATCGGGCGCTGACCGACCATGTCGAATTCGGAAGCTGGTTCGGCGCCAATATGGAGGCGCCGTTCGAGTGCGGCAAATTCGCGCGCGGTTCGGTCAGGTTCAACGGGGCCGAACATATCATGGCGTTCCGCGTCGTCGCGATGGACCGGCCCGATTTCTTCTCCTTCACCTGGCATCCCTTCGCCGTGAAACCCGAAATCGATTATTCGGACGAAATCCCGACCCTCGTCGAGTTCCGCCTGAAGGCGACGGCCGCCGGCACCCATCTGACGGTGACCGAATCCGGTTTCGACGCCGTTCCCGAAGCGCGCCGTGCCGAGGCCTTCCGCATGAACAATGGTAGCTGGGAAGCCCAGAACCGCAACCTCAAGACCCATGTCGAGGGTTAATATGCCGGCCGCCGCCGCCGATCATGCGACGGTGTTCGCCGCACTGGGCGATAGGACGCGGTTGCACCTGCTGATGACCCTCAGCGACGGCGCAACCCGCTCGATCGCCAGCCTCTCGGCCGACAGCCGGCTGACGCGGCAGGCGGTGACCAAGCATCTCAAGGTGCTCGAAGGGGCGGGGCTTGTCGCCTCGGTGCGGGTAGGCCGCGAAAGCCGCTTCGCCTACCGGCCGGAGCCTATGAACGATGCCCGCTCGTGGATCGATGAGGTCTCGGCACAATGGGCCGGCGCGCTGCAGCGGCTCAAGGCGTTCGTGGAAGAAGATGTCTCTTAAGCCCCTTCCCTTCAGGGGAGGGGTAGGGGGTGGGGCCTATCCGCGAGCGCGGCGCCGGTGGCGAAGCCCCACCTCAACCCCTCCCCTCAAGGGGAGGGGCTTTTAATCACCAACAAAAAACCCGGCACATCGGCCGGGCTTTTCTCGTCAGCAAGGTTCGCGAAATCAGGCTTCGGTCGCCTGCTCCGCAAGAACCGTCAGGCCCTTCTCGTTGACCTCGGCGAACCCGCCCTCGATGTGGATGCGCGACACGACCGTCGTCGCATTCGAATAGACCGCCAGTTCGCCGGTACGCACCACCGACATGAACGGCGCATGCCCCGCCAGCACGCCGAAGTCGCCCTCGGTGCCGGGAACCACCACCATGTACACTTCCTCCGAACGAAGGAGCTTTTCCGGGGTGACGAGCTCGAAATGAAGATCCGCCATGCTTATTCCTTATCAGGCTTTACTGGCCTTATTGCTGCTCAGGGCAAGGTCGAAAGCCGTGGTCGCCTTCTCGAACCTGTCCCGGCAGCCCTTGTTGCAGAAGCCGACGACCTTGCCCTTGTAGAGCGTCAGCGAGTCCGCCGAGATCGGATCACCCGACCAGGGGCAGAGCTCGTTGACCGCGTCCGCCAGGGCGAGGCCGCTGCTCATTACGCCGCTTCGGCAGCCAGCTTCTTGGCCTTCTCGACGACCTCGTCGATGCCGCCGACCATGTAGAAGGCTGCTTCGGGCAGGTGATCATATTCGCCTTCGACAACGGCCTTGAACGACTTCACCGTGTCTTCGATCGAAACGAACTTGCCGCTGATGCCGGTGAAGACTTCGGCGACGTGGAATGGCTGCGACAGGAACTTCTGGATCTTGCGGGCGCGCTGGACGGTCAGCTTATCCTCTTCGGAAAGCTCGTCCATGCCGAGAATCGCGATGATGTCCTGCAGCGACTTGTACTTCTGGAGCGTCTCTTGAACCGCACGGGCGGTCTCGTAATGCTCCTGGCCGACGATGCGCGGCTCGAGCATGCGCGAGGTCGAATCGAGCGGATCGACGGCGGGATAGATGCCCAGCTCGGAGATCGCGCGGTTGAGGTTGGTCGTCGCGTCGAGATGGGCGAACGACGTGGCCGGCGCCGGATCGGTAAGATCGTCGGCGGGCACGTAGATCGCCTGCACCGAGGTGATCGAGCCCTTGTGGGTCGACGTGATCCGCTCCTGCAGCGCGCCCATGTCGGTCGACAAGGTCGGCTGATAGCCCACCGCCGAAGGAATACGGCCGAGCAGTGCCGACACTTCCGAACCCGCCTGGGTGAAGCGGAAGATGTTGTCGACGAAGAACAGCACGTCCTGGCCTTCGACATCGCGGAAATATTCGGCGATCGTCAGGCCCGAGAGTGCAACGCGGGCACGCGCGCCTGGCGGCTCGTTCATCTGGCCGAACACCAGCGCGACCTTCGATCCCTTCGGGGTCGGGTTGCCGTTTTCGTCCTTGGCGATGACGCCCGCGTCGAGGAACTCGTGATAGAGATCGTTGCCCTCGCGGGTCCGCTCGCCGACGCCCGCGAACACCGATGTGCCGCCATGGCCCTTGGCGATGTTGTTAATCAGCTCCTGGATGAGCACGGTCTTGCCCACGCCGGCGCCGCCGAACAGGCCGATCTTGCCGCCCTTCGCATAAGGTGCGAGCAGATCGATGACCTTGATGCCGGTGACGAGGATGCTCGCGTCGGTCGACTGATCGACGAACAGCGGGGCCTCGGCGTGGATCGGGGCAGTCTGCTCGGCGTTGACCGGGCCCTGCTCGTCGATCGGCTCACCGATCACGTTGAGGATGCGGCCGAGCGTCATCGGGCCGACGGGCACGCGGATCTGCGAGCCGGTGTCGCTGACGGTCTGGCCGCGCATCAGACCTTCGGTCGAGTCCATCGCGATCGTGCGGACGGTGTTTTCGCCGAGATGCTGGGCGACTTCGAGGACGAGGCGGTTGCCGTTGTTCGTTGTCTCGAGCGCGTTCAGGATCGCGGGAAGTTCGCCGTCGAAGCTGACGTCGACGACGGCGCCGATAACCTGCGAAATGCGGCCTGCGCTCTGAAGTGGGGTGGGGGCTTTAGCCATGGTCAATTCCCTGCCTAGGTTCGTTTAGAGCGCTTCAGCGCCAGCTTCGGTTGGTGCTACAGCGCTTCCGCGCCAGCGATGATTTCGATAAGTTCGGTGGTGATCGCGGCCTGACGGGTCCGGTTATACAGGACCGTCAGCTTGTTGATCATCTCGCCGGCGTTGCGGGTTGCGTTGTCCATCGCGGTCATGCGGCTGCCCTGCTCGGACGCTGCATTCTCAAGCATCGCGCGGAACAGCTGGATCGCCACGTTACGCGGCAGCAGTTCGGCGAGGATCGTCTCCTCGTCGGGCTCATATTCCACCGCCGCCGAAGCGCCGCTGGCGGCCACGCCCGTCGCCGGGGTGAGCGGCACCGGGATGATCTGGATCTCGGTCGGCTCCTGCACCAGCGCCGACTGGAACTTGGCGAAGAACAGATGCGCCACATCGAACTCGCCGCCATTGTAACGCGTGATCAGGTCTTCCGACACGACGTGCGCATCGCCGAACGCGACATTCTTGATGTGCGTCTGGTCGACCTGATGGACGATCTTGCCGGGGAAGAGGCGCTGGATGACCGCGCGGCCCTTCTTGCCGATCAGGTAGAACTTCACCGTCTTGCCCTGCGCGAGCAGGCTCTCGGCAGTCTTGCGCGCGGCGCGGACGATATTGGTGTTGAACGCACCGGCGAGGCCGCGCTCCGAGGTCGCGACGACGAGCAGGTGGACCTGATCGTTGCCGGTGCCCGCAAGCAACTTCGGGCTCTGCGGCCCGACGGTAACCTTCGACGCCAGGCTCGCCATCACGGCGTTGATCCGCTCGGCATAGGGACGGCCGGCTTCCGCCGCCATCTGCGCACGGCGCAACTTGGCCGCAGCGACCATTTTCATCGCCTTGGTGATCTTCTGGGTCGACTTCACCGAAGTGATGCGGACCTTGAGGGCCTTGAGACTTGCCATCTACTCTGTGTCTCTTCCGTCCTGGTTCGCCCGGCCGAAACCGGGCGAAGATCAGTATGTTACGCGAACGTTTTCACAAACGCTTCGAGCGCGGACTTCAGCGCGGCCGTGGTGTCGGCCGACAGGTCCTTGCTGTCGCGGATCGCGGTCAGGATCGCGGCGTTCTTCGAGCGCATTTCCGCGAGGAAAGCCGCTTCGAAGCGCGTCACGTCCTTGGCCGGGATCGTATCGAGATAGCCGTTCACGCCGGCGAAGATCGATGCGACCTGCTCTTCGAACGGCAGCGGCTGGAACTGAGGCTGCTTGAGCAGCTCGGTCAGGCGCGCACCGCGATTCAGCAGGCGCTGGGTCGAGGCATCGAGATCCGATCCGAACTGCGCGAAGGCAGCCATTTCGCGATACTGGGCGAGCTCGAGCTTGATCGATCCGGCGACCTTCTTCATCGCCTTCGTCTGCGCGGCCGAACCGACGCGCGACACCGAGAGACCGACGTTGATGGCCGGGCGAACGCCCTGATAGAACAGGTCGGTCTCGAGGAAGATCTGGCCGTCGGTGATCGAGATCACGTTGGTCGGAATGTACGCCGAAACGTCGCCCGCCTGGGTTTCGATGATCGGCAGCGCCGTCAGTGAGCCATTGCCATTGGCTTCGTTGAGCTTGGCGGCGCGCTCGAGCAGGCGCGAGTGGAGATAGAACACGTCGCCGGGATAGGCTTCGCGGCCCGGCGGGCGGCGCAGCAGCAGCGACATCTGACGATAGGCGACCGCCTGCTTCGAAAGATCGTCATATACGATCAGCGCGTGCATGCCGTTGTCGCGGAAATATTCGCCCATCGTCACGCCGGTATAGGGCGCGAGATACTGAAGCGGGGCAGGGTCCGATGCGGTCGCGGCGACCACGATCGAATATTCCATCGCGCCATTTTCTTCGAGCGTCTTGACGAGCTGCGCCACGGTCGAGCGCTTCTGGCCGATCGCGACATAGACGCAATAGAGCTTCTTGTTCTCGTCGTCGCCCGCATTGGCGGTCTTCTGGTTGATGAAGGTGTCGATCGCGACCGCCGACTTGCCGGTCTGGCGATCGCCGATGATCAGCTCGCGCTGGCCGCGGCCGACGGGAACGAGCGCGTCGAGCGCCTTGAGGCCGGTCTGCACGGGCTCGTGCACCGACTTGCGCGGAATGATGCCGGGCGCCTTGACTTCGACGCGGCTGCGCTCGGTAGTGGCGAGCGGGCCCTTGCCATCGATCGGGTTGCCGAGGCCATCGACCACGCGGCCCAGCAGGCCCTTGCCGATCGGCACGTCGACGATGGTGCCGGTGCGCTTGACGACATCGCCTTCCTTGATCTGGCTATCCGAGCCGAAGATCACGGCGCCGACATTGTCGGCTTCCAGGTTGAGGGCCATGCCCTTGATGCCGTTCGAGAATTCGATCATCTCGCCGGCCTGGACGTTGTCGAGGCCGTGTATGCGGGCGATGCCGTCGCCCACCGACAGCACCTTGCCGACTTCGGAGACCTGCGCTTCGGTGCCGAAGCTGGCGATCTGGTCGCGGATGACCTTGGAGATTTCTGCGGCGCGGATATCCATGTTCAGCCTTTCATCGCAATCGCGAGAGTGTTCAGTTTGGAGCGGATGGAGCCGTCGATCTGCCGGCTGCCGACCTTGACGATCAGCCCGCCGAGTATCGCGGGGTCCACGGTGAGGTCGATCGCCACGTCGCGATCGAGCTGCGTCTTGAGCTTCGCCTTCAGCGCCTTGACCTGCGCGGCCGTGAGCACATGAGCGGCGGTGACTTCGGCGGTGATTTCGCTACGCTCTGCGGCGGCAAGCGCGCGGAACGCGCTGATCGTTGCGTTGAGCTGGCCGAGGCGGCGGTTATGCGCGAGCACGCCGAGGAATTTGGTGGTGAGGGGATCGATGCCGAGGCTCGCTGCCGCTGCGGCAACCGCCTTGGTGGCTTCGCTGCGTGTCACGAGCGGGCTCGTCGTCAGGCGCCGAAAGTCTTCCGATTCGGCAAGCGCCGACTTCAGAGTGTCGAGACTCTTGGAAACCGCATCAAGCGCCTTCTCATCACGTGCAAGCTCGAAAAGCGCCGTTGCGTAGCGCCCGCTGAGGCTAGCCTGAATACCGCCGGAATTCTCCACGCGCGTTCAATCCCCCAAATGGATATCGTGCCCCATGCAAAAAAGGGGGCGCCAGGACGGCGTCCCCGCATGGGTCGCGGGCCGGTTAGCAAGGAAGGTGCAAGGATGCAAGGTCGATGGGCGCTAAGTTTTATGCCTGTCCTGAATCAGAAAGCCGGACCCTGAGGGGCCCGGCTTCCTTCACCTAATTATATCGGGTGCCTGATCGTTACGCCGCGACCTTCACGGCCTCCGCTTCGATCGCTGCGGTGGGCTCGACACCATCGATTGCGATCCGCCGTGGCTTCTTGTGCTCGGGGATTTCGCGCACGAGTTCGACGTTGAGCAGGCCATTGTCATAGCCTGCCTTGGTCACCTTGATGGTGTCGGCCAGTTGGAAGCGGCGCTCGAACGCGCGCTTGGCGATGCCGCGATGCAGATACTGCGGCTGCTCGCCCTCGGTGTCGCCGGCGCGGCCGACGATGATCAGGACATTATCCTGAATCGTCACGTCGATGTCGCTGCGGTCGAAGCCGGCAAGTGCCATCTGGATGCGGTAGGCGCCGTCGCCGGTCTTCTCGATATTGTAAGGGGGATAGCTGTCGCCTTCGCCGCGCGTCAGATCGACGAGACGATTGAGATTCTCGAAGCCGATCGAGGAACGAAGGAGAGGGGAGAAATCAAGAGCACGCATGGGTCTGTTTCCTAATCAAAGCGATGTGACCTGATGGCCCGCGGATCATCCGCCGGACCTGCCGAGCCGCCCCTGATGGCGACGGCCGACGCTCGCTGAGATAGGAAAGCCTGTTTGGCCTTCAAGACCTCTGAATACAAAAGTCCGGGCCCTCGCCTCCAGCGCGAGAGCCCGGACTTCGAAGGACGCGAGGTCCTATTTGTCGAGCGCCTTGATCATCTCGAGGTGATGCGAGACGACCGGCGCGATCTCGCCGGCAGCGGCCTTGAGCGTCGGAACCTCGCCATCGGCGGCATAGCCCTGCATCAGGCTGAGCGCGGTCTGATGGGCATCGATCTGGTTATCGACATATTCCTCGTCGAACGCGGCGCCCTTCAGCTTCGCCAGCTTGTCCAGATCTTCCTGCTGATCTTCGGTCATCATAGCATCCGGCACGATCGCGGGTGCGGCAGCGGCGGACGCCTTCTTGATCTTGGCAGTCGAATCTGTGTGCGCCTTGATCATTTCTACGGCGAAGGACTTCACGTCGGCGGACGCGGCGTTGGTCGCGGCAAGCTTGGCCGCCGCAAGCTCGAACGCATCGCTCTTGGCGGCCATGTTCGCGAATTCCTGTCCGGTCGGGGTCGGGGTGACGGCCTGCTTCACGTCGTCGGCCGCGTTCGACGCCATCGCGCCCGCCGCATCCAGTGCGTTGCTCGCGCTATTGGCCGTCGCGTCCGCTGCCTTCTCGGTCTTGGGACCGCAACTCGCGAGGCCGAGCGCCAGCATGGCAGCCGTCGAGGCCAATAAAATCTTCCGCATGTTCCACTCCGTTGCTGGGAAACTAATCCTTGTTAATGCTGGTCTTTCCCGCATCATTCGCCCTAACGTCCCGCGTCGCGGGCCGTTCCGTTTCACCGGGCCTTGTCCGCGTCGAACCGGTCACCTAGCCAGTTGTGAAGCGTGAAAACGGGGATGGGGAACTATGGCGGCGGTTGAAGTGGCGTTCGATGCGAAGCGCGATCGGCTGGTTATATTCGCTTCGACCCTGGGCACCGTGTTCGAATGGTATGATTTCTTCGTCTACGGCACGCTCGCCAGCATCGTCGCGGGCCACTTCTTCCCCACCGACAATCCTGCCGTCAGCTTCCTGATCTTCCTCGCCAGCTTCGGCGTCGGCTTCGGCATGCGCCCGCTCGGCGCGATCATGTTCGGCATCGCCGGGGATCGGCTCGGCCGCAAATATACCTTCCTCGTGACCATCGCAGTCATGGGCGTCGCCACGGCGGCGGTCGGATTGCTGCCGACCTATGAGACGATCGGCGTCGCGGCGCCCATTCTGCTCGTCCTGTGCCGCGTGTTGCAGGGGCTCGCGCTCGGCGGCGAATATGGCGGTGCCGCCATCTACGTGGCCGAACATGCGCCGCGCAACCGTCGCGGCTTCTACACCAGCTTCATTCAGGCGGGTGTCGGCGCTGGCTTCATGCTCAGCGTCTCGGTGGTGCTCGCGGCCAATCTGATGATGGACAAGGCGGACTTTGTCGCCTGGGGATGGCGCATCCCCTTCCTGTTCTCGCTGATCCTGCTGGCGATATCGCTATGGGTGCGGCTCAAGCTCAACGAGAGCCCGGTGTTTCAGGCGATGAAGGATGCGGGTGCTACGGCGCGCAATCCGCTGCGCGAAAGCTTCGATAGCTGGCCGAAGGTCAAGCTGATCCTCGTCGCCATGGTCGGCGGCGCGGCCGGCATGACGGTGATCTGGTACACCGCCCAGTTCCAGTCGCTCTATTTCCTGCAGAACAGCCTGCGGATCGACGACAATCCCGCGCGGCTGATCGCAGGCGCCAGCGCGCTGTGCAGCGTCTTCTTCTTCGTCCTGTTCGGCTGGGTGTCGGACAAGATCGGACGCAAGAAGCCCATCCTTATCGGCTATGCCCTCGCGGTCTTTTTGTTATTCCCGCTATTTCATACCTTGGCGCAGGCCGGCAATCCGGGGCTCGCAGCGGCCATGGCGCGCGCGCCCGTCGTCGTCACGGGCAGCGATTGCAGCTTCGATCCCTTCGCAACCAAGGGGCAGGCAACGCCCTGCGGCGATGTGTTGGAGGCATTGTCCAAGAAAGGCGTCGCCTATGACAAGATCGATGGCGCGCCCGGCGCGGCGCCGATCGTCACCATCGGCGGCGGGACGGTGGACAGCAGCGATCCGGCCGCGCTCGACGCCGGGCTGGCCGCGGCGGGCTACAATCTCGAAAAGATCACGCCGCCGCTGCCGAATGCCATGATCATGGTGCTGTGCATCCTCGGTGTGGGCATGTTGTCGGGGATGACCTACGGGCCGATGGCCGCCATGTTCGTCGAGCTTTTCCCCGCCCGCGTCCGCTATACCTCGATGTCGGTGCCCTATCATATCGGTGCGGGATATTTCGGCGGTTTCCTGCCGTTCATCAGCCAGTTCATCGTCGCAAAGACCGGCGATCCGTTCGCCGGTCTCTGGTATACGATCGGCGTCTGCGTGGTCGCCTTCATCGTGACCCTGATCTGGATACCGGAAACCTCCGGCAAGGAACTGGATTAGGCGCAGGCGGGCCGCTATCGGCTCGGCTGTGACCAACTATGAAGCACCTCTCCGCCTGATTCTCGACGGCGCCGCGCTGGTGAGCAACTGGCGCTGGCTGGCCGGACAGAGCGGCAGCGCCGCCTGCGGCGCTGCGGTAAAGGCCAATGGCTATGGCCTTGGCGCGCGCGACGTCGTCGATCGGCTGGCGGCGGCGGGATGCGCAGACTTCTTCGTCGCGACATGGGGCGAGGCGGAAGCGCTGGGCGTAGTGCCGGGCGGTGCGGCGCTCTCGGTTCTGCACGGCGTGCGCGAGGAGGACATGTCATCCGCGCTCGCATCGCGCGCGCGGCCCGTGCTCAACACCCCCGCGATGGTGGCGCGCTGGAAGGCTGTCGCGCCGGATCGGCCCTGCGACGTGATGGTCGATACCGGCATGAATCGCCTCGGGCTGTCGGTCGAGGATGCCTGTTCGGGTCTGCTCGATGGTCTGACGATCGCAACATTGATGAGCCACCTCGCCTGCGCCGACGAGCCGGACAGCGCCATGAACAACGTCCAGCGTACTCGCTTCGCTGCCGTCGCCGCCAGGATCGCGGCCCCGCGCTACAGCTTCGCCAATTCCGCCGGCATCTGTCTCGGCGAAGGCTATGGCTTCGATCTCACCCGCCCCGGCATCGCGCTCTACGGCGGTATCCCACGTGCGGAAGCGGCGGGGGCGATCAGGGCCGTTGCCGCAATCGAGGCGCAGGTCCTGCAGATCCGCGATATCCCGGCCGGTGCGACGGTCGGCTATGGCGCCACCTTCGTCGCAGCCGAGCCGACGCGGATCGCCGTCCTCAATCTCGGCTATGCCGATGGCTATCTCCGCGCCTTTGCCGGGCACGGCACCTTGCGCCGTGGCGATCTGGTGTTCCCGCTGCGGGGGCGGGTGTCGATGGATCTCATCGCATGCGACATCGGCACGGCGGATGTCGCCGAGGGCGACTGGCTGACGGTCGATTATCCGCTTGAAGCTGCGGCGAAGTTCAGCGGCCTGTCGCAATATGAGTTGCTGACCGGCCTCGGCAGCCGCTATCAGCGGCGCTGGACTGACTAGGTGACCACTATTTTCGACGCAATCATCCGTTTCCTGGCGTCCCTAGGCCGGCTCCTGATCGGGGCGCTCGCCGCCATCGGCAGAGTCGCGACCTTCGGCGGGACGACCGTCGCCCGCATGGTGCGCCCGCCTTATTATCCGGGCCGCGTGTTCGAGCAGCTCTTGCAGATGGGCTGGTTCTCGCTGCCCGTGGTCGGCATGACCGCGATCTTCTCGGGTGCCGCGCTCGCGCAGCAGATCTACACGGCGGGTTCGCGCTTCAACGCGACCTCGACGGTGCCTGCGGTCGTCGTGCTTGGCATGGTGCGCGAACTCGGGCCGGTGCTGGTCGGCCTGATGGTCGCAGGCCGCGTATCGTCGGCGATGGCGGCGGAACTCGGCACGATGCGCGTCACCGAACAGCTCGACGCGATGACGACGCTGCGCACCGATCCCTATCGCTATCTGATCGCGCCGCGCCTGATCGCGGGGCTGATCGCGGTGCCGCTGCTCGTGCTGATCGCCAATGCGATCGGCATTTTCGGCGGCTATTTCGTCGCGGTGTACAAGCTCGATTTCAACGCGGTCGGCTATCTCAACACCACGCGTCTCTATCTGACGGCCACCGATCTGCAGATGGCGCTCGTCAAGTCGGCCTTCTTCGGTTTCTTCATCGCGCTGATGGGCTGCTATCATGGCTTCCGTGCGCAGGGCGGCGCCGCCGGTGTCGGCCGCGCGACCACTGATGCCGTCGTCTCAGCCTTCGTCATGATATTGTTGTCGAACATGATCATCACCCTGATGGCGTTCGGCTGATGGCGGTCGAGCACAAGATCGTCCTCAAGGACGTCGCCAAGACCTTCGGATCGAATACCGTGCTCGACGGCGTCAATCTCGAAATCGAGAAGGGCGAGTCGATGGCGATCATCGGCCAGTCCGGCAGCGGCAAATCCGTAACGCTCAAATGCATCCTCGGGCTGGTGAAGCCCGATCGCGGCGCGATCTGGATCGATGGCGAGGATGTCGCGACGATGTCGCAACGCGAACTGGAACGCACCCGCGCCAAGTTCGGCATGTTGTTCCAGGGTTCGGCACTTTTCGATTCGCTGCCGATCTGGCGGAACGTGACCTTCGCGCTGACGCAGGGCCGCGCGCGCGATCCGGTCAAGATGAAGAAGATCGCGGCCGAAAATCTCGAACGGGTCGGCCTCGACAGCAAGATCCTCAATCTCCGTCCGAGCGAGCTTTCGGGCGGCATGCAGAAGCGGGTTGCGCTCGCCCGCGCCATCGCGCCGCGCCCGGAGATCATCTTCTTCGACGAGCCCACCACCGGCCTCGATCCGATCCGCGCCGATGTGATCAACGATCTGATCGTCGAACTGGTCGACGATCTCGGCGTCACCGCGCTGACGATCACCCATGACATGGCTTCGGCGCGCAAGATCGCGCACCGCGTCGCCATGCTCTATCAGGGCAAGATCATCTGGCGCGGCCCGCGCGATCGTCTGTATGATTCGGGCAACCCTTATGTCGATCAGTTCGTTCAGGGGCGTGCCGAAGGGCCGATCCGCTGAACTGACAGTTCGATATTTTCGATCACTGAGAGTTGTCTTTCTCGTTTGATCGATCAGTCGCCCTCCGGCAAAGCGCTTTCATCGATAGCGAGGAGCAAGAAATGCTGGGCCGTGAAATTCCGAATGTTACCCTGAAGACCCGTGTCCGCGACGAGAGCGTCGGCGGACCGAACCCTTTCCGCTGGCAGGATGTTCACACCGGCGAACTGCTCGGCAAGGGCCGCGTCGTCGTGTTCGCGCTTCCCGGCGCTTTCACCCCGACCTGCTCGACCGAACAATGCCCGGCCTATGAGCGCGAATATGACGCGATCCGCGCGGCCGGTGCCGACGATGTCTATTGCCTCTCGGTCAACGACGCTTTCGTGATGTTCCAGTGGGGCAAGAATCTCGGCCTTAGCAAGACCAAGCTCCTGCCGGACGGTTCGGGCAATTTCACCCGCCGCATGGGCATGCTGATCAACAAGGATCACCTCGGCTTCGGCGATCGCTCGTGGCGCTACGCGATGGTCGTAGACGACGGCAAGATCGTCGCCTGGTTCGAAGAGCCCGGCATCAACGACGACGGCTCCGACGAAGACCCCTACGGCGAAAGCGCGCCGGACAAGGTCCTGGAGTGGTTGAAAGCGAACCCGAAGTAACAAATGGCTCGTAGATCCTCCCCGAGACAAGCTCGGGGAGGGGGATCGCCGAAGGCGGTGGAGGGGTCATCGGAACGTCGCGATAGCCCCTCCGTCAGCGCCCTGCGCTGCCACCTCCCCGAGACAAGCTCGGGGAGGATTTTTTCAGGCCGGGTCTATTCCCAGCGCCTTCTCCACCCGATCAACCCAGCTCTGCACCGCCGGATAATCTTCCAGTGCGAACCCGCCTTCGTGCGCAACCCGCGTGTACGCCACCAGTGCGATATCGGCGAGCGTCAGCGCCCTCCCGACAAGAAACCCGCCGCCCTTGACCGCATCGTCGAGCAGCTTCAGCGCGCCCTTTCCCCGCTCGACGATCCTGGGCTCGAGATCCGCCACCGCCTTGCCCAGATAATGGACGTGGAAGCGCGCCACCGCGACATAGGGCTCGTGGCTATATTGCTCCCAGAACAGCCACTCCATCATCTTGGCGCGATCATAGCTGTCGGCCGGAATCAAGGTCGATCCCTCGGCAAGATGGAAGATGATTGCGTTGGACTGCGCCAGGATCCGGCCGTCGTGCAACTGCACCAGCGGCACCTGACCCGCCGGGTTCATCGCCAGATATTCCGGCGTGCGGGACTCGCTTTTCAGCACGCTCGTCTCGATCCAGTGATAGGCGATGCCGAGCAGATCGGCGGTCCATTTGACCTTGAGGCAGTTGCCCGAAATCGAATCGCCATAGATTTTCATGCTGTCCCCCGTTTGAATCTGCCTAACCCGGCGGAGCCTTGCGGCAAAATCGGATTTGCCGCGCGGGTGATAAGCTGCACTTATCTGCCCAACGACGCCGCTGGCGCTGAGGCTCGAAAGCGAACCCGACACTCTTGCCGTCACCCCGGGCTTGTTCCGGGGTCTGCCGTGACGCAGGCGCCCAAGATGATAGCGCAGCGCAACGCGGGCGTGATGATGGATGCCGGAAAAAGTCCGGCACGACGTCTTCCCTGTCACATTTCCGTAAGCCCCGGCGAGGGCGGCTGTAACAGAAACGATAGATAGCATGGGCTCGTCATCCGACATGATGGAGGCGAGACGATGAACGCAATCACCCGCATGGCCGCCTTTCGCGACAGCTATCCTTCGACGCCCGAACCCGATGGGCTGCGCCGCCGCTTCCGCACGATCTGGATCTCGGACATCCACCTCGGCACGCGCGGCTGCAACGCGCCGATGCTGATCGACTTCCTCGACAGCACCGACAGCGACACGATGTACCTCGTCGGCGACATCATCGATGGCTGGCGGCTCAAGCGCAGCTGGTACTGGCCGGCGCTGCACAACGACATCGTCTGGAGGGTGATGAAGCGCGCGAAGCGCGGCGCCCGGGTCGTCTTCATCCCGGGCAATCATGATGAGATGTTCCGCCAGTTCACCGGCCTGACTTTCGGCGGCATCGAAATCCGTCGCAGCGCCATCCATGAAACGGCGGATGGCCGGCGCCTGCTGATCACGCATGGCGACGAGTTCGACGCGGTGGTGATGTGTCACCGCTGGCTCGCCTTCCTCGGCGACTTTGCCTACGAACTGCTCATGAAGCTGAACATCGTGATCAACGCGGTGCGCCAGCGTTTCGACCTGCCCTATTGGTCGCTGTCGAAACACGCCAAGCACAAGGTCAAGAACGCGGTTTCGTTCATCTCGCGCTTCGAAGAGGCGGTCGCGCATGAGGCGGGATCGCGCGGTGTCGACGGCGTCGTCTGTGGCCATATCCACACTGCCGAGATCCGCCCCTTTGGCGACGTCACTTATTATAATGATGGCGACTGGGTCGAAGGCTGCACCGCGCTGGTCGAACATTTCGACGGCCGGATGGAGGTGCTGCACTGGGCTGAGATCATGGCCGCTCGCCGCACGGCAGAGGCCGATCTGCGCGCGGTCGCCGCATGAGGATCGTCATTGCGACCGACGCCTGGGTGCCGCAGGTCAACGGCGTGGTCCGCACGCTCTGCGCGGTAACCGCCGAACTGCGGGCGATGGGCCATCACGTGTTGGTTATCTCGCCCGATCAGTTCGTAACCTTGCCGTGCCCCAGCTATCCCGAAATCCGGCTGGCGATGGCGACCCGTTTTGCCGTCGCGAGGCGGATCGATGCCTTTGGGGCGGATGCGATCCATATCTCGACCGAAGGGCCGATCGGTCTGGCGACCCGCAGCTATTGCGTCGATCGCGGCCTCGCGTTCACCACGGCCTATCATACCCAGTTCCCCGACTATCTGGCGCAGCGCACGCATATGCCGGCCGAGTGGTTCTGGGCCTATATCCGCTGGTTTCACCGGCCATCGTCGGCGGTTCTGGTCGCGACGCCATCTGTCGCGGCCATATTGGCCGAGCAATCTGTCGGGCCGGTCAAACCTTGGGGCAGGGGCGTCGCTCTCGCACTGTTCAAGCCCGGTCGCCCCGCCCACCCGGCGTTCGCCGGGCTGCAGCATCCCATCCAGCTCTATGTCGGAAGAGTTGCTGTGGAGAAGAATATCGGCGCCTTCCTGTCATCGAAGGTTCCCGGCACGAAGGTCGTCGTCGGCGATGGCCCGGCCCGCGAGGCGCTCGAACGCGCATGGCCCGATGTGCGCTTCCTTGGCGCGCTGTCGGGTGATGCCCTCGCATCCGCTTATGCCGGCGCGGATGTCTTTGTCTTTCCAAGCCGCACCGATACGTTCGGCCTTGTCATGATCGAGGCGCTGGCCTGCGGAACGCCGGTGGCGGCCTATCCCGTTACCGGGCCGATCGACGTGCTCGATCCGTGCTCCTCGGCGCTGCATGAGGATCTCGACATCGCCATATCGCAGGCGCTGACCCGCGATCGTCGGATCGCGGCCGCTTATGGCCGCCGCTTTGGCTGGCGGCGAAGCGCTGAACAGTTTCTCTCGGCGCTCGCGCCGCTGCGGCAGTCTGCGGACATGCTTGCCGCGTAACTCCCGGCTTGTGCTTGGGCATCGCTTTGATTACATCCTCCCCACGCTTTGGCCGCTCCGTGAAGGGGCGGCCCTTTTATTTTCCGGGAGATTCCTGATGGCCCAGCCCCTGATGCCCCATGCCACCGCGTCGTGGCTGGTCGACAATACCGCGCTCAGCTTTCCGCAGATCGCCGATTTCTGCGGGCTCCATATCCTCGAAATTCAGGCGATCGCCGATGATATGGCCGCGACCAAGCTGACCGGCCGTGATCCGGTTCGCGCCGGCGAGCTTACCTTGGCCGAAATCGAAAAGGGTTCGAACAATCCCGCCTATCGGCTGGTGATGATCAAGGGCCCCGATCAGACGCGCCGTACCAAGGGGCCGCGCTACACGCCGGTCTCGAAGCGCCAGGACAAGCCCGATGGTATTGCCTGGATCATCCGCAATCATCCCGAAGTATCGGACGGCCAGATCTCCAAGCTGATCGGCACGACCCGCACGACGATCGCCGCAATCCGCGATCGCACCCATTGGAATATCGCCAATATCGTCCCAAAGGATCCCGTGACGCTGGGCCTGTGCTCGCAGCGTGAGCTCGATGCACTGGTCGCCAAGGCTGCGAAGGCAGCGGGCATCGAAGCGCCGACCGACACGCGCCTCGAAGGCGATCGCGAAGCATTGATCGAACAGCTCCGTGCCGAGCGTGATGCGGCTTCGAAGACCGCCGAGCTGTCGCTTGCCGAACAGGAAGCGGCATTGTTCAGCGGACCTGCGTTCAAGAACTAGGGGACGCCGGCGGGTCAGGACCTCGTCGTCTTGACCCGCCTTCCCGCCGGGACCACAAGCCAGCGCATGGACGACAATGCCTCCCTCGCCGAACTCTCGTTCGAAGATGCCCTGAAACAACTCGAAGCGATCGTGCGTCAGCTGGAATCGGGCGAGGTGCCGCTCAATGAGTCGATCGCGCTCTACGCGAAGGGCGATGTCCTGCGCCGTCAGTGTGAGGATCGGCTCAAGGCTGCTCAGGCGCTGATCGAGAAGATCAGTATCGGGCCCGATGGCGTGCCGAGGGGAACCACACCCTTCGCCGCAGGCTGATCCGATGAGCCCATTGCTATCGACCGAACTCGAACGAGTCGCGCGCGAGATCGACGCGCGCTTCGATGTCATGCTGACCCCGCCTGACGATTCGCGCCGCAGCCTGTTCGAGGCAATGCGACACGCCGCCATCGGCGGCGGCAAGCGTTTGCGGCCGACCCTCACCTGCGGCGCGGCCGGCCTGTTCGCGGTGGACGGCGAATGCGCGCTGCGCGCCGGTCTCGCAATCGAGGCGATCCACATCTACAGCCTCATCCACGACGATCTGCCGTCGATGGATGACGATGACATGCGCCGCGGCAAGCCCACCGTGCACAAGGCGTTCGACGAAGCGACCGCGATCCTTGCCGGTGACGCATTTCAGGCGTTGGCGTTCGAAATCGCGGCGGACGATGAAACCCACCCCGATCCCTTCGTGCGTGCGGAACTCGTCGGTGCCATCGCGCGCGCGTCCGGTAAGGCGGGCATGGTCGGCGGGCAGGCGATGGACATGGCCGCGCCGAACGCCAAGCTCGATCTTTCCACGATCACGCGGCTCCAGCAATTGAAGACCGGCGCGCTGATCGCGGTATCGGTAGAGGCCGGCGCGATATTAGGGCGGGTCGCCCCGGAAGGCCGGCTGCGGCTGCGCAACTACGCCCATGATCTGGGGCTCGCCTTCCAGATCGCCGACGACCTGCTCGATGCCGAGGGCGACGCCGCAGCGATGGGCAAGGCTGCGGGCAAGGATGCGGCGGCGGGCAAGGCGACCTTCGTCTCGCTGCTCGGCATCGATCGCGCGCGCATGCAGGCCCAGTCGCTGGCGGATCAGGCGATCGCACATCTTTCCATTTTCGGCAGCGAGGCCGATCTGTTACGCGACGTCGCAGCCTATGTCGTCGAACGCGATCGCTGAGGGCAAGGGGAGGCAATATGCGCATAGGCGTCTATCCGGGTACATTCGATCCCATCACCCTGGGGCATATGGATATCATCCGTCGCGGTGCAAAGCTGGTTGATCGGCTCGTCGTCGGCGTCACCACCAATGCGTCCAAATCGCCGATGTTCTCGGTCGACGAACGGCTGGCGATGGTCCGGCGCGAAGCCGCGACGCTCGACGCCGATATCAAGGTCGTCACGTTCAATTCGCTGCTGATGGATTTCGCTGAAGCGCAGGGCGCCTCAATCATCGTGCGCGGTCTGCGGGCTGTTGCCGATTTCGAATATGAATATCAGATGGCGGGGATGAATCAGCAGCTCAACAACCGCGTCGAGACGGTGTTTCTGATGGCGGATGTCGCTCTGCAGCCGATCGCGTCGAAGCTGGTGAAGGAAATCGCGCTCTACAGCGGCGATATCCGCAAGTTCACCCCGGCGACGGTCGCGCAGGAAGTTGTCGCGCGCGTCAACGAGATAGGTAAGAAGAACGGGTAGGACCCGCAAGGACGGTTCAGCCCAGCGCAAGCCGGGCGCATATAGGGATCGCAAGCCCAAAACTGCGGCAGGAGATAGTGGTTAGATGCGTTCGAAGTTCGTCATAGCGGCCATGGCCGGTCTTCTGTTTTCCGGCACTGCCTTTGCGCAGGCCGCGCCGGATCCATACGCGCCGCCGCCCGTCTCGCCGCAGAACATCCTCAATCTCGATCTGTCGACCGGCGGCCGGGTCAAGATCCAGCTACGGCCGGACAAGGCGCCTTATTCGGTCGAGCGGATCAAGACGCTGGTGCGCCGCCATTTCTATGACGGCCTTATCTTCCACCGCGTCATTGAAGGCTTCATGGCGCAGGGCGGCGATCCGAAGGGCACCGGCGAAGGCGGTTCCGATCTTCCCGATCTGAAGGGTGAGTTCAGCGATCTGCCGCATGTGCGCGGCGTGATGGCGATGGGGCGCGCGCAGAGCCCGGACAGCGCGAACAGCCAGTTCTTCATCATGCTCCAGCCCAATCTCGGCCTCGACGGCAACTATACCGCGGTCGGCCGCGTGCTGTCCGGAATGGAATATGTCGATGCGCTGGAAAAGGGCGAGCCACCGGCGAACCCTTCGAAGATCGTCCATATGTCGATCCAGTCGGACGATGACGGGCAGCCGCCCGCTGCCTTCGTCCCGCCGCCGCCCGCACCGGCAGCGGCCGTGGTCGCGCCGACGAAGAAGGAAGCCAGGAAGGCCGCCAAGGAGGCTAAAAAGGCGCTCCGCGCGGGGCAGAGAACCGATGCTGCGGTGAACGCGGTTTCGGGCGACGAGAGCGTCGCCACGCCGCAATAATCTCCTATGCGCGTCGATCTCTTCGACTTCGATCTCCCGACGGACAATATCGCGCTGCGCCCGGCGGCCCCTCGCGATAGCGCGCGGCTGCTGCTGGTCGACGGCGCTGCGCCGCTGAGCGATCATGTCGTGCGCGATCTGCCCGGCTTGCTGCGCGCGGGCGACTGTCTCGTCTTCAACGACACCCGCGTCATCCCGGCCCAGCTCGAGGGCACGCGCGGCGACGCCAGGATCGGCGCGACCCTGCACAAGCGCGAGGGCCTGCGCCGCTGGTGGGCGTTCGTCCGCAACGCCAAGCGCATCCGCACCGGCGACATGATCGATTTCGGCGCCGACGTCTTCGCCACCGCGATCGAACGCGCCGACGATGGCTCGATCCTGCTCGATTTCACCGGCGACGAACCGGTCGAAATCCTGCTCGAACGCGCCGGCCGCATGCCGCTGCCACCCTATATAGCCGGCAAGCGCCCCGCCGATGCGCGCGACCTGGACGACTACCAGACGATGTTCGCGCGCGAAAAAGGTGCCGTCGCCGCGCCGACCGCCGCGCTGCATTTCACCCCCGAGCTGATGGCGTCGCTGGCCGTGGCGGGCGTGCAGATCGAGACGCTGACCCTGCATGTCGGCGCGGGCACCTTCCTGCCGATGAAGGTCGATGACACCGACGATCACCGCATGCACGCCGAATGGGGCCGGATCGATCAGGCCACCGCCGACCGGCTCAACGCGGCGCGTGTGAGCGGCGGCCGCGTCATCGCGGTCGGCACGACAAGTCTGCGCCTGCTCGAAAGCGCCACCGGAGAGGACGACATCATCCGCCCGTTCGACGGCGACACCGCGATCTTCATCACCCCCGGCTACCGCTTCCGCGCGATCGACGGGCTGATGACTAACTTCCATCTGCCGAAGTCGACGCTGTTCATGCTGGTGAGCGCGCTCATGGGGCGGGAGCGGATGCAGGCGGCGTACGCCCACGCGATCGAGCAAGGATATCGCTTCTATTCCTACGGCGATTCGAGCCTGCTGCTGCCTGACCGATCCCGTTGATCGCTCCCAGCCGTTCGTCCCGAGCGTAGTCGAGGGACGTTGGCACGCGGAAACGTGTCTCGACTGCGCTCGACACGAACGGCAGGGTGGTTGAAGCGAAACGACCCTCGCCTTGCCTATTGCCACCGCACGGGTTAGAGGCGCGCCCATCCAGTTCACCTCAAATAACGGAGCACGCTCGGCGATGACGACCGAACGCACCTTTTCCATCATCAAGCCCGACGCTACGCGTCGCAACCTCACCGGCGCGGTCGCGGCCAAGCTCGAGGAAGCCGGTCTGCGGATCGTCGCCTCGAAGCGGATCCAGATGACCAAGGAGCAGGCCGAAGGCTTCTACGGCGTCCACAAGGAGCGCCCCTTCTTCAACGATCTCGTGTCCTTCATGATCTCCGGCCCGGTCGTCGTCCAGGTCCTCGAAGGCGAGAACGCCGTGCTCAAGAATCGCGAAGTCATGGGCGCGACGAACCCCGAGCAGGCCGCCAAAGGCACGATCCGCAAGCTCTTCGCAGAGTCGATCGAAGCCAATTCGGTCCATGGTTCGGACAGCCTTGAGAATGCCAAGATCGAAATCGACTATTTCTTCAAGCCGGAAGAAGTCGTCGGTTGAACCTGACTCCCGTCATCCGGCGGGCTTCGCCGGATGACGCAGCGGCCCTGTCGCTGGTCGGCCGGGCGACGTTGCTCGAAACCTATGCGCATATGGTGCCGGTCACGGATCTGATCGCCTTTGCCTGGAACGGGCACAGCGAGGAGGATTATCGCGGCTTCGTCGAGCGCCACTGCGCCGCCTGGATCGCCGCCGTGCCGAGCACCGGCGCGCCGATCGGCTATGCGCTGCTCACCGATCCCGATCTGCCGATGGAGATCGGCGCGACCGATATCGAGCTGCGGCGGATCTACATATTGTCGAAATTCCACGGCGGCGGCCTGGGCCGCAAGCTGTTCGAAACGACGACCGCCCACGCGCGCGAACGCGGCATGAAGCGGATGCTGATCGGCGTGAATGCCGAGAATGAGAAAGCCATCGCCTTCTATCGCTACATGGGCGCCGCGAAGGTCGGCACGCGGCGCTTCCAGGTCGGCAGCACCCTGTTCGACGACCTGATATTGGGCGTCACGCTGTAGCCAGGCTGGGCGCTGCACCCACTTCCATCGTCACCCTGAACTTGTTTCAGGGTCCACTCCGCCGGCTTCTCTGTCCAGCGGATCGAAGCCCAACCCTATCGCAAGATCGCTCCAGGTCGGGTTGCTCTGTTCGATCAGATTGAGCTTCCATTCACGCCGCCAGCGCTTGAGTTGCTTTTCGCGCGCGATTGCATCGGGCATCGTTTCGTGGGCCTCGAAGAGGACCAGGCGATAGACCCGATACCGGCTGGTGAAACCGTCGAAATGGCTGGCACGATGCTGGTGTAGCCGTGTCATCAGGTCGGAGGTCACGCCGATATAGAGTGTCCCGTTCCGCCCGGAAGCCAGGATGTAGGAACAAGGCTGGCGTTCGTTGGGCATGGGCAAACGGTAACACAGCATGGACGGACCGGTAGATGCTGAAATAAATTCAGCATGACGAAGTAAAGTGAGCCTCGTCTCAAAACTCCATCAGCATCGCGAGCTTCCTCGGTGCCGCCAGCAGCCAGCTTTGCCGCAGCCGGTGCTCGACCAGCTCCCAGTCCACGTCATCGCCATCGAGGCGCACGCCGATCCAGCCCGAAGGGCCGAGATAGGGCGGGCGGAAATAGGTGTCGGGATCGAGATCGATCAGCATCGTCTGCTCCTCGATGCCGCTCGTTTTCACCAGCACCGCGGTGATCCCGTCGCTGTGGTGGTTGTGCCAATAATAGGCGAACATCTTCTTGTCCGCGACCTTCCACGCGGGCGAGCCGTGCGAGACGGTCTCGGATACCTCGGGCAGCGCCATCGCGCGGGCCGTGATCTGGGCGTGCATGGCTCTGGAATCCGCGACCGTCATGCTGCTCTCACCCCCACCGTTCGTCCCGAGCGAAATCGAGCGACGTTCCAATGTGCCAACATCCTTCGACTACGCTCGGGACGAACGGATTTAAAGGCTGGTTGATACCAGGTCGTGAACTTATAAATCGCCGCTATCGGGCGGGCGGCTGAACTGCTGCGACGGGTGGAAAGCTGTCATGAGGCGCATCTGATTTACGGCGTTATGAAGGGGCAAGGCTCAACACCGGGAATCGAATACGTCTTGATCCTCAAACCATTCCAATAGCGGCAGATCAGCCATTTACGTTTCACAGTTTTTGCCGCTTCTTCTGCAGTCTTTGGCGGCGTAGCGGACACCAAATCACCTTCGAAGATATAGACTTGGCGGACTTCGGAGGACAATCGCACCTGTCGGCCCGTAACCGTCAACAGGATAGCCTGTGCGAGGAAGATAACCACAAGACTGATCGCTGCGGTGCGAAAACGGCTTTTTGTCATGGGGCCGGAATAGCAACCAACGATCAACCATCGCAATGTCTGCTACTGGGTCGATTGTGTTGAAAAACTCGGTCTTGAAGTTGAGGCGCTGGACTGATTCAATCTCTGCGTGGAAGCGGAGATTTGCCGATGATGGGCGAGCGGACGGTGGCGCAGGCAGCGCTCTTTTACAGCTTCAG
>Ga0268264_10000276_pt1 | contig 87607 bp, 77 predicted proteins | sample KBSSwiS32_FD_190357 | JGI IMG/M metagenome (GOLD analysis project Ga0268264, IMG submission 190357) | Switchgrass rhizosphere microbial communities from Kellogg Biological Station, Michigan, USA - KBS Switchgrass S3-2 (SPAdes) (version 2) | ecosystem: Host-associated > Plants > Roots >... | reverse complement strand
CCCGTAAGGCACCTCTTGCAGGTCCTCGCCGCGGGGTGGAGCAGCCCGGTAGCTCGTCAGGCTCATAACCTGAAGGTCACAGGTTCAAATCCTGTCCCCGCAACCAGCGGACCGCAATCCCATATCCCGCAACCCAGCCGACGCTCAAATGAGCCTGACATGACCCCCGCAGCTTGGCCGTGTCTGTCCGTGGCAATCGCGACTGATCGCGGTAGCTGGCGCGCGCCGGTCCTCTGGTGCTCAACACAACGGCGGGCGCACGCACGTGACGGATCCGATGTCCGCATATGTCTCGGACGTGACGAGCCGATGGATCGCGCCTTCGATCAGCATCTCAATGCCCTCGTCGCTGGCGAAACCGCCATAAACCAGGCAGCGCGCCTGCAGCACGCGGCAAAATGCATCCCAGACCCGTGGCCCCGGCGGTGTCGGCCGTCCCCAGAATTTATCCAGTGGGCCATCAAACGTCAGGCCCGGAATATTATAGACGGCGTCGCCGAGCGCGATGACCGGGATTCCCGATGCCAGCGCCAATGTGCCGGTCGTGCTATTGATCGTCACCACGCCCAGGGATTCCTGAACCAGATCGTTGAGATCGCCGCCGCGCGCGAAGAGGACGCGGTCCTCGACGCCGACCCGGCGGGCGACACGCCGGATATAGCGGTGCCAGCTGACCAGGCTGCTGTCTAGCGGATGCTCTTTCACCAGCAATAGCGCGTCGGACGGCGCCGAGTGCGCGAAACTCTCGATCACATAGGCCGCCCCCGCCTGCATCGTCCCGAACGTCGAATGGACGCGGATCTGATGATCCGAGGAGAGTTGCAGCGGCAGCATGAAATAGCGGCGGCCCGATAGCTTGGCGATGGCGGTTTCCGCCTGTTCGTGGCGCATATTGCGCAAGGCGAACTGCTTCAGCCAGCCGAGCGCCTCGGTCACCGCCGATCGCCCGCGATGCGACCGATAATGGGGAAAGCGCCACGTCCCGAATGTCGAATGCGCATAATAGGCAGCGGCCTCGCGCGCGCGGCGCTGGAATGTCGCGGGAACCGACGGGCGGCGCACCAGCGGCGGTAATCCGCGCGCGGCCTCCAGATACCAATGGGGATCGCGGGGCAAGGTCGAATAGCCATTCACCCCGTCGAGTTCCAGCGTCACCCAGTCGGGTCGGATATAGCCTTCCTCGAACACATGGATGCGGATGTCGCGCAGCCGCGCCAGGCTGCGTGCGGCATCGTGCAAAGGCCGGCAATCGCCGAACAGGACGAGATCAGTAATCTGCTGCCGCACCATGAAGTCATCAATGAAGCCGGGCCATTCCTCGGCGCTGCCCTGATAATCGATCGCGGCGCCGGGCCATGACGCGCGATCACCCGCGTTCAGATTGATCCGGTAAACGGTGTGGCCGAGCGTGGACAGCGTCTCCGCAAGCCGATGGAAAAAAGGCCCGGGAGGGCCCTGCAGGAACAGGAAACGTTGTCGTGCCGGAAGCTTCATGACGCGCCGCCCAACTTACCCAGGGCGCGGCGCACGCGGCCCTGCAAGCGGCGAACGCGCGTGAGCGTCGTTTCCCTCGGAACCGGGTTCGCTGCGAGCCGCTCGGTCAGGATCTCTGGTGGACAAGGTAATTTTGTCACCGGATCGAGATAGCGCGGATAAAGAATCAATATAGCTGCCACCAGTGCATCCGTTGTGATTTTGCGGGCTGCTTGTCTTCGAGGGATGGGGGGTGCGAGGTCCCGCGTCAATCCCCATCCTGCATAGAAAGGCTGGCCATGGACGATGACGTCGCAGCCGCGCAAAAGCGCCTCGAACCCGGTAAGCGAGGTCAGGACATGCACGGCATCGACGACATCGAGCAGCGAGGCCATGGGTATGTCGCGGACGACTCGATCGACATGGCCGAGCGCGATATCGTCGGCGATCTTGCCCGGGCGATGACCGCGATCGACGTCGGGGTGCGGCTTGAACATCAGATAAGCATCGGGCTCGGCAAGCCGCGCACGGCGGATAAGTTCGAGATTGCTTTCGATACCCGCACCGCCGAGCCGCACCGACAGATCATTTTCAACCTGTCCCGCGACCAGCACCAGCCGGCGCGCCTCGGTCGGCCGATCGAAATTGGCGCTGCCAGCCGCGTATTTGCTGATGCCTTCCGCAATGATGACGCGCCGCAGCTGCTGCGCTCGGCCAAGCAATTGCGGATCATCGGGCGCGGTCGCGATCAGATCCTCGAGGTCGCACGGCGTGGCGGGGTCGAGATGGAGGCCGGTGCGATCAAGCGTTATCGAATGAGGCGGGTGGCACTCGCTGCCCAACCCGGCAGAACGGAGAAAGCCGTCCTCGACCGGATAGATGGTGATGTCGGCGGCGCGCGCGGCATCGGCCAGGCCTGCGGGCGTGCGTGTCGCCCAGTTGGCAATCGCGCCGCCGGTGCGATGTGCTGTAGCGATGGCGGGCCCAGCGCGGCTTTCGAAGTGGAGCGCAGTCCCCCCCCATAGCATCGCTTCGACCTCACGGCGTTTCCAGCGGGCCATGCCGGTTGCGACCGTGATGCCGCGGTTGCGATCGATCGCACCCCGCCAGAACGCCAGCTGCTCAATCGCACCCTCAATCGCCACCGGTCGTCCGGAATAAGGATCTCGATAGGCGACGGCGTCGATAAGCCATGCCGTTATCAACCGCTCGAGCGGATCGGGAAGGCCATCGGCGAAGGTGTTTGCAAAACGACCGGCCGTCGCCCAGACAGGGCGATGTCCCGCCATCGCAGCGAGCAGCCCGGCCTCGTCATTCCCATCATAAGCGAGCGGCGGCGATCGACCGAGCATATGCCATGGATCGACGCCGCCCCGATCGGCGGGCAGATCGATCGGCTGTGCGCCCCAGAACATGCCGCCGACGCGCGCTTTGCCGATCGCCGCCGCGATCATTCGCGCGCGCTCGCGCTCCTGTGGCGTAAGCGACGTTCGCATTACCGGGATGGAGATGGGAGAGCTCACGGCCGCAACTTCGGGCGCCGTGCGCGGAAATGGTGGCGATCGTAGGACAGGGGGCAACAACGTCACATCATGCTGCAATTGCCGTCCCCGATCATGGGCGCTCAGAAGGGAACGTCGTCGTCGAGATCGCTGGCGAACGGATCGGCGTTGCGCGATACGCCCGCGCCGGCAGAGACGCCGCCACGGCTGCCTCCGCCAAAGGCCGAACCGCCGCCGCTATAGCCGCCATTGTCGTCGCCCCAGCCGCCTGCGCTTCCGCCGGTGCTGCCGCCAGCACCACCACCCGCGCCGCCTTCGGGACGATCGAGCAGCACCATCACGGCATTGAAACCCTGGAGAACGACCTCGGTCGAATATTTCTCGACGCCGGCATTGTCGGTCCATTTGCGCGTCTGGAGCGCGCCTTCGAGATAGACCTTGCTGCCCTTGCGCAGATAGCGCTCGGCGACGTTGGCGAGGCCATCGTTGAAGATCGCCACACTATGCCATTCGGTCTTGTCGCGGCGTTCGCCGCTATTCTTGTCTTTCCACTGTTCGGAGGTGGCGATGCGCAGGTTCACGACCTTGCCGCCGTTCTGGAAGCTGCGCGATTCGGGATCGCGGCCCAGATTACCGACCAGAATCACCTTGTTCACGCTGCCTGCCACGGTCTTCTCCTCAAGCGATTTCAATGAATCGCGTCATCCAGAAACTCCGGCCTCTCAAAGGCCTAATGCAATCGAAGCCCAATATGTCACACCTGCGCCGACATATGCCAGTGCGAACAGGTAGGCGAGCATGAAACTTGTCCATTTCCAGCCGTTGGTCTCGCGCCGGACGACTGCGATCGTCGAAATGCATTGCGGCGCGAACACGAACCAGACGAGGAAGGCGAGGGCGGTCGGCAACGACCAGCGGCCCTGAAGGCGCCCGACCAGCGACTTGGCCTGACGATCCTCGTCACCATCGTTGATAGCATAGACCGTCGCCAGCGCCGACACCGCGACCTCGCGTGCCGCCATCGCCGGGATCAGCGCGAGCGCAATATCGCGGTTGAAACCAATCGGCCGAACCACGGGCTCGAGCGAATTGGCGATCCTGCCTGCGATCGAATAATCTATCGCCGGACGCGTATAGCCGACTGGCGGCTTGGGATAGGACACCAGCACCCACAGGATCACCGTGGTGAAGGCTATGATCGTGCCTGCGCGCCGGAGGAAAATCAGGGCGCGCTGCCATAGACCAAGCGCCACATCGCGCATGATCGGCACCTGATAGCGCGGCATTTCCATCATGAAGCCGGGCGGCGGGCCTTTGGTGACGGTGCGGCGCAGAATGAACGCCGCGAGCATCGCCCCGGCGACGCCGAGGATATAGAGTCCGAAAAGCACCAGGCCCTGCAGACCGACCCCCGGCAACACGCTGCGATCGGGAATGAAGGCGGCGATAATCACGGCATAGACCGGGAGCCGCGCGGAACAGGTCATCAAGGGCGCGATCAGAATCGTGGTCAGCCGATCCTTGGCATCGTCGATCGTGCGTGTCGCCATGATGCCGGGAATGGCGCAGGCGAAGGAAGACAGCAGCGGGATGAACGCGCGACCCGAAAGCCCGACCCGCGCCATCAGATGATCCATGATGAACGCGGCGCGCACCATATAACCGGTCGCTTCGAGCAGCAGGATGAAGAAGAAAAGGATCAGGATCTGCGGCAGGAAGACGACGACCGCGCCGACGCCAGCGATGATCCCCTCGACGATCAGCGAGCGCAGAAGGCCGGGCGGCATCGCGGCGGCGACGGCATCGCCGAGCGACCCGATCACGCCGTCGATCAGGTCTGCGGGGGTCGCCGCCCAGCTGAACACCGCCTGGAACATCAGGAAAAGAATCGCCGCGAGTAGGATCGGGCCGATGATCGGATGCAGCGCAACGGCATCCGCGCGATGCGTCCAGCGGCGCTTGAAATCCTCCTCGGTCGTCGCCGCAACGGCGATCGCGCGGGCACGCCGTTGCAGGGTGACGACATCCTCATGGATCGCGGGATCGCTCGGCCGGATCGCGAGCGCGCCGCTGACGGCAAGATTGCCGATCGCAACCTTGAGTTCGTCAATGCCGCGCCGGCGCACCGCCACGGTTGGGATCACGGGGACGCCGAGCTCGGCCGACAATTGGGCGACGTCGATCTTAAGCCCGTCGCGCTTGGCCATATCGATCATGTTGAGAGCGACGACGCACGGCAGACCGAGCGCGATCAGCTGCAGCGCGAAGCGCAGATGATTGTCGAGATTGGTGGCATCGATGACGATCAACAGGCCGGACGGCAGCCGCTCGCCCTCCTGTCTACCCAGCAGCACGTCGTGCGTGACGGCCTCGTCGGGGCTCGAAGGCGTGAGGCTGTAAGTGCCTGGAAGGTCGAGCATCTCGACCGGGCGGCCATCGGCAAGCGCCATCCGCCCCGATTTCCGCTCGACGGTGACACCGGGATAATTGCCGACCTTCTGCCGCGCGCCCGTCAGCGCGTTGAACAACGCGCTCTTGCCGGCATTCGGATTGCCGACCAGTGCCACCAGTGGAGTCGGTGTCATTGTGCGGTGTCGGGCTCCACCGCGATGGCGGCCGCCTGCGCGGTGCGCAGCGCCACGATCATGCGGCCGATGCGGCAGGCGATGGGATCGATGCCGAAGGGCCCCTTGTGCAGTTTCTCGACAGCGACGCCCTCATCGACACCGAGCTCGCGCAGACGGCGTGCATCCCGTTCGGCGAGAAGCGTCCAATCGACATGCGCGATCCGGCCCGCCATTTTAAAGGGCATCTTGTCGAGCGTGATAAGGGCGACGGCAGCAGTATCCATGCTGCGATTCATTATCAATAGCTTGAGGAAAGCGCCAGCCGAATCAGCGTACCGGGTAACGCAGACGACCGAAGAAGCGCGCGGGGCTGAAATATCGATCGGGATCGGGCTTGATCCGGGCTTTGAAGCGCTCGAAGCGCATCACATCTTCGACACGCCGAGCGAGGAACGCGTAGGTATCGGCGAAGCCTTCGCTCTCATCGTCCATCCACGCCATCATCGTAGAGGCATAGACGGCCGCCAAGGTCAGGCGCTTGGTGTACCAGGCGAAATCGACGCTGCTGTCGCCCGCGGCGCGCCACATTGCGTCGGCCGCACGCCACCCAAGCTTTGCAGCCTTCGCGGTGTTTTTGGGGCGTGCGAGGATCGATAAGGCGCGACGCATCGCATCGGGATATTGCGCCGCGATGTTCAGCCGAGCGGCCACAAGCGCCGTGATCCGATCGCGGAATTTCATCGTCGCGATCGTCTCGGGCGGCAGGGCGGCCGTCATGCCGAGATCGATCGCGGCAAACCACCCGTCGATCATATCGACCGCGCCGCCCGGGAAGCACAAGGCTGCGCGATCCGCCGGCACGCCGAGTTCGGCGGCAGCGCCCGACAGCGCCTGTTCGGTCCAGCCATCGAAGATGGCGTGTGCTGGCAGGACGTTCGCGAGCGCATCGCGCAGTTCGTCCAAGGTCATCTCATCGGGAGCGATCATGTGTCCGATCCTAGTTGGGCCCGGCGCGCTTGACCAGACTCGCTGGCGCGCACCAGCACTAGCGCCACGCAGATCGCCAGCCCACCGGCAATATCGGCCAGGCCGAGCGGCTCGCCGTAGCGGATGCTGCCGATCGCGGCGGCGAAGAAGGGCTGAATCAGCAGCCCGAGCCCCATTACCAGCGGGGAGAGATGGCCGAGCGCGTACATCATCAACCCTTGCCCGATAACCTGACTGCCAACTGCGAGCGCGATGACGGGCCACCAGATATGCGGGATCAACGGGCCGCCTTCCGCAATCGCGAACAGGAGCAGCGGCACGCTCCCCGCCAGGGTCGAGACGAACAGCGCCGGCAACGGCTGCATCGCCCCCCGCGCGCGGCCCATCGCGAGAAAATAGCCCGTGTAGAAGATGCCCGCCATGATGCAGAGGAGGTCACCTCGCAGATATCGCGCCGACAGCTCATAGGATCGCCCGAGCAGAAGCACCGTGCCGATCAGCGCGAGCAACATCGCCGCGCCCTGCAACCGTCCGGGCAGGCGCGCCGCGGCAATGAAACCGCAGAGGGGCAGCAGGAACGCGGCGAGATTTCCGAACAAGGCTGCATTGGCGAGCTTGGTGTGGAGGATGCCGACATGCCAGGCGCCGAGGTCGACTGCGAAGCAGATGCCGCCGATCATCAATATCGCGAGCAGTCGCGGCGAGATCCTCGGAAGCGGCTGTCGTGCGATGCGGGTCAGCGCTAAAAGGAGCGGAACGGCCAGCGCCAGTCGCCAGAAACCCGAAGCAAGGGGCGAGACATCGGCGAGACGAACGAACCAGGGGCCAAACGCCAGCAGGACATTGCTTGCGACCATCGCGCCATAGGCACGGACGATCACAGCGCGGCTATTCGCTCGCGCAGCATTTCTTGTCCCGTTCGGCTCGTTCATCGCGAACCAGTAACTACATCGGGGGCCAGACGCACATGGAGAATTACCGCATGCCCAATTTGTTCGATCCGATCCAGTTCGGCGCCATCGAGGCCGCCAACCGCATCGTCATGGCGCCGCTGACGCGAGGGCGCTCGACGCGCGATGCCGTTCCAACGGCGATCATGGCCGATTATTACGGGCAGCGTGCTTCGGCAGGGCTGATCATCAGCGAGGCCACCGGTATCAGCCGCCTTGGGCTCGGCTGGCCTTACGCCCCTGGTATCTGGAACGATGCGCAGGTTGCTGGATGGCGTCCGGTGACCGAACGGGTCCATCTGGCCGGCGGCAAGATCGTGTCGCAGCTTTGGCATATGGGGCGCGTCGGCCATGAGAGTGTGATGGGCGGGCAGCCGGTGTCGTCGTCGGCGATCAATGCGCCGGATTTTGCGCACACCTACGACGGCAAGCAGCCTTATCCCCAGCCACGCGCGCTTGCGCTCGAAGAGATTCCCGCGCTGATCGCCGAATATGTGCAGGCGGCGCGTAATGCCATCGCCGCCGGCTTCGACGGCGTCCAGATCCACGGTGCGAATGGCTATCTGATCGACCAGTTTCTGCGCGATAACACCAACAAGCGCAGCGACGCCTATGGCGGATCGATCGAGAACCGTATCCGGCTGATGACCGAAGTTGTCAGCGCCGTGGCCGCCGCGATCGGGCCTGAGCGTACGGCTATCCGCCTGTCGCCGAATGGCGATAGTCAGGGGGTCAATGACAGCCATCCGCATCCGCTGTTCGCGGCCGCGGCGGCGGCTTTGTCGGATATCGGCATCGCCTTTCTCGAGATTCGCGAGCCGGGGCCCAATAGCAGCTTCGGCAAGCCTTCGGATGCACCGGTAGGCCCGGTGATGCGCGCGGCGTTCAACGGGCCGTTCATCGTCAATTCGGACTATGATGCGACGAGCGGACAGGCCGTGCTCGACGCGGGCGAGGCGGACGCGGTTGCCTTCGGCCGGCCGTTCATCGCCAACCCCGATCTCGTCCACCGTTATGCGAAGGGGCTGCCGCTGAGCGAGAGCGATCCTCGCAAATTCTACAGCCAGGGCCCCGAAGGCTATAGCGACTATCCGCCCGCAACGCTGGCGGCGTAACCGCATTCAGGCGCCGAAGCGTTCCCTGAGTGCAAGCATGGCGAGTGCGGCTTTGGCCGCCTCGCCGCCCTTGTCCTTCTCGGTCCGGCGCACGCGGGCGAGTGCCTGCGCTTCGTTCTCGACCGTGAGGATGCCGTTGCCGATGGCGAGGCTGTCCATCGACAGCGCCATCAGACCACGCGCGCTCTCGTTCGACACGACTTCGAAATGATAGGTCTCGCCCCGTATGATGATGCCGAGCGCGACGAATGCATCGTAGCGTCCAGACTCAGCCGCCATCGCGATCGCGCCCGGGATTTCCAGCGCGCCGGGCACCGTGATGGTCTCATGCTTGTGGCCGGCGTCTTCGATTGCCGCCCGGGCACCTTCGATCAGCAGATCGTTCAGATGTCCGTAGAAACGCGCTTCGACGATAAGGACCTTGGCCATTATTTCTCTCCAGTGCCCGTATCCGTTGGGGCGTTGATCGGCCTCTCGCCGACGATCGACAGACCATAGCCATCGAGCGCCACCAGCGTGTGGTGCGAATTGGTAAGCAGGATCATGTCCTGTACGCCCAGTTCAGTGAGGATCTGCGCGCCAACACCATAGTCGCGCAGTTCTTCAAGTGGCATATGGTCCGGGCTGCTGCCGCTCCGCTGCATCAGTGCGCGCGTCACCCCGGCGACAGCGGCGCCCACGCGGCCGAGCAGCACGATCACGCCCGAGCCCGCTTCGGCAATCATCTGCATCGACCGCGCCAGCACTTCTCCGCGCTCGCCTTCCTCGCCGAAAACATCGCTCAGCACCGATATTGCGTGCATGCGCACCAGCGTGGGCTGCTCCGGATCGACATGTCCCTTAACCAGCGCGACATTCTCGGTGCCGGCGGCCTTGTTGTAAAAGGTCATCGCCGTCCATTCGCCGCCCCAACGGCTCTTGAACCGCGCCTCGGCGCGCTTCTCGACGAAATGATCGTGGCGGCGGCGATAGGCGATGAGATCGCGGATCGTGCCGATCTTGAGGTTGTGAGCCGACGCGAATTCGACGAGATCGTCGAGTCGCGCCATCGTGCCGTCATCCTTCATGATCTCGCAGATCACGCCGGATGGATTGAGGCCCGCCAGCCGCGAGACATCGACCGCCGCCTCGGTATGGCCTGCGCGCACCAGCACGCCGCCCGGCTTTGCGATGAGGGGGAAGACATGCCCTGGCGTTACGATATGGTCGCGCCCCTTGGATGCGTCGATCGCCACCGCGACGGTGCGAGCACGGTCGGCCGCCGAGATGCCGGTGGTGACGCCTTCGCGTGCTTCGATCGAGACGGTGAATGCCGTCTCATGGCGGGTGCCGTTGTTGCGACTCATCAGATCGAGTCCGAGTTGCTCGACCCGTTCCGTGGCAAGCGCCAGGCAGATCAGGCCGCGGCCATGCTTTGCCATGAAATTGATCGCGTCCGGCGTCGCCATCTGCGCGGGAATGATGAGATCACCTTCATTCTCACGGTCTTCGTCATCGACCAGGATGAACATGCGGCCGTTGCGCGCCTCGTCGATGATCTCCTCGATCGGCGAGAGGCCCGAATAGGAGAGATAGCGCTCCAGCTTCTTGAGCGTCTCGGCGGTGGGGTTCCAGTCTTCGTCGTCGAGCGACCGTAGCGAGTTCGGGTGGAGGCCTGCCGCGCGGGCGAGGCCGGAGCGGGAGATGCTGCGGGCTTCAACCGCGTCGCGGATACGCTGGATCGATATGTTGCTCATGGCGGCGCGTTATCATGTGCAATGTGATAGCTCAATCAAGAAATCACATTGAAATGTGATTTCGTAATTGTTCCATGCGGCCGAGATAACGGGCGAGCACATCGATCTCGAGATTCACGCCGTCGTGAATCTGCCGCTCGCCGAGCGTGGTGACGGCGGCGGTGTGCGGAATGATGTTGATTCCGAAAACCACGGTGCCGTCAGGTTGGTCGGTAACGCTGTTGACCGTCAGGGAGACGCCGTCGACGGTGATCGAACCCTTGGCGGCAAGATAGCGGGCGAGATCGGCCGGGGCCGCGATGTCGATCCGAGTCGAATCGCCTTCGCTGGCGATCGACGCGATATGCCCCACGCCATCGACATGGCCGGTCACGATATGGCCGCCGAGTTCGTCACCGACCCTGACCGACCTTTCGAGATTGAGTTTGTTTCCCTGCACCCATTGGCCGGCGGCGGTGCGGGAAATACTTTCGGCGCTGACATCGACCGAGAACCAGCCCGGCGCTTTCTCGACGACGGTCATGCAGGCGCCCGAACAGGCGATCGAGGCACCGATATCGATGCTGTCGACATCATAATCGCACGCGATGGTGACACGCTGGTCGCCGCGCGATTCAACCGCGCTGATCGTACCGACTGCCGTGATGATCCCGGTGAACATGTTCTATCCTCAGCTACGCGCCCGTTCGTAGACGTCGAGCCGATCGCTGCCAAGCTGCCGCGTATCGGTAAGGTTCCAGCGGCCTTGGGCGTCGGCGAGATTGGTAAGGCCGATGGCGCCGATCGCGCTGGGGCCTTGGCCGATGATGATTGGCGCCCGGTACAGCAAGACGCGATCCACCATGTCGGTTTGCAGAAAGGCGGCAGCAGCTCCGGCGCCGCCCTCGACGAAAAGATGATCGACGTCGCTGAGCCCGGCGACAGCCTCGGGCCGGTCAAGCGCGAGCCAGCCGTCCGGGGCGGCGCCATGGCCGAGCACGGCGCGACGCGGACTGCGATCTTCGAGGCCCGGCAAGCGGACGTCCAGCCTTGGCGCATCGGTTTCGAGCGTGCCGCGTCCGACGAGGATCATGTCGGTTCGGGCGCGTTCGAGGTGCGCGTGGGCGCGGGCAGCTTCGCCCGTGATCCATTGGCTCGATCCATCGGCCATCGCGATACGGCCATCAAGCGACGTCGCCAGCTTGAGTGTCACGTGGGGCCGATGAAGCGATTGGCGGGTGAGAAAACCCGACATCGCCCGGCGGGCGGCATCGCTTTCGACGCCGCAGGCGACGGTGATTCCGGCAGCCTCGAGTCTGGCAACGCCAGCACCGTTTGTCCGGCTATCGGGATCGCCGATCGCGATGACCACCCGCGCCGGCCTCGCTTCTGCCAGCAGATCCGCACAGGCGGGGCCGCGCGCCGATACATGTGCGCAGGGTTCGAGCGTTGCATAGACGGTGGCACCGCCGATATCGCCGGCAGCATCGATGGCAAGAGCCTCGGCATGGGGGCGGCCGCCGGGCTGCGTCCAGCCGCGGCCGATGACTTTGCCGTCGCGCACGATGATGCAGCCGACATTGGGATTGGGCGCCGTTCGGCCGCGTCCGCGCTCCGACAGCGCGATGGCCGCCTTCATCCAGCGCGGGTCGTCGGGCGCCACCCGTTTCGGGGGTTTATTCAATGCCCAGCTTGTCAGCGAGGCGCTTATATTCGCGCTGCTTTTCGAGCCTCTGCGCGTCGAGAATCTTCTGATCGGCGATATTCTGCTTCTCGATCACCGCGTCACTGCGATCGGCGCGCCAGCTCTGCGCATAGATGATCTGCGGGCCGCGCGGGTCAGTCCGGGAATCGAGATAAAGGCCGAGTACGATCAGCCCCGGTATCGCCATCGAGACGATCGCAATGCCGATCTTGTGTTTTTCCTGGCCGCCCAGAAAAGACTTCAGATCAGCCCAGGCGGCGCGCGGCGAAGAAGGACGGGGAATAGCCATGCGGGCAAGATAAGGGCGAAAGCGCCGCCGCGCCAGTCCATCGGCTGATGGCGGGCGCGGCGGCGGACCTTTCAGCTCTGCAGTTTGAAGCGGACCGTCATCGTTCGCCAGCTTTCTGTGGCGACGCCGTCGGTCGTCGCGGGCTTGAAGCGCCAGTAGCGCAGTGCCTGTTTCCGTGTCGCTTCGAAGAAGGCGGCGTCGCTGGCGTTGACCAGTTCTACCGCCTTCACCCGCCCATTGGCCGCGATCAGGATGCGCACCGTGGCACTGCCCTCGACGCCGGCACGGACCAGCGAGAGCGGATAGTCGGGCTGGAACCGCCCCGCCGCCGAGGGATCCGCGGTCGCGGCGACGAAGACCGGCTTGATCGGGAGGGGGAGTGGATCGGTGACGGTCGTCTCGATCGTCTCGATCGGCCGCAGATCGACCGTCGGCATCTGATCCGCAGGTGGCGCGGATTTGACGAGCGTATCGATGCGCGTCGGGCCAGGCTCGGCGGCCTTGGTCTGGCGTGCCATCGGTTCGGGCGGTGGCGGATCGTCCGGAATGGCGATCGTCTGGATGGGTACATAGGTGATCCGGGTAAATACGTCCGGTGGCGCGAGCGCTATTGCCGCCAGAACCGCCGCATGGGCGGCGATGACGATGCCGAGTCCGATTGGCTTGTTGCTGCGGTTGTCGAGAAAGCCTCCATTTTGCATACGACCTCCATCTCCAGGGGCGGCCGAGCTTATGCCGGCTCGCTGAGTGGATGATACACCATGTCATTCATAGCTGCGCGGTAGAAATGCTTCTCCGTAGCGATCCGGATGGTGGCGAAATTCGCCAATTCGATGTGGTACTAATCGCCATTATTTAGCGATGATTCTGTCAGTAACGCCGAAACGCTCAGAAAAATGCCTGAAGATGCGTGCTTTCTTCTTTTGGCACGGCTCCTGCAATGAGGTTGGCATCGGCGGCGAAGGCAGCTGGAACGCTAAGGAGAATGACGATGTTCGATACCAACATGAGCGATGCCAAGCGCTTCCTGCTCGCGATGGGCGGCGGGCTCTTGTTCAGCCTGGCATGCCTGACCGCAGCGCTTGGCCCGGCCAATGCGACCCCGGCGCATCCCGCCGCAGTCCATGCCGTCGCCGATCGCCCGACCCTGCTCTGATCACCTCATTTCATCTGAAGGAAATTGCCATGTCCGTTCGTTCAAACGCATTTCGCCTCAACAAGACCGAGGGCAAGATCATGGGCGTATGCGCCGGGCTTGCCGATTATAGCGGCGTCGATGCGACGATCGTCCGCATCGCGGCGGTCGCGCTGACCCTGCTCGGCGTTGGATCGACCGTGCTGGTCTATCTGGTAATCGGCCTGATCGCGCCGTCGAACCGTTTCTGAGTTAACCGCGCGCCACCCCGGCCTCTGGTCGAGGTGACGATTTACGCAGCCGCCGCCCGCAGGCGTTCGATCGTACGGGACTTGCCGATCAAGGGTAGCATCGCATTCATGTCGGGGCCATGTTCTCGGCCGGTCAGCGCCAGTCGCAGCGGCAGGAACAGGCCCTTGCCCTTGCGGCCCGTCTGCGCGCTCAGCTTCGCTGTCAGCTCCTTCCAGACGCCAGCATTCCAGTCGGCTGTTTGCGCCGCGGCCGCCGCCTGCAGGATGAAGTCACGATCTTCCGAGGCGGCGCTCGCCGACACTGGCCCCTCGACCACCGACCACCAGTCGGCAGCATCGCTGACCCGTGTCAGATTGGGGCGCACGACCTCCCACGCATTTGCATCCATGCCGATGGGCAAGCGATCGGCGACCGCTTCATAGCCGAGCTGATGGATGATCCGTGCATTGAGCGCGTACAGTTCTTCCATGTCGAAACGGGCGGGCGCGCGGCCGAAACGGGCGAAGTCGATAGTTTCGATCAGTGACGCCGGATCGGCGACCGGCTCGACCGGCAGGCTCGTGCCGATCCGGGCGAGCAGCGCGATCAGCGCGATCGGCTCGATGCCATCCTCGCGAAACGCATCGCAGCCGAGTGAACCCAGCCGCTTGGACAGTTTACCTTCGCTCCCGACGAGGAGTGCTTCATGCGCGAAAGCGGGGGGTGCCGCCCCCATCGCGTCGAACATCTGCAACTGCAGGCCGGTATTGGTGACATGATCCTCACCACGCACGACATGTGTCACGCCCATGTCGATATCGTCGATCGCCGAGGGCAGCATATAGAGCCAGCTCCCATCGGCGCGGCGGATCACGGGATCGGACAGAAGCTTCGGATCGAGTTGCTGGGCACCACGGATCAGATCGACCCAGGCGATCAGGATGTCATGATCGAGCTTGAAACGCCAGTGCGGCTGGCGGCCATCGGCCTCGAACCTGGCGCGCTCGGCATCGCTCAAGGACAGCGCCGCGCGATCGTAAATCGGCGGAAGGCCGCGTCCGGCGAGAATCTTCCGCTTGAGATCGAGCTCCTGCGCGGTTTCATAACAGGGATAAACCCGGTTCGCAGCGCGAAGCTCTTCGAAGCGGTGTTCGTACAGCGCGAACCGATCCGACTGGCGCGCCACATCGTCGGGCACGAGCCCCAGCCAGGCGAGATCGTCGCGGATCGATTGCGCGTTCTCCTCGGTCGATCGTTCGGCATCGGTATCGTCGAGCCGCAGCAGAAACCGCCCGCCATATTTGCGCGCCCACATCCAGTTGTGAAGCGCGGCGCGGATGTTGCCGACGTGGAGCCGGCCGGTCGGCGAAGGGGCAAAGCGCGCGGTGATCGGTCTACTGGTCATCGGCGCTGCTCATAAAGCGCGCAAAGGAGTTCAGCCACCCCCTTCCCCCGGTGAAGTTCTGACCCTAAAGGCTCGTCCGAGTCAGCCGCCCATGATCAGGGGGATCACTGCATGAAGCTTCTCACCGGTAATTCGAATCTGCCGCTCGCCAAGGCGATCGCCGCCTATCTGGAGATGCCGCTGACCGATGTCAGCGTGCGCCGATTCGCCGATGAGGAAGTTTTCGTGGAGATCCACGAGAATGTGCGCGGCGAAGACGTCTTCGTCATTCAGTCGACGGGCTATCCGGCGAACGACAATCTGATGGAATTGCTGATCTGCATCGATGCGCTGAAGCGCGCGTCGGCCAAGCGGATCACTGCGGTCGTGCCCTATTTCGGCTATGCCCGGCAGGATCGGAAGCCCGGACCTCGCACCCCGATCTCCGCCAAGCTGGTCGCGAACCTGATCGAGACGGCTGGCGCCAATCGCGTGCTGTCGGTCGATCTTCACGCCGGGCAGATCCAGGGCTTTTTCGATATCCCGACGGACAATTTGTTCGCGGGCCCGGTGATGTCGGCGGATATCCAGGCGCGGTTTGCGGGCCGCAACCTGATGGTCGTATCGCCCGACGTCGGTGGCGTGGTGCGTGCGCGTGGTCTTTCGAAGCGTCTCGATAACGCTCCTCTGGCGATCGTCGACAAGCGCCGAGAGCGCGCGGGCGAGTCCGAGGTGATGAACATCATCGGCGATGTCGAAGGCCGGTTCTGCATATTGATCGACGACATCGTCGATTCGGCCGGCACCCTGTGCAACGCTGCTGCGGCGCTGCGTCAGGCGGGGGCTGAGGATGTCGTCGCTTATGTCAGCCATGGTGTGCTGTCGGGTGGCGCTGTTGCCCGGGTAGAAGGTTCGGCGCTGACCGAACTGGTGATCACCGACTCGATCATGGCGCCCGACGCCGTCGCCGCCGCGAAGAAGATTCGCCATCTGACGATTGCGCCACTGTTGGGCGAGGCGATCAAGCGGATCGCCGATGAAAGCTCGGTTTCCAGCCTATTCGACTGACAAGATCAGTCGTAGCCGCCCGCGACGAGGCGCTGCGATATCCACCAGATATTACCATGCGGATCGCGGACGCCGCCTTGCCTGTCCTGATAGGGCATGTCGGCGACATCCATGATAGAGACGGCCCCCGCCCCGATCGCGCGCGCCATCGCAGCATCGGCGTCGTCGACGTAGAGGTAATAGGATGCCGGCATTGCCGGAAAGGAGGCACTTGCCTCGCTTACCATCACGGTCGCCGATCCGATCCGCACCTGACCATTGGCGATGGCGCCGTCGGGTCGATAAGTGATGCCAACCTCCTCGCCGCCTAGCCCACCGATCAGGAAGCGCATGAACGCGTCGGCTTCATCGGCGAAGAAATAGGGTGTGACGGTCGCAAATCCGGGTGGCGTGGTCATGACATCTCCTCCAGCGCTTGCACTTTGCGCCCGCCCAACCGAAGACGCCAGTATGACCGAAGACGATATCGCCCTTGCTGAACGCCTTGCCGATGCTGCCGGCGCTGCGATCCGCCCGTTCTTCCGTGCCCGCTTCGAGCGCGAAACCAAGGCCGATCGTTCGCCGGTAACCGAGGCTGACCGCGCCTCAGAAAGCGCGATGCGCGCTATCCTCGCGGCCGAGCGACCCGGCGACGGGATCATCGGCGAAGAATATGGCCGCGAGCGGGAGGATGTACACCGCGTCTGGGTGCTCGATCCGATCGACGGCACCCGCGCCTTCATCGCCGGGCGGCCTTTGTTCGGTACGCTGATCGCGCTGATGGAGGATGGCGTGCCCGTGCTCGGGGTGATCGACCAGCCGATCATCGGGGATCGCTGGGTTGGCGCGGCAGGGCGCGCTACGTTGTTCAACGGGGTACCGACCCATGTCCGGAAATGCCCCGCGCTCTCGGACGCTCATTTGGGCACCACATCGCCTGCAGCATTTCCCGCCGACGATCTGACGAAATTCCAGCGCATCGGCGCGGCGGCGCGCGACACCTTATGGGGCGGCGACTGCCACAATTACGGACTGGTCGCATCGGGTCATCTCGATGCGGTGATCGAATCCGGCCTGAAAATCTACGACTTCGCCGCGCTGATTCCCGTCGTCGAGGGCGCCGGCGGCAAGATGACCGACTGGCAGGGCCACCCGCTCGACGTCGAAAGCCCGGGTCAGGTTATCGCTGCAGGAGATCCGGCGTTGATCGACCAGATCGTGGCGCTTCTAAGCTGATGGAATAACCTGCAACTGCAATTCATCGTGGAGGTGTTATAATACCCTTTAACGATGGAGAGGCGAGATGGCGGAACGTGCTCAATTTGTGGACCCGATCACTGGACGCCCAGAGGGTGATCGCATTTCGCCATCTGCAATATGTCCGCCTGTGCCAAGTCAGCGGGATATAGGCGTGCATGGACTCCTCGGCGCTGGCTTTCGCGATCCGCTGGGTATGGCTTTCGCTACGCAGCTAAAGGACATGGCGGAAGCGAAAGCCAAGGAGAGGTTTCCAGCGTTGGGAACAGGCAGCACGGCGCGGGATGCCTTTCGTCATTTTTATGGTGCTTCCACGCTTGCCCGGCTCGTAGGACCACAAAGAGCACGTAATATCCTCAACGCGGTCGAAGTCTCCGGTGGAAATGGCGCGGCCGATCAGACGATGGACACATGGAATAACCACGTCGCCGTCACGATGGGGCACGATCCCCGATATAGGCGGATGTCCGTGGAGGATATTTTCGACATTGCTTTGAAGAGCGGATGCCTTAACGTGAACAAATGAAGAACAGATTTGCTCTTTTGTGCATGGCGTTCACGCTAAGCGGATGCGGCGTCTATTTCACCAACTGCAAAGTTGAAAACCATTCCGACCATGAGATGGTCAATGTCGTTTTCGTTTATACTGGCGGCCACTACGGCATGGGGACACTGCGGCCCGGCATGGCGAGCCGCTTCTTCGGTCGCATCGATCGAGGTGAAGCCTACAGCGTCGAGTTCGACTGGCGTGGCAAGCGGCGTTCGGTCGATGGGTGTTACTATGACATCGTCGGTAGTTCGGGCGGCATGACAATCACGAATAACGGCGTTGAGGTGAGGTGCGACGGCGAGAAGCAGTGGAAAGCTGAGATTTGCGAAAAGAAGCCCGACACGCGCCGCCTTCGACGCTCTACTGCCGCCGATCTTCTGCCACAGGCGGCTTGCCCCTGACTATTTCTTCAGCGCGTCCGGCAGCATTGATTCCTGCTTGCGATCGCCCGCAACCGCTCGGTTCTCGCTGACCTTGCCGACATCCTTGCGGACATCGCCTTTGCTGGTGCGCATCGCGCTCGCGTTCGCGCCCGCGAGGATGGGGCCACAGGCTGCGCCCTTGGCATCACCGACATCGACGAAAGCGAGCACCGACGCCAGCGGCGTACCAACTATGCCGAGGCCAATGCCGACAGCGCCGCGCGTGATCAGCTGCGGGCTGATGACGTTGATGCCGGGTGCCGCGAAATAGCCTTTGATCCCGACCGGAGCCTGGCCCGAGAACAGGCTGAATTTCTTGCTGTCGGCACGGAAGCTCATGTCGAGCGACTCGTCCTTGAAGCTGAAGCCGCCCTTGGCCGTCATGACATTCTTGTCGGTGTCGATCAGGATGGGATCGGCCGCGGCAACACCATTGCGCACGGTGAAGCCGATCAGCCCGCAGTTGATCTGCACCGGCTTCTTGAGCTTGTCCTGAAACAACTTCTGCACGAACACGCCGATGTCGAACTCGCTGAGCTGGATATATTTGGTCCAGAAGGTACCAGCCGGCAGGATGATAGCGATGCGTCCGTTCGACGTGCCAAGCGAATCACGCAGCGTGTCGCCGGTGCCCTTCATCTGGATGCGTGCCTTGACCGTGCCGGTCGTACCGGCCTGATCGACGCCAAAGCCCGCGAGGAGCTTGCCCATCGGCGTAGGAGACAGGCGGATGTCATAATCGGTGATGACCGACGGTACGCGCGCGTCGATCGAAATGTCGGACGCGAGGTGGCCGTCGGCAATATCGAAGGTCAGCGGCGACAGCTTCATCAGGCTGTTGTTGAGATCGAAGGTCAGATTCACGTTGGAGATCGGGAATTTGGGATTCCGGAAGTCCTTTATCTTATAGAGAATGTGCGCGTCATAGGTGCGGATCGATTCGAGCCGCAGCGGCGCGTCGGGCAAGATCTTGGGAGTGCCGCCGGTCTGTACGACCGCCGCCTGGACGCCCTGCGTCGCGAGTGCCTGCGGGGCGTAACCGATGAACGGGCCGACATCGATGATGTCGACGAGGTTCGAGTTCAACGTCGCGGCGATGAACAGCCGTTCCCTGGGAAAGCTGATCGTCATCGCGCCGTGAAGATCGCTCGCGCCATAGCGGCCATTGATACGGGTGAAGCGCCATTCGCCGCCGATCTTGGTCAGCTTCGAGGTGAAGACATAGCCACGCGTATCGGGCGCGGCCGCGCCGAGGAAATCGAACAGCAGGCGGATATTGGGGCCGCGCACCTTCAGATTGAGGTCCGAGCCTTCGATCTGCGTGGCGGCGGGCAGCACGCCATCGAGATCGAGAACCGTCCCGTCAGACTTCGCATGCATGTCGAATGTCGTGCGCCCAAACGTCACCGTCGAGTTGGGCGACAGGATTGCGCCGTTCATAGTGAAGGGCTTGCCACGCAACGTGCCTTTGCCTTCGAACGGCACCTTGCCGTCGATCTTCGTGCCGCCAGCCGCGATGTCGCCGACGTCGACATCGACGCTCAGGAACAGCGCAGGATCGATGTAGCGCACCTTGGTATCGGTCACGGTCGCGCGGCCAATGATCGGGAATTGAAACGGCTCGCCTCTTTTGTTCGGATCGCCGAAGGTCCAGGTATTCTTCTTATCCTTCGACCATTCGGCATCGATCCGGCCGCCGTCCAGCACCAGCCAGTCGGCTCTGCGCTCACCGCCGAACAGGAACGGGATCGTCTTGATCCGGCTCTCGATGTGCTTCGCTTCGAAGAAGTTGGGGCGGGTAGGCCATGCCTGGCCGCGCGGGTTCGAAATCGTCATTCCGTCCGCCAGGAAGTGGGCGTCGATGATGTCGAAGTAGAACTGGAAATCGCCGGCGACCTTGATGTCGCGCTCCATCATCCGGCTGGCCGCCGATTCGAAGGTGGGCTTCAGGAATCGGCCTTTGGTCACATAGAGAATGAACCAAGCGAGCACGATCACCCCGACTAACGTCGCAACCACGGCGAAGCCCGCAGCCAGCGTCCAATCGGCGGCGCTGTGCTTTTTCGCCGGAACTGCTGGCGTTTCCGAGGCCGGGACCTCGATCGGCGGATGGGGTTCGACAACCATGACTCGATCAAACCCGCGCCACGCCGCCCAAGTTCCGTGCGATGTTTGCAAAACGCCGCAAACGCGTTATAGGCCCGCGCTTCCGCGATTTGATGGATGGGCCGGCTGTATGGGCTGCCGTGGCTATCTGCAAACGTCGCATATCAGGAGACGAAAATGCCCAAACTCAAGACCAAGAGCGGCGTGAAGAAGCGCTTCAAGCTCACGGCAACCGGCAAGATCAAGCATGGCGTCGCTGGCAAGCGTCACCGTCTGATCAGCCATAATGCAAAGTACATCCGTCAGAATCGTGGCACCAGCGTGCTCGCAGACGCCGATACGGCGCGCGTGAAGCTCTGGGCGCCGTACGGCCTGAACTAAGGGAGGCTGACAGATGGCACGCGTAAAGAGGGGTGTAACCACCCACGCAAAGCATAAGCGCGTTCTTGAACAGGCCAAGGGCTATTATGGCCGCCGCAAGAACACGATCCGTATCGCCAAGCAGGCCGTCGAAAAGGCCGGCCAATACGCTTATCGCGACCGCAAGGTTAAGAAGCGTTCGTTCCGCGCCCTGTGGATCCAGCGTATCAACGCTGCGGTTCGCGCCGAAGGCCTGACCTATGGCGTCTTCATGCATGGCCTGAAGCTCGCAGGTGTCGAACTCGACCGGAAGGTCCTGGCCGATCTCGCGATGCACGAGGGTGCTGCGTTCAGCGGCATCATCGCGCAGGCGAAGGCTGCCCTTCCCGAGGGCGCACGCGTCGCGGCCTAAGGTGCTTCGAAGCTAGACCTAGTGAGGGCGCGGTGACGATGGTCACCGCGCCCTTTCTCGTTGCGCTCAACACGCCGCGTCCGATTTACGGACGGAGGCAATGAACGGGATCACCGCCCCGGCGATCTCAGGGGGAACCGCATGAATAAGAAGGCAGCTTAGATATGCTCGCTCGCCGCCGGGGCAACGACCCGAACGCGAGAAGAAGATTTTCGGCCTCGTCGCGGCGGCGGTGTACGTCGCGACGATTACTGCCACTGCTCCGATCAAAACGGCATGCCCCAATATGCTCACGGCCAATATGGTTAGAGTCTGATCTCGGGCCCACCCACCGGAACAATGCTGCCGGATGATATTTAATCCGGTAGCGTTTAGATTTCAGCCCTGAAATCAAAACGCAAACTACCGAGCCGAGTACTCTTTCCGCCACATGCGGAAGGAGCAATATCATGCCGCGCAACCCTAGCCTGCGCAGCTGCGCGGTCCCCGTTCACCCTATCAAACTCAGCCTCGCCGGCTGCGAAAATGGCCGTCATTCCGCGATCACCGGCAGCAAGGTCGAGATCACCGGCAATGTCCACGCGACCTGCCGCCATTGCGGTTGTGAGTTGATGCGGCTGGGCGCTTCACGGCGCTGGTTTCGCGTCGGTGTGATGGGCGGATAAGCCGCCCAAACCCTTATGGTTTGATAGCGTCCGCCGCTTTCGCGTCCTTGCCGGGCTTCGGCGGCGGCAACATATCGACCAACTGATCGCCACCAAGCGAGCGATAGAGCTCCACCAGATTTTGCGCCTTGATCAGCCGCGCCGTCGCCAGTGAACGACGGGCCGAATATGCGGTACGCTGGGCGTCGAGTGTCGTCAGATAGGCGTCGACCCCTTCGCGGTAGCGCGCGGTGGCGAGGCCCAGCGTGTCGCTGGCGGCTGCTTCCAGGCGCGCCGTCGCGGCAAATTGCCGGTCGATCGTACCGCGCCGCGCCAGCGCATCGGACACCTCGCGAAACGCGGTCTGCACCGATTTTCGATAGCTGGCGACGGCCGCATCGCGTTGCGCCTGGGTCAGGCGGAGATTGCCGATATTGGCGCCGCCTGCGAAGATCGGCAGCGATGCCGAGGGCGCGACACTCCAGTTGAAGGCATTGTCGTCGAACAAGCTGGACAGCGCGCTGCTCGCGAAGCCGACGGCGGTCGTCAGGCTGATCCGCGGGAAGAAGGCGGCACGCGCGGCACCGATCCGGGCATTGGCGGCGCGGAGCTGATACTCGGCCTCGACGACGTCAGGGCGCCGCAGCAGGATCGAGGACTCGAGTCCCGGCGGCATCTCGGCCAACAGGCCATCGATGCTCTCGATCGATGTCGGGAGCTGGGCTTCGCCGATCGGCGTGCCGACGAGGAGTTCGAGCGCGTTTCGATCCTGCGCCACGGCAGTTTCGAGCGAAGCCTGATCCGCTTGCGCCTGCGACAGGATCGTTTCGGCCTGACGCAGGTCGCTGCGCGGAGCGACGCCGCCCTTGAGAAGCGCGCCAGTGAGTTCGACGCTGCGGGATGCCGCCTTCTGCGTATCCCTGGAAATGGCGAGCAGGCTGCGATCGGATGCCAGCGTGAGGTAGGCATTGGCGACTTCGGCGACCAGCGTCAGCCGGGTGCCGCGAACGGCGGCTTCGGTGCCGAGATATTGGTTGAACGATGCGTTGCTGAGGCTCCGCAGCCGGCCGAACAGATCGATCTCCCAGCCGCTGATGCCGATATCGGCGCTGTAATTTGTCCTGCGGGCACCGGCAGCGAAGCTCGCGCTGGTCGCGCCGGAGCTCTTCGATTCGGTATAACCGGCACCGGCATTGATCCCGGGGAACAGGTCGGCGCGGACGATTTTCGCCTGCGCACGGGCGGCTTGCACATTGGCGAGCGCGAGACGCAGATCCTGATTGTTGGCAAGCGCCTGATCGATGATCGCGACCAGATTGGGATCGCGGAAGATGTCGCGATAGCTGACTGCGGGCAGTGCTGCCTCGCTTTGGCGCAGATAGGCGTCGCCGACCGGCCAGCTCACAGGCACGCTGGCCTGCGGGCGGCGATAGGCGGGCTCGAAGCTGCAGCCGGCGAGCGCGAGCATGGTCAGATTGGCGAAGGCCGCGCGCTTCATGCTTCGACCTCCTTGAGGGCATGTCCGGGCTTTGCGCTGAACAGCTTTCGAACGAGGACGAAGAACAGGGGCACAAAGAAGATCGCCAACGCGGTTGCAGTGATCATACCGCCCATCACCGCCGTCCCGATCGCGACCCGGCTCTTCGAACCCGCGCCCGTCGAAATGGCGAGCGGCAGGACGCCGAAGATGAAGGCAAGGCTGGTCATCAGGATCGGCCGCAGGCGAATACGTGCGGCCTCCAGCGCTGCTGCGACAGGCGTCTTGCCCTGTTTCTCCGCCATCTCGGCAAACTCGACGATCAGGATCGCATTCTTCGCCGAAAGGCCCATGGTGGTGAGCAGGCCGACCTGAAAATAGATATCATTTTCAAGCCCGCGCAGCATGACGGCAAGCGTCGCGCCGATCAGGCCGAGCGGTATCACGAGCATCACCGCGATCGGGATCGACCAGCTCTCGTAAAGTGCGGCAAGGCACAGGAACACGACGATCAGCGACAGTCCGTAGAGATAGGGCGCCTGACCACCCGATAGTTGCTCCTGGTAAGACAGCCCGGCCCAGGCATAGGATACGCCCGGCAATTGCGAGGTGAGTTCGGCAATCCGCTTCATCGCATCGCCAGAACTCTTTCCCTCGGCGGCCTGGCCCTGGATTTCATAAGATCCGGTGCCGTTGAAGCGATTGAGGATGCTCGGCGCCTGGATCCAGTGGGTCTTTGCAAACGATGCGAAGGGCACCATCGAACCTGTGCTGCTGCGTACATACCATTGGCCGAGATCTTCGGGCCGGCTGCGATAGGGGGCGTCTGCCTGGACATAGACGCGCTTCACACGGCCGCGATCGACGAAGTCGTTCACATAGCTTCCGCCCCATGCCGTCGCGAGGGTGGCGTCGACAGAGGCTTGGGACAAGCCAAGCGCGCCCACCTTTTCCTGATCGACATCGATCGCGAGTGACGGCGCGTCTTCCAGGCCACTCAGCCGTACCGCCGACAGTTCCGAATCGGCGGATGCCGCCTTGAGCAGATCGTCGCGCCGGCTCTTGAATTCCTGCCGGCTGAGGCCCCCCGTGTTGAGCAGTTCGAGCGTGAAGCCCGCCGACTGGCCAAGGCCACGCACGGCAGGCGGCGAGACAATGAATATCTGCGCATCGCGCACCGACGCCAGGCTCTGGGTCGCACGACGCGCGATCGCATCGGCGCTGTTTTTAGCGCCCCGCCGTTTGTCCCACGGTGCCATCGCGACGAAGCCGCGGCCTACATTCTGACCCGAACCGCCGCCGCCGCTGCCGCCGCTGACGGTATAGATCATCTTGACGTTCTGTTTCTCATTCCTGTTGAGATAGTCCTCGATTTGCTTGGCGACGGCGATCGTGCGGCCAAGCGTAGCGCCGGGTGCGAGCGTATATTGAATTTGCGCCTGGCCCTGATCCTCGCTTGGGACGAAGCCGGTCGGCAGGCGGACGAACAGGATTGCGAGGATCACGACGATGACCGCAAACACCGCCATTGCGGCCTTCATATGGCCCAGTAGCCATTCCACACGATCGCGATAGCGCTGCGTCGTGCGCTGGAACCAGGCGTTGAAACGATCGCCGTAGCGATGCGCGCGGGCGGCGAAACCGTTGCCTCTGCTGCGCTCTTCATGATCGGCGCGCTTGAGCAGGGTGGCGGCCAGGGCCGGCGACAGGATCAGCGCCACGAACACCGACAGGATCATCGACGATACGATCGTGATCGAAAACTGCTTGTAGATAACGCCGGTCGAGCCGCCAAAAAACGCCATCGGCAAGAACACCGCTGACAAGACGAGCGCGATCGCGATCAGCGCCGTGTTGATCTCCGCCATCGACTTGATCGTCGCGTCGCGCGGGGAAATGTCGGGATCCTCCTCCATCACGCGCTCGACATTTTCGACGACGACGATGGCGTCGTCGACGAGCAATCCGATTGCGAGCACCAGGCCGAACAACGTCAGCGTGTTGATTGAGAATCCCGCTGCGGCAAGGATGCCGAAGGTGCCAAGGAGCACCACGGGCACGGCGATTGCGGGGATCAAGGTCGCGCGCCAGCTCTGCAGGAAGACGAACATGACGAGCACGACCAGGACGATCGCCTCACCCAATGTCCAGACCACCTCTTCGATCGATAGTTTGATAAAATCGGTGGAGTCGTTCGGGAAGCCATATTCGTAGTTGGGCGGGAACGTCTTCGATTTTTCGGCGAAGAAAGCGCGCACCAGTTCAGCGGTCTTGAGAGCGTCGGCGCCGGGGGCCAGCTGGACGGCGATGCCCGCACCGGGGTGGGTGTTGAGCCGGCCGGTGAGGTTGTAATTCTCGCTCCCGAGTTCGACGCGGGCAACGTCCTGCAGCAGCACTCTTGATCCGTCGGGCTGGGTCTTGACGATGATATGCTTGAACTGATCGACGCTGGTCAGCCGGGACCGCGCAGTGACGACGGCCGTCAGCATCTGTTCGGGCGGGGATGGCTGCGAGCCGATCGAGCCTGCGCCGACCTGCGTATTCTGCGCCTGGATAGCCGCCGTGATATCGCTGGGCATCAGCGCATAGCTCGATAGCTTGAACGGATCGAGCCAGATGCGCATCGCGTATTGCGCGCCGAAGACGTTGACGTCACCGACTCCGGGGATGCGCCCGATGCTGTCCTGCAGATTCGAGATCATAAAATCGCTGACGTCGCGATTGGTGGAACGGTCGCTCGTGTCGAATATCGAGACGACCATCAGCTGATCGGCGTTGGATTTGGTGACGACCAGTCCCTGCTGCTGAACCTGCTGCGGCAGGCGCGGCAGCGCCTGCTGGATCTTGTTCTGGACCTGGACCTGCGCGATGTCCGGATCGGTGCCTTTGTTGAAGGTCACCGCGATGCTGACCGATCCGGGCGAGGCCGACTGTGCCGAAAAATAGATCATCCCGTCGATGCCGGTGAGCTGCTGCTCGATCACCTGAGTGACACTTGATTCGAGGATGTCGGCCGAGGCGCCCGGATAGTTGGCGCGGATGTTGACCTGCGGCGGGGCGATATCGGGATATTGCGCGACAGGCAGGGTGAGGATGCCGCCGAGCCCTAGCAGCATCACGATGATGGCGAGCACCCACGCGAAGATGGGCCTGTCGATGAAAATGCGTGAAAGCATGTCTAGCTGCGATTTCCGGCCGTGCCTTGGCCGGGCTTGCGCTTCTTCGGCGGCGAACCCGCCGGCACCGGCTCGATTGCCTGATCGGGCTTTATCTTGCCGAGCCCTTCGACGATCACCTTGTCGCCCGGTTTCAGACCGTCTGTGACCAGCCATTTGTCACCGACGGTGCGATCTGCCGTGACTTCACGCAGCACGGCCTTCTTGTCCGGGCCGACGAGCAACACGGTCGCGTCGCCCTGCGGATTACGCGTCAGGCCAGCCTGAGGAACAAGAATGGCGTTCTTGCGGGTCGCTTGTGACAGCGTTGCGCGCACATACATGCCAGGCAGCAGGATCCCCGATGGGTTGGCGAAGCGAGCGCGCAGCGTGACGGTGCCTGTCGCGGGATCGACCATAGCCTCTGTAAATTCCAGCCGGCCCGCGATCGGATATTCGCTGCCGTCCTCGAGCTTGAGCCTGACCGTGGCCGCGGAGGGTGTGTCGCCGCCGGATGCGAGCTGACGCCGCAGCGCCAGCAGATCGGCGCTGGATTGCTGGATATCGACGTACATCGGATCCAGTCGCTGGATCGTGGTAAGGGGTTCGGCCTGCGCCGCGGAAACGAGCGCGCCTGTCGTCACCAGCGATCGACCGATGCGGCCGGTGATCGGCGCGGGCACGCTGGTGAAGCGGAGATTGATGCGGGCGGTTTCCAGTAGGGCGGCGTTCTGGGCCACGCTGGCGGCTGCCTGTTTCGCGGTCGCGGCGGCGTCCGTATAATCCTGCTTGCTGACGGCTTCCATGTCAGCAAGCGGTTTGAAACGATTGGCCTTGGCCAGCGCGGCTTCGCGTGTCGCCTGTGCATTGGCGAGATTGGCCGATGCCTGGTTCAACGACGCCCGATAGAGGCTGGGATCGATCTGATACAGCGTCTGTCCGGCGTGAACGATGCTGCCTTCGGTAAACAGCCGCGCCTTGACGATACCGTTGACCTGCGGCCGAACTTCCGACGCCTCATAGGCAGAGGTACGACCGGCCAGCTCGATGAGAAGCGGCACGGTTTCGGCTTTCATCACGACAAAGCCTGCCTCCGGCGTCGGAGGCTTTTTCTTTTCCTTGGAACATGCCGAAAGAAGAACCGCACAAACAACGATCGGAACGATCGATGCGCGGACAACCGGTATCATCGTCATTCAAAAACCTTCGCAACTGCAGCAACGTTTCCACGTCAGTGCTAGCGGCCCCCGCACCCTTAAACAATTATTGCTGTGCAGTTGCGAACGTTTTCCGATGTCAAGGATGACATATTTGTAAGGGGGCCCAAAATTGGGCCCCCTTCGATGCTTTTAGCGACAGACGCGAATGCGGTGATGGTGACGCCATTCGGTGTGACAGCGCACGCGATGATGCCGATTCCAACGCCGATCATGACCATAATAGCCGCGATTATGTTGCCAGCGTTCGGCGCGATCATAGCGGTCGGGACGGCCGTTCTGGTTCCAGTCACGCGCCTGGGCCGCGGTGCCGACGCCCAAGGCGGCAACGGCGAGGCCGGCCGCAACGAAAAGCCTGGCTATCTTCATGGCATTTCTCCTCTTGCCCGATCAGTGGGCAAAGAGGAAACTACGCGCGATAACAATGCGTTTCGCTGAACATACCCTTCATCTGGCGTACAGCTTCAGTCGACGTCCTCGACCTCGACCTGCTCGCCACTGACCCGCTGCGACAACGCTGCGGCCATGAACTTGTCGAGATCGCCATCGAGCACATCGGCCGGCGCGGTCGAAACGACGCCGGTGCGCAGATCCTTCACCATCTGATAGGGCTGAAGGACATAGGAGCGGATCTGATGGCCCCAGCCGATTTCGGTCTTGGCGGCGTAACCGGCCATCGTCTCAGCCTCGCGACGCTGCAATTCCTGTTCGTACAGACGGGCCTTGAGCTGCTTCATCGCCTCGGCCTTGTTCTTGTGCTGCGAGCGCTGATTCTGGCAGGCGACGATGATTCCGGTCGGGATATGGGTGATGCGCACCGCCGAGTCGGTGGTGTTGACGTGCTGACCGCCCGCGCCCGACGATCGATAGGTATCGATCTTCAGATCCTTTTCGAGTACCTCGATATCGATGTCGTCATCGACCTCTGGATAGACCCAGACGCTGGCGAAGCTGGTGTGGCGCCGTGCGGCCGAATCATAGGGGCTGATCCGGACGAGGCGATGGACGCCGCTTTCGGTCTTCGAATAGCCATAGGCATTTTCGCCCTTCACCAGCAAGGTCGCGGATTTGATGCCCGCCTGCTCACCCGCATGGAAATCGATCAGTTCGACCTTGAGGCCCCGCCGCTCGGCCCAGCGCGAATACATGCGCTGGAGCATGCCGGCCCAATCCTGACTCTCGGTGCCGCCCGCTCCGGCGTTTACTTCGATATAGCTGTTGTTGCCGTCGGCCTCACCGGCGAGCAGCGCGGAAATCTTGTCCTTTTCGGCCTTCTCGGCCAGCGCATCGAGAGACGCTACGCTGTCGTTGACCAGCGCGTCGTCGCCTTCGGCTTCGGCCATTTCCATCAGTTCGACGGTATCGGCACATTCCTGTTCGATCGTCTTGACCGCGGAGACCGCCGCATCGAGCCGCTGCCGTTCGCGCATCACGTCCTGCGCGGCCTTGGCGTCGTCCCAGAGCTTCGGGTCCTCGACCCTGTTGTTGAGCTCGTCGAGCCGGCGGAGCGCGCGATCCCAATCTAGGAAACGACGCACGAGCGCCATTGCCTGGTTGATCTGATCGACAAGGGCTTGCGCTTCGGCGCGCATATTCAAATCTCCGATTCAATTCGTCACCCCAACGAAAGCTGGGGCCTCAGGAGGATATAGGTGCCGTCCTCGCCACTTGCGCGCGACCTAGTAGATACCGCCCTGACTTTGCAAGAATTCGCTGTCGGTTACCGGCTTATCAGGCGTCGCGGCGCGTTTGGCGATCTCGTCGCGGCGGATCGTGCGGCGGGGCTCGCTCTCGGGTTTGAAGGCCTCCCAGATCACCGGAGAATAATAGCTGCCGTCGGGCCAGGCGCCGAACACGCGGCGGCCGGTCTTGCGATCGATACGGATCATGCGGATGCCGGCTGGCGCCTGAAAGGGGACGACGGGCATGCCCTGCATCGCGCGCGCAGCGAACTGGCGGAAGATTGGTGCAGCAATCGTGCCGCCCTGCGCATAGCCGCCCATCGAACGGGGATTATCGTAACCCATATAGACGCCGCCGACCATGTCGGCCGATCCGCCGACAAACCAGACGTTGGTCGGCCCCGACGACGTGCCGGTCTTCCCGAAGATCGGCCGGCCGAGATCGCGCAGCACGGTGGCGGTCCCGCGTTCGACCACGCCTTCGAGGATATGGAGCGTCTGGTAAGCGGTCATCGCGTCGATGACCTGTTTTTGCCGGATGCGCGGGCGCGGCATGGGTTTGCCGTCCCAATCGGGCATATTGCAGCCTTCGCAGGGGCGCTTGTCGGCGCGGTAGATGATCTTGCCGTGACGGTCCTGGACATAGTCGATCATCGTCGGGGTCAATGCACGACCCTGATTGGCGAACATCGAATAGCCGTTGACGATCTTTGAAACAGTCGTCTCACCCGCACCCAGCGCATAAGCGAGGTAGGGCGGGTATTTGCCGATCCCCATCACGTCAGCGGTGCGGACGACCTTGTCCATGCCGATCTGGCTGGCGACACGCACGGTCATCAGGTTACGCGACTGCTCGACGCCCCAGCGCATCGTCTGCTGGCCGGCATTGGCGCCCGAGAAATTCTTGAAGCATTTCTGCCCGAGCCGGGCCGACTGGAACACGCAGAACGGGCCGTCGATCACGATCGAGGCCGGCGTCATGCCATTGTCGAGCGCGGCGGCATAGACGAACGGCTTGAAGGTCGATCCCGGCTGGCGCTGCGCCTGGGTCGCGCGGTTGAACGACGACCCGCGCGAATCGAAGCCGCCCTGCATCGCCAGTACCTGGCCGGTATGCGGGTTCTCGACCACCATGCCGCCCGAGATGTTGGGAATGCTCTTGAGCAGATAATGATCGCCGTCCTTGCGGACGACGATGACATCGCCGGTCTTGAGGAAATCGAAGGCCCGTCCGCCGATCCCCGCCTTCGGCATCGTCGCGCCGTAGGAGGGAAGGGTACCGGTCGTGCCGTTCTCGAACCCGATCTGGGCGGTTGAGGCGTCGCGCGACAGCACGACCGCCGGATACCAGTTGTCGTAGCCCGCGCCGACATTGAGATTGGACAGCGCCTGCGCCCAGTTACCATCGGTTTCGATTTTGGCGATGCGACCGCGCCAGCCTGCGGCGGATTCAAACCGAACGAGCCCGTCGCGCAGCGCATCTTCGGCGGCGTCCTGCACCTTGGCGTCATAAGAGGTGCGGACCCACAGGCCGCCGGCATAGACGCTGTTGGGACCATCCTCGCCTTTCTCGCCATAGCGGGTTAGCAGTTCGCGGCGGACTTCTTCCATGAAATAGCCTGCGACGCTCGGCTTGGGCGCATAGCGCGGCACGACGCCCAGCGGCGCGGCGGTGGCTTCGGCGTGCTGGGCTGCGGTGATGAAGCCGTTCTCTTCCATCTGTTTCAGCACATAGTTGCGGCGCTCTATCGCGCGATCCGCGTGGCGCTCGACGGTGTAGTTGGACGGCGCCTTCGGAAGGATGGCGAGATAGGCGATTTCGGGCAGGGTCAGGCCGCCGACATCCTTGTTGAAATAGGCGCGGCTGGCCGACTGCACGCCATAGGCATTTCGGCCGAGGAATATCTGATTGAGATAGAGCTCGAGGATCTGCTGCTTGGTCAGAGCGTCTTCGATACGGAAGGCAAGGATAGCCTCGCGCACCTTGCGCGCGATCGAATAATCGTCGCCGACGATCAGATTCTTGGCGACCTGCTGGGTGATCGTCGATCCGCCCTTGGCGCGCCGGCCCGAACCGAGCTTGGTGGTATAATCCCAAACCGCGCCGGCAAGCCCGGCGAAATCGACACCGGGGTGGCTGAAGAAGGTCTTGTCCTCGGCCGAGATGAAGGCGTGGACCAGCATCGGGGGATATTCGTCATAGCCGAGCTGGACGCGGCGTTCGCGGGCGAAATCGGCAATAGGCTCGCCATCATAGCCGCGGACATTGGTTGGCAGCGGAGGTTCGTAAGCGAGCAGTGCGTCGGCCGATGGAAGGCCGCGGGCGAAGAAGAACCAGAGGAGCAGCCAGCCAAACAGCGCGCCCCAAAGGACGTAGCCCATCCATCGCCAGCTTCGATACTGCCACAGATGCCTGGCATGTGCACCGGCACCGGCCAGGGGATTGCGGAAGGCGGGCAGCTTGATCACGCGAGGCGTCTAGCAGCTTTTGCGGTGGTTGGAAGCCGGGGTGCGGTGTTCACTCGCCGGACAATCTGCGCGCAAAGTGGATCTCTACTGCCTTGCGCACCCCTACCGCGATTGCATCGCGATATTGGCGCGACTGCAGCAGCTCAAGGTCGTCGGGGTTAGAGATATAGCCGGTTTCGAGCAGGACCGATGGTACGTCGGGGGCCTTGAGCACGATCAGACCGGCGAAGCGGTGCGCATCATCCTTGAAATGGACGTCGGGCTCCATCTCGCGCTGAAGCAGCGTCGCGAATTGCGAGGATATGTTCATCGTTTCGCGCTGCGCGAGATCGAACAGGATCGATGAAACCTCATTATTCTCGCCGCCCAGATCGACGCCGTTGAGAATATCGGCGCGGTTTTCCTTGGCGGCGAGTTGTGCCGCGACCCTATCCGACGCGACTTCGGACAGGGTATAGATGCTGGCGCCGCGTGCAGCGGCATTGACCGCGCTATCGGCATGGACAGAAATGAACAGGTCTGCCTTGAGCCGGCGCGCGATTTCGCGGCGTTCGCCGAGCACGAGGAAGCGATCGTCGCTACGCGTCAGCGCGACCCTGACCCGGCCCGATTGCGCCAGCTCGTCGCGGATCGCCCGTGCGATGGCGAGCGCAATATCCTTCTCCTTGCGGCTGCCGTCCTGAGATTGTGATCCCGGATCATGGCCGCCATGGCCAGCATCGATAACGACGAGCGGCCGTTTCGTGCCGCGTGCACCCGATATGGCGGGGACGGGCAGAGGCTTGGGCGGATCGATCGGAACGGTGACGCCGCCCGTCTGACTTTGCTTGCGGCCAACGATCGGCTCGCCGGTGCCAAGCCCGAAAAGCTGACGACCCTTGCGCACTGCGCGGCTGAAGATCCCCTCCGATACGGGATTGAGAGTAAGGGTCAGCGCGCGATGATCGCCCGAAAAGGTGGCATCGCCGACGACCGCGGGTTTGCTCAGTTCGAATACGACGCGAGCAGTGTCCTGATCATATTGACCTTGCCGGCTGCTTGCGATCAGCCCGCCTATTGCCGACACCCTGCCGGCGCGCGTGCCCGGCAGATCGACAGCGATGCGCTGCGGGCCGCTGAGCACGAAGGCGGAGGCCGTCGAAACCGGCTGATCGAAGCGGAGCGTCACCTGCATCGGGCCGACATCGATCGCCGTTATTGTCGCGGCGGCGAGCACCTGACGAGACAGGATCAGCGTCGCGAAAAGAAGGATCAGGCGCAGGCTTGACTTCATCAATTTCAAATCGCCCCGCGAAGATCGGTTGGCTCTACAAAATGCCGCCAACAATTGCACTTAATCAAAGCTTCACCATCTTTGTCCAGTGCGGTCGGCAGTATCGCATATCGGCGCCGTGGCTTGCCCCGGCGATGATCGGATGCTAGCACCGCTTGTCTGAGCGAAGGGCCGATACCAATCGTGAAACCCGCTCGGGCCTGTCGCCGGCACCGCTTCGGATGTCCGGCACATTAGGTTGACGATTGCATGAGTCATTATTCGCACCTTTCCGCCAGCCGCCACGATTGTGGCAGCGCGCGGTCGGTTGCCTTTTATCCGGTGCATCGCGCCGGATGTGACCACGCTTCGGATGCACATACTTACCGTTCACCTTCGAATGTTCCGATGCGCGCGATGCGGTTAGCCGCGCCCGCCGCCGGGGCTTCGTTTTCATATCGCGCGCCCTGGCCCGGCCTTGTTGCCGGCCGGCGCGCCTGGAGACCATATAATGACAACCCGCATGCTTATCGACGCACGCCACCGGGAGGAAACCCGGGTGGCCGTCGTCCAGGGGAACCGGATCGAGGAATTTGACTTCGAGTCTGCCGAACGCAAGCAGCTCAAAGGCAATATCTATCTCGCCAAGGTAACACGAGTCGAACCGTCGCTTCAGGCGGCCTTCGTCGACTATGGCGGCAATCGCCACGGCTTCCTGGCCTTTTCGGAAATCCACCCCGACTATTATCAGATCCCCAAGGAGGATCGCGAGGCGCTGCTTCGCGAAGAGGCCGAACATGCCGCCGAGGAGGAAGCGCTGCGCGCCCGCGAGGATGAGCAGGGCTATGATGACGACGATATCGAAGAGGATGTCGAGCGTTATGAGGATGATGGCGGCCGCGAAACCCGCCAGGAGCTTGGCGAAGATGCCGACGATAATGACGCGCCGGGTTCCGAGGCTGTCAGCGGTTCCGAAGATAGTGCCGTGGAGACGCTCCGCCAGAAGCGGATGAACCTGCGCCGCCGCTACAAGATCCAGGACGTGATCCACAGGCGCCAGGTGCTTCTGGTACAGGTCGTCAAGGAGGAGCGTGGCAACAAGGGCGCGGCGCTCACCACCTATCTTTCGCTGGCCGGCCGTTATTGCGTGCTGATGCCCAACACCAGCCATGGCGGCGGCATCTCGCGCAAGATTTCGAACGCAGGCGATCGCAAGCGTCTGAAGTCGATCATGGCGGAGCTTAACCTGCCCCGGACGATGGGCTGCATCGTCCGCACCGCCGGGCTCCAGCGCACCAAGGTCGAGATCAAGCGCGACTTCGATTATCTGGCACGGCTGTGGGACGGCATTCGCGAGAATACGCTCTCATCATCGGCGCCCGCCCTGATCTATGGCGACAGCGATCTGATCAAGCGCGCGATCCGCGATATCTATAACAAGGACATCGACGAGGTTATCGTCGAGGGCGAGGATGGCTGGCGCCAGGCGCGGCAGTTCATGAAGCTGCTGATGCCGAGCCACGCCAAGAAAGTGCAGGCCTATGTCGATGCCGTGCCGCTGTTCCAGCGCTATGGCGTCGAGGATCAGCTTGCGGCGATGTATCAGCCGATCGTCCAGCTGAAGTCAGGCGGTTATCTCGTGATCAATCCGACCGAGGCGCTGGTTTCGATCGACATCAACTCGGGCCGTTCGACCCGCGAGCATAATATCGAGCAGACCGCGACGGCGACGAATCTCGAGGCGGCGCATGAGATCGCCCGTCAGTTGCGCCTGCGCGACATGGCCGGCCTCGTCGTGATCGATTTCATCGATATGGAGAACAACTCCAATATCCGTAAGGTCGAGAAGGCGATGAAGGAATCGCTGCGCAACGATCGCGCACGAATCCAGGTTGGCCGTATTTCGTCTTTCGGTCTGTTCGAGATGAGCCGCCAGCGTTTGCGCACCGGCGTGCTTGAAGCATCGACCCGTGAGTGCCCGCATTGCGAGGGCACGGGTCTCGTTCGCACGGCATCGTCGGCAGGCTTGTCCGCACTGCGCATGCTTGAGGATGAGGCCGCGCGTGGCCGTGGTTCGCGGCTGTTGCTGCGCGCCAGCCAGGAGGCGGCACTCTATGTGCTCAACCGCAAGCGTGCCGAGATCACCGAAATCGAAGAACGCTATGGCGTCATGATCGAGATTCTTTCGGATGGTACGCTCGAAGGAGCGCGGATGAGTGTCGAGGCCGGTGGCCCGCCGCCGACCCACGCGCCTCGTTTGCCGGCGCCTATCATCATCGACGATACCGATGATGACATCTTCGAAGAGGATGAGATCGAAGAGGAAGAAGAGGCCGAGGCAACTTCGGACTCGTCCGGTGGCGAAAGCCGTCGCGAGCGTAGCGAAGGCGAAGGCGAAGGTGGCGAGGGTGATCGCAGTGGCCGTCGTCGCCGCCGCCGCCGTCGTCGCGGTGGCCGCGGTCGTGATCAGGATGGCCAGGAGGGCCAGAGCGACAATGCTACCGCTGAGGATGGCGACGGTGAGCTCGGCGAATCGGTCGAGCCCGCCGAGGCTGGATCCAGCGAAGCGCGCGAACCGCGTGGCGAAGAGGGCGAAGTGCGTCGTAGCCGTCGTCGCGGCCGTCGCGGTGGCCGCCGCAATGCCGGTGATGCAGCAGGCGTCGACACCGCTTCGCCCGAGGCGCAGGTCGAATCGATCATGGCCGAAGAGGTGCCGGCACCTCTCGATGCGGTTGTCGAGGAGGCGCCCAAGGGCCGTCGTCGTCCCCGGGCCCGAAAGGGCGAGGTTGTCGCCGTAGCTGCCGAGACCGTCGTGGCCGAAGCGCCAGCGCCGATCGAAGCTGTTGCCGAAGCCATCGAGCCGGAGGCCAAGCCCAAGCGCGGTCGTCGCAAGAAGGCCGATGTAGAAGCGCCGGCCGAGGCCGAAGTAGCGGCCGAGCCGGTCGCGGTGCCTGCCGAGGTGATCGAAACGCCGGCTGAAGACGTCGTTGCCGAGGAGGGCGCTCCAAAGCGTCGCAGCCGGAGCCGCAAGGCTGCCGCCGCCGAAGCTGCGCCGACCGTGACCGAAGATGTGAGCGTTGCCGCTGAAGCAGTCTCGGCACCCGCTGAGGACGAGGACGACCATGATGGTCCGCCCCGCCGCGGCTGGTGGCAGCGGACCTTCGGCGCCTGATGTGCGGGGGCGGGCGGTGATCGCCGGCCGCCCCTGGCTTCATATGGCGTTCAGCGCCCGTCGCTCAGGATCGAGAAGATGAGCCGCCGCATCGCCAATCCGCATTTTCGTTTCGGCCGACTGGTCCGCAATCTCATCGGCGGGCTGGTTGCACTGTCGCTTGGCGCCCAGCCGGTCATGGCGCAGAGCATATTGCGCGATGCCGAAACCGAAGCTTTCCTCCGCGATCTGTCGGCGCCGCTTGTCGTCGCGGCAGGATTGCAGCCCGGCAACGTCGATATCGTCCTGATCGGGGACAAGGAGATCAATGCCTTCGTCGCGGGCGGGCAGGCCGTTTATATCCAGAGCGGGCTGATCGAAGCCGCCGATAACGCCAACGAAATACAGGGCGTGATCGCCCATGAGATCGGCCATATCACCGGCGGACATGTGATCCGCGCGGGCGAAGGCGCCAAGGTCGCGACGGGGATAACGTTGCTGTCGCTGCTGCTCGGCGCGGCGGCGATGGCGGCGGGCGCCGGGGAGGCCGGTATGGGCGTGATGGCCGCGGGCCAGCAGGCGGCGCTGGGAAAATATCTTTCGTTCAGCCGTGTGCAGGAATCGAGTGCGGATGCCGCCGGCGTCGGCTTCCTCAACAAGGCCGGGCTCAGCGGCAAGGGCATGCTGAGCTTCTTCCTCAAGCTGCGGCAGGAGGAATATCGCTACGCATCATCCTATGCCGAGACCGATCCCTTCATGCAGACCCATCCGATGTCGGGCGAGCGCGAGGCGACCTTGTCAGGTGATGTCATGAAGTCGCCTTATTACAACAAGGCGACCGACCCGGCGCTCGAAGTACGGTTCAAGCGGATCAAGGCGAAGCTGACCGGCTATATGGATGATCCGACCACCGCGCTGCGCAAATATCCGGAGACCGACAAGAGCGTCTACGCGCATTATGCGCGGGCCTATGCCTGGCATCGCGGCGCTTATCCCGACAAGGCGATCGAGGAAGTCGACAAGCTTGTCGCGACCGCGCCGACCGATCCCTATTTCCTTGAACTCAAGGGCCAGATCCTGCTCGAATCCGGGCGCCCGAAGGACGCCATCGCGCCGTTGAGACTGGCCGTGCAGGGCTCGCGTGGCGCCCCCCTGATAGCGTCGCTATTGGGCCACGCCCTTGTCGCGTCCGAAGATCCCGCAAACCTCGGAGAAGCGCGCGACGTGCTCAAGGTTGCGGTGGCGCGCGATCGAGACAATCCGTTCGCCTGGTATTCGCTTGGCATGGCTTATGCCCAGCTGGGTGACGAGCCGCGTGCGCAACTCGCGACAGCGGAGCGCTATGCCCTGATCGGTGACAGCGGACGGGCAACGGCGAGCGCCGAGGCGGCGATGCGCGGTATAGCGCGCGGCACGCCCGACTATCTGCGCGCGGAAGATATCGCGCTGGCTGTGCGCGGCGCGCAATCCGACCGGAAGTCGCGTTAGTGCTGAAGGACAAGCTGCGTCAGAATCGATGGGCGGTCGTGGCGGCGATGATCGGGATCGCGATCGGGCTGGTTATTGCCGGCGCAATCAAGCTTGTCGTGCCTGGGGTACCCGCCAACCGCGGTGATATAGAACTGGTCGTTCGCGATTATATCCTCGCGCATCCGGAGATCATTCCGGAGGCGATAAGCCGGCTGCGTCAGAAACAATCCGACGATGCCTATGCCGCAAACAAGGCATCGCTCGAAACGCCGTTCGGATCGGCATGGGCGGGCGCCGAGCATGGCGACGTCACGCTGGTGATGTTCAGCGATTATGGCTGCGGTTATTGCCGTACCAGCGTGCCCGATATCGAACGGCTGATGGCCGAGGACCGGAAGCTCAAGGTCGTGTGGCGCGAAATCCCGATCCTGGGGCCCGGCAGCGAGATTGCTGCCAAGGCGAGCCTGGCCGCAGCCGTCCAGGGCCGCTTCATTGATTTTCATCGGCGGATGTTCGCCGATGGCCGCCCGGATGACGCGAAGGTTTCGACTGTGCTGCGCGGCATGAATCTCGATCTGGCGCGCGTGCAGAAGGATATCTACAGCCCGGTGATCGCCGCCGAGCTCAAGAATAATATCGAGCTGGCAACCCGGCTCGACGAAGCGGTGGCGACGCCCATGTTCGTCGTGAACGGTCAGCTTCTCAAAGGCGCCGTCGGCTACGATGCGCTCAAGCAGACGATCGCCGAGGCGCGGAAAAAAGATCAGCGCACCTGAATCATCGTTTCTGCGCCGGCTGTGCTTCGATGGTTGCCGTCGCGGGGTGATGACGATCGAGGTGCCGGCGGATGATCTTCATGTTGCGGCTGTTCGATCGGAAGAAGAAATCGGGGATTGCGCCCACCCAGGGGATCGCACCGAGCAGCATATCGACGCCGACATTGCCGAACATGCGCGCCATCTGCCATTTCGACATGCCGAGATTGCGCGCTTCCCAGACCAGCCAGCTGCCCATCGCTGCCGCGATCACCGACCCGCCGACCGGGATCAGATCGAGCATGACGTCGAGACCGACCGACTTGTTGGTGCCCGGGATGACGAACATCTTTTCAAGCAGGCCTTCCATCGCTTCGAGCCGACGACGTACGGCGGCCGGATCGCGACCCATGCCGGGAAGCCGGTCAGCGAGCTTGTCGAAGTTGAGTGTCGTTGGGCGTGGCATGGACTGTCTCCGGTTCAGGAGAACTGATCGCATGAACGCCGATATGGTTCCGGATCGGCGCTGGCGCCCTTCATTGCTCTATCAGCGGCGGTAGCGGATGAATGCCGCGCATATTGGCTTTAAACCCTGAGCGCTGGGGCGATACGAGCGACCAGCGCACGGGTTGCGCGATCGGGATGAACGGCGCGATGGTGGCAAGATACTGCTCGGCTTCGGCGATGAGCTGCGCGCGCTCGGCGGGGACGGGCGTGGAGAGCGCGCCGGTGAAGGCAGCGTCGGCCGCCTCGCTGCAGAGCGGGCCCTGATCGCAGAGGAAATGGCGCAGGTACCAGTCGGCCTGGTCACTCGGCGCAACCTCGTCGATCAGGCGCAGATCGGCAGGATCACGCAGGCGAACCCGCGTGACGGGCACGCCGATGGCAGCCCATTGCCGCCGGATTGCAGCGAACAGGATCGCGGAGCCGACACCGTCGGGCATGGCCAAGCGAAGCGGCGCGATCTTTCCCGCGCCATGTTTCGCGCGCCATTGTGCGACGATGAGCCGGGCGCTGCCGGCCCCACTTGCCTGGCTCGCTCGCCCTTCGCGGCGTACATTCGCCAGCGCTTGCGCCCAGAAGGGGCGGGTCGGCTGGGGCAGGTCGCTGAGGCCGGGGGGCAGGATCGCCAGCGCGCTGCGCCAGGCGGGCGCGGCCAGCGCGTCTCCGATGGCGTCGCGGTCGATGGCCATTGCGAGCGCCTGACGATTTTCGACGACGCTGAGGAAAGGCGTCGCCTGCGCGATGCGGAAGCCGAACAGGCCGTTGACGGGATCGACTTGCAACGTTTCGACGCCAAGTGCGGCGAGCTTCACATAGGGCAGATCATCGAACCCGCCGCCCAGCACCAGCGCGGAATCGCCATCACGAAACCGCGCTATCGCGAGCGCGGCGCGCTCGCCGCGAAGGAAGATTGGCCGCCTTGCCACGACGGGTTCGCCTTCCAGCGGCTTCTGCCCGCGCGCCACGACCTTGGTCAGCCGGCCAATTTTTCCATCGACCGACATTGGGCCAGTGCCCTTGCCCCTGATCAGCAGCGAGAAACCCGGTTGGGCGAGGATCGCGAGCAGATCGGGGCGTGGCGCGGACAGGCGAAGCTCGATCACTTCGGGCGTCACCGCAACGATGTCGCGGACGGCGTCGAGCTTCGGGCCCATTGGCCCGTCGCGGTGGCGGCGCAGCAACCGTCGCAGCCCCTCCGCCACGGATTCGGCATCGGCCAGATCCCGGTCGAGACGGAAGGTATAATAGAGGCCGTCGTCCGAAATCGCCCAGCGGATCGCGAGGCCCGGGCCGATCTGTGACGCCGCATCGAACCGCACCAGACCCTGGGCGACAGCACCGAGCAGGGCGGCATCCGCGGGCCGTAGCGCCTTTTGCGCCGGATCGCGCCACTGCGCTTCTGCGCCGATCACGCTCACGATGACCGGCCCATCATCAGCGGCGCGATTGCACGCGGGGAGCGCCAGCGCGAGCAGAGTGGTGAGGATGAGGCGGATCGTCATGGCTTCAGGCTGAGCGTCCGGCTGGGATGAGTATTTGCCGCGTTGTCGTGCCAGCCGATGACGCGTGGGGCAACCAGCGAACGACTGACGGTGAAGTAGATCGGGATCAGTGGAGCATCCTCGATCAGGATCGCCTCGGCGGTGCGCATCGCGCGCGCGCGCAGCACCGGATCGGATGTCGCCATCGCGCGATCGAATGCCGCATCGAACGCCTTGCTCGCATAGCCGGAATAGTTGATCGCGCCGGCATCAGAGCGGTGGATCGCCAGGTAATTTTCGGGCGCGGCGAGATCGCCGATCCAGCCCGATCGGGCGAGTGCGAAATCGTGGCGACGCAGACTGGCGAAGTGGAGCGACGCCTCGCTGTTGAGCAGATGCGCCTCGACGCCCAGCGGCCGCCACATCGCCGCCATCGCCACCGCGACGCGCCGATGATCGGCGTCGCTGTTGAAGCGGACGTCGAACGTCAGCGGATGCTGTAGGCCGTAGCCGGCGCGGCTGAGAAGGCGCCGCGCGACAGCCTGACGCCGCGCGATCGGCCAGTCGGCCCAGACCGGACGATAGGGCGCCAGCGGCGCGGCGATCGCGGGGGGTACTATGCCCCAGGCGGGCAATGTGCCGAGCCCGATCAGCTTGCCCGCAATCCACGGGCGATCGATGACCATGCTGAGTGCGCGGCGGACGCGTAGGTCGCTGAACGGCGCGGCGCGTGTGTTGAACACGAAATAATAGTTGCCGTTGTAGGTCGCGACATGTGCGGCGCCGGGATCATGTAGCTTTATCCAGGCCGCGCGGGTCGGCGGGAAATCATTGGTGGTATCGGCTTCGCCGCCGGCAAAGCTACGCAGCCCGGTCAGCCGGTCGGTCACCGGCCGCCATTCGACATAGGGCGTCGGCGCCTTGCCACTGTGCCAGACGGGGTTGCGTTCGAGCTTCAGGTGGTCGTTCAGCCGCCATTCGACGAGCCGGTAGGGGCCCGAGGTGACGAGTGGTCGATCGGCGGTCCAGTCATCGCTGACACTCGCGATGCGATGGACCGGGAGCGCCGCCATCGACGGCAGCGCGAGCAATTCGGGCAGCGCGGGCATCGGTTGAACCAGCCGGACGATGACGGCGCCACCCTCTGCCGATATCGATTCAATATTCTCGAATAGCGCGGCATTGGGTGAGGCGGTTGCTTCATCGCGCAGCCGCGCGAATACGGCGACGAATGTGGCCGGCGTGATCGGCTGTCCATCAGAGAAGCTCAGCCCCGGCCTCAGCGCGAAACGCCAGCTGCGCCCGTCGGGCGAGATGTGCCAGCCGCTTGCGAGTCCCGGCTCGGCTTTGCCGAGGCCGTTCATCCGCGTGAGCCCTTCGAACTGATCGGATGCGATGCGGATGGTCGCGAGGTCCGACGCCTTTTGCGGATCGAGGCTTTTGGCTTCGTCATCGGCCATCCGTACGAGCGAGTCGCGCGGCAGCGGTTCACGAGACGGCGCGTGGCAAGCGGCGACGATCAGCAACAGAAGTATGGCGAGGCGACGCATCCGCGGCAGTTGGCCCGATCCGGGCGCGGGGCTCAAGCCTTTTGCGCTGTGCGCGCTAATCGTTACCATGCGCCGCTCAACAGGAGGTCGTCATGAAGGTCTTGGTCTGGGTTGCGCTATTTCTCATGGCGGCACCCGCTTTTGCGACACCCGCCGACGACAGCTTCAAGGCCCTGACCGTGAAGGAATGGGCCTGGCGCCAGCAGAGCTATCAATCGGATCTGAGCAACAAGGGCGGCGTGCAGCCGCATCTCTCCGACGAAAGCGTCAGGAATCAGCAGGAGCGGCTAGCCTATTGGACCGGCGTGCTGAAGGCGCTCGATGCGATCAGGCTCAGCGATCTCTCGCCGATCGTGCGGGAGGATTATGGCGTGTACCGCCCGCAGATCGAGACGCTGATCGATCAGCTGCGCTTTCGTGAATATGAGAAACCGTTGAACTCGGACAGCGCCTTCTGGTCCGACCTCGCCTATGTCGCGCGCGATCCGCTTCGCAGCGAGGAGGATTATGTTCACCTGCTGTCGTTGATGCACGATATCCCGCGCTATTTCGCCGACAATATCGCCGACATGCGTCTGGGGCTGAAGCGCGGTTTCACGCCACCCAAGGTGATCATGGCAGGGCGGGATCGATCGATCGCGGCTATTGCCGAGGCGAAGGGGCCGGAAGACACGCTTTGGTACGGACCGTTCAAGGAGATGCCGGCCTCCATCGCTGCGGCGCGTCAGGCCGAGCTGCGTGCACAGGCGCGGGCCGTGATCGGCACCGATGTCATTCCCGCTTATGCGACGCTGCTGAGCTTCATGCGCAAGGACTATCTGCCGCATCTGCGCGACGATCTGGCGGCGGAATCGCTGCCCGACGGCAAGGCCTATTACCGCTCGAAAATCCGTGAGTTCACCACGCTCGATCTCTCGCCAGATCAGATTCATCAGACCGGGCTCGCCGAGGTTGCGAAGATCCGGGCGCAGATGGACGAAGTGATCAAGGAGGTGCAATTTCAGGGCGACTTTCCCGCCTTCCTGAAGTTCCTCCGCACCGATCCGCAATTTTATGTGCGGACGCCGCAGGCACTGCTCGATCGGGCGGCGTGGATCGCCAAGCAATTCGACGGCAAGGCGAAGCGCTGGTTCGGCCGGATGCCGCGGGGTCGCTTCGGGATCATTCCCGTGCCCGATGACATCGCGCCTTATTACACGGCGGGGCGTGGCGGGCAGGATATCTACCTGCTCAACACCTATGATCTGCCGTCGCGTCCGCTGTTCCAGCTTACCGCCTTGACGCTGCACGAAAGCGCGCCGGGGCACAGCTGGCAGGGATCGCTCGCGGCCGAGAATGAGGATCGGCCTGATTACCGTCGCTACACCTACGTCTCGGCCTATGGCGAGGGCTGGGCGCTTTACTGCGAGAAGCTCGGCGTCGAGATGGGGATGTACAAGACGCCCTATGATCGCTTCGGCATGCTCAGCTATCAGATGTGGCGCGCGGCGCGGCTGGTGATCGATACCGGCATCCATTCGAAAGGGTGGACGCGGGCGCAGGCGATCGCCTTCCTCAAGGACAATAGCGCGCTATCCGAGCATGAGATCGAAACCGAAGTCGATCGCTATATCGGCTGGCCGGGGCAGGCGCTGGTCCTATTATCTGGTGCGCTGCAGATCGGGAAAGAGCGCGCCCGCGCCGAACAGGCGCTTGGGCCGAAGTTCGACATCAGGGCTTTTCACGACATGGTGCTGTCGCTTGGTTCGGTGCCTTTGCCCGTGCTGATCGCCCGCAACGACCGCTTCATCGCCGAAGGGGGAAAGGGCCCCTGGCCGATCGATTAGGCTGGCTCGGCAAGGGCGCGCGCCAGTGCGTCGGCAAGGCCTGCCGCGGTGAAGGGCTTGCGGAGCAATATCGCGTTGCCGCCCATCACGGCATCGATCGCGTCCGATTGCGCGAAGCCGGTGGCGAAGACGATGCGCGCGTCCGGCCACTTCGCCCTGGCCGCAAGCGCCACATCGGCTCCGTTCATTCCCGGCATCGCGAAATCGAGCAAGATTGCCGATGGGAGTTCGATCTCCAGCTTCTGAAGTGCCTGCTGGCCGTTTTCAGCCTCGATAACGCTGCACCCGAAATCGGCGAGCATCTCGACGACGATCTCCCGCACCTGCGCCTCATCGTCGACGACCAGGATGTGGGCACCCGAAAGACGGGCGATATGATCTGGGATCGCGTCGCTTTCGCGGAGGATGCCGGCGCCGTCTGCAGCGCGGCGCAGATAGAGCGTAACGGTGGTGCCCTTGCCGCGCTCCGATTCGATCGCAACTGACCCACCGCTCTGCCGGGTCATCGCGAACACCATGCTGAGCCCTAGTCCGGATCCTTGCCCGACCGGCTTCGTCGTGAAGAAAGGTTCGAATACGCGCTGCAGGATCTCCGGCGACATGCCGACGCCTTCATCGGTGACGCTGATCGCCAGATAGTCGCCATCGTCGATGTCCGCCTTGCCCACGACATTGGTGTTGTCGAGCGAGATTGCGAGCTTGCCGCCGTCGGGCATCGCATCGCGAGCATTGAGCGCAAGGTTCAGGATAGCGAGCTCGATCTGGGTCTTGTCGGCGATAACCCGATAGGGTGCGGCGGCGCTATGGATTTCGAGTTCGATCAGCGGGCCGATCGTTCGATGGAGCATTTCCTGCAGATCCGGCAGCAGATCGGTGATGCTGATCATTTCCAGCGACAGCCGCTGGACGCGGGAAAAGGACAGGAGTTGTGCGGTCAGCCGCCGGGCCCGTTCGACCGCCCCGAGCGCACCATCGCTCAGGCGTTTCAGCTTTTCGTCCGATGCGACCCGCGATTCGATCATTTCCAGACTGCCACCGATCACCTGCAGAAGATTGTTGAAATCATGGGCGATGCCGCCGGTGAGCTGCCCGACGGCTTCCATCTTGCGCGATTGGAGCAGCGCCGCTTCGGCGTTTTCGCGTTCGACGATTTCCGCGCGTAGCGCAGCATTGGCTTCGCGCAAAAGCGCAGGGCTCGGCAGCGCGAGCGCCTTGGGGATCAATGGCCAGAGCAGAATCGCGGTGAAGACCGACGCAATCGCGGTGACGACTTTGACTGCTGCTTCGACGCCATAATCGCCATGCCACAGATTCCAGATGCCTAGGACATGGGTTGTGCCACAGGCCGTGATGAATAGGGCGAACAGCCAGAACACCCCGCCAAAGGCGATATCGCGGCGCTTTCGGACGAAGACGACCAAAGCGAGCGGGATCGAGAAATAGGCCAGTGCGATCAGTGCATCGGCGAGTGCCGTCGTCCAGATCAGCCAGGGTTGCCAGAGCAGGCAATATCCGTGCGGCGCGTAGCTCGTGCCGATCAACTCGCGGATCGCTTCGAACATGCCAGTCCCCCTTGTTGGTCCGGGGAGAAGCTAATGTATCGATAGCTTTGGGGCCATGCCATTTTGCTGGCGCGGAACAGCAGGGCATCGGCGGTCGTTACGCAGTCACAAATGTCCAACGAGGAGATGGATGATGGGCAAGGGACTGATCCTGTGGTTTCTCGGAGTGCCGGGCATCATCGTCATCGCGTTGTTGTTTTTTCACGTCATCTGATCTCTTGGTGACAATCCACTGAAGGATTTCAGCCCTGAAATCCTTCAGCGGATTTCCCGGTATAGAGGCTCCTCGAGCCACAAATTTGCTTGTGAAACGGGGACATTCATGAATTTCGGTACAGCCCGATCGGTGAAGCATGTCGTAACCAGCGTGATGATATCGTCCGTTAGCGTTCCCGGCTTCGCGCAATCGTCGGAGCCGCCTGCACATACCGTCGCACAGGATCTGGCCGAGCAGGCTGACGAGAACACGATTGTCGTCACTGCCAACACCGGCAACTATCAGAGCCAGCGCGGCGCGGCGCAGACCGACATCGCGCCCGAGCAACAGCTCTCGCCGGCCGATATTCGTGCCTATGGCGTCAATTCGCTGACCGATCTGCTAACCGAACTCGCGCCGCAGACGCGCAGCGACAGAGGCCGTGGCGGCGAAGGGCCCGTCACTCTGCTCAACGGCCGACGTATCTCCGGTTTTGCCGAGATCCGCGATATTCCCACCGAGGCGATCGAGCGGGTCGATATCCTGCCCGAGGAAGTCGCGCTGAAATATGGCTACAGCGCCAGCCAGAGAGTCGTGAACATCGTACTGCGGCGCCGTTTCCGCTCGATCACCGGCGAACTCGAAGGCACGACCGCGACACGCGGCGGCGGCAATGTCGGGCAGGTCGAAGCGGGCCTGTTGCGCATTCGCCAAGGCAATCGCTTCAACTTCAACCTGGAGGGCAACAGCAGCGCTGCGATCACCGAGGCCGACCGCAACCTGATTTCGCGCAGTGGCGGCAGGGCCTTCGACTATGCCGGCAATATCGTTGGCGCGACCAATGGTGGACAGGTCGATCCCGGATTAAGCGCGTTGGCAGGTATGCCGGTAACGAGCGCCGGGGTGCCCGCGAATGCGGCAACTGCGCGGCCGGCGCTGGCGGACTTCGTCGCTACCGCCAACAAACCCAATAGCAGCGATGTCTCGCGCTACCGCACGATCCGGGCGGCAACGAAGACGCTCAGCGCGAATTCGGTCTATGCAACGACGATCCTCGGCGATGTCGGGGCGACAATCAACGCAACGCTCGATGTGAACGATAGCGATTCGCTGCGCGGTCTGGCCGGTACGAGCCTTGCGCTGCCCGCCGGAAGCCCATTCTCGCCGTTCAGCCAGAATGTAACCCTGCTGCGCTATCCCGATCGTGATCCGCTGAAGCAAAGCGTCGAGGGTGTGGCCGGCCATATCGGCTTCACGTTCAACAAGGATATCGGCAAATGGCGCAATTCGCTGACGGGCGGATACGACCATAGCGATACGCGGACGCGGACAGAGCGCGGCATCGATGTGAACGCGCTGCAGGCGCGGCTGATCGCCGGTGATGCTACGCTCAATCCGTTCGGAACGATCCCAGCGTCGCTGCTCGGGACCAGGCTTGTCGATCGGGCGAACGCCAATTCCGACATCGGTACCATCCAGATCGTCTCTGCCGGACCACTGTTCAAACTGCCGGCCGGGCCGCTCTCGGCGAGCATCAAGGTCGGCGCCGAGACCAATAGCTTCGATGTATCTTCGACACGCTCGGGCGTAGCGGCGAGCAGCGATCTTTCGCGCGAAACGCTCAGCGGCCGGCTGAGCCTCGATCTGCCCATTGCCAGCACACGCGAAGATGTGCTCGCCGCGATCGGCAATCTATCGGTGAACGTCAACGTGGCGGGCGACCGCATCTCCGATTTCGGGACGCTCGGCAGCTATGGCTATGGCGCCAACTGGACGCCGCGCAAGGGCATCAGCCTGATCGCATCGGTGACCGAGGATCGCAGCGCACCGACGGTGCAGCAACTCGGCAATCCGCTGGTGCTGACGCCCGATGTTCGGACCTTCGATTATGTGCGCGGTACCACGGTCGATATCGTTCAGCTCGGTGGCGGCAACACCAATCTCGATGCCGATCATCGCCGCGTCACCAAGCTTGGCGCGACGATCAAGCCATTCCCGACGACGGATCTGAGCTTCACCGCCAATTATATCCGCAGCGCCATCCGTGATGCGATCGCCGGTTTCCCGGAACCGACAGTGGCGATCGAGGCGGCTTTTCCCGATCGCTTCACACGCGACGCGAGCGGCAATCTGACGCGGATCGACGCACGGGCAATCAATTTCGAGCGGCAGGAACGCAGTGAGCTGCGTTGGGGCTTCACCTTCTCCAAATCGATCAAGTCGGACAACAGCAAGTTGATGGCGGCAATTCGCGAGACGCCGCGCTTCAAGGAGTTCCAGGCGCAGCGCGAGAAGGAGCAGGCCGCGCGCGCGGCACTGCAAGCGCAGGGCGGCGGTCAGCCCGGCGCCCAAGGGCAACCGGGCGGGCAACAAGGCGGACAGCGTGATGGTAGCGGTCCCGGTGGTTTCGGCGGGCCGGGCGGCGGCGGCGGACCGCGTGGGCCAGGCGGTTTCGGCGGCGGGCCTGGCGGGCAAAATGGCGGACGGCTTCAGTTCGCCCTCTATCATACCTGGCATTTCAAGGACGAGGTGCTGATCCGCAAGGGCCTGCCAGTGCTCGATCTGCTCAATGGCGACACGATCGGATCGAGCGGCGGCACGGCCGAGCATGAGCTCGAGGCGCAGTTCGGCTATTCGAACAATGGCATCGGCGCGCGGCTGACAGGCAACTGGCAAAGTGCCACGACGGTCAATGCCGGGCCATCCTCGCCGACGGGAAATCTGCGCTTCGACGATCGCACGACGGCCAATCTGCGATTGTTCATCAATCTCGGCCAGCAGGCGAACCTGGTGAAATATTGGTGGGCGCAGGGCGCGCGCGTGTCGCTGTCGGTCAACAATCTGTTCGACAGCAGGCAGCGGGTGACCGATGCGACGGGCGCGACGCCGCTACGCTATCAGGCGGGCTATCTCGATCCGACGGGGCGGACGATCCGGATCAGCTTCAGAAAGCTGTTCTTCTAGCGCGCAGGCAAGACTTCGGCGCGGCATAGTCCGAAGCCGATGGACACGAAGCCTTCGGCGTGAGCTGCGGCCGACAGGATGATCTCGTCACCATCCTCCAGGAAGCCGCGCGTCTCGCCGTTGGGAAGCATAATCGGCTTGGTGCCGCCGCGGCTGATTTCCATCAGGCTACCGAACCCGCCATCTTCCGGGGTAGAGATGGTGCCGGTACCGAGCAGGTCGCCCGGCTGCAGGTTGCAACCGTTCGATGCGTGATGAGTCACGATCTGCGCGATGGTCCAGTACATATTCGAAGCTGGGCCGCGGCTGAGCGGGAATGCTGAGCTCCCCTCGGCGCGCATCCTGGCGGTCTGCAGCGAGGCCTGTAATTCGATGCCGAGCGCGCCTTCGCGTTGATCGTCAGCGTCCCAGAGATACGGTAGCGGCTCGGGATCGTTCGCGCCTCGTGGTGGTTGCGGGATATGGAATGGGGCGAGCGCCTCGGCGGTCACGACCCAGGGCGAGACGGTCGACTGGAAGTTCTTGGCGAGGAAGGGGCCGAGCGGCTGATATTCCCAAGCCTGGAAATCCCGCGCCGACCAGTCGTTGAGCAGGCAGAAACCCGCAACATGATCGCCGGCACTGGCGATCGGGATCGGCGTGCCGAGATCGTTGCCGCGACCGATCCAGACACCGAGTTCGAGCTCATAGTCGAGGCGACGCGACGGGCCGAAGCTCGGCGCGTCGGCATCGGGCGCCTTGCTCTGACCGTTGGGCCGCACCACCGGCACGCCCGACGGGCGGACCGACGACGCACGCCCATGATAGCCGATCGGCACGTATTTATAATTGGGCAGCAGCGGGTTATCCGGGCGAAACTGGCGACCGATATTATTGGCGTGATGAATGCCGACGTAGAAATCGGTGTAGTCGCCGATCGCGGCGGGCAGATATAGCGCGCAGTCGGCGGCGTTGTGCAGATGAGGTTTGACGCGCGCTTTATGGGCTGGATCGGAAAGCAGCACCGACAACGTCTTGCGCAGCATGAGCCGTTCGGCGGCGGGCAGCGCTAACAGATCGTTCAGCGTTGGCCAGGACAGCGCATCACGCACCGCATCAGGAAGCAGCGAGGCTGCTGCCTTCACGTCGAGAATATGATTGCCGATCGCGACGCCGGCGCGGGGTGCGCCGCCGCCGGTGGAAAAGATGCCGTAGGGCAGGTTCTGCACGGGAAAATCGGGATGACCGTTGGCGCTGTCAACCCAGCTCCGGCGCTTGGGGTCATGGGTCTCGTCGATCGCGATCATGTCGGTAACGCAGCTTTGGCGAAGCCAGACCAGCTGTCGTCATAGTCGACCTGACAGCCCGGCGTTTCGATGGCGAAGCGGGTGGGGCGGAAGACGTGGCGGCTCTCAAACATGAACGCCATCGTATGATCGATTTTGTGCGGCGAGAGATCGTCGGCAAGCGCGCGGTTGTAGCTTGCGAGATCGAGGCCGTGCCCCGCCATCTGATTGTGCAGTGAAGCGCCGCCCGGCGCGAAGCCGTGCGCCTTGGCGTCATAATGGCCGACGACGAGCCCCATGAACTCGCTCATCACGTTGCGGTGGAACCATGGCGGGCGGAAGCTATGCTCAGCGACCATCCAGCGCGGTGGGAAGATCACGAAATCACAATTGGCCGTGCCGTGGACTTCGCTCGGCGCGGTCAGCACGGTGAAGATCGACGGATCGGGATGATCGTAGCTTACCGTGTTGATCGTGTTGAAGCGGGTGAGATCATAGCGACAGGGCGCGAGATTGCCGTGCCAGGCGACGACATCGAACGGTGAATGATCGAGCGTCGTCGTCCACAGGCCGCCCTGGAATTTCTGGATCAGTTCGCAAGGTGCATCGATATCCTCGAACGCTGCGACCGGCGTTTCGAAATCGCGCACATTGGCGAGGCCATTGGCGCCGATCGGGCCGAGATCGGGCAGGCGGAATGGCGCGCCGTAATTCTCGCAAACATAGCCCCGCGCCGGGCCGTCGATCAGCTCGACCCGGAAACGGACGCCGCGTGGGATCAGCGCGATATGGAGTGGCGCCACTTCGATCACGCCAAGCTCGGTGACTATGCGCAAACTGCCTTGCTGCGGCACGATCAACAGCTCGCCATCGGCGTCGAAGAAAGCGCGGCGTTCCATCGACCGGCTTGCCGCATAGAGATGCGTGGCGATCAGATCGTTGCCGGCAAAAGTGACGAGCCCATCTACGAAATCGGTGCCGTCTTCGGGGAGCGGCAGTGGATCCCAGCGAAGCCGGTTCGGCGTGGGCGGCACCTCGTCGAACGGCGCAGATCGCAGCAGTGAGGGTGACCGATAGGGTGTGAAGTGGCCGTGATTTGCTGCAGGGCGCAGCCGATATAGCCAGCTGCGTCGGTTCTCGGAGCGAGGTGCCGTGAAGGCGGTGCCAGACAGTTGTTCGGTGTAGAGCCCGAACGCGACATTTTGTGGGGAGTTCTGGCCTATCGGCAGCGCGCCCGCGACAGCCTCGGTCGCGAAGTGATTACCGAAGCCGGTCAGATAGGAAGAGACCTCAGCCATCGACTTTGACGACGCCGCGACGGATCTGATCGAGTTCGATCGATTCGAACAATGCCTTGAAATTGCCCTCGCCGAAGCCGTCATTGCCCTTGCGCTGGATGATCTCGAAGAAGATCGGGCCGACCATATTCTCGGTGAAGATCTGGAGCAGCAGGCCGCCGCCGGTCTCGGGTGCGCCGTCGATCAGGATACGGCGCTTGCGCATTTCCGCGACATCATGGCCATGGCCGGGGAGGCGTTTGTCGATCAGATCGAAATAGGTCTCGGGGGAATCCTGAAAGCGGATGCCGTTGGCGCGCAGCTTGTCCACGGTGGCGAAGATATCGTCAGTCGCAAGCGCCAGATGCTGGATGCCCTCGCCCTTATATTCGCGCAGGAATTCCTCGATCTGGCTATGTTCGTCCTGGCTTTCGTTGAGCGGGATGCGGATCTTGTTGTCGGGCGCGGTCATCGCCTTCGACAGCAGCGCCGTCGCCTTGCCCTCAATATCGAAATAACGGATCTGGCGAAAGTTGAAGATCCTTTCGTAGAAGCTCGCCCAATGCTCCATCCGCCCGCGATTGACGTTGTGGGTGAGGTGATCGAGCGAGTGGAGGCCAACCGAGCGACTGTCTCGCCGGGCCCCTGCCACCGGCACGAAATCGACATCGTAAATCTCCTGCGCGCCATAGCGATCGACCAGATAGAGGTTCGATCCGCCGATACCCTCGATCGCGGGAATACTCAGTTCCATCGGGCCGACGGGGCCCTGCACCGGGGTGGCGCCGCGCTTGATGGCCTTATCCAGCGCCTTGCCGGCATCGTGGACGCGAAACGCCATTGCGTTGGCGGAGGGGCCGTGCGCATTGCGGAACGCGGCGACCTGACCTTCGGTGTCCATGTTGAGCAGGAAGTTGATGTCGCCCTGTTGATAACGGCGGACCATCTTCGAACGGTGTGTGGAGAGATGGGTGAACCCCATTGCCTCGAAAAGGTCGGCGAGCGCTTGCGGCTGGGGCGAGGTGAATTCGACGAACTCGAAGCCGTCGAGGCCCAAAGGATTACTATGGGGCGGATTTTCATGCGGGATCGGAGCGGACTGGGTCATGCCAATTTCCTTTGGCGAAAACTAGTATCATTTGTTACGTGTTACGCCTTGGCAGGCGATCCTGTCAAATGTTAGCAACGCGCATGGCCGCCGATCGCCTCATCCTCGACCGCTTCATTCCGTATCGATTGTCGATCGCATCGAACCTCGTGTCGGATGTTATCGCGCGTGCCTATGAATCGCTGTTCGGGCTAACCATTCCGGAATGGCGGCTGGTGGCAGTGGCGGCGGAAAATGACGGGATCACGCAGCACGCGATCGGCATTGCGACGCGGATGGACAAGGTGACGGTCAGCCGGGCGGCGATAGCGCTGGGCAATCGGCACCTGATCGAGCGGCGGCCCAACCCGGCCGACCGGCGATCGCATCTGGTGGTGCTGACAAAGGATGGACGGCGGCTCTACGCGAGCGTTGCGCCCAAGGCGCTTCAGCTTGAGCGACGGATCTTCGAGCGGTTTGACGTGACGGCACTCGATAGCTTCATGGCAATGTTGCGCGAGATCGAAAGCGCCGCGCTGGATGTTGCCGATTAGGCGTGCGCGCGGGCGCCTATATGGCTGTCGATCAGCGCGTCGGTCGTCGCGACCATTGCGGCACTAGGGCCCTGACTGCCGAAAATATGATGCGTCGCCATCGCGCCCTCAATGATCAGGACGAGCCCATCGGCAAGCGATTCGGGTTCCCGCACATCGAGTCGGCGGGTGATATCGACGATGGTTGCGCGCAGGTCCGCTTTGCACTGTTCGAGCACGGCGCGACCCGGGTGGCCCGGTTCGGGAATCTCGACGGCGGTGTTGCTCATGGGGCAACCGCGAAAGTCTGGTTTGGCGATCTTGACGGCGAAGGAGCGCACCATTGCGCGGAGCTGATCGCGGGGATCATCACCCGCTGCAGCGATGACCGAAATAAGATCTGCGCGCCCTTCCCTGCCACTTTCTTCGAGGCAGGCGGCAACGAGATCATCCTTGGACGCGAAAGCGCGATACAGGCTTGGCTTGGTGACGCCAGCTTTGCAGACGATTTCATCGACGCCAGTGGCACGGATACCGCGATGGTAGAACAGGTCGCGCGCCGCTTCGAAAACCCGAACTGCAGCCGTCTTCTTGCATCCGCTGTCATCGCAGATCACCACCAACTTCTTACCCGCCACCGTCATCAACTCCCGATACGCAAGCCACCCATGTAACAGATCGGTACCTCCATTACAATGGCCGGCCCATGGGCTTCAATCGCGGCGGAAGATGAACTCATCATCGTACCAGCTACCGACCTTGAAGCGGTAATCGCCCACCTTGGAGAAGCCTTTCGCGAGGTAGACCGCTTGCGCCTTCACATTGCCGGACCATACGCCGAGCCAGATCGGCCCCGGCCGGGTCGCGGCGAGGTGATCGAGCGCCGTGGCGAGAAGCGCCTTGCCCAGTTTGAGCCCCTGAGCCTCCCGCAGGATATATAGCTGATAGAGCTCGGCATCTTCTGCCCGCACCTCAGGATGCGGCAGTTTGCAGGGGCCGACATGGGCATAGCCGATCAGCCGCCGATCCTGTTCTGCGACCCAGCTCGCCTTGCCGGGATGCGCAAGCTCAGCGGCAACCACATCGACGCCGTAGGAATCGCGTTCGAACTGCGCCAGATCGTCGGGCGGATAGGGAATGGCGAAGCCGCCTTCAAGGAAGGTTTCCCGAAAGCTGTCGAGCTTGAGCGTGGCCAGGGCCGGCGCGTCGTCGGGCCGGGCGGGGCGGATCTTGACGGTCGAATGCATGGTGCCTGCGGTAATCGCTCGCTTTGGGCTGTGCAACATCCCGGCAGGCGCTACGTTCGGATGATACCGAGCACGCCCGCTCCTGGAGATTGCCATGATCCGACATATTGCCGCCATCGCCCTTGCTCTGACCGGCGTGCCGTTGCTGGCGCAGCAGGCACTGCCCTTCAAGGTTGCGTCGCTCGCGAAATTCGCCGAGCCCTGGGCGATGACCTTCCTGCCGGACGGACGGCTGTTGATCACCGAGAAAGCGGGCAAGCTGCTGATCGTCGGCCAGGACGGCAAGGTCTTCGCGTCGGCGAGCGGCGTTCCGAAGGTCGCTTATGCCGGGCAGGGCGGGCTTGGCGATGTAATCCTCCACCCCGATTTCCGCCGCAACGGCGTGATCTACCTGAGCTATGCCGAGCCTGGTGACGGCGATGTCGCGGGAACCGCAGTCGCGCGGGCGAAGCTCGTGATCGGCAAGTCGTCAGCCGAACTGCGCGACATCAAGGTGATCTGGCGCCAGCAACCGAAGGTGACGGGCAAGGGACACTTCTCCGGGCGGATGGCCTTCGCGCCCGACGGGCACCTGTTCATTACCTCGGGCGAGCGGCAGAAGTTCACCCCCGCACAGGATATGGATCAGAATCTGGGCAAGGTGATTCGTCTTACCGACACCGGCGGCGTGCCGGTCGACAATCCGTTCGTGGCGAAGGGCGGCGTGCAGGCGCAGATATGGTCGCTGGGGCATCGCAATCTGCTGGGTATCGCCTTCGACGGACAAGGCCGGCTGTGGGAGCAGGAAATGGGACCCAAAGGCGGCGACGAGGTCAACCTGATCCTGAAGGGGCGCAACTATGGCTGGCCGATCGTATCGAACGGCAGCCATTATGACGGCCGCGACATTCCCGATCATCCGACCCGGCCCGAATTTGAGGCACCGAAGGTCTGGTGGAATCCGGTGATCTCGCCCGGTGGCCTGATGATCTATTCGGGCGCGCTGTTCCCGCAGTGGAAGGGATCGGCGTTCATCGGCGGGCTTTCGAGTAAGGCGCTGGTACGCGTTGCGCTGAACGGCGATAGCGCGGCGAAGGCCGATCAATGGGATATGGGCGCACGCATCCGCGAAGTGGAGCAGGGTCCTGATGGCGCGATCTGGCTGCTCGAGGATGAGAAGGATGGCTCACAAGGCAGACTATTGAAGCTGACGCCCGCCAGCTGAGCCGACGCAGCATCGCACAACGAGTGATTGGCTTGGCTGAAATATTCGATTATGGGGGCTCCCGGACAGCAGGTTCGCCTGTTGCCCAATGATCGCGCCGGTGCCCTTCAGGGGGCTTAATCGGGAATGCGGTGAGGGTGGTTCGCCATCCGAATCCGCGGCTGTCCCTGCAACTGTAAGCGGATAGCGCGATGCACATGTCCGGCTCCCTCGGGTGTCGGACAGCCACTGGGTTTCGATCTGGGAAGGCGTGCATCGTGCCGTGACCCGCAAGCCAGGAGACCTGCCGGCGCACGGTCGCTCTTGCCCTGACCCAGGGATTGGTCGTGGCACGGTACTCTCCGTCTGAGCGACGACGTGCGGCTGGGGCCGCGCGGTGTGTGAGGACGGGGGCCTATGCACCTCCCTGTCGTCGCGTGTCGGCCGGCGTAGATCCGGTAAGCCCCGCCATCTTGCTCAGGTGCACCGGGGGGTATCCCATATGAAGTCTGTTCTCGTTTCCCTGATCACGCTTGCCGCGGCATCGCCCGCGCTTGCGCAGATCAATCCCGCCACCACCGCCGACAACGGCGATACCATCGTCGTCACTGCATCACGATCGGGCAATGCCGTGCCGATCAATCAGCTCGGCGCGTCGGTGACGGTGCTCGATGCGGCCGCGCTGCAGCAGCGGCAGACGCGCGCCGTTTCCGACATATTGCGCGATGTGCCCGGCATTTCGGTCAGCCGCAGCGGCGGCGTTGGCGGGCTTACCAGCATCCGCATCCGTGGCACCGAAGCCAACCATGTCCTCACCCTGATCGATGGTATCGAGGTTGCCGATCCGTATAATGGCTCGTTTGATTTCGGTACGATGATCGCCGATCCGGCGGCCAGGATCGAAGTGCTGCGCGGCCAGCAATCGTCGCTCTATGGATCGGACGCGATCGGCGGCGTGATCCATTATATCACGCTGACTGGCGCCGAAGCGCCGGGTTACAGTGCACAAGCCGAAGGCGGATCGTTCGAGACCTTCAACGGGTCGGCGCGTGCAGCCGGCGTGGCCGGTAATCTCGATTATGCAATATCTGCTGCCTATAATCACACGGGAGGCACGCCAACCGCACGCAACGGCAAGCGCGATGTTGGAGCGGACGGCGCAAGCCTGACGTCAAAGCTCATCTGGTCGCCCGTAGACAATTTCAAGCTGACCGGCGTTGCCCGCTACAGCTATACCGACGCCCAGTTCGATGAAAGCGAGAGCAATCCAGCCAGCCCGCTATTTGGTTTCATCGTCGACAGCCCCGACACCTATTACAAGAACAACGCCTTTTACGGGCTCGTCCGCGCCGAACTGACGGGGCTCGACGGCCGCTGGACAAATGCGCTGAGCGGCCAGATCACGGACAGCGACCGCAAGTCTTACAGCGCGGGCGCGCTCAGCTTCGGCAACAAGGGGCAACGTTACAAGGGGTCGTTCGAATCGAGCCTGCGCTTCGGTACCGACAGCGCCGTGCACCGCCTGACGGCCGCAGTCGATGTCGAGCGCGAGCAGTTCCAGAACACGTCGCCGACGTCGATCTTCGTGTTTGGCGGCAGGCGCCATACCGACAACGTCGGCATCGTCGGCCAATATGAGTTCCTGCTCGACGAGGCCCTATCGCTGGGCGGATCGGTGCGTCACGATGAAAATAATCGCTTCGCCGACCCGACCACATGGCGTGCGCAGGGCAGCTACAGCTTCGCCACCGGCACACGTATCCGGGCTGCCTATGGCACCGGCGTCAAGAACCCGAGCTATTATGAACTGTTCGGCTTCTCGAACGGAAAATATATCGGCAACCCCAATCTCAAGCCGGAGAAGTCCGAAGGCTGGGAAGCCGGCATCGAGCAGAGCTTTGGCGATAATGTCGCTACGCTGGGCGCGACCTGGTTTGATTCCAAGCTGAAGAATGAGATATTCACGGCGTTCCTGCCGCCCTCATTTGCGGCGACGCCGGGCAATCGCGGGACCGATTCCCGGCAGCATGGCGTCGAGCTGTTCCTGAATGTGCGGCCTTCGAAGCAGATCCGCATCGCGGCGAACTACACCTACACCCGCTCGCGGGAAAATGGCGCCAAGGAAGTACGGCGTCCGAACAATATCGCCAGCGTCAACGCAACCTGGTCAAGCGCTGACGACGCGTTTTCGAGCACGGTTACCGTGCGCTATAATGGACGCCAGAGCGACGTCGCCTTCACCAATCCGTCCTTCATCGCGGTGCCCGTTGCACTCAAGGCGTTCGTGCTCGTGAACTGGAACGCCGAATATAAGCTGCGGCCGAACATCACGGTCTTCGGCCGGGTCGAGAATCTGTTCGACGATCGTTATGAAGAGGTGTTCAGCTACGCGACGGCGGGTCGCGCAGGCTATGCCGGGGTGCGCTTCGGCTTCTGATGCGAAGCGCCGCCACATTGTCTGGCGTCGCGGCTGCCGCGCTGTGCCTTTACGGGTGCAGCGCGGCGGCGCCTTCTTTCAAACCGGCCGGCCCGCGCGTGATGTCGATCGGGCTTTGTGCCGATCAATATGTGCTGTCGCTGTTGCCGCCCGAGCGGATCGCTTCGGTGACATCGTTGGCCCGCACCGGCAGCGTTCGCACTGCGGCGCTCGCAGCCCGTGTGCCCGCCAATCACCAGCTTGCCGAAGAGGTGATCGCGCAAGCGCCGGACATCGTTGTCGCCGATGCCTTTTCCAATCCCGTCACACGGGCGATGCTGACACGCTTGCATTATCGCGTGGTCGAACTCGCTCGGGCCAACGACCTTGCCGCGATCCGCGCCGAGACGGTGCGGATCGGAGCGGCGATCGGCGCTGGTCCGCGATCGCTTGCGCTGGCGGACCAGATCGATCAGGCGCTGGCTCATCTGCTGCCCCTCGCGAAACGGCCCAGCGTGGCAGCATGGGATGGGAGCGGGAGACTTCCCGCCAAGGGCTCGCTGTATGACGCTGCCGTCAGCGCAGCGGGTGGACATAATATTGGCCGGGACTGGCGCGGCGGCCCGTTCGGCGCCGAAGCCCTGCTCGTCGCCAGGCCCGATTATCTGCTGCACGACGCGCATGTCCTGCGCACCGCCGGCCGCGAAAGCGAACTCGCCGGTCATCCGCTGGTCGATCGGCTCTATCGCCATCGCCAGATCATCATATCGCAAGAAGCCCTGGTGTGTGGCACACCTGTCACGATCGACGCTGTCGTCGAATTGAACAGGAAGCTGGCGGGTAGATGAATCCAAGGCTCCTTATCCTGCTGTTGGTGATCGCGCTGCTCGGCGCTTCGATCGCTTCGCTGCTGGCCGGCGCGGTTGCGTTGTCGCCAGGTGAATTGCTGCAGCCGGGGCTTGGCAGGATCATTCTCATCGAACTCAGGCTGCCGCGTCTCGTGTTGGCGATCCTGATCGGCGGGATATTGGGGCTGTCGGGTGCTGTGCTGCAAGGTTTGCTGCGCAACCCGCTGGCCGAGCCGGGCCTGCTTGGCGTGTCGGCCGGCGCTTCACTCGGGGCGGTGATCGCGATCTACTACGGCCTCGCACTGATCATTCCGTTAGCGACGCCGATTGCAGGACTGGTCGGCGGTTTCATCGCTGCAGCATTGGCGATGTGGCTGTCGCGGAGCGGCGGGATGCTGGCGCTGATCCTTGGTGGGAGCGCCGTGACGAGCATCGCCGTGGCTGGTGTTACGCTGGCGCTCAATCTCGCGCCCAACCCTTACGCGGCTTATGAGATCATGACCTGGTTGATGGGATCGCTGGCCGATCGCAGCTGGGGCCATGTTGCGCTGAGCGCGCCCTTCATTGTCGTCGGGGCGCTGCTGTTGCTGGCCACCGGTCAGGCGCTCGATGCGCTGGCGTTGGGCGAGGCGCAGGCGGAGAGTCTTGGTGTGCATGTATCGCAGACCCGGCTGATCGCATTGTTCGGTACGGCGCTCGGTGTCGGGGCGGCGACGGCGGTGTCGGGGGCGCTCGCCTTTGTCGGGTTGATCGCGCCACATGTCGTGCGACCTCTGGTTGGCTATCGGCCGGGGCAGGCTTTGATCCCCGCGATGCTGGCGGGATCGATCCTCGTGGTCGTCGCCGACCTGGCAACCCGGCTCGTCAAGTTCGACGGCCCGCCGGTCAATCTCGGCGTCTTCATCAGCCTGATCGGCTCGCCCTTCTTCCTCTGGCTCGTGCTTCACATCCGAAAGCGTGCAATATGAAGCTGCTGTCCTTGCGCGGCGTTACCGTCCGCCGTGGCAGCCGCACGGTGCTGGAGGGGATCGATGCCGATTTTGCGAGGGGACGGCTGACCGCGGTTATTGGTCCCAATGGCGCGGGAAAGAGCACGCTGCTCGAAGCAGCCGCCGGGATATTGCCCTTCTCCGGATCGATCGAGCTTGATGGGCAGAGTTTTGCGACGATCGGTCGGCGTGGGCTTGCGCAGCGCCGCGCCTATCTCCCCCAGCGCGCTGCCGTCGAATGGCCGATCAGTGTCGAGCGTGTGGTGGCGCTCGGCTTGACGCCTTTGCTGCCGTCTTTCGGCGGGCTGCCGGCCACGATGCTGCCGCTGATCGACCTCGCTCTGGCCGAGTGCGATCTGGAGGCGCTGCGCGATCGTGCAGCGACCAACTTGTCAGGCGGCGAACTTGCCCGCGTCATGCTGGCGCGCGCGATTGTCGGTGATCCCGAATTGCTGATCGTCGACGAGCCGACGGCCGGCCTCGATCCGCGCCACGCTATCGATGCGGCACGGCGGTTGCGCGCACGCGCCGATGCCGGTCGCGCCGTCATCGTCGCGCTCCACGATCTGGATCTCGCGCTGCGCTTTGCCGATGACGTCATCGCCGTTCGCGATGGCCGGATCGTCGCAATGGGCTCGGTCGATGCTGTGATGACCGAGCCTGTCCTCGGCGCCCTTTATGATGTCGGGGTGCGGATAAGCCGCGACGACGGCGGAGCGTCCATAGGTTTTGTGGATTGAGTCACCAGACACGCGCCTTTGAGAGCGCGATCCCGGCAAGGTTCTTCGATCGCCCAACATGGCGCAGCCGAACATGGCCGAATGCCGGAATGGCTGCGCGATAGGCGGCGAGACAGGCGCGCAGTTGAGGGCTGCGGCATTTCCAGTCGCCCGATGCCTGGCGAATGACGTGCATCGCATCGCCGACAAACTCGACGTCATCGAGAGCGAGCGCCGTCGCGATTTCGACGGCGTGGAGGAGTGCCCTCCACTCGGCGTCACTGTTGCTGCCATGACCCAAGCCGGTTCGGACATGGGCCTCGCCGCGAAGGACGACGGCCGTCTCCATCATGCCCGGATTGGGCCGGCAGCCGCCGTCAAAAAAGATTCGAATCCGGTCGCGCCGCATCCGGCGGGAATAGCAGGCGCGGGCTCAGTGCTGCGACAGAAAAGCACGGACCCTTGCGAGGCTTTCGGCGGGGGCCTCCTCCTGTGGTGCATGGCCGGCGTCCGGGATGATCGCTACGGCCGAGCCGGGGATGGCGTCGCCGATACGCGTCGCATCGGCGAGAGGAATGAAGGTGTCGCGCTCGCCCCACAGGATGAGCGTCGGGGCCTTGATCGTGCCGAGTTTTGCGACCGGATCGGGCAAGGTGAATCGTTCGAGATGCGCGATCATCGCCGGGCCGTTGCGCGCCATCATTGCGTGAAGGCGTTCGAGGGTGGCGGGCGGAACTCGATCGGGATGGGCGTAGATGCGGCTTGCCGTGAAGGCCATGCCGGCGGCCGTCGGCGACATCAGAAAGCTGCGCATCATCGGCGGCACCGCCACCGGTGTGTCGTGCACGCCGTTGATGGAAAAAGCCCCGGTGTCGACTAGAATGAGCTTCTCGACCTGCTTTGGGTGATCGGCTGCGAAATTCCACGCTATCATCCCGCCAAGGCTGTTGCCGGCGATCGTGGCTTTCGAGATGCCGAGCCTTTTCATCAAGGCGCAGAGCTGCGCTTCGCGATCGACAGTGGCGTAGCGACCAGCGGGATCCGCGGCGCTGAGGCCATGGCCCGCGAGATCATAACGTAGCACGCGATGGTCGCGCGCGAGATCGGCCGCCCATGCGTCCCAGCTTTCCAGGCTGAAAGTGAAACCGTGGATCAGGATGATGACCGGTGCGCGGCGGGGCCCTTCGTCGCGGTAGCGGATCGCCGGGCCATCGAGCGTGAGGAAGCGGTCGGCCGCGGGATCGGACGACAGCCCCGGTGCTTCGACTGCGCGCGATGATGGCGCGGCGAGTACGCCTGCGGGCGCAGCAAAGCAGAGAACGATCAGAAGGGCTATGTTGCGCAGCATTTCAGTCGACCCATTCCTTGCGAAGATACTTGCCCGCTATCGCCATCAACAGCGCCGCGATCAGATAGAAGATCAGCGACACCAGCAGCGCTGCCCGCAAGCCCTGATCGCCCAAACTGATGGTGAACCGGTCCGAAAGGGCGCCGATCGTCATCGCACCGAATCCGACGCCGATCAGGTTGTTGATCAGCAGGAAACTTGCCGAGGCCGTGGCACGCATCGGTTGCGGCACGAGATGCTGCACGGCGGTGAGCACGGGCCCTAGCCAGACATAAGCGAGCGCCTGGGGCACGATGAACAGGGCGAATGACAGCGTTACCGACGGCGACAACATCGCGGCGGCGAACAGCGGGACGGAGATCAGATAGGCGAGCGCCGGCAACCGCGGATAGGCAGCCTTGTCACGGGCGCCGAGCCAGTCGCCCAGCCAGCCACCGAGGAGGATTCCGGCAACGCCCCCGCTGAGGAGCAGCGCGCCGTAGAATTGCGAGGTCTGCACGAGATCGAGGCCGAAGGATCGCCGCAGCATCGAGGGCAGCCAGAAGCCCATGCCGTAGCCGACCATCGAGCTCGATGCAGCGCCTAACGACAGCAGCCAGAAGCTGCGCTTTGCAGCGAGAATCCTCATCACCGTCTTGAACGCGGGCCGCGCGCTCGTGAGAACGGGCTTGCGCGGCTCGCGGACGGCGACCTTAAACAGCGGCGCGAAGAGCAGCCCGGCGAGACCGATCGACAGGAAGGCGGTGCGCCAGTCGATCGTCGCCGCGATATAGCCACCGAACAACACGCCAAGCGCCGATCCGAGCGGGATGCCAAGCGAATAGAGCGCGAGCGCGCGAGCGCGTTGCCGGGCGGGGAAAATGTCGCCGATCAACGCGTAGGAAGGGGCGACGCCGCCGGCCTCACCAATGCCGACGCCAAGCCGGAAGGCGCACATCTGGGTGAAGGTGGTGGCGATGCCGCACAAGGCGGTGAAGCCGCTCCACAGAGCGAGCGAACCGGCGATCACCCATGTCCGGCTGGTACGGTCAGCAAGCCAGGCGAGCGGCACGCCGAGCGTCGAATAGAGTATTGCGAAGGCGAGGCCGCCCATCACCCCGAGCTGCGTATCGCTCAGTGCCAGATCGGCCTTGATCGACGATGCGAGGATACCGAGGATCTGCCGATCGACGAAGTTGAACGTATAGACGATCAACAACATCGCGAGCATGAACCCGCGTCGGCCGACGGAGGGCAGGGTGCTCTCCGGGCCGGCGAGTGTGGCCGCCCCGGAGCTGCTGCCTGTCATCAGAACTTGTATCCGATGCTGCCGAACACCTGCCGTGGATTGCCATAATAGGCGGTCAGCACCCCTTCGCGACCCAGCGTCGGGATATTGGCCCCGGCGGCGGTGAGGTTGAAGTTGCCGGTATCCGGATTCTGGCTGAGGAAGTTATACCCCGACACGATATACTTCTTGTTCGCGAGGTTGCGGCCATGGACGCCGACCGTCCAGCGTCCGCCGTCTGCAGTCCACACCGCGCTTGCATCCCACAAGGAATAACTCTTCTGATCGAGACCCGGCGTGCGCAGTTCGAATTGCTGCGAGCTGCTGCGATAGGAGAGTGTCGTGCTCAGCTCGAGCTTGCCGGTAGCCACCGGAGCGCTGTAGCCGACGGTGCCGCTCGCCGTCCATTTCGGCGTGTTCTGAAAAGCGCGGCGGTCGGCGACGTTGATGCCCCGGGAGTCGATGAAGCGCTTATATTTGGCGTCGATGTAGCCGAGTGCCCAGCGCAGATTGAGCGCATCGTCACCGGTCATCATATCGCGTGCGGCAAGGAAATTACCTTCATATTCAACGCCTTTGATCCGCGCTTTGCCGGCGTTGGTGGTGACGCCGATGAAGGTTTGCTGGCCGTTGATCGTTGTGCCGACCGAGCCGGGCACCTGCACGTCGGTATATCGAGCATCGAACAAGGCGAACGCCATCGTCAGGCGCCGATCGAGGAAGGCAGCCTTGTACCCCAGTTCGTAGCTATCGACCTTTTCGGGATCGAAGGAGAGAAAGTTGTAGATTTCCTGATAGCTGCGAACGCCATCGCCGTTGGTGTCGGGGGCCGCTGTCGAGACGCCGCGCGGATCGAAGCCGCCACCTTTGAAGCCCTTCGAATAGCTTGCGTAGAGCGTGTGATCGGGGGTCGGCTTGAAGCTGATCGAAGCGCGTGGCGTGAACTCGTGGAACTCGGCCTGGCCACGGAAATCGGATGTGGTCGCAAGGAGAACACCGGTGCCGCCAAAGAAGGGCGAGCCGCCACCGAGATAGGTTCCGCGCAGGACTTGCGACTTGCGGTTATCCCAGGTGTAGCGGCCACCCGCCGAGATCGAAAATTGTGGACTGAAATCATAGGTGACGTCTCCGAAGATCGCCATCGTATCGGTATCGACGTTGCCGAAGGTCAGTGCGGTGACGGCGCCCGGCAGGCGCACGTCGAACACCGTGCGGGCTGACGCGTCGAGATAATAGAAGCCGAGCAGGCCGCTGAACCCGCCAGCGTTGACCAGCGCCTGAACTTCCTGTGACAGTTGCTTGTTGTTGTAGAAGGCGGGCACATCGACATCGACGGCGGGCAGCGAATCGAAGTCGATCGGGGAAGCGCTGTCGTCCTTGCGATAGGCGGTTATGCTGCGGAAGGTCAGCCATTCGGTGGGCTTGATCTCGCCGAAGCCGGAAATGCCCCACGCCTTCACATCCTGCTTTGGCGATACCAGACCGGCCTGGCTATCATAGACATCAGACAACACGGGCGTGCCGCTGAAGATGCCCGCGATCAGGCGGTGGCCGCCGCGCGGATTGCTCTTGTCCTTGGTGTAGTCGCCGGTGATGCGGAAAAACGCCTCGCTGCTCGGTTCGATCTGGATCGTGGCACGCCCCGCCCAGATGTCCTTGTTGTAATTGTCCTTGCCGGTGGTGAGGTTGTCGCCGAAGCCGCCGCGGCTGAGCCGCGCTGCCGCGCCGCCGATCTTCAACGTGCCATCGCCAATCGGCAGGCTGCCACTGATGACGCCATCGGCTTGATTATAGGTGCCGTAGGTGCCCTTCACCGACAGCGTGGGATCATCGCCCAGCCGTTTCGTGACATATTTCACCGCGCCGCCGATCGTGTTGCGGCCATATAGCGTGCCCTGTGGGCCGCGCAGAACTTCGATCCGCTCTACGTCATAGATATCGAGCACGGCCGCCTGCGGACGGTTGAGATAGACGTCGTCGAGATAGAGGCCGACGCCCGCCTCGAACCCGGCGACAGGATCCTGCTGGCCGACGCCCCGGACGAAGGCGGTCAGAGTCGAGTTCGTCCCGCGCGATACTTCGAGCGTCACATTGGGGGTGTTGTTCGAAATGTCGGTGATGTCGAGTGAGCCCGTTTTCTCCAGCTGTGCGCCCGAAAAAGCCGTCACGGCGATCGGAACGTTGAGCAATGTTTCCTCGCGACGCCGCGCGGTCACGACGATATCCTGTCCGTCGTCCGCCCCTTGGGCGGCGGCGGGCGTCTGCTGGGCGATAGCGGGCGAAGCCATGGCGGCGAGGCTGACGCATGCGAGAAAAATATGACGCGAAGTTGCCTTGATGGCCATCGAACCCTCCTTGAAACCAGCGCATTCGCGATATGCTTGCGCTTTGTTGATCGAGGTCATAATGAAAGTTGAACCAGGTTTCAAATAAGAAAAAGGGTTGAGGAATGAGAGGTCGAAAAATGGCTTCAGATCAGCCTGTTACACGCGATGGCAAGACGCCGAAGACCGAGCGAGGGCGCCGGACGATGCGCGCATTGCTCGATGCTGCGGCCGAGGAATTCGGCGAAAAGGGCTTTCATGAGGCGTCGATCAGCCAAATCACCCGTCGCGCGGGAATGGCGATCGGAAGCTTCTACACTTATTTCGACAGCAAGGAGGAGATCTTTACCGCACTGGTTCGCGATCTCAGCGGGCAGGTGCGCGACTTCGTCGGCCCCCGCATCGTCGGCGAGGTCGATCAGGTTGCCGCCGAGCGCGCTGGCCAGCTCGCCTATCTGGAATTTGTTCGTCACCATAAGCAGATCTACCGGATCATCGACGAGGCCGAGTTCGTCGATCCCGAGACCTATCGCGAGCATTATATGAACACTGCCGCGCGGATCGCCGCGCGGCTTGAGAGTGCGCGCGAGCGTGGCGAGGTCAGCGAAGGATCATCGGAGATTCGCGCTTGGGCGCTGATGGGGATGAACGTGTTCCTCGGCCTGCGTTTCGGGGTCTGGGGTGACGAGGATCCGGCCGAAATCGCGCAGGTCTCTGGGGCGCTGATCACGCACGGCATATCGCCGCGATCCGCCGACGGCGACTGAGCGATGTCGGCGGGCAGCGCGGACTATGCGGATCGCTTCTGGACCTCCGCCGACGGGCTGCGCCTTCATGCCTGCGACTATGCTGCGGCGAGTGGGCCCGCAGCGCTGCCTGTTATCTGTATCCACGGCCTTACCCGCAATGCGCGCGACTTCGATGCGCTGGCGCCATGGCTCGCCGCACGCGGCCGGCGTGTGCTGGCGATCGACGTGCGTGGCCGTGGGCTTTCGCAGTGGGACCCCGCCGCGAATTATGTGCCTGCCGCTTATGCGCAGGATGTCGAGCGGTTCATGGCAGGGCTGGGCATTGCGCGGGCGGTCTTCGTGGGGACATCGATGGGGGGACTTATCACCATGGAGGTCGCGGCATCATCGCCCCATCTGATCGCGGCGGCGATCGTCAACGATGTCGGCCCCGTGCTCGCCGAAGCCGGGATCAGGCGGATCACCGGCTATGCCGGGCTCACGCCGCACATGTCGGCCTGGACCGATGCAGCGGATTATCTGCGGCGACAGAACGTGCAGGCACTGCCGCATTATGAGCCTGAAGACTGGGCGCGGATGGCGCGCCGCATGTTCCGCGAGCGCGACGGGCATATCCTGCCCGATTACGATCCCGCCATTTCGCGTCCGTTGGGGGAGGGCTCGGGCGCTCTTCCTGCGGATCCATGGCAACGCTGGGAGGCATTGGCCCGTGATCGACCGGTTCTGCTGCTGCGCGGATCGCTGTCGGATCTGCTCGAAGGCGATGTCGCCGACAAGATGGTGGCGGGCCGGGCCGGCGTTTTGTTGAGGCTCGTCAACGGGGTGGGCCATGCGCCGATGCTCGACGAAGCCGACGCTCTTGCGGCTATCGAAGACTTTCTTCGAAAAGCCGATTGACGTGATCGCGCACTTACTACGCAGCGGAGCCTATGGCGGCAGCCAGATGAGCCGAAAGCTCTTCGATTCGATAGGGCTTCAGCAACAGGCGGATCCCTTCGTCCGTCGCCGATGTTGCGGCATCACTATAGCCCGTCATCAGCACCGTCGGGATCGCCGGCCAGCGCTTGGCTATGGTGCGGACGAGATCGAGGCCGTTCAGGTGGCCGGGCATGACCATGTCGGAAAGGACAAGCTCCACACCTGGCGTGCGCTCGAGCTTTTTCAGCGCGATATCGGCATTCTCAGCGCGTTCGCTGTCATATCCTAGCGTCGCCAGCATCTCGGTGACCATCACAGCGACGCTATCATCATCCTCAACGAGGAGGATAAGCCGGCGTCGATCCCCTGCGCCGATCATCGGCGCGTGCTCGTTTGCCTTGTGCGGTAACGCCTTTTGCGACCGCGGAATCAGCAGCGCGATTGTGGTGCCACGCCCCAGCTCACTTTCGACCTTCACCTCGCCGCCCGACGAATGGGCAAAGCCATAGACCTGGCTGAGGCCGAGCCCGGTGCCACGGCCGACGCCCTTGGTCGTGAAGAAGGGCTCGAAGATCTTAGCGGTCATATCGGCGGCGATACCCGTGCCGGTATCGGCCACGGCGACGCTCACGCGATCCGGGGCGTCATCCTGCCCGGGAATATTAGTGGCTGAGATCGTGATCGTTCCGCCATCGGGCATGGCGTCGCGCGCATTCAGTGCGATGTTGAGCAGCGCGACTTCCATCTGCGACGGATCGACCTCAATCGGCCAGAGGCCGCGCGGAAGATCGAGACTGACGGTGACATCCTCGCGCATCGATCGATCGAGCAGCGTATCCATGCCGCGGATCCGATCGCCGATGTCGATCACTTCGGGATGCATCGGAGATCGCCGCGCGAAGGTTAGCAATTGCTGGGTGAGCTTCGCACCGCGATCGACCGCCTGGCGGATGCCAGCGCGCAGCCGTTCGCGCTTGGCGGGATCGGTGGTGCGGTCCATCAGATCGAGCCCGCTCGATGCGACCATCAGCAGATTGTTGAAGTCATGCGCGACGCCACCGGTCAGCTGCCCCATCGCCTCCATCTTCTGTGACTGGCGCAGCGCTTCTTCGGCCTGCTGGCGGCTCGCGATCTCGGCCTGCAGCTTGCGATGCGTGTCGCTCAGCGAGGCATAGGATGCGCCCAGCACGGCGACGAGCAGCGATGCCATGACGACGATGAGCGCAATGCCGAGATAGCGCAACGCGCGCCGCGGCCATGTCTCGATTGCTGTGCGCAGATATATCGATCCGAGGACCGTATCGCCTTGCCTTACCGTTGTCGTGACGATCAGGTCGCGTCCAGCAATGGCCGGTGGCGCGACGCGGCTGGCTTGCGGCAATACCGCGCCCGGCACATTATATCCGGCCACGAGCTGCCCTTTAACGTCATAGGCGCCAGCGGCTTGAATTTCGCTATTCGCGCGCAAGGCGTTGAGGAATTCGCGCGTTGTATCGTCATCATCGAATGCCAGAGGCGCGGCGACGCTGCTGGCGAGAATCTGGGCCTGGACTTCCGACTGGCGAAGTTTCTCGGCCCGGCCGATGAGATCATTCTGAATCGCCAGGGTGAGCGCGCCGATCAGCAGCGCAATCGACAGAAAGACGGCCACCAGCGGGGTCATTGCCAGCCGCCGGGCGGTTCGGCTGAGGAGCCCGGTGACGCTGACCTTGAAATGCGAACCGTCCATGGTCATGGCCTGCTTGCCCCAATAGAAAGCCCGAGCAGCTTGGAACTGATCACCAGTCCGTTCGCACGGGCACCAGCGTCGTCGATCTGGAAGCGGACACGGCCGCCCTGCATCACGAACTGGATGATCGCGCCGCCGACCCCGCTGCCGGCGTCGGTGATCGTCAGGACAGGCTGTCCGGGTGTCAGGACCAGGGGAACGTTGTTCGATGGTGCCGGCCGGCCAAGGAACAGGATCTGACAGCCAGCAGGCACCGTGCTGCCGACGCGGCGCAGGGCGATCGTCCGGCCTGCGACCTTCTGCCCACGCACCACCTCGTCGATAACCGGGCCAAAAGGATCCTGGCCGGCAAGGCAAATCACGAACGGACTGGCGGGGGCAGCGAAGGAGCCTGATGGCCATTCGATGAACGGGGCGAATTTGAAGATGTAGCTTGCCTTTACTGCCTGCTCCAAAGGCGGGGTGGCGGCGGGCGATGGGGCCGCTGCGGCAGCCGCCACGCACAGTAAAGCAGTGCGTAATGTTCGTCGGGCAAACGCGCGCTCCGGGATAAGATCCCGCAAGACCGGACGCCCGATCAGATGTGCCATTTCAAAGCGGCGAACACGCTGCGCGCGGCGGGAGATCCTTGCGACGCGGGAACCTCTCGGTGACGTTTGTGGAGAAGATTGAAGCCGGATAGCGAAAGCTCCGCCTGATCGTTGAGCAACCAGCCGAGACGTGCGCCAGCTTCGATATACCCTTTAACATAGGGATTGGGTAAGGAACTGACGTAACGCAGATCAGCATCGATGTTAATTCGCGGGCCGATGTCCATCGACGAGCGCAATGACATGCGATGCTTCGGGTCATTGGTGACCTGTGATGTGCCGAGCAAGCCGCTGGCGCCAGTTTGAAAAGCGAAATGCTGGATCAGCAGGCTGTAGCCGGGTTTCAGCCGCCACCAGTTTGTGAGACGGAAATCTGCCCAGGCATCCAAGCCATAGCCGTGACCCTTGATCCCATTGCCCCATTGCAGCGGGAGGAAGCCGCCCGGCGCAGGCTCGATACTGCGCAGATCGTCATAGGCGTTGTAGAATGTGGATATCGAAAAGGACACGCTTTCGGAGGCTGTGACCCTCGTTCCGATTTCATAGGCATCGAGCTTTTCAGACCGGAACGTCGATGGGCCGATCAGGAAAGTCTCGCCATTGACCGATTCGACCACGTCGCGATCGAAGGGCGTTGGCGAGCGGATCGCGCGGGACGCGGCCCCCCAAAGCAGAAGCTTCTGATCGGGTTTCCAGGACAAGCGCGCATTGGGCAGCAGCACGCCACCCACATAGGGATCATGTTCGTACTTGATCCCGCCGATCGCGGTGAGCGATGGCGTGATCGTCACGCTGTCCTGCACGAAGATATTGGCAAGGAATAGCCGGCGATTATTGGGTACAAACTGAAGCCCGCCCGCGCCGTCGATATTATATCGGCTCGATCGCGCGCCGCCGCCCCAGACGATATGGTGTGCGCCGAGCGAGAAGCTGTGCTGGATATCGAGATCGACGGTGTCGAGCTTGAACTTGCCGCCGCCATTTTCTGTCTTGCGGCCCGTGTGGTCATAATAAGTCTGCACCTGCAGCGCCGAGCCCGAATCCCAGCTGCGATTCCAGCGGGCGAGGATGTCGCTGCCCTGAATGTCCTCGTCGCTGGCGCCATTTTGCGATCGCCCGCCGCGATAGCTGTCGCCCTGCAGCATCACCTGATCGCCCGGCGATGGGGCCCAATCGACCTGGAAGCCGCCCTGAACCCGGTAATTGTCATTATCGATGCTCGACGAACTGTCCAGATTGCGATGGGCCTTGGCAAAGATGCGGTAGCTTAGCGTCTCACCCGCCCGGCCGCCGTAGCGGATGCCCGCGTCGCGCGTCCTGTTGCCGACGACGGCGGTCGCGTAAGCGCCCTGCGTCGCCCCGGCATGGCGCGTGATGATATTGATGACGCCGTTGACGGCGTTCGCTCCCCATAGGGTCGCGCCCGGCCCGCTGATCACCTCAATACGATCGATGTCTTCGGGCAGGACGTCCTGCATGTCCCAATAAACGCCCGAATAGAGAGGCGTATAGACGCTTCGCCCGTCGATCAGGACGAGCAGCTTGTTCGAGAAACTCTGTGCATCGGGATTGCCGGAATGGCCGCGTGCCGTGATGACGACGCCACTGGTGCCGCCGCGCATGATTTGGAGATTGGGCGCCAGCCGCAATATGCCCGAAAGGGTGAGCGTGCCGGATCTCACGATATCGTCATGCGTGATGACGTAGATCGAGGCCGGCGCATCGGCGAGCGTACCAGCCGACTTGGTTACCGACGATATGTCGAGATTGGCAAGCGACGTAATCGACATGTCGCGCAGCTCGTCAACGCTTTGCGCACATGCGGGAAAGCCGACGCCAAAAGCGGCAAAGATGGCAGTCCAGCCGATCGCAATTGTCGCGCCAGAACCCATGATTTTCCCCTCTTGCCCGCTACATGCGCCCCGGCTCAGCTAGTTGCTGATACGCATAAGGACGGCACGAGTTCCAGGCCATGGAAAATGTTTCGGTCCCGGATGGAACGAAGTCCGTGTAGCTTGTAACTGCGGGTGCGAACGCGCTTCCCCGCATCGCCAACAACCAGTACAGCCGCGCGCATGTTGCGGATAACCGAGCTCAAGCTGCCGTTGGAGCATGATGAAGATGCGCTGGCATCCGCGATCCGGAACCGGCTGCGGATTACGCCGCGCGATCTGATCCGCTATGTCGTCGCACGCCGCGCGCATGATGCGCGCGACAAGGCGAACATCCTCCTCGTCTATTCGATCGACGTGAACGTGCGCAACGAGCCGGCGGTGCTGGCCAGGTTTCGCAAGGATCGGCATGTCCAGCCGACGCCGGATACCCGCTATCAGTTTGTGACGAAAGCGCCTGCCGATCGCGCCGGGCCGCGGCCCGTGGTGGTGGGCGCGGGGCCATGCGGCCTGTTCGTCGGGTTGATCCTCGCGCAGATGGGATTGCGTCCGATCATCCTCGATCGCGGCAAGGTGGTGCGCGAACGGACCAAGGACACCTGGGCGCTGTGGCGGCAATCGGTGTTGACCCCCGAATCCAATGTCCAGTTCGGTGAGGGAGGCGCCGGCACCTTTTCTGACGGAAAGCTCTACAGCCAGATCAAGGACCCGCGCTATCTCGGCCGCAAGGTACTGGTCGAGTTCGTCAAGGCGGGCGCCCCACCCGAAATCCTGACCGAGGCGCATCCGCATATCGGTACCTTCCGGCTGGTGACGATGGTCGAGAGCATGCGCGAGACGATCGAAGCGCTTGGCGGCGAATATCGGTTCGAGCATAGAGTCGAGCGCCTCGAGATAGAAGACGGCGCTGATGGCGTGCGGCGGCTGCGCGGGCTGCATCTGCACAGCGGCGAATTTTTGGAAGCCGATCATGTCGCACTGGCACTGGGGCATAGCGCGCGTGACACGTTCGAGGCGCTGCACGCGCAGGGCGTGTATATGGAAGCCAAGCCCTTTTCGATCGGGGTGCGGATCGAGCATCCGCAAAGCTGGATCGACGATGCGCGTTTTGGCCAGTGCGCGGGCAATCCCATATTGGGGGCGGCCGCCTACAGCCTATCGCATCACTGCGCCAATGGTCGGACGGTCTACAGCTTCTGCATGTGTCCCGGCGGTACGGTCGTGGCGGCGACGTCAGAAGTAGGCCGGGTCGCGACCAACGGCATGAGCCAATATTCGCGCAACGAGCGCAATGCCAATTCGGGTGTCGTCGTCGGCATCGATCCGGCGCGCGACTATCCGGGCAGCCCGCTGGCGGGAATCGAGCTGCAGCGCCACTGGGAGTCGCTCGCTTATGTCGCGGGCGGATCGAACTATAAGGCGCCCGCCCAGAAGCTGGGCGACTTTCTCGCCGGGCGGCCGTCCACCGAGCTGGGCAGCGTGATCCCGTCCTATCGGCCTGGGGTGAAGCTCACCGATCTGTCACATTGCCTGCCGGAGTTTGCAGTGACCGCCATGCGCGAAGCGCTGGTGGCATTCGGCAAGGAGATACCCGGTTACGATCATCCCGACGCGGTACTGACGGGGGTCGAAACACGGACGTCTTCGCCTTTGCGCATCACGCGCGGCGACAATTTCCAGAGCCTTAACGTCGCTGGACTCTACCCGGCGGGAGAGGGCGCAGGCTATGCAGGCGGCATCCTTTCCGCCGCCGTCGACGGCATCAAGGTGGCCGAAGCGATGGCGCTCGACATGATCGGCGCGCAGATCACTGCCTGATAGAAATCGTCCGATCGTCTCGTCGCGATCGCTTTCCTTTGCAGCCACAAGCTCAAGCTGACGCCGACCGAATATTTCCAGCGCAACTTCTACGGCTGCTTCTGGTTCGGAAAACGCAATCTCGCTACTTCGGTGCGGGCTTGCGCGTGGACCGCGTCATGTTCGACACCGGCTTCCCGCATCCGACGTGCATCTTCCCGGAGTCGGCCGATTGGATCATGGGCGGCCTCAAGGATCTGACCTTGGAGGAGCGCAATCGCGTGCTCAGCTTTAACGCCAAGGAACTCTACAACATCAAGTTGTAACCGGGTCGGCCGGAAGGCTGGCGGAGGAAGGGGTTCTCACGAAGCCCGAAATCCCGTCAGCCTTCCGGACCGCTTGCGCTGTTGATGCTGCTGCGCCGATTGGCGCTCTGCCGGGCGGCTAGCGGCGCTTGTATCGGAAGTACCAGACCATAGGGATAAAAACACACTAACATATTGTTATATAAAACAATTTTCGCCCTCCTTCTGCACGTCGAGATTCAAAAGTAAGCACGGGGTAATCACCAAATTTGCCGACTTTTCGCAGTTTAGCGTAGCCTCGGCGGTGCGGGAACTGTGCTATTCAAACGGTCGCCTCGGCAGGCTGCGACGAGCTTCGCCGATCCAGTCCGGATGCAGAAATGGCGGCTCACGCTGGAAGCCGCCATTTCTTCAGCTTACGGACGAGCGCTTGTTGAGCTAGCCGGCAAATTTCGTCCATACCGCTTGTGCGTTGGTAAATTCCCGCAATCCGAAGTGCGAGAGCTCGCGGCCGTAGCCGCTCTTCTTGACGCCGCCGACAGGGATACGGGCGTTCGACGCGCTAAAGCCGTTGATGAAGACGCCGCCCGTTTCCAGTCGCCGGGCGATGCGTTGCGCGCGCGCTGTGTCGGCGGTCCACAGATTGCCGCCCAGACCCTAGTCGCTGGCGTTGGCCAACTCGATCGCCTGCTCGACGTCGTCGGCGATCGTGATCGCGGCGACCGGGCCGAAGGTCTCCTGCTCGAACGCAATCATACCCGGCGCAACATTGGCAAGCACGGTCGCCTCGTAGAAGTTGCCGGGACCCTCGACTTTGTGGCCGCCCAGCAGCAGGGTCGCCCCCTCGGCGAGCGTCTGCTCGACCTGGTTGTGCAACTCGTCGCGAAGGTCGTTGCGAGCCATCGGGCCCATCGCAATCGAGGGATCGAGCGGATTGCCGACCGTCAGCTTCTTGGCGGTGTCGACGAACTTGCGAGTGAACTCCTCCGCGATCGGCTCCTGGAGGATGAAGCGCTTGGCCGCGAGGCAAACCTGGCCTGAGTTGCCGAAACGGGCCGTGATCCCGGCCTCAACTGCAAGATCGACGTTGGCATCGGCCAGCACGATAAACGCATCGCTACCGCCAAGCTCGAGCAGGCTCTTCTTGAGCGCCTTGGCAGCGGTGGAAGCGACGGCCGCTCCCGCCCGCATGCTCCCGGTCAAGGTGACGGCAGCAACCCGCGGGTCGGCGATGACGCCGGCGACGGTCTCGTTGTCGGCGTTGATGTTGGCGAACAGGCCGTTAGGAAAGCCGGCCGCTTCATAGGCGTCCTGGAGAGCATAAGCCGCGCCCATGACGTTAGGTGCATGCTTGAGCAGGAAGCCGTTGCCGGAGAGCATGATCGGGCCGGACGCCCGAATGACCTGCCAGATCGGGAGGTTCCAGGGCATGACCCCGAGAATGGTGCCGATCGGCAGATAAGAGACGTGCACTTCGTCGTTGCCATCAACCGACACCGGTTCGTCCGCGAGACTGCTCGGCCCATGCTCGGCGATCCACTCGATCGTCGCAGCGGACTTCTCAACCTCGGCACGGGCAGCACCGATCGTCTTACCCATCTCGGCGGTGATCAGCGAGGCCAGTGACTCCGAACGATCACGCAGTGTCGCGGCGAGACGGCGATAGGCAGCGACCCGCTCTGCCATCGGCGTGTCGCGCCATTGCCGGAAGGCGGCCACGTTGGCGCTGAGCGTGGCTTCGACCTCGGCGGGCGTTTGATAGGGATAAGTGGCGCTGAGCTCGTCGGTCGCGGGGTTACGCGAGACCGCGCCGGCCGCGTAGATCGTGGCGGGATTGTTGATGGGGTTCGACATCGTTTCCTCCGTGAATTCGCGCGCGGCGGTGAGAGACTGGGCGGCTCCCGACAGGCGCCGCCCATCGCGTTTGATCACCAAGGCTGGCCGTTGCCGAACGACCAATCGGACTTGTCGACAAACACCATGTTGATCATGATATCGTCTGGTCGCACGCTCAGCTTGCTGCCCAGTTCGTCGGCGATGTACCGATAGAAGGCGAACTTCGACTCCTTGTCGTTACCGACGGTGCTGGTGACCTGGATCAGCACGAAATCAGGCGTGCGCGCGAAGCCCAGGAAGTTCGGGTCGTAGATCAGGTTCTCGGGTTCGTGCTCGTTGACGACGATGAAGCGGTCACCGTCGGGCGCCTTCAGCACCCGGACGATCCCTTGATAGACGATGTCGGCCAGCGTGGTGCGATACTCGGGGGTCTTGCCTTTGTTGAGATCGATACGAGCGAATGGCATGATGAATTCCTTTCGTTGAGACGCGTAGGTTGGGGGTTCAGGCGGCAATCTTGGCGCCGGCGCTCTCGGGCCGGTTGTCCAGTTCGGGCACGCCGCTGTTCCGATCGGCATAGGCGGCGAGGAAGGTCGGCCGGGTCTGCCAGCGCTTGAAGAAGGCATCGATGTGCTCGAAGCGCTCATCGAGCGGAGTGGCGTTTACCGGGAACTTCGAGAAGGCGATCGCTGTCGCCAGGGTGATGTCCGAGAAGGTCGGCTCGTCGTCGCCCAGCAGCCACGAGCGGCCGTCCGAGAGATGTCGATCGACGAGGCCGGCGTGCGTCAGCGCAACCTTGCGCGAATGCTCACCCCATGCGGGGTTATGGGTCAACTCGAGCTTGGGGCCGAGACCCTGATGAAGAACGTGGAAGGCGGTGACGATCGGATAGAGGATGTGGACCCACACCCGATTGTCCCACATTTGATCGAGGCCACGCTCGTGTGGCGTCGCACCCATGATCTTGCGGCCCTCGAACGTGTCGTCGAGGTAACGTGCGATGGCGGACGTCTCGCTGAGGAAGGAACCATCGGCGAGCGCGAGGGTCGGCGTTTCGCCCCAGGCGTTCATTTTCAGGTGCTTCCAACCACGCTGCTCGCCGACGGGCGTCATGTCGTAGACCGTCTCGGCGAAATGATCGGCGATGCCCTTTTCGTGCATGAAGATCCGCAGGCGCTGCGGGTTCGGGAAAGCCGACGGAGAGGTGAGGAGCTTCAGTTTGTCGGTCATTGGATGTCTCGCTTTTATCTGGCCCGTCACCTGCCTGCCAGATGACAGGTGGCTAACTACGACTCGAGCCTTGCAGCGTCAACCCCTGTCTGCCATATGACAGGCGGAGGTTTGAAAAATGGCAGCGACGATGAAGGAGAATGCGCGCGAAGCGATCATGCTGGCAGCGCGTGAGGCAGCGATGGCCCGGGGTTATGGCGGGATCAATTTCCGCGATCTTGCCGAGACGGTCGGCATCAAGGCGGCGAGCATCAATTATTATTTCGCCAATAAGGCGCTTCTCGGTGAGGCTGTCGCGCGCCGCTACTGGGAAGACATCTCTCGCGATTTTGAGGCGATCTCAGCCAATGCCGATACGCCAATGGACGCCCTGCGGCAGTACCCCGGAGTATTCCGCGCGTCGTTAGCCCGCGACAATCGAATCTGCTTGAGCAGCTTCATGGCCGCAGAATATGACGAGCTGCCCGAGCCGGTGCTAAAAGAGGTCCAGGCTTTTGCCGATGTCAACGTGGCCTGGTTGAGCAAGGAACTCGTCGCTGCAAAGGTGGTCGGCCCGACCGAAAGCGAGGAGAGAGCCCGCGCTATCTACGCTGCCGTTGCTGGCGCACAGATCGTTGCCAGGAGCCGCTCGAACATCGGACTCTTCGACACGTTGATCGAAAGCTATAGATCAGCCGGACTTTTGCCAGGCTAGTCGCGCGTATGTTTTTGCATACGTTCGAAGCAGTCGGTGAAATCAGACCGGCTGCTAAAATCGTTTCGGCCAATGAGAGCTGTCGGTCGGAATTCACCAGCCTTTGGCGTCCATCACTTATGTTCAATCATGCCGGCAACGGCCGCTCGGGGGGGAGCCGCCGCTTCCGCCTGTTGATGGGAATGACGGCTGCGTCTCACGGGTGGAGACCGATGCCGACCAAAGCCAGTCGTTCACTCCCTCTCCGGTTAACGTACGCTTCTGACGGAAGCCGACGTTCCGTGGTACCTTGAACGGCCTCGCCTCACACATCGAGAAGAAGTGGGCCGTCAGCAGACTGGCCGCTTGGGGCTTAGACGATCACGGAAGAGGTCGTAAGAATTGCTGGTTAGATCAGGATACCTCCTGAACCGCCAGCTCGCTGCGCGAAAACTCGTCATGCCATGAACGGGCGACATCGACGATAAACTCCTGCACGGCATGTACGCGCTTCGGCGTCAGCTTTTTGTCGAGCCGGACCGCAAACAGCTTAGCTTCCTCGTTGCGCCACTCGCGTAGTGTCTCGACAATGGATGCGCGCTCCCAGTCCTCGCGGCCAAGCCAGGCCGGCCCGAAACCGATCCCAAACCCGCCGCGGATCGCGGACCATGCCGCCTCCGGGTCGTCGAAGCTGTGGTGCGGCAGGGGAAGATGTCTGACGATGCTCCCGGTTTTCGGATGGCGGAACCTCCAGCTCTCAAATTGCCCTGTCGCAACGTCACGGTAGCCGACCAACCTGTGCTTGCTCAGGTCGCTCGGGGTCTTCGGTACGCCGTGGTCGGCGAAATACGCAGGTGACGCGCACGCGACCCATGGGAACGTGCAGAGTTGCCGGACGAAGTGACCGGGCAGTCCGCTAACATCTGCAGAGCCGACCGCGATGTCGATCCCACGAACCGCCATGTTCTGGAACTCGTTCTTAAACTCCAGATCGATGGCAATGTCGGGATGCTCGCGCAGGAAATCCGGGAAGCGTGGCATGATGCAGCGGATCGCGAACGAACGCGGAGCACTCAGCCGGACTCTTCCAGCACTACCCTGATTGCCGATGCCCGCGAAGGCCGCCTCTGCGTCCTCAAGATCGGCGAGCAGCTTCTTGCCCACCGCCAGCAGGCGATCTCCCTCGGCGGTCAACGACAGCGAGTGCGTCGACCGATTTAAGAGGCGGACGCCATGCGACTGCTCAAGCCGACTTACGGCCTTCGACATGGCGGACGTCGACGTGTTCGACCGCCTTGCGGCTTCCGAGAATGATCCCGCCTCAACAATCCGGACAAACCAGAGCATCTGGGTCAGCGCTGAGGGCAACGGCGGCATTGACATACAGTCAACACTGACATGGCCAAGTCCCCTCTACAAGCCCCGGCCCCGGTGACTGACATTCAGGACATCGAACTCGCCGGTCCCGTGCGACGAAAGTCCTGCGACGTCCAGCGAGCCGGTCCCGGCGGAGGATACCCCGGGCCAACGAGACTGGAGATGTCATATGTCAAAGACCTGGTTCATCACGGGGACGTCCTCGGGCTTCGGGCGCGCGCTGGCCGAGGAACTCCTAGCGCGCGGCGACCGCGTCGTCGGAACCGTGCGCAAGCTCGCCTCGATGGACGATCTCAAGGATCGCTACGCCGACCTCCTGCAGGTCGAGCTTCTGGACGTGACCGACACCTACGCGATCAACGCGGTCGTCGGACACGCCTTCAAGCAGTCCGCCCGCATCGACGTCGTCGTCAACAATGCGGGCTACGGGCTGTCCGGCGCCGCCGAGGAGCTGACGGACCACCAGATCCGCCACCAGATTGACACGAACCTGATCGGGTCGATCCAGGTCATCCGGGCCGCGATCCCGTTTCTGCGCGTACAGGGCGGCGGCCGCGTCATTCAACTCGCGTCGATGGGCGGCCAGATCACCTTCCCGAACCTTAGCCTCTATCACGCGACGAAGTGGGCGATCGAAGGGTTTGTCGAGAGCGTCGCGCAGGAGGTGGCACCGTTCGGCATCGAGTTCACTCTCGTCGAGCCGGGCATGGCGCGCACAAACTTTGGAACGGCCAGCATGGTCGCGGCAGAGCCCTTGGCGGTTTACGACGCGACGCCGGTTGGCGACTTCCGCCGCGCCGCGGCCGCGGGCCAGATCCCGAACAATGGCGACCCGCGAAAGATGGCACAGGCCATGATCGACTCCGTTTACGCGAGCCCCGCGCCGCGCCGGCTCACGCTCGGCAGCGACGCCTATGCAGCGATCCGCGCGGCTCTCACCGACCGTCTCGCCGAACTCGACGCGCAACGCGCAATCGCGGTCTCGACCGACGTGGAGGAAGATCAGACCGATGGCGCCGCGGTCGAGGACCGGGAGACGGCAAATGCCTGAGCGCTTCACCAACCGCCCCGTCCTCATCACGGGGTCGGTCGGCGGCCTCGGCCAGGCGATGGCGCACGCCTTCGCTAACGAGGGCGCCAGGGTCGTGGTAACGGGTCGCAAGGAGGAACAGGGTCGCAAGCTCGCCGGGTACATCGGCAACGGAGCGATCTTCGTCCGCCTCGACGTCGCCAACGAGGCGTCCTGGTCAAACGCCGTGCAGACGGTGGAGGATCAGCTCGGTCCCATCTTCGTCCTGGTCAACAACGCCGCATACCTCGCCGTCGGGGGCGTGGAGCAGGTGCCGCTCGACGAGTGGCGCAAGGTGATCGACACCAACCTGACGGGCGCCTTCCTGGGCATCAGGGCCGCGGCGCCATCGATGCGCAAAAACGGCGGTGGATCGATCGTCAACATCTCGTCGATCGCCGGTCTGCACGGCACGCCGGGATTGGCAGCATACGGCGCCAGCAAGTGGGGCATTCGCAGCCTGACGCGAACGGCTGCCTACGAGCTAGCCCGCGACAAGATCCGGGTGAACTCCGTTCACCCCGGCATCATCGACACGCCGCTCGCTTACGATCCGAAGACGGGGGCGGAATTGGTCCCCACCGGCGACTTCGCGATCCCCCGCATGGCGTCGGTCGATGAGATCATGAACTACGTGCTGTTCGTCGCCTCCGAGGACGCCTCGTTTTCGACAGGCTCGGAGTTCGTCGCAGACGGCGGGTTCGCGCTAGGCCCCATCCTGGCAACCCAGGCCGCTATTCCACATCTGCCTGCCGGCGGCCGTGTGATCAGCATCGGCTCCGCCGGGGCGGAGCGCATCGTCGGCACGCCGGGTACGGTCTACTACATGACCAAGTCTGCGCTGCAGTCATTCACTCGCGGACTCGCTCAGGAACTCGGTCCGAAGGACATCACGGCGAACCTGGTGCAGCCGGGCTCGACCGACACGGATATGAATCCGGCGGACGGTGAGAGTGCCGACTACCAGCGCAGCCTGAGCCCGCTCGGCCGCTTCGGCACGCCGGCGGACATCGCCGCCGCGGTCACTTTCCTCGCGAGTCCGGCCGCCAAGCACATCACTGGCTCCATCATCACCGTCGACGGCGGGCTGCTCGCCTGAGCCGCCACGCATCCACAATCTGAAAGGAGAAGTACGATGAAACTTCCAAAGAACCTTCTGACCCGGACCGCGCTCGCCGCCGCGATCACCGTCCTCATTCCAATCGGCGCCGCGCACGCGCAGGAGGCAGCAAAGTCCTCCAGCGAGAAGACAATGTCGGAGAGCGAAATCCGGCAGTTCTACGACCGCTACATCGCCGCGCTGAACGCGCATGAGTTCGATCGCATGCCGGAGTTCATCGCGGACACGGTGAGCCTGAACGGCAATCCCGGAACGCGTGCCGACGTGATGGCCGTGCTGAAGGGCGACGCCGTCAAGGTCCCGGATCTCAAGTGGCGGTTGGACGGCATCGTCATCGACGGCAACCGGATCGGCGCGCGCCTGACCAACTTCGGCAAGCCCGCGCAGGCTTGGCTCGGCGTTCCGGCCACGGGCAAGTCGTTCGAAGTTACCGAATACGCCGTGTACACCGTGAGCAACGGCCGCTTCATCCACATGGCCGCGATCCACGACTCTGCTTCCATGGCGAAGCAACTCGCCAAGTAACCCGAGCGACCCGCCCGCCGCGGGCGGGTCACCCGTCCACCTGACGAGATGCATGTCATCCCGCCCCTCCCGGAAGTGACGCCGCCATGAAGACCCGTAGAGACTTTGTGACCCATGCCGCGCTCTCAGCCGCAGCGGTCGCTCTCGTCCCCTCGCGCGCCCTCATGGCGGCGCCACTTCCGGGACTGACCAGCAAGACGTGCAAGGAGGCGAACGTGTCCAGTCCCGACCTAACAGACTTTTACAAGCGTTACATCGCGGCCCTGAACGCACGCGACATCAAAACCGTAGAGAGCATGATCCCCGAGACGGTTCTCAGGTTGGGCGTTCCGTATCCCCGAACCGCCGTTCTAGACTCTTTCAACGTGATCACGGACGCGATCCCTGACTATCGGTGGAACATCCAGGATCTCTTCGTCATCGACGATCGCATCGCCGTCCGGTTGCAGAACACGGGTACGCCGATAAAGCCGTTCCTGGGTCACGAGCCGACCGGACGATCCCTGAACTTCATGGAGTTTGCGTCCTACAGGATCCGGGACGGTCGCTTCGCGGAGATGTGGTTCCTGATGGACGAGGCGGCCGTCGCCAGGCAGCTCCGCGGCGAGAAATAAGCAACGCCTGAACTCCCGCGAAGTGCTGGTCCGATATTCCTACGCCGCTCGCGGGCTAACGGCTGCTGCCGGGCGGTTGATGACGATCTTCGAACGACCTTATTTTGGGCGTGTTGCGGATCGTCCGATTCGAGGTGCGCGGTCTGCAGCTTCCGCCAATAGCGGTCGTTCGACATGCCATCCGGAAACGGCAGCTCAAGTCCCACAAATTGTCATTCGAAGACTCGGCGGGGCGCTCGATTCCGCCACAAATGCTACGCCAACTCCGCATTTAGCCGCCGCTTTCCGCCGCTGCTACGATTAGGAAGTTGGTGCGGCTGAATGTGGCATCACAACCGGACGGTTGTGACACCAAGCCTTACTCACCGCCGCTGGGTTGGACCCTGCGAACAATTCGCATTAAGCGTATCATGGGCGATGCACTAGGACGATTGATGAACCTTAATCAGGTTGCCGCGAACGGACCAGCCATCGCTGCCGGATCGCGGTGGAACAGGGTAGAGCCTGCTTATGGGCTGCTTATGCGGATCACACGTGCAGCGGCCTGCTGTCTGATCGGTCTCGTGGCGATTATGCTTGCCGACACGGCAGACGCGCAAACGTCCTCGCCGGTGCAGACCGCTTGGCGACTGCTCGACTATGTGGCGGTCGATTACCCGGAAGCGGTGCAGGGCGGCCGGATCGTCAGCGATACGGAATATGCCGAGATGCAGGAGTTCTCGGCCTCGGCGCGCGAGCGCATCACCGGGCTTGCCGGCTCCGCCGCCAAGCCGGACCTCCTGCGCCGTGCCGGCGCGCTCGAACGACTGATCGCCGCCAAGGCCCCTGCCGACGCGGTAGGGACGGCGGCCCGCACGCTGGCGGCCGATCTCATCAAGGCATATCCGGTGCCGCTCGCGCCGGCCATCGCGCCCGACTTTGCCCGCGGACGCGCGCTGTTCGAGCAGAAGTGTGCGAGCTGCCACGGCGTCACCGGGGACGGCAAGGGGCCAAAGTCGGTCGGCCTCGATCCGGCGCCGATCGCCTTCATCGACAAAACTCGTGCGCGCGAGCGCAGCACCTTCGCCTTCTATCAGGTGCTGGAACAGGGGATCGACGGCACCAGCATGGAGAGCTTCGCCGATCTGCCGCCGCAGGATCGATGGGACTTGGCGCTCTACGCCGGAAGCTTCGCGTTCCCGGCGGGCAAGGTCGCGGAAGGGGAGCGCATCTGGAACGCCGACGCGGACCTGCGTGCAAGGATCGACATGGAGAAGCTGGTCGGGACGACCCCGGCCGCGCTCGCCCGTGAGATCGGCGAGGCGAAGGCCGATGCGGTGATCGGCTACCTCCGCCACAACCCTGGCGCGGTCGTGCCGCGGAACGCCGGCACGTTGTTGCTCGCGCGCGAACGGCTTAGCGAGGCGGTCACGGCCTATGCCAAGGGCAACCGCGAAGGCGCGACCAACCTCGCCTTGTCCGCCTATCTCGACGGCTTCGAGCCGGTCGAGCCGATGCTGTCGGCGCGCGACAACGCGCTGATGGTGCGGATCGAGGGCGCGATGGGCGCGCTTCGCGCCGGCATCGCCAATGGCGCGTCGCCAGCCTCGGTGCGTGATCGCGCGCGCGCGCTCGACACGCTGTTCGGCGAGGCGGAAGCCGCGCTCGCGCCGGAGCGGGCGTCGGGGGCGTCGAGCTTCTTCGGCGCGTTCACGATCTTGCTGCGCGAGGGGCTGGAGGCGTTGCTGATCGTCGTCGCCATGCTCGCCTTCCTCCGAAAGGCGGAACGCCGCGACGTAATGCCCTATGTGCATGGCGGCTGGATCGCCGCGCTGGCCGCTGGTGCCGCCACTTGGGTCGTCGCCACCTATGTCGTCGGGATCAGCGGCGCGAGCCGCGAGCTGACGGAAGGGTTTGGCTCGGTGTTCGCCGCGCTGGTGCTGCTGTGGGTCGGCATCTGGATGCACAGCAAGACCGGCGCCGATGCGTGGCAACGCTACATCCGCGAGAAGCTGACCAAGGCGCTCAACGCCCGCTCGGCTTGGTTCCTGTTCGGCCTGTCGTTCGTCGTCGTCTACCGCGAGGTGTTCGAGACGATCCTGTTCTACGCCGCGATCTGGACGCAGGGGAACGGCGGTGCGGTGCTGGCCGGGGCGGTGTCGGCGGCCGCGGTCCTCGCCGTCGTGGCATGGGCGACGATGCGCTACAGCCGCACGCTGCCGATCGGCAAGTTCTTCGCCTACAGCTCGGCGCTCATGGCGCTGCTGGCGGTGGTGCTGATCGGCAAGGGCGTGTCCGCGTTGCAGGAGGCGGGCTGGCTGCCGGTCAACCCGGTCGCTGGCTTCCCGCGCGTCGAAATCCTCGGCCTCTATCCAACAACAGAGGGGATCGCGGCGCAGCTTGTCATGGCGGCGCTGCTGGCGATCGGCTTCGGCCGCAACCGGGTCACCGCAGGCACGGCGAAGGGAGCGACCACCTAACCCCGCAACGCTTTGCGACCGCCTCGGAAGCGGTCGGGTCACGATCTATCTTGCGGCTATAATCGCGGGCGTACCGATGGCGCTCGTCGCTGCCGGCGCGGCCTTCCGAGAAAAACGCGACCGACCCGAAATCGGCATTGGCGAACGTCGAAGGTGTCATAACTGAACGGTTGTGACACTCACCAGCGCCGGCGGCCGCGCCCAACCGGCAGCGATCGTAATCCCGTTTGATGCTGTTGCTGCGGTTTCGGAAAGCCTTTAGCTTTCCCGAAATTGGATGCTGTTTTGGGAACGGCCGCTAGAGGGGCATGAAGAACGCTGGCCTTCCGCTCCACCCGCAAAGGGTGTGGAGCGGAGCAGTGCCCCGAGCGGGCATACGCCGCCCGTTGATATTTCAAGACTGGAGAGCTTCGACCTCGTAGTTCTTGGCCCACGCGTTCAGCTCACCTGGAAAAATGTCGTGAACGAGAAAGAAGCGGTCCCAGAACGGCGTCTCGCGCAGCTTCTCGCAGAAGAGTTGATAGCTTTGATGGTCCTTTGATTCGATCATCCAGATATCGCTGATCTTCGCCGTGTAGAACTCAACATCGTACCACTTAAGGCGGACCCGCCCCTTGAACTCATCAAGAATGGGCTGGAAGGTGTCTTGGGCACGAGCCAGTCGCGTCTTGAACGTGAAGCCTAGCCATTCCGGCGAGGTCTTAACCATAAAGAAGGTCGTGAGTACGGTCTCGAACTGGGTGGGCTGGGCGTCCATGATGCATCCTTGCGTCGTTGATTGACGCCATTAGGATGCGAGCATACGCTCACTTTAGCTACTCGCATTGGCCACCATGACTGCACAGCCTCAAGACCAACGCGCGCGCCCACGGAAACAGCCAAGGCAGGCGCGTGCGCAGCACACCGTATCTGCGATCATCGAAGCCTCTGCTCGCATTTTGGAGGAGCAGGGGCACGGTGGCTTCACCACAAATGCGGTGGCTGAATTAGCCGGCAGCAGCATTGGCACGCTGTACCAGTACTTCCCTGACAAGGATGCGCTGCTCGGTGCGTTGATTGCTCGTGAAACATCCCGTCTTGTCGAGGAGGTTGAGGCCGCGAGTATCGTATTTGCCGGGCGGGGCGCTCTAAATGGCGTGATTGAAGCCGCTGTTCGACACCAAATGCGTCGCCCCTGTCTGGCACGACTGCTCGATTTCGAGGAAGCCCGCCTTCCTCTCGATGTCGACACTCAGTTTGTAAGGGCCAGGATCGTCACCCTTCTGGCAGACATTCTTGCCCGGCCGGACCTTCCCGACCAATCTGACATGGCATCCGCTACGTGCGATGTTCTAGCGATTATCCGGGGAATGATCGATGCCGCAGGCGAACGCGGCGAGGAGCAACAGGCACAACTCGTAGTGCGGGTTCGCCGCGCCGTGCTTGGATATCTGTCGATGCCCGACAGCGCTGAGGCCTGTCTCTCATCCGCTGGACGCAGATAAACATGCGCCGATACAGCCTTCCCAATTAGGAACGGCGCGCGAGACGCCTCAGGCCAGGGTAGACGCGACCAAGCGGCCGATACCGGCAAAAGCCTTGTCGAATTGCTTTTCGGTCGGCCTGCCGCCACGCGTGTAGACTGCTATGACGATCGGCGTGTTCGGTGCCGGCCAGGCGACGGCAATGTCGCCAGCCATGTCGCGGCCGCTATGACCGGTCTTGTTGCCGATCCGCCAACTTTTCGGCAGGCCGCCACGAAGGCGCGGATTGGTCTGGTTTCCGATCAGCCAGCTTGTCAGCAAGGCCTTTGATCTGTCGGAAAGTACGGTGCCGAGAACCAGGTTCTGCAAGGTAGTGGCCATTGCGGTCGGCGTGGTCGAATCTTCCGGTCCCCCCGAAGGCACACGATCGAGCTGTGGTTCATAATGGTCGATGCGGGTTTCAGCATCGCCGATAGACCTCAGGAATGCCGTCAGCGCCGCCGGGCCGCCGGATCGCGCCATCAGCAGGTTGGCGCATACCCCATCGCTGATCTCGACGGCGGCCTGGCACATGGCTTCGACGGTCATGGCGCCTTTCGCCAGATTGGCCTTGGATATCGGCCCCCAAAGGTCCACCGTCTCCTTGATCGTGTAGGGCACCAGCGCATCCAGCCTTTCCTCCCCGCGATCAACCCTCGACAGCACGAATGCCGCAAGGGATGCCTTGTAGGAACTGCAGATGATGAAGCGTTCGTCAGCGCGCCATGCCAGTTTCGCCCCCGTCCTCACGTTTACGGCATAGACGCCAATCCGGCCGCCCGTCGCACGTTCGTAGTCGGCAATGGGATCGAGGCCGGTGGATCGCGCGAGCGCCGGCCAGCAGACCAAGGCCGGAATGCCGAGTGCAAATGCGCGTCGGGTCGTATTCATCTTTCGCACCCATCATGAGAAAATACTATGTTTGACGCTAATGATGGACATCGGCAAAGGACAATATGTCAGGTCGGTCCTTAGAATATTGAGGGATGAATGGCGCGTGCGCCCATACCGTTGAATGCGTTGCGGGCTTTCGAGGCATCCGCGCGGCACCTGTCCTTCACGCGGGCAGCGAACGAACTGTGTGTGACCCAGGCGGCCATCAGTCATCAGATCAAGGTGCTGGAAGAACGGTTAGGCGTGATGGTCTTTCGCAGGTCCAATCGTGGGCTGAAGCTGACCGACGAAGGGTTAGCGCTAGCGCCGACGCTGTTCGAGGCGTTCGGCGCGATCGATCGCCTATTCGAGCGGTTCGAAGGTGGCGGCGCACAGGAAGTGCTCACCGTCAGTGCAGTGGGCACCTTCGTCGTAGGAGCGCTGCTCGGCCGCCTGTCCGCATTCAGCGCGGCGCATCCAGGCATCGACCTTCGCCTGCTCACCAACAACAACAAGGTCGATCTGGTTGCGGAGGGGTTGGATTATGCGATCCGCTTCGGAGACGGTGCCTGGCATGGCATCGACGCAGATCCGATCTGCGACGCGCCCCTGTCGCCTTTGTGCAGTCCGTTGATGGCAGCCAGCATCCGCGAACCTGCCGATCTGCTCCGTATGCCGCTGCTGCGATCCTATCGCCCGCAGGATTGGCCGGCGTGGTTTGAAGCCGCCGGCATCGAAGTCAGCGCTATTCGAGGCACCCTGTTCGATTCCTCGCTCATCATGGTTCAGGCCGCCATACAAGGCGCAGGCGTCGCGCTAGCTCCTTACGGGCTGTTTCGCCGTGAGATCGAGACGGAGCAGCTCGTACGGCCGTTTTCAATAGATGTCCAAACGGATCGCTACTGGCTGACACGGCTGAAATCTCGGCCACCCAACCAGGCCATGCGCGCCTTCCGAGCGTGGGTACTGGATCAGTTCCGCGGTGGGATACTCGTCGATTGAGCAAATGGTGGGTTTTAGGGAAGCCATATGGCTTCCCACTCAACCATCCCAATGGGAACCACCGCGCCATCTCGCGTGCCGTCATTTGCGGGAAAGCCCGGTAGGCAGCTATCTCAATTGGGCAAGTATGAGGCACGGGGGTGAGTATGGTGAAGTCTGTCAATTTGAAACTAGACGGCCCCAGCCCCGGCTTGGTCGTGGTTACAGGCGGGAGCCGAGGCATTGGTGCGGCTGTTGCGTCCCGGATCGCCCGACTCGGTCACCACGTCCTTATCAATTACG
>Ga0268264_10000274_pt1 | contig 89144 bp, 91 predicted proteins | sample KBSSwiS32_FD_190357 | JGI IMG/M metagenome (GOLD analysis project Ga0268264, IMG submission 190357) | Switchgrass rhizosphere microbial communities from Kellogg Biological Station, Michigan, USA - KBS Switchgrass S3-2 (SPAdes) (version 2) | ecosystem: Host-associated > Plants > Roots >... | reverse complement strand
GGCTCGCACCAGCGCTTCGAATAACGCGACGATCCGATCATCGCCCCCGTCGCGCCGTCCTCCGCCTTATCGTGGACGATCAGCCCGCCGCCTTCGGCCAGCGCCTCGTCGAAGAAGGCGTCGAACATCGGCCGCTGCCAGCGCGCCGACGGATGGACTTCCCAGATCAGCGGATCCGCCGCTACCGCATAGAGCGGCTCGCGATCCGCCGGCACGATCGGGCGCAGATCGATCCGCGCACTGCTCAGCCGCGGCGCGAAATCGAACTCCTCAATGGCCATCCGCATGTTTCGCGCGCTGTGCGATATCCCATGTTCGGCGCGCTGCGCCTCGAGCATTGGCCCGTCCTGCTCCTGAAAAACCTGACCAATGGTTTTCAGGAGAAGCTCGTCGAGCGCCGAGAAGGCGATCAGATAGGATGGTGCATGCCAGCGCGCGTCGAACGGCCATCCGCCAACGGCGAATCCGATCCCCACAGCGCTCGCGGGAAGGCGCCGGGCGAGTAGTCGCGCTTCATGAGCATCGGCCAGAGTTCCGTGCGTTTCGCCCAGTTGTTGTAATTCTCGAAGCCGTCTTCGGGCCGGATTTGCGGATGCAGATAATGTACATGGCTGAGATCGGGGATGTTGTAGGTCTCCAGCTGATGGTCGCACTTCATCGACAGCATGTCGAAGGCGGTGCGGAAACCCGGATCGGTGTGATAGGTGAACTCGGGATCAGGCTGTCATCGGCCTTGGTCGGATCGCCCAGCCACCTGCGGAAAGTGGTTTCTGTTCTGGAGCGAGCGCGGGAACGCCATTCGGGCGTGGGTATAAACGAGTGACATACACTAACGACTCACCAGAAGTTCTCTTTTTGTTCTTTACTTTTCAGACGATTCTCGTTAGTTTCTGGAAATCGGCTAGCAATCCGCCCATCGCGTTTGCGGAGGCTTTTCATCATTAGCTAAAGAGGTGCCAATGGCTGCTTCCCGGCGTGAGTCTTTGCGCGCAAAACAAGTCTCGCAATTATCCGATGAGCAAAAGGCAGCGATTTTCGGTAAGATAAGATTGTCGGATCGATCGCCGACGGTGCGCGCTGTTTTGAGCCAGCGCGCTGATTTTACACCCATAACCGCTTCGCCCCTGCAATTCAACGGCAAGATCAGATCGCGAGACGACTTCCTTTCTGCGATCGATCGAGCAGCTGACGCGGTGTCCGACGGAAATTTGCTTGCTCTGCCAAGCGTCGCACTCGCGCGAAAAGTCCGCGCTGCTCCGCCATTTAGCCCGAACGCGCTCTTTGGAAAATCGAAGAAGGAATTGGGTGAGATGCTTTCACGAAGGCGTACCGCCATAAGAGGCGGGTCGACCTTAAAAGAACAGGTCCGCCTGCCTGTCACAGGCGGTCATACGGTGTCAGATTCCGTGACTCGACCGCTGCTTTTTTCTCGCGTCCCTAGTGAAATTGCCGAAGCTAAATTTGATCGTGCAAAGTTTAGCAAGCGTCAAAACCAAGCTCGCCGGGAGTATATCAATTATCGCACCGATCATTTCACCCCTGATGATATTGGGGCGCTCCTGGAATTGCCGTTGGGCATCGGTATGTATCATTGGGATCCCGCCAGTCGGCGGGGGCCTTAGCAGAGGTTCGAACGATGAGCCTGAACGACTCGTGGTTGATCATCCAGGACACGGATTGGCGGGAGTTTTTGCCGCTTTTTCAATTGGACGAGTTTGAGGGAGAACCTGAAGATCCTCAATTCGGCTATATAGAATTGCCCGGCGGCTGGGCGGCCTTATGGGGCGGATCAAATCGATTTCATGGTCAGAAAGAGCTTCTCGCAGCATCCCACCTCGGACTGGCTCTCAGGCTGGAATTGAATGATCAGGTCACATTCCTATCGGCTTTGGCGGCTGCTAAAGGCGGCGAGCCGTTGTGGGAAGTGGTCGTTGGCGAAGATGACAAGCTCGTGTTGAGTGGTTCGCCGCCCCTGGAGATCGATGCACTGCGCGCGCTTACCTCCCGCTTCGACGAGTTAATGGGGGGCGATCATGATATACCGCCTGCACTTGCAAAATCGCTGTCGGGATTCGACTATGATGATTTTCTGGGAAGAGTCCGGTATCTTGAACCGACGATAGACTCGCCTTTTTCTCCGTCTTCCCCAGGGCCTATACAAAGACAGCTTGGGCGTCCGCTGCAGCGAGTAATGAGATGGTGGTTCAATTGTAGTGTTTCTGTCAGTCACGCCGTCAGCGAGGCGATCACACATGTGGTGCTGATAATCCTCTTTCTCAGTCCGTTCATGGCAGCACTTTTCTTATTCCTGTGGATATTGAGAAACTCATCTCAAGGTCACTTTTAGGGTAGTGCCGAGAATTTTCAGCTTAGCTGCTCAATCACGTTCTGCCCGATCGCATAGACAACATGCTCGACCACATCGGCGTTCGTCGGGTGGAACCAGCGCCGCACCTCGATCCCGCCGATCTTCTCCATCGCACGGCGCGATCGGATATTGTGGATGCCGACGCGGAAGATCACCGCGTCGACATAGCGGAACGCATGCGCGAGCATCGTCCCCTTGAGGTCGCGGTTGGTCTCGCCGCCCCAATAGGTCCGCGCCAGGAAGCTCCAGCCGATCTCCACCTCACCCGGCTCGCACCAGCGCTTCGAATAACGCGACGATCCGATCATCGCCCCCGTCGCGCCGTCCTCCGCCTTATCGTGGACGATCAGCCCGCCGCCTTCGGCCAGCGCCTCGTCGAAGAAGGCGTCGAACACCGGCCGCTGCCAGCGCGCCGACGGATGGACTTCCCAGATCAGCGGATCCGCCGCTACCGCATAGAGCGGCTCGCGATCCGCCGGCACGATCGGGCGCAGATCGATCCGCGCACCGCTCAGCCGCGGCGCGAAATCGAACTCCTCAATGGCCATCCGCATGTTTCGCGCGCTGTGCGATATCCCCATGTTCGGCGCGCTGCGCCACATCGGCCAGCGCAACTTTCCGCCAGGGCGCCTTGAGATAATAGGCCCAGGCCAGGATCGTCACCACCGTCGACCCGAAGGGGAAGGACCACCACAAAGCATCCTGCCCCAGCCAGTGCCGCCCGAAAAAGGCGAAGCCAGCGCGGCCGACGACAAGCCCCAGGAACATCACGATCAACGGCCCGATCACCGCGCCATTGGCGCGCACCGTGCCGAACAGCACCAGCATCATCCCGGAGATGATGAAGCTGCCCCCCGCGATATACTGGATATGCTGTGCGATCGGCATCGCCGGGCTGTCGGGGCCAAGGAACAGCCCCAGCGCGGCGCGATCGAAGACCGTGATCAGCGCGACCAGCACGGTCGTCAGGATCAGGTTGTAGATGAGGCCCTTGTTGGTGATCTGCGAAACGCGATCCCACCGGCCGGCGCCGATATTCTGCGCGGCCATCGCGCTGACCGCGGCGCCCACAGCCATCGACGGCATCTGCACATAGTTCCAGATCTGCAACGCGACGCCATAGGCGGCCGTCGTCGCGACGCCGGTGTGGTTGACCATGCCGAGCATCAGCAGGCCCGACAGGGTGAACACGAACATCTGCGCCGCCATCACCAGCCCCTTGCCCACGATCAGCTTGAGCAGCGGCAGCGGCGGGATCAGATAGCGGAATTCGGCGCCGCGCAGCCGGATCGGCAGGTCGCGCGCATAGATCACGATCATGATGCCGATCAGCCCCACCGAATTGGCGATCAGCGTCGCGACCGCCGATCCCGCTATACCGAGCTTCGGAAACGGGCCGATCCCCGCGATGAAGAACGGATTGAGCCCGGCATCGAGGACGAGGCCGACGATCATGAACCAGAGCGGGGTCAGCGAATCGCCGGCACCCCGCAGCGCCATCATCATCAGCACCATGATGAAGCTCGCCGGCATCGTCAGGAACATGACCTTGAGATAGGCCGATGCCAGCGGGATCGCGTCCGGCGGCGTCGCCATCAGATGAAGCAGCCTGTCGGTCAGCAACAGGCCGCCGATGGTGACGACCACCGACATGCACAGGAACAGCCCCACGGCGGCGCCGACCGCACGCCGCGCGCCATCGATGTCGCGCCGCCCCATATTCTGGCCGACGAGGATCGTCGCCGACATGCCGAAGCCGAATGTGGCCGAGAAGGCGAGAAAGATGACGTTGGTAGCGTTCGACGTCGCCGCGAGCGCGCTCTCGCCGAGGAAGCGGCCGATCCACACCATGTTGATCGATGCGTTGAGCGATTGCAGCACATTGGCGAACAGCGTCGGCAAAGCGAACATGATCAGGGTGCGGCCGATCGGCCCCTGCGTCAGATCGCGGACCTTGCCGCCCGCAACCGTGCCGGCCGCAGCCCCTTCGGCCTCGACCACCACGTCCTCGACGATATCCGTCATCCCAGCCGCGCCAGTGCGGCGGTCAGCTTCTCGGCCTCCAGCGCCTTTTCGGCATGATCGGCCCGCGCTTTCTCGACAGCCTCGGGTTTCGCCTTCTTCACAAAGGCTGGGTTGTTGATCCGGCCCGCCAGGCTGTCGCGCTCCTTCTCGGCTGCGGCGATCCCCTTGGCGAGGCGCGCGCGCTCGGCTTCGAGATCGATCACGCCGTCGAGCGGCAGCACGAAAGTCGCCTCATCGACCACGACCTGCGCCGCACCGCCCGATGTGGCGACCTCGGCGGTCATTTCGATCCGGGCGAGCCGCGCGATCGCGGCGGCATGGGTGTCGAGACGTTGGCGGGTGACCTCGTTCGCGTCGCGGGCGAAGGCCTGCAACTTCGCACCGGGAGGCACGTTGAGCCCGACGCGAGCTGTACGCACTTCGCTCACCAGCCGGATCAGCCACTCGATCTCCTGCGCCGCCGCCGGATCGATCGCGCGCGCATCGGCCATGGGCCATTTAGCCACGATGATGTCGTACGCACGCTCGCCAAGCGCGTGCCAGAGCTCCTCGGTGATGAACGGCATGAACGGGTGCAGCATGACCAGGATCTGATCGAGCGCCCAGCCCGCGACCGCGCGCGTCTCCGCCGCCGACGCAGCGTCGGCGCCTTCCGCCAGCAACGGTTTGGTCAGCTCGATATACCAGTCGCAGAAGCTGCCCCAGGCGAACTGGTAGATCAGATTCGCGGCCTCGTCGTAGCGCAGATCGGCGATCGCGAGATCGAGCGCCTGCACCGTCTTCACCGTCGCGGCGATGATCCAGCGGTTGACCGGCAGCGCCGCCTCGGGCGCCGCGATCGTCGCCGACGCGCCGATGCCGTTGGACTGCGCGAAGCGGGCAGCGTTCCACAGCTTGGTCGCGAAGTTGCGATAGCCTTCGACCCGCTTCTCATCGAGCTTGATGTCGCGGCCCTGACTCTCCATCGCGGTCAGCGTGAAGCGCAGCGCGTCGGCGCCGTATCTGTCGATGAGCCCGAGCGGATCGACCGTATTGCCCTTCGACTTCGACATCTTCGAGCCGTCCGCCGCGCGGACAAGCCCGTGCAGATACAGCGTCTTGAACGGCACTTCGCCCATGAAGTGCAAGCCCTGCATGATCATCCGCGCATCCCAGAAGAACAGGATGTCGAAGCCCGAGATGAGGACGTCGTTCGGGTAATGGCGAGCGAGCAGAGACTTATCCCCACCGTTCGTCCCGAGCGCAGTCGAGGGACGTTGGCTCGCGGAACGTGTCTCGACTTCGCTCGACACGAACGGCTCTCTTTGGGCGGGCGCGTCCGGCCAGCCGAGCGTCCCGAACGGCCACAATGCTGACGAGAACCAGGTATCGAGCACATCGCTGTCGCGGGTCAGCACTTTGCCGGGACCGGCGAGCGCCTGTGCGCCCGCTTCATCCTCGGCGACGTAGATCTCGCCATCCTCGTCGAACCATGCCGGGATCTGATGTCCCCACCACAGCTGCCGCGACACGCACCAGGGCTGGATGTTCTCAAGCCAGTTATAATAGGTCTTGGTCCACGTCTCCGGCACGATCCTGATCGCGCCGGATCGCACCGCCTCGATCGCGGGTTTCGCCAGCGTCTCGGCGTCGACATACCATTGGTCAGTCAGCCAGGGTTCGATCACCACGTTCGATCGGTCGCCATAAGGCGTCTGGATCACCCGATCCTCGATCTTCTCGAGCACACCCGATTGCTCGAGCAGCGCGACCACGCGCTTACGCGCTTCGAAACGATCGAGGCCGAGAAGGTCTTCCGGGATCAGCCCGTCGGCGGTCTGGATTACCTTCGCCTCGGCATCGAGCATGTTGAGCATTTCGCCGGCCTTCAGGCCCGTGCGTTTGCCCACCTCGAAGTCGTTGAAGTCGTGCCCCGGCGTGATCTTCACCGCACCCGATCCGAGTTCGGGATCGGCATGTTCGTCGGCCACGATCGGGATCAGCCGGCCGGTGATCGGCAGCCTGATCTGCTTGCCGATCAGCGCGGTATAGCGTTCGTCGCCCGGGTTCACCGCGACCATCATGTCGGCGAGCATCGTCTCAGGCCGCGTCGTCGCGACCGAGATCGTGCCGCTGCCGTCGGCGAGCGGATAGGCGAAATGCCAGAAGCTCCCCTGCTTCTCGCGCGTCTCGACCTCGAGATCGGAGATCGCGGTCTTGAGGCCCGGATCCCAGTTAACCAGCCGTTTGTCGCGGTACAGCAGCTTCTGGTTATAGAGCTCGACGAACACCTTGATGACGGCCTTCGAGAAGCCCTCATCCATCGTGAAGCGCTCGTTCGCCCAGTCGCACGACGCGCCGAGGCGACGGAGCTGGCGGGTGATCGTGCCGCCGCTCTCTTCCTTCCATTCCCACACCTTGGCGATGAACTCGTCGCGGGAGAGATCGGTGCGCTTCTGCCCGGCGGCGTTCATCTGCCGCTCGACCACCATCTGCGTCGCGATGCCGGCATGGTCGGTCCCGACCACCCACAGCGCGTCCTTGCCCTTGAGGCGGGCATGACGGATCAGCACATCCTGCAAGGTGTCGTCGAGTGCATGGCCGATATGCAGGCTGCCGGTGACGTTCGGTGGCGGAATGACTATGGTGTAAGGCTCGGCATCGGGCCGCTCCGGGCGGAACAGGCCGTTGTCTTCCCAATAGGAATACCAGCGCGCCTCGATGGCAGCGGGGTCGAAAGTCTTGTCGATCGTCATGATGCGATGGCTTTAGCGGGGAAAACGCAGCCCGCGCCACCCCGAAAGTGGCATATGTCCTACATTCCGTTCGTCCCGAGCGAAGTCGAGGGACGTGTCTCGACTTCGCTCGACACGAACGGGAGGAATGTCACTTCTTCGTATGCGCATCCATCCAGCCGAGTACCTCGCTATACCACTGAATGCTGTTCTTCGGCTTGAGCACCCAATGGTTCTCGTCGGCGAAATAGAGCAGCCGCGATTCGACGCCGATGCGCTGCGCGGCAGTGAACACCGCGAAACCCTGCGTGTCGGGAATGCGGTAGTCCCTACCGCCATGGATGATCAGCATCGGCGTCTTCCACGCCGCGACATGGTTGACCGGGTTCCACTTCTCATAATTGCCCGGCACCTTGAAATAGGGGCCGCCATGCTCCCATTCGTCGAACCAGAGCTCCTCGGTTTCATAGGCCATCGCGCGGGCATCGAAGACGCCATCATGGGTGACGATGCACTTGAAACGGTCGGGCCAGGTGCCCGCGATCCAGTTCATCATATAGCCGCCATAGGAGCCGCCCGCCGCGCACGCATTGTCGCCGTCGAGCCAGCTATATTTCGCGGTGGCAGCGGCGAAACCGGCCTTCAGATCGTCGAGCGGCCAGCCGCCCCAATTCTGGTTGATCGCATCGGTGAACGCCTGCCCGTAACCGACCGACCCATGGAAATCGACCATCACCGCGCCATAGCCAGCGCCTGCCCAAACGGCAGGGTTCCAGCGATAGGACCAGTTGTCGCCAAAGGAACTCTGCGGCCCGCCATGAACGAGAAATGCCATCGGCACCCTGGCGCCCGGCGCGATCCCGGCGGGCTTTACCGCATAGGCCCAGACGGTATCGCCATTGGCGCCCTTGAAGCTGAAATGCTCGACGGTCGGCCAGTCGATATCGGCGAGCCTGGCCTTGTTCACCCAGGTCAGGCGAACCGGCTTGCCCGCACCGCCTGCGTAGAGATCGGCCGGCGCTGTCAGCCCGGCGAGCGTGTAGACATATCCCTTCGGCGTCGCGAGAACGCTGCCCGCCGATCCTGCACCGGTCAGCCGCTTCACCTTGCCCGTCGCCACCGACACCGCGAACGCGGGCTCGTCGCCGGTATCCTGCGCGGTAACGTAGATGCTCTTGCCGTCGCCGCTCCATGTCACACTCGCCACCGACCGATCCCATGCCTCAGTCAGCGCCTTCGTCTCGCCCGTTGCAAGATTGCGGAGCATCAGCACCTGCCGATCGGCTTCGTAGGTCGGCCGCTTCATCGCGACATAGGCCAGCCACTTGCCATCGGGCGACACCGCTGGAAGCGTATCGGTCGCCTCATTGGCCTTAGTCAGATTGGTTGGCGCAGCCGATCCGTCCGCAGGTGCCGAAAAGATATCGAGGTTGGTCGACAGCGGCTCGATCCTACCCGCCTCGCGCAGGGTGAAATAGACGGTCTTGCCGTCCTTGCTCCACGCGATCTCGCTGCCATCGCCGAACGGCTTGGAAGGCGTATCACCCACCAGACCGCCTTCGATCGCCACGCCATCGCCGGTCGTTTTGCCACCGACGAGCGGCAGCACGAACAGCTGCGAGCGCTGACTGTCAGCCCATTTGTCCCAGTGACGGATGAAGAGACCATCGAAGATCTGGCCGCTCCCACCGTCCTTCTTCTCGGGCTTGGTGTCCGCCAGCGATTTCGCGCCGACCGGCCGATCGGCCCAGACGAGCAGCTTGTCACCGGTCGGCGCGATCTTGAAGCCACCGACGTCCTGCGCGGAAACCTGCTCGGCCGTGCCACCGGTGATCGCGATGCGCCAGATACCGCCCTTGCCGCCGACATCGGCGGTGTAGAACAGCCATTTTCCATCGGGAGAGAAGGCTGGGCTGCCCTCATTTACGGTAGGCTCGGCAATCAGCTTTTCGGGCGCCGCGCCCTTCTTGCTCAGATCGAGCCGCCACAGATCGGTGCGGCCCTTGTTGGCGGCCATATCGGTGTCGCGCTGTTCCCAGACGAGCCAGTGGCCGTCGGGCGAAACGTCGGCGGCGTTGATCCGCGAAAGCGAGGCGACGTCGGTGATGGTGAGCGGGCGGGCATGCGCGGCAGCGCCGATGCCCGCGGCAAGGCCAAGAGCCAGGAGCGGGAGTTTTTGCATGGGCGCGAAGCTAGCCCAAATAGCGGCAAGCGCAAGACTGTGTGAGCAGGCTCCGACAGCTTATTCGGCGTTGCGCTCCCGCTCCATCATCTTGCGGATCTCATCCTGCACCAGCCATTCGACCATCGCCGGCACATGTGTGTCGATCCAGTCGCTCAGCATCGGCCGCAGCATTTCGCGTACCAGCGCCTCAAGCGTGTTGTCGCCGCCAGAAACGCGATTGACGATCGTCTGGCCGAGATCGCGCGCCGCAGAGCGTGGTGCATCGGGCGCCTTTCGGGGCGGCGGCGCAGCGGCCTGCGGCGACGGCCACGCGCTCTCCGCCTCACGGAATCGTTCAGCGGCACGAGCTATCGGCGATTCGGGTGGCGGCGCAGCGGGTGCTTCGATTCCCGGTAAAGGACGGCGCGGCTGCATCGCGTCGGGCGCGAGATTGGTCAGTTCGAGAATGGAGTCCGGCGGCACCGGATCTGGCCAGCTTGCCCGCGCTGCGGGGCCCCCGACCGCATCGGACACGCGCGCGGGCCAAGCCGATGGAACCGGCGCCTCGGCTCTGCCGGAGACCGGAGGCGGCGCCGGCCGTTCGGACGGAAGCGCCGGATCTTCGGCGATGATGCGTTTGATGGAAGCGAGGATGTCTTCCATCGACGGTTCGGAACGCTGGTCGGCCATCTGCCGACCTTGGCTCATTTCTTGCGGGCTGTCACCGCAGAAACGCTGGGCTGATTGCGCGTGCTGACCGCCACCGGCTTCGTCTTCGGGCTCAAGTCCCAATCGAATATATTGCCATGGACGCGCTTGTAGTTCGCCACCGGATCATAGAGCGATCCGCCGTCGAGTCCGAGGTCCTTGGCCTGCGCACGGCCCATTGCCGCGATCAGCGCGAAGCCGGCGACATAGGCGTCGCGCCTGGCCGACACGAGCGCCGATCGCGAATTGAGCAATTCCTGTTCGGCATTGAGGACATCGAGCAGGTTGCGTGTGCCGACCCCCTGTTCGGCGCGTGTGCCCTCGAGCGCGAGTTCGTTGGCGGACACCGCCGTCTGCGAAGAATCGATCACTTCGAGCGATGCCTGATAGCGCGAGAAGGCGGTGCGCACCGTGGCGATGATATTGCGTTCGACAGCGGTCTGCTGCTCGATCGCCTGGCTTTCCCGCGCCTTGGCCTGGCGAACACGCGCTGCGGGCTCACCGCCCTGGTAAAGCGGCAGCGACGCCTGGACACCGACAGTTGCGGTCTTGTCGGTCTGGCTGATCGTGCCGCCGCCGCCGGCGAGAACACCGCGAGCCAATGTGCCCCGGTAATCGGTATAATCCGCGTTCGCGAACGCCGATATCTTGGGCATCGCCAGCGAGCGCGCCGTGCCGATATCATAGCCTGCAGCCTTGGTTGCCTGCTTGGCCGCCTCAAGATCGGGGTTGTTGGCCACGGCGACATCAACCGCGTCGTCGGATACTGCAGGAAGCGGCGGCAGCGGCGGTGGCGGTTCGAGGTTGTCGGGGAATTTTCCGACAATTTCGAGATAGGTCTGCCGGCTGGCATCGAGCTGCGCCTGCGCCGATTCGAGCTGCGCACGCGCGCCCGCAAGCCGGGCTTCGGACTGTGCGACATCGGTCCGCGTCAGATCGCCGACCTGAAAACGATCCTTGCTCGCCTGCACATTCGTGCCCAGCACCTTCACATTGCCCGCGTTGAGATCGACGATCGCGGTGTCGCGCAGCACATCCATATAGGCGGCGACCGTCCGCGTGAAAATATCGGCCTCGGTCCCCTGCAGGCTGGCGCGCCCCTGCGCGACGCGCGCCTTGGCGGCACTGATCTGGTTGCGAACCTGCCCGCCCTGATACAGCGGAACGGTCGCCGCTGCCCGGCCATAAAGCGCCCGTTCCGGCGCCGACGGGCTGTTCACCGAGCGCTTGAGGAATTCACTATATTGTCCGGTCGCGCTGACATCGGGCAGGCCCGCTGCCCGCGCAATGCCGACATCTTCGTCGGTGGCCCGCAGGCCGGCGCGCGCGCCGGTCAGGGTTGGATTGCCCGCATAAACAGCCACGAACGCGTCGCGCAGCGTATCGGCCGAAGCCGGTGCGGCCAACCCTGCGACCATCAAAGCGGCCATGGAAATGCCGCGCCCGAACCGTGCCCCAAACAATCTCACAGCATCTTCCCGTTAAAAACTGAAGCCGCGTGGCTTTGCAAAACCCGGCAATATCGCCGCATCGGCATCGGCGAACGCCTTGATGCCGAAGCCCTTGCCCGCCCGCACGCCAGCGACGAGCCGCGTAACGCCCTGATCGACGATCGCGCCGACGAGCCGGCCGCCATCGACAAGCTGATCGATGATCGTCTGCGGAATCTGTTCGACCGCACCGTCGACCACGACGAGATCATAAGGCGCACCAGCGCGCGAGCCGGACGCGAGTGAGCCCTTCGCCCATTTGACCGACTCCGGCGCTGCAGCCTTGCCCTGCGCCGCCAGATCGGCATCGTCCTCAAGCGCGACGACATCCGCGCCGAGCGCGGTAAGCAATGCAGCGGTATAGCCCGTCGCCGCGCCGACCAGCAGCACCTTGTCGCCGGGCTCGATCTGCGCTTCTGTCAGCAAGCGGCCGATCACCATCGGCGGGTTGAGGGCGCGGCCGGCATTCAGTGGGATCGTGATATCGAGATAAGCGAGCGTCGCCTTGTCGGCGGGAACGAAATCTTCGCGGCGGACGGCGCCCATCGCAGCAACGACGCGGGCATCGCTCACGCCGGTCGTTCGCAATTGGCTGACGACCATCGCATGGCGCATCTGATCGAAATTCTGTTCGGTCACGTCCGCTTCCCTCCGGCGATTCCGCCTAGTGTCTTATAGATACAATACAGCTAAGCAAGGTTCAAGGCTTTATCGCGTTGCGGCAATTCCGCCAAGGGTGATGTGATCCGTTGCCGCAACGGCGGACGGTTGACAATCCCGGCATCGCCCGCCATTGCCGCCACCCTCTGGCCCGATGGCGGAGTGGTTACGTAGAGGACTGCAAATCCTCGCACGCCGGTTCGATTCCGGCTCGGGCCTCCACTTCCAATTTCCTATCGCACATGCTGTGTACCCGGCGAGCGGCGCCCGGTCACTGAGTGAGGCGCGCTGTCGATATCGCGAGCTGGAATAGTGAGGACAGTGCGGCCGATATGTCACTGTCGGTCGTGACCCGATAATATAGCCCCGGTGAGGCGCAGCTCGATGCGGCCGGCGAAATCCTGTCGGTCGGCGAGAGATATGGCGTCCTGACATTGGTGATCGACCAGCTGTCCGATGCCGATGCCGGCAGATATTCGGTGTAGAGAATGGCGATGCGAATGCCGCGATTCTTGATCGCGGTGCATAGCGCCAGCGGGATCGGCCCCATGGCGCGTGAACCGCTTGCGTTCTCGTCGCGCATTCCGTCGCTGATGATGAAGAGTGTGGCCTGCGGCGTATCGCCAGGTTGATTGGTGCCGTTGCCGGGCGTGGTCGGCATGACCCCGAGCGCGCCGTTGAAGGCGGCAGTGAAATTCGTCGCCATATCATTATCGTTCGTGCCGCAGATGCGCTGGTTGTTGCGGCAATAGGTAAGGACCTGCGAATCGGCGACGTGCGATTGCATCTGGGTGAGGTTGCTGTCGACATAGACACCGCTCATCGGCGAGGTCGGCCAGATCTGACGGAACATATAGTCGAAATCGGACAGGCCCATCCGATATCGGGCGTTGTTCGCCGCCGACGTGTTGATCGCATCGGTGACTAGCGACTGGACCGCCGTGGTGATCAGATCGGTGCGTAACGTGATATTGTTGCGGCGTGCGACCTGATAATTGTCGAGATAGACGCCGTTGACCTGCGGCGTATTGCCGGGATCCGACGAGGTCGTGCTGGACTGATGGCAGGCGAAGGCGCAGCCATTGGTTGCAGCGGTCATCGACGCGAGGCCGGCGGCCGTCGCGGGCAGCAACATCGATGGCGACGTATCGACCATTAGATAGAAATCGATATTGGGCGCAGCTGCCGAAAAGGCCTTCGACGATCCCTTGACGATCAGCGTGTTCATCCCCAGCAGATTGCCGAACGAAGCGTGCGATTGCATGCGATAGGTGACGGTTGCGGTCCGGCTATAGCTCGCGGTCGTCGATGCGCTCGCCGTGCCGGCGGCGCAGGTCGTGGTCGTCTGACTGCCGGTGCTGCTGGTGCTGTCGCCGATCGATACCGAAAGCTGCGCGCTGTTGTTGGCATCCATGATCAGACCCGGCAGCGACCCGGCCTGCGCCAGGAACATCTGCCGCGCCAGGGTACAGGCCGTACCGCTCGATTTCTGCATCATCGGCTGGCTGACGGCGGCCAGCGCGGCCGCGTCTGCCGCGGCGTTCAACTTCGTCTGCAACCGCATCGCACAGCTATAGTCGATGCCCATGCCGACCGCGAAGGTCAGCGGGAACATCGCGAGCGCGACCAGCATCAGCACGTTGCCGCGCTCATCGCCGAACAGCCGGGCTATCCGTTTGCGGAGCATCACTGGAGCCGAACCAATGTCGAGACCCGGGGGCTCATATAGGTCGAATCGGCCAGCACGATCGCACCGCCGATGCCGTATTTGGCAATGGGCGTGTAATTGTAGCTCACCTCGCTGTAGATCAGATAATTGTTGTTGACGGCCATGGTGCCGGGAACGGTGACGACCGTGCCGGTGACGCGCGCCACGGCATTTTTGGCGCGGCTCCACTGGACGGTGGTGACGCCGTGCGTGTCGGTATAGAGTTGGGTCACGCGATAGCTCGCGTTCGCAGCCGCGAATGGCGTCATGATTTGGCCACCGGCGGTGAGGATCGTATCGGCCTCACCGGGTGACAGCGTCGCATATTGCGAGGTAAGATCGGCGATGGCGCGCGCGGTCGTCGAGACTTTGCGGTTGCAGGCGATCGCGTCCTGAAGCTGATAGCTGCCGAGATAGAGCAGCATCAGGAATGGCAGGCAGATGGCGAACTCGACGAGGGCCACGCCACTCGCGTCCATCGCAAGGCCATCGATACCCGACCGATGCCAGTTGAGGATCGAAACGCCCATCAATAGGGCTCGATCTTCACGACCGAGGTCGCGACCAGCATCTGCTGGGAACTGGAGATATTGTTGAGCGAGAAGCCCAGCGGCCCGCGCGGCAGCGACCAGATGTAGATCAGGCGCAGGATCACGATTCTGCCCGACCCACCCACATTATAGACCCAGCTGTTGGTGATCTGACCGTTGCTGTCGAAGGTGATCACCGGCTTGGCGGCATTGACGGTGCTGAGCGAAGTCGCCGTCTGTGCATCGACGATCAGCCCGGCACAGGACATATAGGGTGGCAGCGCCTGGCAAGCCGCCTGCTTGAACTGCGCCTGGGTTTGCCCGGCGGTTTGCGACTGACCGGTCATGATCGTGCGGCTTGCGGTTTCAACGGCCGTCTCGAGGCCCTGCTGCGCAAAGAAGGTAAGGCTGGTCGTAAGGATCGCGATCAGCAACGCCAGCAGTATCGGTGCAACCATCGCGAATTCGACCAGAGCCGAACCACGACCATCAGCATAAAGCCGTTTGACGGCGCCTGCACAGCTTTCCGGGCGGGCTCGACCGTTCATTCTCGACGTAACTGGCGCATGCATGCTCATCCCGCATGAGGCCTAGTTTGCCGTTATTAACAACTTGTGCTGGTATGCGGTAATTACCTATGGTTGCAGCATGCTGTTGCTTGACCAGCGCCATCGCGTTTGAAATCGCAGATCACTTTTGCACGTATCGCAGTCTGAGCAGGATGACAGGCAAGTACGATCGGATCATTCAGTGAGGAGCCTGCCGTGAAAGAAATGATGGGCGACGCCTGCCCCATGGAGTTCAATTTCGACGCCAGCAGCTTCCGGGTCGGTGATCTGGTCAGTTATCGGGTTACCGGGTCGCTGACGGGAATGCCCTTCGCCGGTACGCTGATGGAAGTGCATGACGATTATGTCGTCCTGACCTCCAATCCGGAGGATCCGACCAGCCGAATGCGCGCCACGCGCGAAAGCCGGCCGATCGTGCAGGAAGACGATATCTGCTGAAGTTCTCGCGCGATTGGCGAAGCCCCTAAAAGGCCGATCGCCAGACGGTGGGGGCCAGAAAGGCGATCGACCAGTTAGCCACGGCGTGAACAATGCATCCGGTTGGGGTGAATGCTGTCCACACAGTCCGAAGCGCACAAGAGAGCGTCGCTCTCCTGCTCGCGGCCGCTAAAAGCAGCTGCTGGTAACCCTGCTGACCGGTTCGTGCATGAAGCAACAGTTTGTCGCCGTGTCTGTTACCGTTAAACAGTGCCTTGCCCACCAGCGTGAAGCGTCCGTGACACTGGGTAACAGGCACGATAACAAGCTGTCGCATATGGACGATTCGCACCCGCCGGCGATCGATCGCGATCAATCCGAGAATCACGCCCTGGCGGCGGCCGGCGCCGCGTCGGTTGCCGATATCATGCGCGCAGAACTGGCATCGGTGTTGTCATCGCCCGATTTCCTGCGCGCGCCGACGATGAACCGGCTGCTCACCTATCTTGTCACCGAAACTGCGGAGGGGCGCGCCGATCAGTTGAAGGCCTATTCGGTCGCGGTCGATGGGCTCGGCCGGGTATCCGATTATGACGCGCGCGCTGACAGCTATCCCCGTGTCCAGGTGGGCCGGCTGCGGCGGATGCTGGAAACCTATTATGCAAGCACCCCGACAGCAGACGGTTTCAGGCTGACGATACCTAGCGGGCGATACCGTGTATCGCTCGTGGCCGATGCTGCGGCTCCGCCCGAGGCGCTGGACGATCAGCCGCCTGCGCCACAGCGTGTCACGGCCGGTGATGTGGTGCGGATGGTCGCGCTGCTCGCGCTGCTCGTCGCCATTGCCGCACTGGCGGCGCGCTACGCGCCTACATCGCCAACACCCGATCACAGCAATGGGCGGCGGCCCCTGCTCGAGTTCACCGAAATCTCGGACGGCCCCACACAGTCGCTCCGGGGCGATCTGGTCGGCGCGACGCTCGTCAACGGCCTTGGCCGCAGCGACATGTTCGATCTTCGCATCGCGCGCCGCAAGAATGACGATCGCACAGGGCAGACACCAGCGCGCTACCGGCTCAGCACCGACCTGCTCGACGGACCGCGACCGCGCCTGTTCCTGCGCCTCTGGCAGCAGGGCCCCGACCGGCTGATCTGGTCCGGCGACGTCGCCCTGCCCCCGGCCAGTGCGCCCGAACAGATGGTGGAGGATAGCCTGGCGCCCGTCATCGCGACGGTCGGACGGGTGAACGGATTGATCGCAATGCAGGAATCGCAACGCTGGCGAAATGAAGCGCCCTTTGGCTACGGCTGCATCCTGCTCTACCAACATTACCGCAAGGAGCGGCTGGCAAGCGAACGCGAGCCGGTTCGCGAATGCGTCGATCGCAGTATAAGGCTCGATCCCGACAATGCCGCAATGCAGGCCGTCGCGGCACAACTCGCACTCGACCGCATGGCAAGTTCGCGCACGCCCGCCGCCGAACGCGCCAGCCTTTCCGGCGTGGCGCTGCGCCACGCGCAGCTTGCGCTGTCGATCGAACCGCTGAACGCCTGGGCGATCATCGCGCGGGCCCGCATCGCGGCAATGCGCGGCGCCTGCTCGCTCGCCATTCGCAACGCGCTACGCGCGTCCGAACTGCAGCCTTATGATCCGACGATGCTATCGGACGTCGGTGTCGTCTTACTGAACTGCAGCGATCGCCGCGCGGAACAGATGCTGCGCCGCGCGATCGCACTGGACGATGGCACCGATGGCCAGTTCTACCGGCCGCTCCTGCTTTTCGCGATCAGCAGGGATGACCGACAGATGGCACGCGAGGCGCTTTCGGCGATGTCACCCCCTGTGCTGGGCCGGCATGCATATTTCCATCTGGTAACCGCCAGCGGCTACGCGATGATCGGCGATCTGCCGCGCGCGAGGAGCGCCTGGCGTCAGCTGCGCGCGAGCAGCGCCGCCATCGCGGGCGATCCACAGGGCTATCTTGGACGATTGGGCTTCGCCGAACCGATCAAGCAGAAGGCGATCGAGCATCTGCGCAAAGCCAGGCTGATCGCCTGAATTTCGGCACTGTCCTAGAGCCTGTTTCGGTTAGATGGAAACGCCGTGATTGTGTCTGGAAGCTCGCTGGGTAGGAGGAACGCGCAGCACGGGCTGGGAGCTCCCGCGCAAGCGTTCCGACGCCCCCAGCGGGCTTCCAGACACAACCCCGAAGGGGCGGGCCCCTTTTGGCCCATCGCTACGTTGCTCGTCGGTCACAATGCATCAACATTGCTCCCTCCTCGCGCCTGGCGCTGGGCCAAAATCGGCTCCGTCCCGGCGCTTCCATCTATCCGAAACAGGCTCTAGGCCTGGCGTATCAACCGAAGCGGCCGGTCACGTAATCGCGCGTCCGCTGCCCCCGCGGCGTGGCGAACAGATCGGCGGTCGACGAAAACTCCATCATCCGGCCAAGATACATGAAGCCGGTATAGTTAGAGATGCGCGCCGCCTGCTGTAGATTGTGCGTCACGATCACGATCGTCAGATCCTGCTTCAGTTCGATCAGCGTCTCTTCGAGCTTCGCGGTCGATACCGGATCGAGCGCCGAGGCAGGCTCATCGAGCAGCAGCACATCGGGCTCGACGGCGATGCCGCGCGCAACGCATAGCCGCTGCTGCTGACCGCCCGACAGGCCGAGACCGGACGTGTGGAGCTTGTCCTTGACCTCATCCCACAGCGCCGCGCGGCGCAGCGAGCGTTCGACGAGGACATCCAGATCGGCGCGGCTCTTGCGCTCGTACAGGCGCACGCCGAACGCGACATTGTCATAGATCGACATCGGGAACGGCGTCGGCTTCTGGAACACCATGCCGACCCGCGCGCGGAGCCCGGCGACATCGACGGCGGAACGCATCATCGTATCGTCGTCCGCCGCATTGTCGCGCTCGCGCAGCCGCTGGAGGCTTTTGCGGTCGGCCAGCACGTCATGGCCGTCGAGCAGAATCCGGCCAACCGCATGCTGCTTCGGATACAGATCGTAAATGCGGTTGAGCGCGCGCAGCAGGGTCGATTTGCCGCAGCCCGAAGGGCCGATCAGCGCGGTGATCCTGTTGCGCTCGACCGGCAGATCGACGCCGAACAGCGCCTGCGTCTTGCCGTAGAAAAAATCGAGCTTGCGCGCCTCGATCGCCAGATTGTCGCGATCGGGAAAAGCGAGATAGACGTCCTCGGTCATGTGATTGGGAAGGTCGTTCATCAGCGGCGGGCCTCCCGGGCGACGATCCGCCCGATGATATTGATGGAGAGAACGGCGATGGCGATCAGCATCGCGCCGACCCAGGCCAGCCGCTGCCAGTCGTCATAGGCCGACAAGGCGAACTGGAAGATCGTGGTCGGCAGGGTGGCCATCGGTTGGGTGACATTGGTCGAGAAGAACTGGTTGCCGAGCGAGGTGAACAGCAGCGGCGCCGTCTCGCCCGAGATTCGCGCGAAGCCGAGCAGACCGCCAGTGACGAGGCCCGCGCGGGCTGCCTTCCAGATGATCTTGCGGATAACGAACGCGCGGCTCGCGCCCAGCGCCATTCCAGCTTCGCGCAATGCGTGCGGCTGCAGGTTGAGGATATCCTCGGTCGTGCGCGTCACGATCGGCGTCGCCAGGAAGGCTAGCGCGACACCACCGGCCAGCGCCGAGAAGCCGTGGAAGGGCTGCACCAATATCTCGTAGACGAACAGGCCGACGAGGATCGATGGCGCCGACAGCAGCACATCGTTGAAGAAGCGGACGACCTGACCATAGGTCGTGTCGCCGCCATATTCGGCGAGCCAGGTTCCGGCGAGAATGCCCACCACCAACGCTATCGCCATGCCGATGCCACACATGATCAGCGAGCCGACGATCGCGTTGGATAGCCCGCCTTCGGAACCTGGCGCAGGCTGGGTCATCGTGAAGATCTTGAGGTCTATCCCCCCGATGCCTTTGCTGACCAGCGACCACAGGATCATGACCAGCGCGGTCAGCGCGATCAGCGTCGCTACGCCACAAACGCCGACGAACAGATAATTACCGAGACGGCGGAAGAGTGCGCGGTTCATATACCCCTCAGATCTTCTGGCCGCGCAGCAACAGTCTCGCGAATGCCAGTACGATGAAGGTGATCAGGAACAGCACCAGCCCGAGCGCGACGAGCGCGGCGCTGTGCATATCGCTGGTCGCCTCGGCGAACTCGTTGGCGATGGTCGACGCGATCGTCGATCCGGAGGCGAACACCGAGTCCGGGAAGTCGTGCGAATTGCCGATGATGAATGTCACCGCCATCGTCTCGCCGAGCGCGCGGCCGAGCCCGAGCATGATCACGCCGATCACGCCGCGCCGGACATAGGGCACGACCACCGAACGGACGACCTCGAACGGGGTGCAGCCGAGGCCATAAGCCGCCTCGCGCAGTTGTGGCGGAACGGTCATGAACAGCTCACGCATCACCGCCGCCATATAAGGCAGGATCATCACGGCGAGGATCAGCGACGCCGTAAAGATGTTGGCGCCGTTGGGAATGCCGGAGAACAGCGTCTCCTGCCATGAACCAGGCTCGGCGCTCATCATCAGCGGCATCTGCACATTCTCGGCGAACCAGGGCGCGAGCACGAACAGGCCCCACATGCCGTACACGATCGAGGGAATGCCGGCGAGCAACTCGACTGCGATCGCGATCGGCTGCGCTATGACCCGCGGGCAGAACTCGACGAGGAACACCGCGACGCCCAGCGCCAGCGGAAGCGCGACCAGCAACGCCAGAAACGACGTGATCAACGTACCAACGATAGCGGTGCCGGCGCCATACACCTCGGTCACCGGGTTCCATTCGCTCGATGTCAGGAAGCCGAAACCGAATTGCTGGAAGGCGGGCCAGCCGCCGATCGCCAGACTGATGACGACCCCGCCGAGCGCCGCGAGCAGCAGAGTGGCGGCCGCGAAGCAGGCTGCCTCGAAGATGATTCCGCCGGTCGCCTTGGGGTGGCCGAAACGCGATTCCATGGGTGCGGCAGTGGCCATCGTCATTCATCCAGAACAAGGCGGAGTCGTGTGATCACGCCCCCGCCTCTATCGTCCGATCGATCCGCCGGATCAGCGCGAGACATAGACGGGCTTACCGCCGGCCTTCACATTGGCAAGCCACTGCGTGCGCATCAGCGCCTTCACGGGCGCCGGCAGCGGCACATAATCGAGCGCGACCGCCGATGCGTCGCCCTTCTTGTAGGCCCAGTCGAAGAATTTCAGCACGCTGGCGCCGTTGGCGGCGCTTGTCTGGTTCTTGTAGACAAGAATGAAAGTCACCCCGGTGATCGGCCAGGCTGCGGCGCCCTGCTGATCGAGCAGCAGGACGTAGTTGCCCGGTGCCTGCTGCCATTTGGCGCCTGCTGCGGCCGCCGAGAATGCTGGTGCATTTGGCTGCGGAAAGCCGCCGGCCTTGTTCTGGAGCAGGATATGCGTCGCACGGTTCTGCTTGGCATAGGCATATTCGACATAGCCGATCGACCCCATCGTTTGCTTGACGAAGGCCGAGACGCCGTCATTGCCCTTGCCGCCGATCCCGGCCGGCCAGGCCACTGCATCGCTGGCGCCGACCTTCGCTGCCCAGGCCGGGTTTTTCATCGCCAGATAGGTGGTGAACAGAAACGACGTGCCCGAGCCGTCCGAGCGATGGACGACGGTGATCGGGATCGGCAGCAGCCTCACACCCCGATTGACGGCGGCAATGCGCGGATCGTTCCACTTCTTGATCGTGCCCATGAAGATATCGCCGAGCAGCGCGCCGGTGAGCTTGATCTGGCCGGGTTTGATCCCAGGCAGATTTACGATCGGCACGACGCCGCCCATCACCGTTGGAAATTGATACAGGCCCGCAGCCGCAAGCTCGGCGGGCTTCAGCGGCTTGTCCGAAGCGCCGAAATCGACCGTCTTTGCCTTGATCTGCTTGATGCCGCCGCCCGATCCGATCGCCTGATAATTGAGCCCGACGCCAGTCGTCGCCTTATAGGTCTCGGCCCATTTGGCGTAGAGTGGCGCAGGAAAAGTCGCGCCGGCGCCCGAAATGTTCGCGGCCTGAACGGCGCTGGCGAACAGGAGGGCCGCACCGAACGTGGCGGCAAATCGTTTGAACATGATATCTCCCATCGCAAGGCTCTAGCCCTGCGGTGAGCCGGCTCTAGGAGCGCCCTGTTACAATGGTGTGACAGTGACCCGCCCTTCGTCAAAGAGCGGAGGTTTGGCGGGGTATATAATTAATTTCCGCGCAGCTGCCAATATCCCATTGACGAACATGTAACCGATCGGTACCTGCACGTCATCAGACGTACCGATCAGTTACATACAGGGAGGCTAGTCACATGGCCTATATGAATTTCAGTGGTTGGGAGGGCGATGTCGTTGCCATCCCTGCGGAAGCCACCGCCGCCGATGTCAGCCGCTTCTCAACCGTCGAGTTGCGGGTGATCGATTTCGCACAGCGGGTCGATGCGACGCGCGAGATCGAGCCCACCGGCCGCCTCGGCCGTTTCATCGAAAGCATCCTCGGCATTCGCCTCGCCCGCCCGCTCGCCGACGGCAAGCTCGAACGGCTTCGCCGCTTCGCCAGCCTCGCCCGCTACCATCGCGATTCGATCGGCGAGGACGACGTGAAGTCATTGATCGACGCGGGCTACTCGCCTGGCCAGGCCTATGGCCTGCTCGGCTATCTGTTCGCGGAAAGTCGCAAGAACGGCGCCGTTCACGGCTGATCCAATCCCGGTTTGCCCCTCCTTTCCCTTTCGGGAGGGGCCGGGGCGGGTGGCATCCCCCTGCCCGCGCGACGCTCGCCCCTAAGCGCCGCGCCACCCGCCCCAAATATCAATTCGCGGGTATTCCCATAGACTTGCGCAGGAAGGCGTCGCTCTTGCGGAGCAAATCGGCGCGGGCTTGCGAGTCTTTGAGTTGATGATCTAGCCCATCGAAGATCACCAATTCATGCGGAGTTCCGGCGTCCCGCAATTTTTCGTCCATTAGTTCGGTCTGCTCGATCGAAACATTCACGTCGTTCTTGCCATGGAAGAGCAGGATCGGAACCTTGATGCGATGCGCGTTTTGCGCGGGCGAGCCCTCCTGCACATGAGGCCCGCTGCCGACCAAATCCTTCACTAGGCGGGAGTTTGACCACCCTTGGCTATCTAGCTTCAGCTTTGGCAGATCGGTAACGGGCGCAACCGCGACGGCGGCCTTGAATAGCTGCGGATCGACGACAACCGATTGCAGCGCGGCGTAGCCACCATATGACCAGCCCACAACAGCGAGCTTGCGCGGGTCTGCAATGCCCTGGCTGATGAGCCAACGTCCTGCATCGAGCACGTCTCCGATCGCCAGTCGCCACGACTGGAAGCCATTTTTCTGAAACCATTCTTCGCCATATCCGGTCGAGCCGCGAAACTGCGGCTGCAACACGGCATAGCCCCTTGCCGCGAAATATTGCGGCAGCCAATCGAAGCCCCATTCATCGCGCGCCGCCGGACCGCCATGTGGCAAGACGATCGCGGGAAGCGATCGGGCACCGCCGACGGGCAAGGTCAGATAGGCAGGTATCATCATGCCATCGGAAGCCGGGTAGGAGATCGGCTTCATCACCGCCAGCGTCCGATCCGCAAGTCCGGGTCTCGCCGCCATCAGCCGCGTCATCTGACGCGTCGAACGATCGAGCAGATAATAGATACCAGGGTCACGGTCGCTTCCCGCAAATATCAGAAGCTTCGATTCATCGAGGCTCGCATCAATGATCCTGATGGTTGGATTACCGGGCAAAGAGCGCGACATGGATGCCTGCAACTTCTCGAGTACTGGATCGAAATAATGTATTTGCGGCACATCAGTGGTGTAGGTCACCCCCACGGGACGTTTGCTTCTACCGAAATAGACAAATCCGCTGATGTCCACGTCAGGCCGTGCATAAAGAAGTTTGGGCGCATAACGTCCATCGAGCGTCAATTCATAGGCGGCCAGCCGCCCATCCTTGCGCTGGAGTCCCAACACCGTGTCGCGCGCGGCATCGATTGCAGCAGGCTCGAAGCCAGCGTGGGTCACGAAATCATAGTCGGACAGTTTCATCCACCGCTTGTCGCTCTTCGGACGATAAAAATAGCCGACCACCGATAGTTGAATCCCCGTATCAGCGAACATTCGGCACATGCCCATGATGCGTACCTGGCCATGGCCGTCCGAGATATACGTACAAGCTCCACGCCCTCGCTCGACGAGTGTTGTTTTCAAGGTGCGTGTATCGACCCGGTTCACATCATTTGCGCGACGCATGAGGATGATGCCGTTTTCCTCGGGCAGCCAATCGATTATCTCGCCGCCCCACAGCCAACGCTCTTCGGACAGGAGCTTCTGGTTCGAACCATCGGCATCAACGGCGTAGTATCGGTAATACGCGCCTTTTCTGTAGCCCGAGACAACTACGCCATAGACGATACAAACCAGACGTGCGGTCGCTACCCAGTCACATCGGCCCAAGCGATCTGGATTGCCACTCACCTTCAGGGCCGGAATGGGCTCTCCGCCGCCAATGACGGCGATGAAAAGCGTGGAGGCCTGCCCCACACCGGGCGTGACAAAGGCGATACTCTTGCCGTCGGGTGACAGGCTGAGATGCTCTACCGACTCCCGGGCGCCGAACGCCACCGCCGGATCGAAATCGGAAGCTAGTGCGCCGGAGAAGCCTGTCAGTATTGCGAACGCAGCCAGCAATATTTTTATCATGATCATGCCCTGTCCCTGAGGGCTTTTTTTCTGCAAAGACATTACAATGCAAGCTGCATTGAAACGTTTTGATATTCCAGACGTATCCGTCTGATGTCAGGCGCTCCATCCAGTTACGCGTCTCAACAACTCCACTGACAGCAACGCGACATCCCTGAGGAACGTGGTTTATTCTTCGCCATATCGGCGCGAAGCGGGTTCCGATGCGAAACCTCCTTTAACCCGTCACATCGCATCGCTATCTGCGGCGGCATGACCAATTATCGACAGCCCGCCGAATGGGCCCCGCACGACGCCGTCTGGATCGGCTTCCCGTCCCATCCCGAACTCTGGGAAGACGATCTCGAGCCTGCGCGCGGCGAGGTGATCGCGTTTGCGCGCGCGGTCCATGCGGGCGGCGAAGGCGAGCGGGTGATCCTGGTGGCGGCGGATGATGCCTCGGCCGATCGCGCACGCGAACTGGCGGGCGATGCGGCGAATGTCATCATCGAACCATTTGGCGATATCTGGCTGCGCGATACCGCGCCGATCATCACCATTGCCAAGGGCGTGCGCGCCGCGACCGATTTCGGCTTCAACTGGTGGGGCGGCAAATATGATCTCCCCGGCGACGAGAGCATCGGCACCCGGCTTGCGGCGAAAACCGGCTGGCCCGTGCGCACAGGCGACTGGATCTTCGAAGGTGGCGCGATCGATATCGATGGCACCGGCCTCGGCGTCACCACCGAACAGTGCCTGCTCAACCCCAATCGTAATCCGGGTATGTCCCGCGAGGAGATTGAGGCGGAGCTGAAAGACAAGCTCGGTATCGAGCGGCTACTCTGGCTTGGCGATGGCCTCGCCAATGATCATACCGACGGCCATGTCGACAATCTCGCCCGCTTCGTGAGCGAAGGCGTGCTCGCGTTACCGGTCCCCGATAGCGAGGATGATCCGAACTATGCGGTGTTCCTCGACGCCGCGGGCCGCGCCGATGCGTTCGGGCTCGACGTCGTCTCGATCCCGTCGCCCGGTGCGGTCGAACGTGACGGCGAAGTCATCCCGGCGTCTTACATGAACTTCTACATCGGCAATGCGGCCGTCGTAGTGCCACTCTACGGCGCACCGAATGATGAGGCGGCCGTCGATGCGATCACCAGACTCTTCCCGACCCGCGCGGTGGTCGGCTTTCGCGCCGATCATATCCTGACCGGCGGCGGCAGCTTCCACTGCATCAGCCAGCAGATCCCTTCGGCGTGATCGCGCTCGCGGTCCGAGCCGCTTTCTCCGGGGTCCTGATTGCGATCATCGCGCTGGTCGCGCGGCGCAATTCGGCGGCGGGCGCGCTCATCGCGTCGCTACCGCTCGTGTCCCTGCTCGCGATGATCTGGCTATGGCACGATACGGCCGATCCCACGCGCCTTGCCGATCATGCAGAAGCGACATTCTATTATGTGTTGCCGAGCCTGCCGATGTTCCTGCTGATCCCGGCGATGCTCCGCAATGGCGCCGGCTTCTGGCCCAGCATCGTCAGCGGTTGCGTCCTGACGATCCTGCTCTATCTGCTCACGATACTGATCGCGGCGCGTTTCGGCGTCCGTCTCTGAGGATTTGGCATGACCGAGATCACCGTTGCCGCGCTCCAGCTCGCCTTCAGCGACGATATCGATGGGAATATCGCCGAGGTATCGAAGCTCGTCCGCGAGGCGGCGAAGAAGGGCGCGCAGGTGATCCTGCCGCCCGAGCTGTTCGAGGGCCATTATTTCTGCCGGGTCGAGGACGAAGGCCTGTTCACGCGCGCGAAACCCGTCGCCGAACATAAGGCGGTGACGGCGATGCAGGCGCTCGCCGCCGAACTCAAGGTGCATATCCCGGCCAGCTTCTTCGAAGCCGACGGCCCGCATCACTATAACAGCCTCGCGATGATCGGCCCCGACGGAAAGGTGGCGGGCGTCTACCGCAAGAGCCACATTCCCGATGGCCCGGGCTATGAAGAGAAATTCTATTTCCGGCCCGGCAACACGGGCTTCAAGGTGTGGCCCGCTGTCGGCACGACGCTCGGCGTCGGCGTGTGCTGGGATCAATGGTATCCCGAAACGGCGCGCGCGATGATGCTGATGGGCGCCGAAGTCCTGTTCTACCCGACCGCGATCGGCAACGAGCCGCATGATCCGGATCTCGATACCAGCCGGCTATGGCGCCGCGCGATGATCGGTCACGCTGTGTCGAACGTCGTGCCCGTCGTTGCCGCCAACCGGATCGGCACCGAGGACGGACAGACCTTCTACGGCCACAGCTTCATCTGCGACGAACGCGGTGACATGCTGGCAGAATTCGGCGCGGGCGAGACCGGCGTGCTGGTCGCGACACTCGATATTGCGCTGGCGAAGCGCCACCGCGCGGCGTTCGGCTTTTTCCGCGATCGGCGGCCAGATCTCTACGGAAGACTGACGCAGGATATTTGAGTATCCCAACGTTCGTCCCGAGCGAAGTCGAGGGACGGTCTCGCGCTGCACATGCCTCGACTTCGCCTGACACGAATGGCGGTGGGGAAGCTCCGCTTAGCGAAAATCGGCCTGCGCTTATTTCGTCTCATACTGCTCCGGATCGAGCTCCAGCCCGCGCCGCCCGGCCTGCACGGTATGGCTGGGCGCATGCGGCGGCTCGATTTCGGGCTCTTCCGGCACCTCCAGCGCGCCTTCCCACTTCGCGACCACCGTACTCGCCACGGCGTTGCCGACGACGTTGGTCGCCGAACGGCCCATGTCGAGGAAATGATCGACGGCGAGAATCAGCAACAGCCCGGCTTCGGGGATCTTGAAGAAGGACAGCGTCGACGCGATCACGACTAGGCTGGCGCGCGGCACGCCGGCGACGCCCTTCGACGTCACCATCAGGATCAACAGCATCGTCACCTGCTGACCGAAGGACAGGTGAATGCCGTAGGCCTGCGCGATGAACATCGTCGCGAAGGTGCAATAGAGCATCGTCCCGTCGAGGTTGAACGAATAGCCGAGCGGCAATACAAAGCTCGAGATGCGTTTCGGCACGCCGAACCGATCGAGTGCTTCGAGCGTGCGCGGGAAAGCCGCTTCGGAGGTTGCCGTGGTGAAGGCAACCAGGATCGGTTCGCGAATATATCTGATGAGGACTTTGGTCCGCTTGCCCGTCAGTGCGAAACACAGCCCCAGCAGCAGCGCCCACAGCACCATCATCGTCAGATAGAAGCCGCCCATGAACTTGCCGAGCGTGGTCAGGACCTGCGGCCCCTGTTCGGCCAGCGCGGTTGTCACTGCCGCGAACACCGCGAGCGGCGCGAAGCGCATCACATAGCTCGTGATCTGGAGCATCACTTGGCTCAGCGCTTCGATGCCGCGCACGAGCGGCGCGGCCTTCTCACCGATCGCCGTTATCGCGACCCCGGTGAACACCGAGAAGATCACGATCTGCAATATCTCGTTGTTCGCCATCGCCTCGAAGAAGCTCTTCGGCACGACGTGCGTGATGAACGCCTTCAGCGTGAAATCAGCCTGCGTCACGCCGCTCTCCGCAGTTACCGGCGGTATCGGCATGTTGAGACCGACGCCAGGCTGCAGCAGGTTGACCATGATCAGCCCGAGCGTCAGCGAAACGAGGCTGGCGCAGATGAACCAGCCGATAGATCGCGCGCCGATCCGGCCGAGTGCCGAGGTATCGCCCATATGCGCGATGCCGACGACGAGGGTCGAAAACACCAGCGGCGCGATGATCATCTTGATGAGCCGGAGAAACAGCTCGGTAAGGATCGAAATATAGCCCGTGACGTTCTTGATCGTAGCGGGGTCGGTGATCGTGCTGTTAAGCGTGATGCCCAGCACGATGCCGATAATCATCGCGATCAGGATATAGAGTGTGAGGCGCTTCGCCACGGGCGTCTCCAATAAGGGAAAGCACAGTCGTCGGGCCAAAGTGAAGCCGGGTCAAGGGCCCGTAAAGGATCGATCCCCCTCATGTTGTTCGACAAGACCAGGCGCCGGATCAGCAACATCCTCATCGTCGAGGACGAGCCCCTTGTTGCGTTCGACAACGAACATCTTCTCTAGTCGCTCGGCTACACCGTCGTCGGCACGATCGACACGGCTTCGGCGGCGCGCGCGGCGATCAAGGCGGGTGGGATCGACCTGATCCTGTCCGACATCCGGCTGCGCGACAGCAACGGCCGCGACGTCGCGATCGCCGCACAAAAGGCAGGCGTACCCGTATTGTTCGTCACGGCGAGCTGCCCGATCGACGCGCCAGCGCTGGCGCTTGGATGCCTAGCGAAACCCTATTCGCAAAATGACCTCAGGCGCGCGATCGAGGCGGTCGATCAGCACCTGTCCGGCACGAAGCCGAAGCGTGTGCCGACGGGGCTCACGATCTACAGCCAGCCCCCTTCCCTCGCGCCATAGTCCCGCTATTGTCGCGCGATGAACAGCGCATCGGGGGATGACGGCACCGCCGTCGAGCATCAGGGATTCGTGGGCAGGATCGCCACAGCGATCAAGCCCTATACCGAGCGAGAGGCGCTCGCCGCGCTCGCTGTCGGGGTGTCGTCCGGCTTTCCCTATGCATTGATCGGCGCAACGTTGACGACCCGGCTCGCGCAATCGGGAATCGACAAGAAGAGCGTGACCGCCTTCGCGCTCGCGTTCCTCGTCTATAATTTCAAACCGCTCTGGGCCTGGCTTGTCGATGGCGTGAAGCTGCCGCTGATCGGGCGCATGGGACAACGCGTTTCGTGGATGATACTGAGCGGCCTGTTCGTCATGGCAGCGGTGATCAATCTCGCGCTGGTCGATACGCACGGCCCGCTCGGGCCGATCGCCCTCGCCGCGATCCTCGTCGGCCTTGCGGGTGCGACCTATGATATCGTGATCGACGCCTATCGGATCGAGATATTGCAACCCCACCAACTCGGCGTTGGCGCGGGGATGAGCCAATATGGCTGGCGTATCGGCAATACGGTCGTGGCGGGCCTGGCGCTGTTTCTGTCGTCGAGAGTCGGTTGGAGCGCAGGATATGCGGCATGTGCGATCTTCGCTTTGCCGGCGATCTTCGCCGTCCTCATCATGGGCGAACCGCAGCGCCATCGCGAACCGGTCGCGCGGCGCGGCGTCAGGGCCGCGGCAGTTGCCATCGTCGGGCCTTTTACAGAATTCTTCCGCCGCCGCGGCGCGTGGATCGTCCTGGTCTTCATCCTGCTCCACAAGATCGGTGACACGCTGACGACGCTCACCGTAAGGCTGCTGTTCAACGATCTCGGCTACAGCAATGATGCGATCGCGCTGTACGATGTCGGTTTCGGGTCGGTGGCATTCCTCGTGGGAATCTTCGTCGGCGGCATCCTCTATGCGCGGATGGGGCTCAAGCGATCGGTAATGCTCAGCCTGTGGCTGATGGCGCTCACCAATCTCAGCTTCGCGGGGCTCGCCGCAGTGGGCGCCAACAATAACTGGGCGATGGCGGGTGCGATGTGCTTCGAGAATTTCGCGAGCGGGATCGGCGGTGTCACGGTGATCGCCTATTTCTCGGCGCTATGCGATCTGCGCTTTACCGCGTCGCAATTCGCGCTGATCTCCGCCGCCGCCAGTATCGTGGGGCGTTTCGTGACAGGCACGACGGCGGGGCTGATGATCGAGACCCTGGGCTATGTGAACTATTATCTACTCACCACCGCCATCGCGCTTCCCGGGATATTGCTGTTCTGGATCATGATGCGATCCGGGCTGATCGACGATTCGATGGGAACGGCCGGCGAGGATGATGCGGGTGCCCCGGCAAACCTGTAGCTGCCACCCGGCGCAGGCCGGGCGACGAACAGGTTGAAACGGAACAGCTTAAATGTGACATCCTCCTGATGCGGGAGAAGGAACTGCGGCTCGCGCTGGTCTGCTACGGCGGAGTCAGCCTGGCCGTATATATGCACGGAATTACCAAGGAGATGTGGCGACTCGCCCATGCCTCCCGGGCATTTCACGATGGCGCTGTGGCGACAGTCGGCAGCGAGGGCGTCTATCGTCGCCTGCTCGCACGCCTTGAAAGCGAACATGGGCTCAAGCTGCGCGTGCTGATCGACGTGATCGCGGGCGCGAGCGCGGGCGGTCTTAACGGCCTGTTCCTCGGCCAGGCGATCTCCTCGGGTCAATCGCTCGAACCGCTGACGAAGCTCTGGCTCGACTATGCCGATGTCGAATCGCTGATCGATCCCGACTCGCGCCCGCTCACCCGGTTCACACGGCTCTGGGCGCTGCCGGTCGCATGGTTGCTCTTGCGGCGACGCGGCGGCACTGTCGAGCGCACTGTAGGCAGGGCAACCCGCGCCGAAGTTCGCCGCAAGCTATCGCTGTTCGTCCGCGCGCGCTGGTTCTACCCTCCGTTCAGCGGTGCGGCCTTCACCGGGCTGATCCTCGACGCGTTCGATGCGATGAAGGCCGCGCCGGCCGGCCCCCCTCTGCTGCCCGACAATCAGCCGCTCGACGTCACTGTCACGGCAACCGATTTCCATGGCCATAACCAACGGCTGATGCTGCACAGCCCGCCTTTGGCAGAAGAGCGCGAGCATCGGCTGACGATCGGCTTCAGCGACAGGGGCTTGCGTGGGGGCAATAGGCGAGAGCGCACGCTTGCCGATGCCGCCGAACTGGCCTTTGCCGCGCGCGCGACCGCGAGCTTCCCCGGCGCCTTCCCGCCTTTCAACGTCACCGAGGTTGACCGGGTGTTGAAGAAGCGCGGCCGCGATTGGCCGGGACGCGAGAGCTTTCTTCAACGCATCACGCCGCGCGGGCCGAGCGGGTCACCTGAGGATCTGGTGCTGATTGACGGCTCGGTCCTTGCCAACGCACCCTTCGGCCCTGCCATCGAGGCGCTGCGCAATCGGCCTGCCCGTCGCGAAGTCGACCGGCGTTTCGTCTATGTCGATCCGACCGCCAATGTGCATGTCGCACCGGATCGGCACCGCGACGGCATCGTCAAGCTGCCCGGCTTCCTCGCGACGATCTTCGGGGCGATGTCGACGATCCCGCGCGAGCAGCCGATCCGCGACAATCTCGAGCTGATCGAACAACGCTCGCGCCGGATCGGCCAGACCAAGCGGATCATCGCTGCCATCCGTCCCCAGGTCGATGAGGCGGTCGACGACGCCATGGGGCGCCAGCTGCTTATCTACCGGCCCAGCGCCGAGCGGATCGCGACATGGCGTTCGCGCGCGCATGATCTTGCCGCCAAACAGGCTGGCTTCACCTATTCCGGCTATGCCCATCTCAAACTCGCGACGATCACAGACGACCTCTCCTCGATGATCGCCTCACTCACCGATGCCACCACCGCCGAACAGCATGTCATACGGGCAATCGTCGGCGCGCATGTCCATGCTGCCGGGTTCGATGCGGTCGATTCGAACCGCTCCGGCAGTAGCGGCGAGGCGCTGGTCGCCTTTCTGCGCGCGCACGATCTCGGCTTCCGTATTCGCCGCATGCGGTTCATGGCGGATCGTCTGACCGAAATCGAGATGGGAGACGGCCGCAGCGAGGAGCCGGCGCTCCAGGCCGCCCGCGACGCGATCTATACGTCGCTCGCGCCGCTGCTCGATATGCAGATGCGCGATCATTATGCTCCGGCGCTGGCTACCACCGCGCGCGATTATGCGACCGATATTGAAAGCGTGATCACTGGCATTGCCACCGCGCGCAGCCTCAGCCTGATCGACATCGAAACCGACAAGGCGATTGCGGCTGTGCTGCCGCACCTGTCGCGCAGCGACCGGCGCACCTTCCTCCTCGCCTATCTGGGGTTCACTTTTTACGACGTCGCCACCTTGTCGCTGATGCGGCTGCAGGGCGCGCAGGAATTTCACGCGATCCAGGTCGATCGTATCTCACCCGACGATTGCGAGACGATCCGCACCGGTGGTGCGGCCGCCACTTTGAAGGGTGTCGAGTTCAACATGTTCGGCGCTTTCTTCAGCCGCGCCTATCGCGAGAATGACTATCTTTGGGGACGGCTCCACGGCGCCGAGCGGATGATCGATATTCTCCTGTCGGCCATGCCCGAGGGCGTTCACATGCCGCCGGACGAGATCTCTGCGGCAAAGCGCGCGATATTCCGTGCGATTCTCGATGAGGAGCGCGATCGGCTGACCGAAATCCCCGATCACATCGCGACGATCGAACGGGAGATCGGCTGATCGCACCGCCGCCCGGTCACTTGACCCCACAGGATCACTGGACGACAAGGCCGCTATGCACTTTCTGAAGACACTTTTCTGGGTATTGGTCGCTGTCCTCACGGTGATCTTCTCGCTACGCAACTGGGTGCCGGTATCGATTAACCTGTGGTCGGGTTTCACCGCCGCCGTAAAACTGCCCATCCTGATCCTCGCCGGGATACTGATCGGTTTCCTGCCTACCTATACCGTCCATCGCACGAAGATGTGGCGGATGAAGCGGCGGCTGGACACGATAGAGCGCAACACACTCACCGCCCCGCCGCCGCCCGCCACCGATCAGGCCGCCGAGGCCAGCCCGATCGGTGCATACGAATGACCCGCAGCCCTATCTACGTCGCCATCGACACGCCGGACATCGCGCGTGCAAAGGAAATCGCCGCAAAAGTCCGCCACCATATCGGCGGCCTCAAGCTCGGCCTCGAATTCTTCTCGGCGCACGGACAGGCTGGCATCAGGGAAATGGCCGCACTCGATCTGCCGATTTTCCTCGATCTGAAACTTCATGACATCCCGAACACCGTGGCCAAGGCGGTCCAGGCGCTCAGCAGCCTCAAGCCGGCGGTCCTGACGGTGCATGCGGCCGGCGGGCTGGCGATGATGGAAGACGCGAAAGCGGCGGCACCGGCCGGCACCAAGGTGGTCGCCGTGACCGTGCTGACAAGCCTCGACAGCGACGATCTCTCTTCAATCGGCGTCGCCGACGACACGCATGCACAGGTCGAAAGGCTGACTCTGCTTGCGAAGGAAGCTGGCCTCGATGGCGTCGTCTGCTCGGGCAATGAGGTCAAGGCCGCGAAGAAATTATGGCCACATGGTTTCTTCGTCGTCCCCGGCATTCGCCCGGCCGATGGCCAGGCCGGCGATCAGAAGCGGATGATGACGCCGCGCGCGGCGCTCGATCTGGGCGCCTCGATCCTCGTCATCGGCCGCCCGATCACACAGGCCGAGGATCCCGACGCCGCCGCGCGCGCGATCGAGGCAACGCTCTGAATCAGGTTGTCGACGAATGCGGCATGCTGCTGCGTGAGGGCGGCGGCTTCGTCCTGAAGCGCGACGCCGGGGGCCGCTACACGCTCGAACTGCATCGCACCCCGGTCGATCTGGTCGAAAAGCGCGTCCGCGTCATTGGCGTTTTGACGGCGCCAGATCATGTCGAGGCCGACGGCGTACAGCCGGCCTGAACCATGCCGACAGTCTGTGAAACTTTAATTCTATCATTTCAATAGAATTTCTTTCTTCTCTCTCGTTCCAGTAGAGATATGGATGCTCGCGACAACAAGGGGCGTGGGCAATGAAACATATTCAAAACAGATCTGGCGTGACGCGCGGCTCGTGCCGCGTCGCGGCGCAATTGGCGCGCGCCTGAGCGAAGCCCCCGGGGCGGGGAGAGCGGGTGCCCACTTCGCTCTCCCCAACCGGGACCAGATTAAATGCATGAAACGCGAACTCGCGTCCGACATTTCACGGAGGATTATATGAAACTCTTTTTGTTCGCAGGCGCATCGCTGCTTGCGCTCGCACCCGCACAGCTGCTTGCGCAGACTGCGGACACGACCCGCGCCACGCAGGTCTTCCGTGAGGACGGCGACATCATCGTGACCGCGCGCCGCCGCGAGGAAACCGCGCAGGACGTGCCGCTGGCAATTTCGGTGGTCAGCGTCAACCAGATCGAGAACACCGGCAACTTCAATATCCAGCGGCTGCAGCAGCTCGCGCCGACCTTGCAGGTCTATTCATCGAACCCGCGCAACACCTCGGTCAACATCCGTGGCCTCGGCGTTCCGTTCGGCCTGACCAGCGACGGCTTCGAGCAGGGCGTCGGCATCTATGTCGACGACGTCTATAATTCACGCGTCGCCGCAGCGGTGTTCGACTTCCTCGACATCAAGCAGGTCGAAGTGCTGCGCGGCCCGCAGGGTACGCTGTACGGCAAGAACACCACCGCCGGCGCCATCAACATCACCAGCAATCAGCCGACCTTCGACTTCGAGGGCAAGGCCGAGGCGACGTTCGGCAATCTGCAATATCGTCAGGCCAAGGCCGCAGTGTCCGGCCCGCTGTCCGACAAGTTCGCGGTGCGGATCGCTGCTGCCACCACATCGCGTCGGGGCACGCTCTACAATGTGACCAGCAAGCAATATATCAACGAGCAGGACAATCTCGGCCTGCGCGGCCAGTTGCTGTTCAAGCCGAACGACGATCTGAGCGTCACCTTGTCGGGCGACTGGAGCAAGCAGAATCCGGAAGGCTTCGGCACTGCCTTCGTCCGCGTCGGGCGCACGCAGCGCGCACTTACCCGCCAATATGACGCGCTCATCGCGGCGGCGGCGGCGGCCGGCCGGAGTGCCATCGTTCCCAGCCGCAATGTCTATGACCGCCTGACCGATATCGACGCCAATCTGAATGCCGGCAACAAGATCGGCGGCGCTTCGCTCAAGGCGATATGGGATACAGGATCCGGTACGCTGACCTCGATCACGGCATGGCGCTTCTGGGACTGGAAGCCGGAGAACGACCGCGACTTCACCGGCCTGTCGATTGTCGCGAAATCGCAGAATCCCTCGCAGCAGGATCAGTATAGCCAGGAGTTTCGCTATAATTATGAAGGCGAGAAGATCGACTTCGTTCTCGGCGCCTTCGGCTTCAAGCAGCGAATCGATACCCAGGGCACCGAAGCGCAGGGCGTCGACGCCAGCCGATGGAGCCTGACCGGCGCCCAGGCGAACGATCCGACTATCCTCAACGGTCTGACCGCCAGCAACACCCAGTTTCTCAAGAGCAGCAGCGCGGCGCTGTTCGGCCAGGCCGCATGGAAGCTGACCGACGCGCTGACGATCCAGCCCGGCCTGCGCGTGAACTACGACAAGAAGACCGGCTTCTACCAGCGGGTCGTCACGACCGGCGCAGGCGTGGTGTTGAGCTGCACCCCCGCTCCCAACGCCGCCACCAGTCCCGCAGAAGCTATCCGCGCGGCGCAGTGCGGAGTCTATCAGCCGCAGAGCACCTCGCCTTCCGTCAGCGACTGGAACTTCACCTATGATCTGAACGTGAACTACAAGTTCGCGCCGGGCATTCTTGGCTATGCGACATACGCCAAGAGCTTCAAGACCGTCGGCATCAACCAGAACGGCCTGCCGCTCACCTCGGCTAACGTGCCCGATCTGACCGCGAGCACGGTCAAGCCGGAATCGGTCAATGCCTTCGAAATCGGCCTGAAGACCCAGTTCTGGGATCGCAAGGCGACCTTCAACATCACCGCGTTCCGTACCAACATCAAGAACTTCCAGGCGACGGTGAACGGCGGCCAGTTCGGCACCGTGCGCGGCTATCTCGCCAATGCCGAGAAGGTCCGGTCACAGGGCATCGAGACGGATTTCAGCATCCGCCCGAGCGAGCGCTTCAACGCTTATGCCAACGCCGCCTACACCGACGCAAAGTATAAGAAGTTCACCAACGCGCCCTGCCCGCCCGAACTTTCCGGCGGCACCCTGCAGGCTGCAAACGCCACGCCCGACTACTCCCAGCCGGGAGTCGCCGGTGCCCCGAGCCCGCGCCAGTGCGATATTTCCGGGCAGGATCTGCCCGGCGTGTCGAAGTGGGCCTTCTCCTATGGCGCCGAGGTCAATGCTCCGGTGACGCTGCTGGCGAATGACGGTCAGGCCTATCTCGGTATCGACGGCAATTATCGCTCGCACTGGAATTCGAATGCGTCGCCATCGATCTACACCGACGTGAGGGGCTATGCGCTGACCAACTTCCGCGCCGGCTTCCGCACCGAGCGGTTCGATATCTTCGGCTGGGTGCGCAACGCCTTCGACGTGAAATATATCGAGCTGCTGCAGGTCGCGCCCGGAAATGTCGGCCTGATTGCCGGCACCCCTGGCGACCAGCGCACATGGGGCGGCACGATCAAGGCAAAATTCTAAGCTTTCCTGCCCCCGGTCAGCCCCGGAAGTCTGATCGGTCCTCCTGACCCGGGTCGCGTCCCAGCGCGGCCCGGGTTCGCTTTTTCCGGCGATGATTTCCAAGCCGACACGGGTAAAGGCTCAGCATGGATCGCTTCCGTTCAGCACGCGCAGGCATTGTCATGGGCATCTCTGCCTATGCTATCTGGGGCGGCGTGATCCCGCTCTATCTCAAAGCGCTCCACCCGCTGACCGCGCCTTCGATCCTCGCGCTGCGCATTTTATGGTCGCTGATCTTCCTCGTCCTGCTCGCGATCGCGGCGCGCTCGCGCACCATCTTCGATGTGCTGCGGCAACCGCGCATGATCGGTGCGCTGGTCGTGACGTCGATGCTGATCGGCGCGAACTGGCTGATCTATATCTACATGATCAACGCCGGCCATGTGCTGCAGGCGAGCCTCGGCTATTTCATCAATCCGCTGCTCAATGTGCTGCTGGGCGTTGTCATCCTGCGCGAACGACTGGGCCGGACCGAGGCGGCTGCGCTGCTGCTGGCAGCGATCGGGGTCGCGGCCTATGCAATATGGCAACAGACGATGCCGATCCTGCCGCTGTCACTGGCATGCACTTTCGGCCTATATGGCCTGGTACGGAAGATGATCCCCGTCGAAGCGCTCGATGGCCTGCTGATCGAGACAGCGATACTGGCACCGTTCGCGCTCGGCTGGCTGCTGACGCATGGCGGCTTCGATTTGCCTGCCAGTGGCCCGTCGCTGCCGTTGGTAGCAGCGAGCGGGATCGTCACCGCTGCGCCGCTGCTGCTGTTCAACGCCGCCGCGCGGCATGTGCGCTATGCCGACCTTGCCCTGATGCAATATCTGTCGCCGACCCTGCAGCTGCTGGCCGCGGTGCTGGTGTTCGGCGAGCCGCTGTTGCCGATCCACCTGATCGCCTTCGCCTTCATCTGGACCGGCTTGCTGATCTACGCCACCGTGAACTGGCGGCGCGGACGGGCGACGCTGCCGACGCCGCCCGAATGATCGCCAGCTATTACAGCTTGCCGCGCACCAGCGCCGAATAATCCTTCTGGATCTGCCGCGTCAGATCGCCGACTTCGAAGTTCCACGGGCCGGCCGAACCTACAGGCACGATCTCTGCGGCCGAACCGGTCAGAAAGAATTGCTCGAAGCTCTCAAGCTCTTCGGGCCAGATGTTTCGCTCGATCACTTCGATGCCACGCTTGCGCGCTAGCTTGATCACGGTCTGGCGGGTGATGCCATTGAGGAAGCATTCCGGCGTTGGCGTATGGATCACGCCGTCGCGGATGAAGAAGGCGTTGGCGCCCGTCGCTTCGGCGACCCTGCCCTGATAGTCGAACATAAGGGCGTCCTGAAAACCACGGCCCTCGGCATGATGCTTGGACATCGTCGCGATCATGTAGAGGCCGGCAGCCTTCGCCTGCACTGGCGCAGTGAACGGCGCGGGGCGGCGCCAGGGCGCGATATCGAGGCGCAGGCCGCCAGCGCCCGGATCGAGATATTGTCCCCAATACCAGACAGCAATCGCCATATGCGGCTTGGTACGCTGCGCCGACACGCCCATCTGCTCCGAACCGCGCCAGGCGACCGGCCGGACATAGGCGTCCTTCAGATTATTGGCCGCGAGCGTTTCGACGCACGCCGCGTCGATCTCCTCGATGCTCCACGGCAGATCGAAACCGAGCATCGCGGCCGACTTGCGCAGGCGATCGCTGTGCCAGCTGAGTTCGAAGATATTGCCGTCATAGGCGCGCACTCCCTCGAAGACAGAGGAGGCGTAATGCATCGCATGCGTCAGAACATGGACGTTCGCCTCACGCCAGGGAACCAGCTTGCCATCAAGCCAGATCCAGCCATCGCGATCGTCATAGGTCTGTTCTTCTGCCATCACCCTGTCCTGCGCTATAATCTTGCGTTGCGTTTCGTTAAGCGTGCTGTCAAATTACGTCAACATGGCTGTCCAAAATTCTCCCGACTTTCGCACCGCATCCCCGCTCTTTCTGCGCGAACCCGAAATCCGGCGCGGCGTCGAACTGCTCTATTTCGGCTATAGCCGCCTCTATCGCGGCATCGACGAAGGCCTTGCCAAACAGGGCCTCGGCCGCGCTCATCATCGGTCGCTCTATTTCATCGCACGCAATCCGGATATCATGGTGAGCGAATTGCTGCGTATCCTGAGCATCACCAAGCAGTCGCTCGGGCGCGTCCTCAACGAACTCGCCGATCGTGGCCTGATCGAAGTACGGCCCGGCCGCGAGGACCGCCGCCAACGGCTATTGCGCGTCACCGATGCCGGCGCCGCGCTGGAGAGCGAGCTGTTCGAGGCACTGCGCGAGCGGCTGTCGGCGGCTTATGCGCAGGCGGGTCAAGGCGCGGTTGCAGGCTTCTGGAATGTTCTCGAAGGCTTGATCCCGGCTGAGGAGCGCCCCCAGGTCACGGACGGAAAGAAGGGATGAGCAGCCTCTATGATTTTGCCGCGCAGGATATCGAGGGGAACGACGTCCCGCTCGACCGTTATCGCGGCAAGGTGCTGCTGATCGTCAACACCGCCAGCAAATGCGGCTTCACCCCGCAATATGACGGGCTGGAAGCGTTGCATGAGCGGCTCTCCGATCGCGGGCTGGTGGTGCTCGGTTTCCCGTGCAATCAGTTCCGCGCGCAGGAACCCGGCGACGCGGCGGAAATCGCGAGCTTCTGCCGGCTGAGTTATGGCGTCAAATTCCCGATGTTCGCGAAGGTTGACGTGAACGGGCCGGATACGCATCCGCTGTACGCGTGGCTGAAGCACGAGGCGAAAGGACTGTTCGGCAGCGAGTCGATCAAGTGGAACTTCACGAAGTTCCTCGTTGATCGGTCCGGCAAGGTAGTCGCCCGCTACGCGCCGACAACGAAGCCTGAGGCAATCAAAGGGGATATCGAACGGCTTCTCTGATCGGCCCCGATCGAGAGGCTCGCAAGCCTGCCCTCATGATCGCGCGTGCCGAGCGGTACACCGCCTGCGCGCAGGATGCCTTCGCGGTCACGGCGTGGAAATTGAAGGCGGGCAGCGCATAGGAGCGGATGAAGGTCTCGGACGTGAAGGCGCGTCTGCGAGGACCGATCTGTAGATCCAGATCCCAGCACTTGCACCGCCTTCACCAACGGCGTGCGAATGTTTTGCACGCAGGGAAGCCTGAAAATCAAAACAGATTCAACTGATCAGTCGGCACGCGAAACAGATCGGTGCGCAGGTGCAGCCTTTCATTGTTCAGCCCATGCTTCGCGCAAGCCTTCCGAAACCGGGCTTGCAAGGTCGCTGCATAAGCGCCCTCGGGCCGGAAGCGATCGAAGAAATCTGGATTATTATCTCGTCCGCCCCGCATGCCGTTGATCAGGCTCATCACCTTGGCGGCGCGGTCGGGATAATGCAGATCCAGCCACTCACGGAACAGCGGCGCAACCTCGTGCGGCAACCGCACGACAATTGAATAGGCTCTTATCGCGCCGGCCTCCGCACCGGCTTCGACCAGCGCCTCGATCTCGTGATCGGTGATCGCAGGCACGACGGGCGAGATGCTGATGCAGGTGGGTATGCCCGCATCGGTCAGCCTGCGAATCGCGGCAATCCGCGTGCGCGGCGAAGAGGCTCTGGGCTCCATCACCCGCGCTATGTGGGGATCGAGCGTGGTTACCGATATCATGATCGAGACCAGCCCCTTTGCCGCCATCGGCGCCAGCAGATCGATATCGCGCGTCACCCGCGCCGACTTGGTGGTGATCATCAGCGGATGATCATGTGCTGCGAGGACTTCGATCACCTGCCGCGTGATCTCATAACGTAACTCGATCGGCTGATAAGGATCGGTGTTCGTCCCCATCGCCATCGGCGTGCAGACATATCCGCGCTTGGCCAGCTCGGCCTTGAGCAGTTCCGCCGCGATCGGCTTTGCGAATAGCTTCGTTTCAAAATCGAGGCCCGGCGACAGATTGTGGAACGCATGGGTCGGCCGCGCGAAGCAGTAGATGCAGCCATGTTCGCAGCCGCGATAGGCGTTGATCGAGCGATCGAACGGAATGTCCGGCGATCGATTGCGCGTGATGATCGTCCTTGGCGTCTCGATCATGACCTGCGTCCGCAACGGCGGCGCATCGCCGTCGATTTCCGCGCGATCGTCGAGCCAGTCGCCATCGTTCTCCCGCGCCTTATCGTCGAATCGCGCGCTGAGCCCCGCATTGGCGGCACCGCGACCTTTTATCGGAATGGGAGGCTGCTCCATGGAATGGAACATATCAGGAACATTTAGGCAAACAAGCGCGAATAGCGATTGCCCTCAAAGCTGATCCGGCTAGATTGTCATCGAGAGGAAGGACGATGGTCAGACTGGAACACAATAATGTCAGGACGCTCGACCTGGAGGCCACGATCGCCTTTTACGAGAACATCGTCGGGCTGAAGGTCGGCGAATTTCCGGGCGCGCCCGGCCAGGGCGCCTGGCTGTATGACGATGAAGGCACGCCGGTCATTCACATAGTCGCGATCGATCCTGCGCATGCCGAGCGCGCGCTTGCAACGATCAACGAACGCACGGGCGAGTCTGTCGAAACGCTCGATCAGGGGATGGTTCATGGCAGCGGCGCGATCGACCATATCGCCTTCGGCTGCACCGATTATGCGCTGGTAAGGGCGCGGATCGATGAACACGGCTTACCCTTCCGGCTGAATGAGGTCGCGTCGATGAGCATCCGGCAGATTTTCGTCCACGATCCGAGCGGGATCCTGATTGAATTGAATTTCCGGGGCTGAACGCTGGACGAAGGCAACTCGCCATTCGCGATTCGGTCGTGTATTTCACCCGTAACGAGAAAATGGCAGCACGCGGGGAGCAAGGATGACCTACTGTATCGGCATATTGGTACGTTCGGGGCTGATCATGATCGCCGACACCCGCACCAACGCCGGCATCGATAATATATCGACCTATCGAAAGCTCCACACCCTGGCCGACAATGACGACCGGCTGATCGTCGCGGCGAGCGCCGGCAATCTGTCGGTCACCCAATCGGTGCTGGGCCTGCTGCAAGAGGGGCTGCCGCCGCTCGGCGACGATGAGAGGCCACGCACGGTAGATCATATGCCAAGCATGTTCCGCGTCGCCCAGCTCGTCGGTGAGGCTGTGACGAAGACCGGCCGGGAACTGAAGCCGGGATTGCACGCGGCCGGCGTGAGCTCTGGCATTTCGCTGCTGCTGGCCGGGCGGATCGGCGATGGGCCGATCCAGCTGTTCCTGATCTACGACGCCGGCAATTTCATCGAATGCCAGCCCGACAGCCCCTTCTTTCAGATTGGCGCTACCCAATATGGCAAGCCGATCCTCGATCGCGCGATGGATTATGAAACCTCGCTCGACGAAGCGGTGAAGGTCGGGTTCCTGTCGTTCGACAGCACGATCCGGTCCGATCTGTCGGTGGGTCTGCCGCTCGACGTGCTCGTCATTCGGGCCGATCCCACTGCACCGCCGATCCGTCGCCGGATCGAGGTCGACGACCCATATTTCCAGAATCTCTCATCGCGATGGTCGATGCTGCTCAAGGAATCGCGGAACGTGATCCCCGATCCGCCTTTTCTGGCGGACGCTATTTAGCCGCCGGCTCGTTGCTCGCAGGACCACTGCCGAGGAGTCCGCCCGCCTTCCGGCGCTGCCCAACCCAATCGACGATCGCGCGGCCCGTTGCGTTCAGCAGCGGATGGGTGCGCGAATTGCGCATCCATTCGGGGCGCGGCGCGGTTGCGCCATAGATCACATCACAGCCGAGATTGAGCAGCAGATAGGCCAGCGTCACAATGATCAGGCCCTTGAGCCCGCCGAAGCCGAATCCCAGCACCCGATCAAGCGGGCCCAGTGCCGAGGCCCGGGCGCCGCGCCCGATCGATCCGGCAATCAGCTTGCCAGCAGCGTAAACGATCAGAAAGATGAGCGCGAAGGCGAGCACGCTCGCGCCGCTCTTCGTGCCGACCACCTTCGTCAGCAGACCCGTCGCGGGCTCGTGCAACAGCTTGAGGGCGAACACAGCCGCTACCCACGCGCCGAGCGAGATGATTTCCGATATGAAACCCCGCAACAGGCCAAAGGTGGCGCCGCCGAGAATCGCGATCAGGACGATGATATCGAGTGCGGTAAGGCCGTGCATTATGTGCGAGGGCTAGCGCCGCCCGAGGATGTGGTCAACGAGCGCGCCGAGCGTGGCGAACCGCGTTTGCATGACCCCGTCCTGCTTGGGATCGCTTCCCGCCGGGGTCCACGCCTTCTCGAAACCAAGCTTGGCCGATTCCTTCAGCCGCAAACCGCTGTGCGCCACGGGCCTGATCTCACCCGATAGCGCCACTTCGCCGAACGCGATGCAGTCGGTCGGCACCGGCCGCTCGGCGAGCGCAGAGACCAACGCGGCCGCCACCGCGACATCGGCTGCCGGATCGGAAATACGATAACCTCCGGCGACGTTGAGATAGACCTCGCAGGTCGAGAAGCTGAGCCCGCATCGCGCCTCCAGCACCGCGAGGATCATCGCCAGCCGACCCGAATCCCAGCCGACGACAGCGCGGCGCGGGGTCGCACCAGATTGCAGCCGCACCGTCAGCGCCTGGATTTCGACGAGCACCGGCCGCGTACCTTCGATCGCTGGGAAGACCGAGGCACCACTCAGCCCCTCGCCGCGCGTCGTCAGGAACAGCGCGCTCGGATTGGCGACCTCGTCGAGCCCCGCTTCTGCCATCGCGAACACGCCGATCTCGTCAGTCCCGCCGAAGCGGTTCTTCACCGCGCGCAGGATGCGATATTGGTGGCTGCGCTCGCCTTCGAAGCTCAGCACCGTATCGACCATATGCTCGAGCACACGCGGCCCGGCGATCGCGCCGTCCTTGGTGACATGACCGACGAGGACGAGCGCGACGTTGCGATCCTTGGCGAAACGGATCAGTTCCTGCGCCGAAGCGCGCACCTGGCTGACCGTACCCGGTGCGCCCTCGATCTGGTCGCTGTGCATCGTCTGGATCGAATCGATCACGAGCAGCACCGGCCGCAGGCTGTCCATCGTCGTCAATATGTCGCGCACGGACGTCGCGGCCGCAAATTGCAACGGCGCCTGTCCGCAACCGAGCCGCCGCGCACGCAGCCGCACCTGATCGGCGGCTTCCTCGCCCGAAATATAGGCGACCTTCTGCCCCGCCATCGCGATCTTGGCCGCCGCCTGCAGCAGCAAGGTCGATTTGCCGATCCCCGGATCGCCGCCGATCAGGGTCGCCGACCCCGGCACCAGCCCGCCGCCCAGCGCGCGATCGAACTCGGCAATCCCGGTCGACCAGCGTTTCGGCAAAGGAATGTCGGTATCCAGATCGACCATCTGGATCGCGCGGCCGCCGGTGCGCAGATCATGTTTCGCCGAGAAGACGGTGACGTTCGAGGTTTCCTCGATCAGCGTATTCCACTCGGCGCAATCGGCGCACTGCCCCTGCCACCGGTTTGCGGCGCTGCCGCAGGCCTGGCAGACATAGCGTTTTTGCGGCTTGGCCATCTTCGCTCCCGATCGAACATATCGAGAACATAACAATAGCGTCCCGGTAGCGCAACACATCTCCGTCGCCCCGGCCAGAGGCCGGGGCTGAGGTGACGCGACCTGGAGATCGCTTATTCCGGCAGGAAATCCGGTACCGAAAGATAGCGTTCGCCGGTATCGTAGTTGAAGCCCAGCACTCGGCTTCCAGCAGGCAGTTCCTTCAGCTTCTGCGCAATCGCCGACAAGGTAGCGCCGGAACTGATCCCGACAAAGATGCCCTCTTCGCGCGCCGACCGTCGTGCATAATCCTTGGCATGGGCGGGATCGACCTGGATCACGCCATCGAGGAGTTGGGTATGAAGGTTGGCGGGAATGAAGCCCGCGCCGATGCCCTGAATAGGGTGCGGCGCAGGTTGACCGCCCGAGATGACCGGCGACAGTGTCGGCTCGACCGCAAATACCTTGAGGCCGGGCCAGCGCGGCTTGAGCACCTGCGCGACGCCGGTGATGTGGCCGCCGGTGCCGACGCCCGTGATGATCGCGTCGATCGGCGTGTCCTTGAAGTCCGCGTAGATTTCTTCCGCCGTCGTGCGGACATGCACGTCGATGTTCGACTGGTTCTCGAACTGCTGCGGGATCCATGAATCCGGGATGCCGGCCTGCAATTCGAGGGCGCGTTCGATCGCGCCCTTCACGCCCTTTTCGCGTGGCGTCAGATCGAAGGTCGCGCCATAGGCTAGCATCAGGCGGCGACGTTCGATCGACATGCTCTCGGGCATGACGAGGATGATCTTGTAGCCCTTCACCGCGGCGACGAGCGCGAGGCCGATGCCGGTGTTGCCGCTGGTGGGCTCGATAATCGTGCCACCGGGCTTGAGCCTGCCGCTCTTTTCGGCATCCTCGATCATCGCCAGCGCGATGCGGTCCTTGATCGAACCGCCGGGGTTCGATCGCTCGGACTTTATCCAGACCTCGGCGTCGCCGAACAGGCGATTGATCCGCACATGCGGGGTTTTGCCGATCGTTTCGAGAATCGATGCTGCTTTGGTCATGCTGACTTCTCCTGGCCGGGAATATCTTCAAAGGATTTCGGCGGATCGAATGTCCGCGCGCGGAGGATTTCGGGGAAGAGCTTCGCCCATAATATGGCGACGATGATCGTGCCGATGCCACCGCCGACGACTGCCGCCACCGGGCCGATCGCGGCCGCAAGAAAGCCCGATTCCGCTTCACCCAGTTCGTTCGATCCCGAGATGAACAGGGTAGAGACCGCACCGACACGGCCGCGCATCTCGTCGGGCGTGTAGAGCTGGATCAGGGTCTGGCGGACGAACACCGAAATCATGTCCGCCGCGCCCAGCAGCCCGAGACATACGAGCGCCACCGTCATCGGATAGGGCGTGAGATAGCAGATGCCGAACAGGATGGTGCCGACGCCAAACACGCCGACCGCGACCAGCAGCTTGAAACCGACATTGGTCTTGAGCGGATGACGGCTGAACCACAAGGCGGTCACCGTCGCGCCGAGCGCGGGCGCGGCGCGCAGATGCCCGAGCCCTTCCGAGCCCACGTGCAATATATCGCGTGCGTAGATCGGCAGCATAGCGGTTGCGCCGCCGAGCAACACCGCGAACAGGTCGAGCGAGATCGCGCCCAGCACCAGCCGGTTGCGCCGCAAATAGCTCAGCCCTTCGATCATCTGCGCCCAGGGGTGGCGCTTGCCGTCGATGGCCGTGCGCGGGATCGGACCGATCAGCATCAGCATCGTGAAGGTGATGCCGAACAATATCGTGCTGACCAGATAAGGCTCAAAATGGCCTATGGCATAGAGGTAACCGCCGAGCGGGGGGCCGCCGATCGCTCCGATCTGCCAGGCGGTCGAGCTCATCGCGATCGCCTTCGGCAGGAGTTCGCGCGGTACGAGGTTGGGCGACAGCGCCTGCAACGCCGGCGCTGCGAAGGCGCGAGCCACACCGAGCAGCGCCGCCACCGCAAACAGCGCATGCAGGGTCGTGCTGTCATTCCACGCCATCAGCGCGAGTGCTCCGGCGCAGGCCATTTCGAGCAGCGCGGTGATCCGGGCGATCCAGCGACGATCCATGCGATCGGCGACAAGGCCGGTCACGAGCGTCAGGAGCATCAGCGGCAGGAATTGCGCAAGGCCGATCAGGCCGAGCTGCAATGCGGCGGCGTGCGGATCCATCGTGCGCCGCGCGATGTCATAGGCTTGCCAGCCGATGACGACGACCATCCCGTTCTGAGCGATCGTCGAGGCGAAGCGGCCGAACCAAAAATAGCGAAAGGCCGGGATCGAAAAAGGAGACCTGACTGTCATGTCCCGTTTCTAGGCGTTGCAGCGAGGACATCGCAACCGAAGTTTTTACTTCTCATTCGGTAGAAAAAGGCGTCACAAGTCGGGGCCTCGGTGGGGGGCGCATTTTTTTCCGCAACGCCGCTGATCCTTACGCGACTAATGCTAAGCGCCGCGGCGGTCAGCGCGCAGGCCGCGCCCGCCAGTATGGGGATCGAGCTGGTGCCGAGACCCATTGCCAGAAGCGCTGCAACGAGCGTTGCCCCCAGCGTCTGCCCGCTCATCCGCGTGGTGGAAATGAGACCCCCGGTCGTCGCCGCCCGTTCGCGCGGCGTTTCGCTCATGATGAGGCGAGAATTGGGGGCGAGGAACAGCGACATACCAGCACCACACATCGACATTCGCCATGCGAAATCCCAATATGTCGGATGCGCTGGTGGATATGCGGTCATGATCAGCGCCGCCGCGAGCACCGTCGTCCCGATCGCGCCAAGCAGCCCCGGAGACACCTTGTCCGAAAGCAAGCTGGCGAGCGGCGACATCACCATCATCGTCAGCGGCGACGGCGATAGCACCGCGCCGACCTCGCCGGGCGTGAATCCGTAGAGATGCTGGAGGCGGAAAGGCAGCGACACCGTTTGCAGCATCGAAGCGATGAAAATGAAGAACGAAGCCGCAAAGGATAGCGCCAGCACAGGACGCGCGAGCAGATCGACCGGCAGGATCGGTCTGCTTTCACCGAGCTCATGCCGGACGAACCAGACGGCAAAAACCACCCCGGCCAGGATGATGGCGACCGAGATCACCGGCGAGTCGCCATGAACGAGGCTTTCGAGTCCGACGAACACCAGGCCGAATGTCGCCATATTCAACATCGCGCCGTCAAGATTATAGGGCGTTTCGATGGGGGCAATATCGGGCAAAGCCTTACGCCCCAGCCATAGTGACAACAGTGCGAGCGGCGCGGCCAGCGCGAATACGTAACGCCAATCGCTCAGAGTGACGATCAGTCCGCCGATTGTGGGCGCACCCGCGCTTGCAATGGTCACGACGACGGTGTTGGTAGCGATCCCGCGGCCCCACAGCCCCTTTGGATCGATGTTGCGGATCATCGCTGACATCATGCTGAGCGCCGCTGCTGCGCCGAGCGCCTGCAGCGCGCGCGCGACGAGCAGGAACGGCAGGCTGTTGGCGAAGAAGCACATTATCGTCGCGAACACGAACAGCATCTGCCCGTATTGATAAAAGCGCTTAGGCCGATCCGGTCGCCGAGACCGGAGCAGGGCAACAGCGTCATGACCAGCACGAGCTAATAGGCCGTCACCACCAGCACCGCCGCCGAACCGCCGACATGCAGATCACGCGCGATCGTCGGCAGCGCGACCGTCGCAATATAGCCATCGATCACATTGACCGCGCTGCCGAGTGATAGTGCGGCGATTGCCAAATAGCGACGCGGCGTCGGAACGCCTTCTTCAGCGGATAGATCAGCCATCGCGCGCGATCAGGGCAGACTGACGAAGCTGTCGAGCACACGCTTGCGCCCAGCTTGCTCGAAATCGATTTCCAGCTTGTTGCCCTCGATCTCGACCACGGCACCATAGCCGAATTTGGTGTGGAAGACGCGCATCCCCACTGCGATATCCTTGCGCCCCGGCTGCGCGAAGCTGACCGCCGAAGCACGCGATTCGACCACCCGGCCGGACACTGGCGTCATCCCGCCCGCCGCCGTCGCCCGCTGCCAGCCTGGCCCGCGACCCGCGCCGCGACCGACATGCGCAAAGGGATCGGCATGTTCGGACCATTGCGCACGCCACAGCGACTCGCCGCCGCTCATCGTCGTCTCGGCATCGACATGTACCTTGGGCAATTCGCCGACAAAACGCGACGGGATCGACGATGTCCACTGCCCGTAGATCCGCCGGTTGGCGGCATGGAGGATCGTGCAGCGCCGCCGCGCCCGTGTGATCGCCACATAAGCGAGCCGCCGCTCCTCCTCGAGGCTGGCGAGCCCGCCCTCGTCGAGCGATCGCTGCGAGGGAAACACGCCTTCCTCCCATCCGGGCAGGAACAAAGTGTCGAACTCGAGCCCCTTGGCGGCGTGGATCGTCATGATCGTCACCTTCGCGGTATCGGCGTCGGCGTCATTGTCCATCACCAGGCTGACATGCTCGAGGAATGACGGCAGATTTTCATAATCCTCCATCGCCCGCGTCAGCTCAGCCAGATTCTCCAGCCGCCCGTCGGCCTCGGTCGATTTCTCGTTCTGGAGCATCGCGGTGTAGCCCGACTCCTCCAGCACCTGCCGGGTCAGTTCGGCATGCGGCAATGCGCTCAGCATATCGCGCCAGCGCGCGATATCGCCGACCAGATTGCCGAGCGCGCGCCGCGCCTGCGGGGTCAGTTCATCGGTGCCCAGAATGCGCGCCGCGGCGAGCGTTAGCGGGATGCCTTCGGCGCGCGCAAGCTGATGAAGTTTCGCGACGGCCTTGTCGCCGAGCCCGCGCTTGGGCGTGTTGACGATGCGCTCGAAGGCGAGATCGTCGGCCGGCTGGCTGATCACCCGCAGATAGGCGAGCGCATCGCGAATTTCGGCACGCTCGTAGAAGCGGAAGCCGCCGACGATGCGATAGGGCATCCCGATCGAGATGAAGCGATCCTCGAACTCGCGCGTCTGGAACTGCGCGCGCACAAGGATCGCGACCTCGTCGAGCTTGCCGCCCTCGCGTTCGTGCCGCTCGACCTCCTCGCCGATCCGGCGCGCCTCCTCCGGCCCGTCCCAGATGCCGACGACGCGGACCTTCTCGCCCTCGCCTTCCTCGGTCCACAAGGTCTTGCCGAGCCGCCCGCCATTTTGCGCGATCAGCCCGGACGCCGCTGCGAGGATATGCGGTGTCGAACGATAATTCTGCTCGAGCTTGATCACCGCTGCGCCGGGAAAATCGCGCTCGAACCGCAGGATGTTCGCTACCTCGGCGCCGCGCCACGAATAGATCGACTGGTCGTCATCACCGACGCAGCATATATTCTTGCGTTCCTGCGCGATCAGGCGGAGCCATAGATATTGGGCGCTGTTGGTGTCCTGATATTCATCGACCATCACATAGCGGAAGCGCTGCTGATAATCGGCGAGCACATCGCGATGCGTCTTCAGGATCGTCAGCATGTGCAGCAACAGATCGCCGAAATCGCAAGCATTCACCGCGCGCAGCCGATCCTGATATTGCTGGTAGAGTTCGCCGCCCATGCCATTCGCAAACTGTTCGGCCTCGCCCGCGTCGATATCGGCGGGCACCATCCCACGATTTTTCCAGCGATCGATAACCCCGGCGAACTGACGCGCGGGCCAGCGCTTCTCGTCGAGGTCGGCGGCGGCAAGGATCTGCTTGAGCAGGCGCAACTGATCGTCGGTGTCGAGAATCGTGAAGCTGGAGGTGAGCCCCACCAGCTCAGCGTGGCGCCGCAACATCCGCGCCGCGACCGAATGGAAGGTGCCGAGCCAAGGCATCCCCTCGACCGCCTGACCCAAAATCCGCCCGACCCGGTCGCGCATTTCGCGCGCCGCCTTGTTGGTGAAGGTGACGGCGAGTATCTCCGACGGCCAGGCCCGCCGCGTCGCCACCAGATGCGCCAGCCGCGCCGTCAGCGCCGCCGTCTTGCCCGTTCCCGCGCCCGCGAGCACCAGCACCGGCCCTTCGGTCGTCAGCACCGCCTCCCGCTGCGGCGCGTTCAACCCGCGCAGATAGCCGGGCTCCGCACCGGGCTGTCGAGTGGGGGCAATGTCCTCAGTCACGAGTGAACAGGTAGGGAACAGCGGCCGGGCGGGCAAGGCCGATAAGCGGCCATCGTCGCGAAACTATTGCAATTGCACGTCGAGCGTTCGAAGGTCGATAGCATGACGGACTTCATCACCACCCGCTTCGAAACCCCCGACGGCATCACCATAGTCGGCGACGTCGGCGGCCCCGCCGGCGCTCCGGCCGTGATTCTCTCGCATGGCGGCGGGCAGACCCGGCATAGCTGGTCGCGCGCAGCCGTCGAGCTGGCCGATCGCGGCTACCGCGTGGTCAACTATGATCTGCGCGGGCATGGCGAGAGCGACTGGTCACCCGACGGCAACTACGCGATCACCGGGCCGAAGAGCGATCTCATGACAATATTGAAGACCGTCGGCCGCCCCGTCGCGCTGGTCGGCGCTTCGATGGGCGGCATGGTGAGTTTCTACTCGATCGGCAGTTCGCCAGAGCCGATCGCCGATGCACTGGTGATGGTCGATATCGTTCTCCATCCCGCGAAGGAGGGCGCCGCGCGCATTAGAAAATTCATGCACGGCAACCCCGACGGCTTTGCCACTCTCGAGGAAGCGGCCGACGCCGTCGCCGCCTATAATCCCGATCGACCGCGCCCGCGGGATCCGAGCGGGCTAATGAAGAATCTGCGCCTGCGCGACGACGGCCGCCTGCACTGGCACTGGGATCCGCGCATGCTGCGCGCTTCGCCGGAGGTAGAGCCGCCGCGCTTCGGTACTGCCATGGATGAGGTCGCGCCCAATGTGCGGTTGCCGGTCCTGCTGGTGCGCGGCGGGCATAGCGACATCGTCGACGACGCCGGCGTCGAAGAAATGCGCCGGCTCGTTCCGCAGACCGAGGTCTTCGATGTCGCCGGTGCCGGCCATATGGTCGCGGGCGACCGCAACGACGCGTTCAATCAGGGTGTGATCTCGTTCCTCGAACGCCATATGCCGCCGAAATAGTGGCCCCGGCCGATCGAGCGAGCGCTGTAAGACCGGCCGCAGCAGGCGGTTGCTGGCGCTGGCCGCGACAATGCTTGCGTCCGACGCGACGGCGGGCACCGAGCCCATATCCGCCGCAGCGCGCACCGAGATCAAGGCTGTGGCCCTCGCCGCGCAAGGCCACCATGAGGAAGCCGACAAGCTGTTCCACGCGGCCGCCGACGCCGACCTGGCGTTGAGCCACCGGATCGTACCGACGCTGGTCCGGATCGCGTCCCGGGTCACGCTCCCCACCCTGCTGGTCCAGGGCGGACAAAGCGGTATAGTGGACGACGACGGCGTGGAGGAGATGAGACGGCTGGTACCCCAGACCGAGATATTGGAGGTCGGCGGCGCCAGCCACATGGTCGCGGGTGGTCGCAACGATGCCTTCAATCGCGGTGTCATCGACTTCCTCGAACGGCATATGCCGACGGCCTGACCGCCGGACACGCGTCAGGTTGCGGTCGCCCTTTTCGATCCGGACCGCTTGGCGCTGGCAACCGCCTTGTCGGCCTGTGGCGCTGCTTCGACAACCGCTTCACTTGGCGCTTCGGCTGTAGCGTTCCCTATGGCCGGCTCGCCCGCACTGACCTCAAACTCCGTGTCAGGCGCCGAAGCTTCCAGATCGGCCTTGCCGTCATCCTCCATCGAGGACTGCTCCGCCTCGGCCAGCGCTTCGGCGACGATCTTTTCGAGCAGGGCTGCCGCGGCCACCGCCGCCGCGGCCGAAGCCTTGCGCGCCTCGACCTCCTCCTCCTCAGTGTAATGCGGCATGGCGACGTCCGCTCGACTGGCGACACAGGCGTCCGTATCCGGCCAATAGTCGCCAAGCTGACCGCCATCGATCGTGCGCAGAAACTCGCTGGCCGTACGAAAGCCCATCGCCGCCGCCACCACCGCCTCGGGTGGCGCCATGCGCGGCAGGGCATGATCGTCGTTATCGAGCACCATCTGCGCGGCACGCTCCTTCTCATCGAGCGTCAGATTGGCCGTTCGTAGCTGCTCTATCGCGTGCAGCGCTTTCTCGCTGACCGACAGGTTCACATGATCTTCTTCAACCCCCCATGGCAGGCCGAGAGCCTGTAGCGTGTCGCGCACCGTGGCGCCGCGATAGGCCATTACGCGGACCTTCTTGGGCTTAATCTGCTTCTCGACGCTTTTGACGAAGCCCTTATAGTCGCAGTTGCTAATGAAATGCGGGTCATTCAGCCGCTGTTCGAGCGTAAGATGGGCCTGCCCTTTGAGATCAAGCCGGACACGCTTCGCATATTGATTGTGGAAACTCATCATGAGCTGAAGCGGCTCGCGAAAGAACGCCCAGACCTCGAGCGGGTAGATCGTCGCCAGCTTTTGGAAGTCCTCACGCCGGTGCGGCGCGAAGCGGTGCCACCCTTCAAAAATCCCTTCATGGGAAAAGAACACGGTGTGCGTGTTCTTGGGAGATTCGGAAATGCCCTTAGCAACTGCTGCTACAAGCGCACTGCCGTTACCGTTCTTGAGCGCACTCAGCAACTGTTGATGATTGAAGCGGCCATCCGGTGTCTGCGGATAATAGACGCCCAACTTGGCGTGCTCCTCGCGACGATCGTTCATATACATCTGTAACGCCGTCGTGCCAGTCTTCATCGTGCCGGCGTGGATAATCACTCTTTGTACCATAGGGGTAAGTTAAGCAACCATCAGTGGTTAAGGCAAGGCCGGCGACGCAGCAAAGGGATTTTCACGTACTGGACAAGGATGCGCTTGGTGGGCTCGATGGGATTCGAACCCATGACCTACAGATTAAAAGTCCGTTGCTCTACCGACTGAGCTACGAGCCCGACCAAGGGCGCCTCCCTATTGGCCAAGGCCGTGACGGTCAACCCGCCGCGGGGCTGAAAGTCGCGCGGCGGCGTGGCGGACGCGCAGCGGGCCATCGCCGATCCGCCAATCTGGCGCGATCCGGAGCAGCGGCACCAGCACGAACAGGCGCTTTTCCAGCTCGCGGTGCGGGATCGTCAGGCGCGGCCCACCACTGCGATGCCGCCCACCTGACCACAAGGCGATATCGAGATCGAGCACGCGCGACCCCCAGCGGCGGCCACGGCGGCGGCCGAAAGCGCGCTCGATTGTCTTGAGCAATCGCAGAAGCGCCGGCGGATCAAGCTCCGTCGAAACGATAATGGCCGCATTGGCAAAGCTGCGGCCCGCTGGCCCCAGGGCCGCTGTCAGCATGATCGGAGAGTGCGCCGACACCGACAGCCCGTTACGCTCCATTGCAACGACGCTCGCACGCACCACATCGCGCGGCGCGCCGTGGCGACCGTGCCAACGGTTCGATCCGATCGCGATGGCATAGCGGTGAAGCGGCATGCGCCCGCCTACCGCGAGCGGACGGGCAACGCCAGTTTTAGCGCCAGGTCGACACCATCGCCCGCATCACTTCCGACGCGACCCGCGCACCGACCTGGTCGACGGTCGGCGGCAAGGGGCGCTCGCGCTGATAGCCGCTGCCGGTTGCGACGAAGCGGCCGGGACCGCTCGGCGCGGGCACGCCCTGCGTGACGACATTGGCGAGCAAGGTGCCCGAACGGATATCCTTCACATCGACGCGGAAGGTATAGCCCGACGGCGCACTGCTATCGGGCGTCTGCAACACCTCGACCAGCAGATCGGCCTTGCCCTCGAGCGCGGACATCTCGACGGACTGGGCATCATTCTTGTCAGCGCTGCGCAGCGCGGTGGAGCGCATGATCAGATTGCGGTCGATCAGCCGCGCGCCACCCGCAAGCATCGTGCGATTGAAGCCCTGCGCCGCGCGCCAGTCAGCCCGTTCGGCAAGCCCCGTCTCGCGCTGGCCATCGGCGGTCGATGCCGTGCGCCCGCTACGCGTTTCGGCCACCGCCACGCGCGCGCTATTGGCTTCGGCGCCGTCATAATAGACCGTTTTTTCGGCGGAACGGCCGTCAACGAGCGACACACGCGACCATTCCTCATAGCTGGTGGAGAGCGAATCGGTGAGCTGACGGTTCCAGAAGATCACCATGCGCGGGCTCTTGTGCCGCGCATAAGCAGCGCGGAAGCTGCTGGCGGTTGCAGCGTCCATCGCGCCCGCGCCAGGCCGGGGCGGCGGCGCCTGCAGCACTTCGGGCATGCCTTCGCGATAGGTCTGCGCGCCAGCCGCCGTCGTGACGAGGCCGAACGCGAGAGCCGTTGCCAGGATTTTGCTGCTCATATCCATCCCTACCTGCAAACCCGGCCGATCAGCGGCCAAGGAAATCATCTTCGAAACCGCCGACATCCATGTCGGCAAACATCTCATCGCCGCCGAATCCGTTCGCGTCGTCATCGCGCATCATGCCGATCAGCGCGGCGGCGCGGCATGCCGGCAATCGCGGCACTCCCTGAATCGGCACATAGCGATCGGATGATCCGTACAGCACCGCCGGCGTGTCCCGATACAGCGCGGGCGCAAAGGCTGGCCCCTGCACCGATGCCAGGCCGATCGGCTTGAGCGCACGCGGCGGTGGCACGTCGCGCGCCGCCATTTCGGAATGCGCGGCGGTGCCGATCAGCAACGACAGCGGGAGCAGGCGAAGCGCGATCATGGCTGCGTGCTCCGCACTTCGACGAGATAATATTTGACCTCGTCGCGGCCGATCGAAAGCCCGCGGTAAACCCCGGTCGCCTTGGGCTGCAGGATCACCTTCTTCCACATCGTCGAATCCTCGGTCGGCACCTGATCGCCGTCCATGAACGACGATCGCGCGTCGAGTTCGACCACCTTCTTGGTGCAGTTGACGAGCCGGGTGATCACCTCGACCGAATTGGTCTCGGTCCGCCGCGCGAACATCGCTTCGACGATCACCTTCTTCGCAACGGCCTTGTCGGTCATCTGGACGGCGTTCAGATCGATCGGTGTCATCGACGATGGTACATTGGCAACCAGCGCCGGGCCGCCGGCCGACTGCGCATGCTTGGCGTCACCGATGTCGCATTTGAGCGGACGATTTTCGCGTGCCTGGGCACCCGAGGCAGCCAGCGTACCCAGCGCGACCGCAGCAAGGAGTATCTTCTTCATCTGCCTTATCTCCAAAAAACTAGCAGCCGAAACTAGCGAGCCGTCGATGTCGGCGAATTGAGCAGGCCGGGCCCGCCGCCAAGCGAGGCGCGGAACGCCTGGTCCTTCGCCCAGATCGCCTGATCCTTCTTGCGGGCGAGGGCGATCGCCGCATTATCGCCGGGCGCCTGCGGGGGAAGAATGCCGACGCTGCGCGAACGCCCCCAAACGATCATGCATTTGCCCTGCTTCGCCACCATCGGCGGCGTGCCCTTGAGATCGAGCGGCATATCGTCCTTCATCCAGGCAAAAGATGCTGGCGGCACCTCATCGCCCGCAGTGGCCACGGGCACTGCGGTACGGCGCACGCCCTTCTTGCCCTTCGCTGCGACCGTCGGTGCGGGCGTGACACCATAAGCGGTGGTGCCTACGAGTACGCTGTCGGGCAGGCTGTCCCAGGCACGGATATCCGCCGCAGGCTTCACGGTCGACGATGCGCCCTTGAACAGCAGACCGCCAAGCTGACCATACATGCCGAGCCCCGAATTATTCGCGAGCAGGCTGGCGGCGCTGCTTGCCGCCACGGTGACGTCGGCTGCGGTGTTGAGTGCATCCTTGGTCTGCGCCTTGCCGTCGAGAATGCTGTCGATCGCGCGTCCGCCCCGGGTCGAAGCCTGGGTATAGACGCTCGCGCCCGGGTTTAGCGGCCATGCCTTGAGCTTCGCGCCCTGACCGATCGTCACGATCGCCCGGTTCTCGGCAAAGCCGCCCGCCTGACGGATGACCATCTTTTCCTTATACTGGCCTTCGTTCGCCTTGAGCGGCGCGTTGCCGAGTTCCGCCAGGACGAGGACATTGTCGTTCGGCCCGGGCACCTTCAGCCTGGCGTCCATCTTCACCGCCTGATCGAATGCATCGGCGGCCTGGCTCTTGTCGCCCGCACATTGCGATGCCCAGCCCTGAAGGTAGGTCAGCAAGCCGAAATCGGACTGGAAGGTCTCGTTCTGCGAGACAGTATCCTGATATTCCGCCTGTTTGAACGAAGCGCGGGCATTGTCGTAGTCGCCCTTCCGCAGATAGAGCAGGCCGCGATAATAATAGGCCATCGCCCGTTCATAAGGCTCGCCCTTATAATCTTTGTTGACCTCGAGCCGGGTCGTGTCGGTCGCCTTCTGCGCCTGCTTGTCCTTGCCGTAAAAGGCCTCGATCCTGTCGAGCGCGCCATCGAACGCCTTTTCGGCGTCGGTATAATAGCCCATCTCCATCGCGAGCAGGCCAAGCCGCTGGAAATTGAGCACCGCATTATGCTCGCCGTCATAATAGAGGACGCGATAATAACTGCGCAGCTTCTCCTCGCGCGTCGCGGCAAATGCATCGAGCTCGTCGGGATAGGGCCCCGGGCCATATTGCGCCTGCCAGGCCTTCACCTGCTTCTGCCTTTGCTTCTCGGCACTCTTGGCGGCAGCAAGCGTGGCCTTGTCGGCGCTGCTCGCCGCAGCAAGAACCGCCTTGGCGCGTGCGATCTCATCGGCCGTCGGTGCGGCCTGCGCGAACGCCTGCGCCGACAAACTCATTGTCGCGATCGCGATCGCGGACACCTTCATTGTACGAAACATAATCCCCTGCCCCCCGGCTCAGTTTAGCGATAAACTACGTCGTCTGCGCCGGCGCGGCGGATCTTGTAGGTCCCGTTCCACACGAGCGTGCCATATTCGAGATCGAGCATTTCGAGCGAGATGACGGTCAGCCGCTCCTGCATGCCGGTGTCGTTGTTGCGGCTGTCTAGCGACGTGATCTTGCCGACCAGCTTATAATCGGCGCCGGCGGTGGCTTTGGTCAGGCCCGTCGTTCCAGTATCGACGACACCCTCGCGCTTGAGCGCGCGCTCCTGCTCGACGGCGGCGATGAACTCACGGCTGACGAAGCGCATCTTGCCGCGAGCCGCGTTCATCAGGCGGCCGCGCAGCTCGTCGGTGATGATGTCCTTGTCGATCCGCTGCGAACTCTGATTGCGCAGATCCGAACTGTCGAGAATGATCCTGGGAGGAACCGCGCGGTTCGAGACTTCGGGGTTGGCCATCAGATCGCGAACCATCTGATCCGCCATCCGTCCCAGATCCTGGCCTTCGATGCCGACGCCCGACACGACACCACGTGCATCCGGATCGAGATCGACCGCCTGGTGCGAATGTGATTTGGCGGAAATCGGCGCTGCAGCAGCAAGCAAGCCGATCGACAATATCGCGGCCGACGCCGCATAGCGCATATTGAGCATTCTTCCCCCATTCATCCCGAACGTTACTGCGCCATCAGCGCATCGATACGTTGCTGTCTTCCCCGGCCCGACGCTACGCCCGCTTGGCTTCGCGTCAATCGATTCGTTACTGCCCCGTCTACGCCCGTTATGTCTGTGATCTCAGTCACTTTCGTAACGATCACGGAACGTTTCGCGCGCTATGGCCCCTTTGCCCCATGTGCGATTCAGGCGGCAGATGCATGCCCCATCTGGGATAGACTTGCGGACATTGGATCGTGCGCGCAGAGGGCGCCGATGAATATGACCTCGCCAGTGCCGATCGAGCCGCCCGCCGATTGCCCCCGCTGTCCGCGGCTTGCCGCCAATCGCGACGCGCTCCGCTTGCTGCACTCGGACTGGTTCAACGCGCCCGTGCCTCCACTCGGCGATCCCGATGCCTGGCTTGCGATCATCGGTCTGGCGCCCGGACTGCAGGGCGCCAATCGCACCGGCCGCGCCTTCACGGGCGACGGATCGGGCAAACTACTGTTCCAGGTCCTCGACGAACACGGCCTGACCGAAGGACGTTACGCCGGCCGCGCCGACGACGCGATCACCTTCCATGGAGCGACGATCATAAACGCCGTTCGCTGCGTTCCTCCGCAAAACAAGCCTACCCCCGAAGAGATTCGCACCTGCCGGGATTTCCTCGAACCCGCGCTCGCGGCGCTGCCGAATTTGCGTGTCGTGGTGGCACTTGGGCAGGTCGCGCATCAATCGGCGGTGAAGGCGCTGGGGGGTAGATTACCCAAATGTCGTTTCGCCCATGGCGCCGAACATCGCGTTCCGAGCGGGCTGACGATCATCGATAGCTACCACTGCTCGCGGTATAACCAGAATATCGGCCGCCTGACCCACAACATGTTGAATGACGTGTTCGCCCGGGCGATGCTTTTCAGGCCGTGACCATATCGTAGGCGGTATGACAAAAAGTCGAACAGGTAGCGTTAAAGCCTTGATTTGATGACTCATCGGTGATTCTGTCTGCAGATGAATCGTTCGCCGATAGTTCAGACAATCAAGGCTGCCGCTCTGCCGGCGGTGGCGATTCTGATCATCGGCTATTTTGCCAGTGCCGCGCTAGTCGGCCCGAACGGATTGCTCGCACTCGGCGGCTATAAAAGCCAGCTCAATGCCAAGCTGGCGGAACTCCACAAGACCGAGGCGATGCGCGATCGACTGCGGCATCATGCCACCCTGCTCGATCCTGCGAAAGTCGATCCCGACTATGGCGATGAACTGGTGCGGCGCTCCACGGGACAGATTCGCCCCGATGAAGTGATCATCCCGCGCAACTAATGGATTGAGGGCGGCACCAGCCCGCACCCTGGCCTCGCAAAATGTGGCCGTTGCGAAGCGCGCCCGCTACTGCCTATAAGTCGGCTTCACCCCCTCCCCGGGACTAGGAGCGATCCACCTTGGCCAAGCCAGCAACACCGCGTTCCCCGAAACCCTCCGCGCCAAAAGCCGCCGCAAAGCCGGCAGCGACCAAGGCCGCGGCTCCGACCCCGGCTCGCACCTCCGGCCCGCCGCCGGTCCAGAACCGTGAGCGCCCTGCCGAGCCGCAGCGCTATGAGGCATCCAAGGCCGAGATGCTCGAATTCTACCGGCAGATGCTGCTGATCCGCCGGTTCGAGGAAAAGGCCGGCCAGCTTTACGGCCTCGGCCTGATCGGCGGTTTCTGCCATCTGTATATCGGCCAGGAGGCGGTCGCAGTCGGGCTTCAGTCCGCGCTGCAGGTCGGTAAGGATTCGGTGATCACCGGCTATCGCGATCATGGCCACATGCTTGCCTACGGCATCGATCCAAAGGTGATCATGGCCGAACTGACCGGCCGCGCCGCGGGAATTTCGCGCGGCAAGGGCGGCTCGATGCACATGTTCTCGGTCGAACATAAATTCTACGGCGGCCACGGCATCGTCGGCGCGCAGGTGAGCCTGGGCACCGGCCTCGCCTTCAAGCATAAATATTCGAAGGATGGCGGCGTTGCGATGGCCTATTTCGGCGACGGCGCTTCGAACCAGGGCCAGGTCTATGAAAGCTTCAACATGGCCGAGCTTTGGAAGCTCCCGATCATCTTCGTGATCGAGAACAACCAATATGCGATGGGCACCAGCGTAAACCGCGCCTCATCCGAGGATCAGCTCTTCCGTCGCGGCGAAAGCTTCCGGGTGCCCGGCCTGCAGGTCGACGGCATGGACGTGCTCGCAGTGCGCGGCGCGGCCGAAGAGGCGGTCAGATGGGTGCGCGGCGGCAAGGGCCCGATCCTGCTCGAACTCAAGACCTATCGCTATCGCGGCCACTCGATGTCCGATCCCGCCAAATATCGCTCGCGTGACGAGGTTCAGGCGGTGCGCGACAAGTCCGATCCGATCGATCACATGAAGAAAGAGCTCGAAGCGATCGGCGTCACCGAAGACGAACTGAAGAAGCTGGAGAAGGACATCCGCGCCATCGTCACCGAAGCCGCCGATTTTGCCGAGGAGTCGCCGGAGCCCGACGACAAGGAACTCTACACCGACATATTGGTGGGGAGCTACTGAGATGGCGATCGAACTGAAGATGCCCGCGCTCTCCCCGACGATGGAAGAGGGCACGCTTTCCAGATGGCTGGTCAAGGAAGGGGACAAGGTCAAATCGGGCGACATTCTCGCCGAGATCGAAACCGACAAGGCGACGATGGAATATGAAGCGATCGACGAAGGCACGATCTCCCAGATCCTGATTGCCGAGGGCACTGCCGGTGTGAAGGTCGGCACCTTGATCGCAACGATCGCCGAGGAAGGCGATAGCGCAGCCGCCAAGCCGTCCGCAAAACCGGCGGAAACGCCCCCAGAGACGCCCACGGCAGAGGAAAAGCCCGCCGCAGCGCCGGCCGCTCCCGAAGCTAAGGCTGAAGCACCCGCGGCGCCCGCAAAAGCGGAGAGCGCCACCCATGCGCTGGTCGCGGCGATCGCCGATACGCGCGACGATCCCGAGGCGCTTCCCGGCACCGAATTGGTCAAGACGACGGTGCGCGAAGCACTGCGCGACGCGATGGCCGAAGAGATGCGCCGCGATCCCGACGTGTTCGTGATGGGCGAGGAAGTCGCACAATATCAGGGCGCCTATAAGGTCACCCAGGGCCTGCTCGACGAATTCGGCCCCGATCGCGTCATCGATACGCCGATCACCGAATATGGCTTTGCCGGCATCGGCGCGGGTGCAGCGATGGGCGGGCTCAAGCCGGTCATCGAGTTCATGACGTTCAACTTCGCGATGCAGGCGATCGATCACATCATCAATTCGGCGGCGAAGACCAATTATATGTCGGGCGGCCAGATGCGCTGCCCGGTCGTGTTCCGCGGCCCGAATGGCGCGGCATCGCGGGTCGGCGCACAGCATAGCCAGAACTACGCACCCTGGTACGCCAGCGTCCCCGGTCTCATTGTCATCTCGCCCTATTCGGCGGCTGACGCGAAAGGCCTGCTCAAGGCCGCGATCCGCTGCCCCGATCCGGTCGTCTTCCTCGAAAACGAGCTGATCTACGGCCAGAGCTTCGAAGTGCCCAAGCTCGACGACTATGTCCTGCCGATCGGCAAGGCGCGGATTTGCCGCACAGGCAAGGATGTCACGATCGTCACTTACTCGATCGGCGTGGCGCTCGCGCTCGAGGCCGCGAAGCAGCTTGAAGCCGAAGGCATCGATGCCGAGGTGATCGATCTGCGCACGCTGCGTCCGCTCGACAAGGCGACGGTGCTGGCGAGCGTCCGGAAGACCAACCGCATGATCGTCGTCGAGGAAGGCTGGCCGACCTGCTCGATCGCATCCGAGATCATCTCGATCGCGATGGAGGAGGCGTTCGACGACCTCGATGCGCCGGTTCTGCGCGTTACCAACGAAGACGTGCCGATGCCGTACGCCGCCAACCTCGAAAAGGGCGCGCTGGTCAACGTCGCCGGCGTCATCAAGGCGGTCAAAGCAGTCACATATCGAAGCTGACGCATTCATATCGGACAGGATACGGGAAACTGCGGAGCTGAGATCTTTTGATCTATGTTACCATCTCCTCAGGTCGCGCCGGGCGACTCGAGGAGATGGAGCTATGTTCGCCGACCCTGCGACAGAGACCTTGCCTGCCCCCGCCGCATCGTTGAGCGGCCGTCTTCTCTACGTTGAGGACAATGCGCGGATCTCCGAGCTGACCGCGCTGATGCTCGAGGATGTCGGCATCGATATCGTGCAGGCCAGCTCGGCCGAAGAAGCCCTCCGCATCATCGAGACTGTCGAGCTGCCGTTCGACATGGTGCTGACAGATATCGTGATGCCTGGCCTCAGCGGCGTCCAGTTCGCCCGCCGGCTGCAGGAGCGTTTCCCCGACATGCCGATCGTGCTGACCAGCGGCTATTCGGACGATCTCGTCGCGGGCTATGGCGGCCAGTATGAACTGCTCAACAAGCCGTTCACGCGCCGCGCGCTGATCGACTGCATCGGCCGAAACTTGATCAACTGACGTACCTGATCAACTGACATTTCCGCGCGGGCGCGCTAATCGCAGCGTGATGACTGCGCTTGCCGATCCCGAACGCCAGCTTGCTCTGAGCCATGCCCCGGCCGCTCTGCGCGAGCCGCTGTCGTTGCTGTGGCAGCTCGACGAACGTCTGGGCGCCATCGTCGCCGCCGCGCGTGAGCCTGCAATCGGTGCGATGCGGCTGCTGTGGTGGCGCGATGCTCTGATACGTCTCGATGATCCGGCGGCGATCGTTCCTGCCGAACCGTTACTGGCAGCCATCGCGGAGCAACTTCTACCTGCCGGCCTGAGCGGCGCGGCGCTGGCGGAGCTTGAGGAAGGCTGGGCGGCTCTGCTCGACGATGCCGAACCCCGTGAAGACGCTATCCTCCACCACGGCGCCTGGCGCGGCGGGCGATTGTTCGTGCTGTCGGCAAAGCTTCTCGGCGCTGAAAGCGACGACATCGTCACAGGCGGCGAAGGCTGGGCACTCGCCGATCTGAGTCACCGCCTGAGCTTTGCCGAAGGCCGCGCCTTCGCGCGACGGACGGCGCGCGAAAAGCTGGCGGCCATCATGCCCGGCCGATGGCCCGGTCCACTCGGCATGCTCATCCTGCTGGCCAAGCGCGATGCCGCTATGCCTGCCGCAAAACAGCGCCGCCAGGGATCGCCGGCAAGGCTTGCACGATCGCTCGTCTATTATATCTTCGGCCGTTGAACGAGAACAGCATCGAGGGAGCGATTATGTGGCGTTATCTGGCGGGTGGAGCGGGCGCATTGCTGCTGGCCGGCGGCGGCCTGATGCTATGGCAGAGCGTTGCAAATGTCCCGCAGACCATCGGTGCGGCCCCCGCCGCCGCGCAGACGAGCGATGCGCCTGCGTCCGCCCCCCCCTGCCGCCACCGAAGCAACCCGCGAGGAAAAGCGCTTCCGCCGCTACGACAAGGATCGCAACGGCGCGGTGTCACGCGAGGAGTGGCTGGCGAGCCGTCGCAAGGCCTATGCGAAACTTGATACCAACAGCGACGGCAAGCTAAGCTTCGACGAATGGTCGATCAAGACCACCGATCGCTTCGCCAAGGCCGATGGCGACAAAACCGGCATATTGAACGTCGCCGAATTCGCCACGACGCGGATCGTGCGGCAAGAGCATAAGGCGCCGCCCTGCGTGGCGGAGACGGATTAATGATGCTTGTTGTTTAATCCTGAAAGCAGCATGCAGCTACCCAATCCGATCTATGGACTCGGCCTCCCTCAATCCATCAATCTGCTCGTGGACTACAACCCGCTTTGGCCTCTCGCGTACGAAGAGGAGGCACTCCGGATCCGCGAAGCCTTGGGGGACAGGGTGCTGGCTATCGAACATTATGGCAGCACCTCGATACCCGGCATGCCCTCAAAGCCGATTATCGATATCCAGGTTGGCGTTGCCGACATCGCAGAAGGCCTGACTTTCATTCAGCCTATGGCACCGCTCGGCTATGACTATGCTGGCGATCAGGGAATCCCCGAACATCATATCTTTGGCAGAGGTCGTGATCGGACGCACCTCGTGCATGTCGTGAAATATGCGGGCGAACAGTGGTTTCGGTCGCTCCACTTTCGGGATCGGCTACGATCCAGCAGCGATCTCCGGCGCGAATATCTGGCGCTGAAGCGGGCGCTGGCTGACGGCGCGGCGACAAGAAGCGACTATACGGCTGGGAAGGCCGAGTTCGTCGAGCGCGTGTGCAAAACTAAATAAGGGGATCGGGTTGGCGCCCGCCCTTCCCCCCGCGCCCATCCACCCTATCCTAGCGGCAATGCCGCCGATCGCTACCGAAGCCACCGCGAGGAGAAGCGCTTCCGCCGCTACGACAAGGATCTCAACGCCGCGGTCTCGCGCGAGGAATGGCTGGCGAGCCGCCGCAAGCCTATGCGAAACTCGACACCGATAGCGACGGCAAGCTCAGTTTCGACGAATGGGCTATCAAGACCACCGATCGCTTCGCCAAGGCCGATGGCGACAAATCGGGCATATTGAACGTTGCCGAATTCGCGACGACCCGGATCGTGCGACAGGAGAAGAAGGCACCGCCCTGCGTGGCAGAGACGGATTGAGGGACGGGCGCCAGCCCCGCAGGGCTTGACCATATCTATTTCGTTGATTACCAAATTAGGTGAACGCCAAATCGGTTAGGTTTGCTCATGGACGTTTTCGCCGCATTATCGAGCCCCGTGCGACGTGATATCCTCGCGCTGCTGAAGGATAGCGACATGACGGCCGGCGAGATCGCTGACCGGTTCAAGCTCTCCAAACCGACATTGTCGGGTCATTTCGCGGCGCTGAAAGAAGCGAAGCTGGTCCTGTCGGAGCGGCGCGGCAACCAGATCGTCTACAGCCTCAATCTGTCGCTGCTGGAAGAAGCGCTGCTCGGTCTGATGCAACGCGTATCCAGCGGCACTCCAGGAAAGGAGGCCGAGAAATGGGCATCCGACAAGCGCGCCTGATCGCCTTCCTGCTCGTGGGCACGATCGCCGTCCTCGGGCTATTGTCCGTGCTGTGGCTGGGCCCTGACACAAGCTTCGTTGTCGCGCGCGATCATGATGGCCGGACGCAATTCTCGCTCACGACGGGCCATACCGCCGTCTTATATACCGGCTATGCGGCGCTCCTCAGCCTCGTCTTCGATCGCATCTGGCGGTTGCGCCGATGGAAGCGGAACATCGTTCGGGCGGGCGGCGCCTTCGCCATGGGCTGGATCGGCGGCCTCACGCTTATCCTGACCTCGGACATCATCGCCTGGGTGCAGGCGCTCGGCCGTCCGGTGGATCGTGACGCTGCCTTTACGGCGGTCGTGGCGATGCTGGTCCTGCTCAAGGCCAACCTCATCCCCAAATCGCGACCGGCTTGGCTCAACGGCACGACCTTGCCTGTGTTCGCCTGGAATCCGGCGGTGTGGCGCCATGTCCATCGCTTTTCGGCGATGCGCCTGTTGGCAATCGGGCTTTCGCTGCTTGTATTGGCCATTCTCCACCCGCCCTGGCTGGACATTCGATCGGTCACTGTCTGGCTGCTGACAGCCGAGGTCAGTCTCGCCAGCGCCCACGGCCTGTGGCTCAGCCTGCACCGGCCGGCTGCCGCGCAAAGCTGAACCTGCGATCCTGTGTGCAACGCCTGTCGCCGGGGCCACGGACCTGCTTTGCCTTTCGCTGTCGAGGAGATGCGATCATGTTGAATGCCATTAACCTGAGCTATCGCCGTGGACTGGAGCTGATCGCGCGCTTGCCGGTGCTGATCATGCTGCCGGTGCTGGCGGAATCCGCCCAGCATGTCGCCGAGATCGATCTGGGCATGTATGCCGGCGGAATGAACCCCGGCGGAAAAGCGATCCGTCTCGCCTTCGGCGCGATAAAAATTCTGGCGATCTTCGTCACGCTTGTGGTGGCATGGCGCTGGTGGCGTTTCGACGGCAAGCTGGCTCGGGCGCTCCGGCCAACGGGCATGATGTTCAAGGGGATCGGGCTCTTCCTGCTGGTGCAGTTTGGCGGCGAAGCGGCGGCGCTGGCGCTGGGGCGCGGGCTGGCGGCGCTGCCGAGCGATGCGAGCGCGTCCGTCCGCTTTGGCCTGACGCTGCTCCCTCTGCTGGGCTGGCTGTTCGTGTCGGGCGCGCTGTTCCCCTGGTATGTCGCGCTCGTAACGGAGGATCGCTCGATGCGCCTGCGCAGCTCTGTTCAGGCTTCGCGTGGCAGGCTGCTGTATACATGGGCATTGCTGCTGGCCGGGGTCATGCCCCTCATGTGTATCCACTACGCTCTCAACTATGCTGCGCTGCTGGCTCTGGCCCCAGCCGCGATCCTGATGATTCTCGACGCGGCAATTGTGGGCGCCCTCGTCGCGATGATCGCCGCAACATATTTCACGATTTACGCGCGAGCGTCGGCGCGCCTTGCCGTGACTTCGCCAGGCTCGAACTGAGGGCGACAAGCTGGCCGGGCGAGAATGGTCGGCCTTGCCGCAACGCGAAGCCTTCCCCCGCGCGCCCATCCACCCTATCTTAGCGGCAATGCCGCCAGATCGCCCCACCGACACCGCCCATCCGGAACACGGCATGGCCACGCTCCGCCGCTTCCTGCCCTATCTGTGGCCGAAGGGGGAGACCGCTTTGCGCGCCCGCGTCGTGCTCGCGCTGACCCTGGTGCTGGCGTCGAAGATCATCACTCTGCTGATGCCTTTCGCCTACAAGGCGGCGATTGATCGCATGGCGCCCGGCATGGAGCCCGGCGTCGCAGTCGCGATCGCGCTGATCGTCGCCTATGCCGGCGCGCGCTTCAGCGGCGTGCTGTTCGATAATATGCGCAATGCGATCTTCGAGATCGTCGGGCAGGATGCCGCGCGCCGCCTGTCGGTCGAGGTGTTCCGCCAATTGCATCGCCTGTCGCTGCGCTATCATCTCGAGCGGCGCACGGGCGCGCTCACCAAGATCGTCGAGCGCGGCACCAAGAGCATCGATACGATGCTCTATTTCCTGCTGTTCAACATCGGCCCGACCTTCTTCGAGCTCGCCGCGGTCTGCGTAATCTTCTTCGTGAAGTTCGGCGCCGGCCTCGTCGCCGCGACCGTCGCCGCCATTGGCGGCTATATCTTGTTCACCCAGAAGGTTACCGAATGGCGCACCCAGATGCGCCGCCAGATGGTCGAGCATGACACCCGTGCCTCGGCACGCGCCGTGGACTCACTGCTCAACTATGAAACCGTCAAATATTTCAGCGCCGAGGAGCGCGAGACCGCGAATTACGGCGCCGCCGTCGCCGCTTATGCGCGCGCCGCGACGAAGAACGAAAGCTCGCTCGCCGTCCTCAACGTCGGCCAGTCGCTGATCACCAATCTGATGATGGCGGGCGCGATGGGCTACAGCGTCTATGGCTGGAGCAAGGGCTGGTATTCGCCGGGCGACGTCGTCTTCGTCAACACGATGCTCAGCCAGCTGTTCCGCCCGCTCGACATGCTCGGCATGGTCTATCGCGAGATCCGCCAGGGGCTGATCGACATGGAAGCGATGTTCAAGCTCATCGACACGCCGACCGAGGTCAAGGACGCGCCCGACGCCCAGCCTTTGCAGGTGACGCGGGGTGCTGTGCGGTTCGAGGATGTCCGTTTCCATTACGATCCGGAACGCGCGATCCTGAAGGGGATCGATCTCGATATTCGTCCCGGCGGTACGCTCGCGGTGGTAGGCCATTCGGGCGCGGGCAAATCCACGCTCGCGCGTATCCTCTACCGTTTCTACAATATCGCGGGCGGCCGCGTTTTGATCGACGATCAGGATATCGCGCATGTCACGCAGGATTCGCTGCGCAGGGCGATCGGCATCGTTCCGCAGGACACCGTCCTGTTCAACGACACGATTGGCTATAACATCGGCTACGGCCAGGAAGGTGCTACGCAGGAGCAGATCGAGGATGCCGCGCGCGGCGCTGCGATCCACGACTTCATCCTGTCGCTGCCCAAGGGTTACAAGACGATGGTCGGCGAGCGCGGCCTCAAACTATCGGGCGGCGAGAAGCAGCGAGTCGCGATCGCGCGCACCTTGCTCAAGGACCCGCCGGTGCTGATCCTGGACGAGGCGACCTCGGCGCTCGACAGCCGCACCGAAGCCGATATCCAGACGACATTGCGCGGCGTCGAGCAGGGCCGCACCACGATCGTCATCGCGCACCGGCTATCGACGGTCAGCCATGCCGACGAGATCGTCGTACTCGAGGCGGGCGAAGTGGTGGAGCGTGGCACGCATGCGGCCTTGCTCGCCAAGAATGGCATCTATGCCGATATGTGGATGCGGCAGGCGGCCGAGGCCGAGGAGCTCGAAGCGGCGTAAAGGCGCCGCCTCACTCAGATGCACTCCATCCGGATGCGCCTGCCTGCACATTTGTTTACAATGCGGCTCGCTGGTGGACGGCGGCTACACGTCATGCCCGATGCACAGCGCGCCGATCGCGACGACGATACACGCGCCGATCCGCCATGCGGTCAGCCGTTCGTGCAGGAAGAAGCGGCCGATCAGCGCAGCGAACACCACGCTGGTTTCGCGCAGCGCCGATACCGGCCCCATCGGGCCCAGCGACATGGCGACGATGATGATCGCATAGGCGATCAGCGAGACGATGCCGCCGCCGGCCGCCATCGCCATCTCGCGCGGCGCCCGGATCAGGCTGCGCGCATCGCGGGCGAAGACATAGATCACCGGCATCGCGGTGCAGTAGATCAGAGACATCCAGATGGTGTAGCCGACAGGCGTGCCCGAGAGCCGGCCGCCGATCCCGTCGGTGACGCTATATGCGCCGATGAAGCATCCGGTGCCCAGCGCGTAGAGCAGGCTGTCGGCCCCGAGCTTGCGGCCTTGGAAGGCCAGCGCGATGATGCCGCCGGATACCAGCAACACGCCTGCCAGACTGAGCGGATCGGGCAGTTCCCCGGCAAACAGCGCCGCGCCGAGCGACACCAGCACCGGCGAAGAGCCCCGTGCGATCGGATAGGTCTGCCCGAGATCGCCGTTGCGATAGGTCCGCACGAGGAACAGATTATAGCCGATATGCAGCGAGGCCGAGAGGAGCACGCATCCCCAGCTCGCCCGCGCCGGTACGGGCAGCAGGATTGCCAGCCCCGCGCAGACGATGGCGACGGCGACGCACATCATCGTCATCGACCATAGCCTGTCGGAGCCCGCGCGCAGCAGAGCATTCCAGCCCGCATGGAGGATCGCCGCCAGCAGAACGATCAGGCTGATCTCGATCGACATGAAGGCGCGCCTATCCTGCCTTGCGAACGACGATCCCGAAGCAGCTGCAGGCAAAGCCGTCGATCGCGATCTTCAGATGCGCACCCTTACCATGCCAGTGCTTGTGCTCTTTCGGGACGTCATGCCGCCAGGGTGGCAGATCGATGAAGCGATCGAGCGGCTTGTCGCCGAGGTCGAGATTGAACTCCGCGACATAATGGCCCTGCGCGCGCAGCCGCTCCGCCAGCGCGATCAGGTGGCGGCGCTGGAAAAGCACGGTCGGCCAGTTGTCGACCGTCGGTCCGTCGGAGTTGATATTATACTCGGTCGTGTGAACGGCGAGCCCGCCGGGGCGCAGAGTCTCCAGCGAATGTTCGATGAAGGCGAGCCCCTTCTCGATCGATCCGAGATGCTCGAGCGCACATACCGACCAGCAGAAATCATAGCCTCGCAGATGGTCCGGGATGGCCGTCATATCGACCGTCTCGATACGCACCAGCCGATCAAACGAGGCACGATCGAGCATTCGCGGCTGATAAGCCTTGTCGAGACTGGCCGCATGCTGCTGCGTGTCGGCCCAGCCCTTGGCCTGCGCCTCCTCCGCACCGAGATCGGTCACCGTGATCGCGACGCCCTGCGAAGCGAGGTAGCTCGGTAACGGCTCCTCGCCGCAGCCAAAGCCGAGGCCGCGCGCGCCGGCACGCATATGCCCGTTTTCAAAGACGGCCTGGAGTACATAGGAGAGCTCCCACATCTTTCTGTGAAAGACGACCGGCGCCAGCAGCTGGCCACACCAATGCGCCACCCATGCGCTTTCCATATCGCTTTGCGTAGAGAGTTTGGACTGCAGGCCGACATGCGCAGGCGCTGTATCCGTCCGCACCGGCAACGCCGCGGCGAGCTTGCGGGCCAGATCATAGCCGAAATATTTGATGTTCAGCTGCGCCAGCTCGACATTGCGCACCGCCATCTTGAGCGCGCTCAGATTGGGCACGCCCTGCGCATCGGTCGGCGCGAGCGAGAGCATCTCCTGCACCTGCGCCAGCACGTCCGCCGTGATCGAGGCCCGCAGCGCATCCGCCTCCGCCTGCCGGGCCGCCCTCTCGCGGGCTTTGCGCTTTTTCCACATGCCCGAGCTATGATGAGAGCACCGCTCAAACACAAGCATGTGTCATTTGCTTTTGGGCTGGCAGCGATGATCCGATCCGCTAAAGCCAGCGCATGCCCACGCCTTCGGAAGCCCTGCACAAGACCTTCGGTTACGCCCATTTTCGCGGCCGTCAGCAGGACGTGATCGATCGGGTGATGGCGGGCGAACATACGCTCGCGGTGATGCCGACGGGTGCGGGCAAATCGCTGACCTATCAGATCCCGGCGCTGTGCCGCGAGGGCACCGGGCTCGTCGTCTCGCCGCTGATCGCGCTGATGCACGATCAGGTGCGCTCAGCCGAGGCCGCCGGCATCCGCGCCGCCGCGCTCACCTCCGCCGACGATAATCGCGACGAGACGATCGATCGGCTCCGTCGCGGCGATCTCGATCTGCTCTATGTCGCGCCCGAACGCGCGTCGTCCGACAGTTTCCGACGGCTGATCTCGTCGATCCCGCTGTCGCTGATCGCGATCGACGAAGCGCATTGCGTCTCCGAGTGGGGGCATGACTTCCGCCCCGACTACCGGCTGTTGCGCGGCCTGCTCGAACTGGTTGGCGATGTGCCGCGCCTCGCGCTCACCGCCACCGCCGATCGCCACACCCGCGCCGATATCCTGGCGCAGCTCGGCGTTCCGGACGAAGGACTGATCCTCGCCGGCTTCGATCGCGAAAATCTGCGCTACACGATCTCGCCGCGCGATGGCCTCGCCAAGCAGATCGCCGATGTCCTCGCCGAAAATCCCGGCTCGGGGATCATCTACGCGCCGACCCGTGACGGAACCGAGCGGCTGGCCGAGCAGATCAAGGCCACCGGCCGGCCCGCGCGCGCCTATCATGCCGGGCTCGACGCGCCGATCCGCGCCGCCAACCAGAAGGCGTTCGTCACCGCCGAGGATATGGTGATGGTCGCCACGGTCGCCTTCGGCATGGGCATCGACAAGCCCGATGTCCGCTTCGTGGCGCATGCCGGCCTGCCCAAATCGATCGAGGCCTATTATCAGGAGACCGGCCGCGCCGGCCGCGACGGCGACCCGGCCCAGACCTATCTGTTCTGGGGCGCCGAGGATTTCGCCCGCGCCCGCCGCCGGATCGAAACCGACGTCGAAGAGCCGCGCCGTGCGGGCGAGCGCCAGCGGTTGAATGCAATGGCGACGCTGGTCGAAGCGCCCTCCTGTCGCCGCACCATCCTGCTGCGTCACTTCGGCGAAACCCCGCCCGAAAGCTGCGGCAATTGCGACAACTGTCTCAATCCGCCGATGGCGATCGATGCCAGCACCGTCGCGCAGAAGCTGCTCTCCGCCGCCTTCCGTACCGAGATGCGCTACGGCGTCGGCCATCTCACCGACATTCTGTCGGGCCGCGAGACCGACAAGGTGCTCGGTGCCGGGCATCACCGCCTTTCCGTCTTCGGCATCGCCAATGAAGAGGAACAGCGGCTGATCAAGCCTGTTGCCCGCGCATTGCTGGCGCGTGACGCGTTGCGTGCGGACGATTTCGGCGGGCTCTCCTTCGGCCCCGCCGCCAAGGCAATATTGAAGGGCGAGGACAGCCTTTCGCTGGTCGTTCCGCCCAAGCGCGAACGCAAGCGCAAGGATCGCACCACCGGCGAGGAATATCCGCCCGATCCACTATTCGATGCGTTGCGTGCGCTGCGCCGCGAACTCGCCAAGGAGCGCGGCGTGCCGCCTTACGTCATCTTCCTCGACGCTTCCCTACGCGAAATGGCGGCGCGCAGGCCGGAGACATCGGGTGGCCTTGCGCAGATTTCGGGGGTAAGCGCGAAGAAACTCGAAACCTACGGAGACGCCTTCCTCGGCGTCATCCGGGCCCATAGCTGAGGAGAGTCTTATGTTCCGCAAGATCGACGACAGCATCTCGGTCGCCCCGCAGATCAGCGTGAAAGAGGTCGCCGCGGCCAAGGCGCAGGGCTTCACCATGATCATCAACAACCGCCCCGACGAGGAGGAATATGGTCAGCCCCGCGGCAACGAGATCGAAGCGGCGGCGAAGGCGGCGGGGCTCGATTATGTTGCGATCCCGATCACTCATGCCGGCTTTTCCGCCAATCAGGTCGATGCCATGCGCGCCGCGCTCGGCAAGGCGGCCGGCCCCGTCCTCGCTTATTGCCGCTCGGGCACGCGATCGACCTTCGTGTGGGCGCTTGCGAAGGGCGCCGATGGCGACGATGCCGACACGCTGGCCAGCAAGGCGGCCGGTGCGGGCTATGACATTTCACCGGTAAAGGGGCTGCTCGGCCCGCGCTGAGCCAGGACCGATTCCAACCGTCACCCGGACTTGATCCGGGGTGACGTTCCCATTCGAGTGAACGGCTCCGCTGGCCAGGCTGGGGGCCCTGCTGCACTGCAGCAACAATTGCCGCCACCAACCTCCAAAATTCCTGACTTTTATGGCTACTCTGCAACATCTTGTTGCTGGAGGCCGCGAAAGCTTGTGCGGCTATGCCGCCAGCACCATGTTCCAGATCCTCGTAGAAACACGCTGATTTTAGGGACTATTGTGCCATCATTCGCCACCTGGAGAGCCGATCTCCCGGCATCCATCGTCGTAGCGCTCGTTGCGCTCCCGCTCTGTCTCGGCGTCGCCCTGGCATCCGGGGCGCCACTTTTCTCCGGGATCATTTCCGGCATCGTCGGCGGCATCGTCATCGGCTTGCTGTCGAAGTCGCCGCTCTCGGTCAGCGGCCCCGCGGCCGGCCTTACCGTCATCGTGCTGGGCGCGATCACCGCGCTGCCGACCTTCGAAGCCTTCCTGCTCTCGGTCGTGCTGGCTGGCGTCATGCAGATCATACTCGGTTTGACCCGTTCGGGCGTACTCAGCGAGTTTGTCCCCTCCTCGGTGATCACCGGCATGCTCGCAGCGATCGGCCTCATCCTGATCCTCAAGCAGTTCCCCCACGCGATCGGCTATGACAGCGATTATGAAGGCAGCTTCAACTTCCTACAGGCCGACGGCCGCAACACCTTCTCGACGATCGGACATTCGCTTGGCCAAGCCGTGCTGCCCGGCGCGATGCTGATCGCCGGTCTGTCGCTGATCTTCCTGTTCTGGTGGGACAAGGCCCGTCCCAAGGACGGCCCGCTCAAATTCCTCCCCGGCCCGCTCGTCGCCGTACTGATCGGCGTCGTCGGCAACGCCATCCTCGGCGTCGTCGCGCCCTCGCTTCAGATCAAGCCGACGCACCTCGTCCAGGTGCCGATCGCCGACAGTTTCTCGAGCTTCGCTTCCTTCTTCCGCTTTCCGGATTTCGGCGCGATCGGCAATCCGGTCGTGTGGACGACCGCGCTGACCCTCGCGATCGTCGCCAGCCTCGAATCGCTGCTCAGCGTCAAGGCGGTCGACGAGATCGATCCGCGCCGCCGCACCACCGACAAGAATTGGGAGCTGTTCGCGCAGGGCGGCGGCAATCTCGTCGCGGGCATGATCGGCGGCATCCCGGTCACATCGGTGATCGTCCGGTCGTCCGCGAATGTCGACTCCAATGCCGAAAGCAAGCTGTCGACAATCCTCCATGGTTTATGGCTGTTGCTTAGTGTTGCGCTGATCCCGACGGTGCTGAACCTGATCCCGCTCTCCGCGCTCGCCGCGATCCTGATCGCGACCGGCTACAAGCTCACCAAGCCTGCGCTCTACATGCAGCGCTTTGCCCAGGGCTGGACCCAGTTCATCCCCTTCGTGGCAACGGTGGTCGCGATCCTGTTCACCGATCTGCTCGTCGGGATCGGCATCGGCCTGGTGATCGGCTTCATCTTCGTCATCGGGCGTAACTTCCGTCCGGCGATCACCTTCGCCTGCGAAGGCCATGACTGCCTGATCCGCGCGCGCCGCAACCTCTATTTCATCCACAAATATGAGCTGCAGCGCGAACTGAGCAAAGTGCCCGACAACAGCCAGCTGATGATCGATCTTTCGTCGACCAGCTATGTCGATCTCGACAATGTCGACATCATCAACGCCTTCATCAAGGGCGCCGCCTATCGCAACATCGCGGTGGTCGTGCGCGGCGATATCGCCGAGCGCAGCGCGCCTCTGATCAATGCCCCCGTTTCACAGGTCCGTTACGCATGAAATCCTATCGCCAGCTCCTCCTCGCCAACAAGGCGTGGGCCGCCGAACTGAAGGATGAGAATCCCGACTTCTTCAGCCGCCAGACCGCCGGCCAGCAGCCCGACTTCCTCTGGATCGGCTGCTCGGACAGCCGGGTGAACCCCGAACAGATGACGATGAGCCAGCCCGGCGGCATGTTCATCCATCGCAACATCGCGAACCTCGTCCATGCCGACGATCGCAACCTGATGTCGGTGCTCCAATATGCGGTCACCGTGCTCAAGGTGAAGCATATCATCATCTGTGGTCATCATGGCTGCGGCGGCGTCAATGCAGCGCTCAACGGCGGCACCACCGGTGTGGTAGACGACTGGCTCGCCAATGCCCGCGATGTTTACGCAGCCCATGCGCAGGAAGTCGACAATGCTGTGACGCCCGAAGGCCGGGTCAACAGGCTGGTCGAAGTGAACGTCCGCGATCAGCTGCTTCATCTGGCGCGCACCGGCATCGTCCAGGGCGCTTTCGCCAGCGGCCAGCCGCTCAAGCTGCACGGCTGGGTATATGACATGCGCGACGGCCTGATCATTCCGATGGTGGAAATAGACGCGAACACGGATCTCGAAAGCGTCGGTGCGCCTGAAGCGGTGCTGTGATCCCATAAGCGCGGGGCAACAGCAACAACAAGATCGGCCGACGCCCCCCTCGCGCCGGTCGAACCTCTTTCAGGGCAGGATCACTCGCGCCCAGATCGGCAGATGATCGGACGCCATCTTCGCCCGCTCGCTCACATGCACGCCGCAGGCGACGACATGGACGTCGCGCGACGTGATGATCCGATCGAGGCAGCCGACCGGACGACGGCTGTGAAAGCTCCGGCCGGTCGGCGCTATTCTGTGATCGACCATGAACTCGCGGATGCAGCCGCCATGCAGCGACCATTCGTTGAGGTCGCCCATTAGCACGGTCGGCATATGCCGCTTGCGCGCGCGGACATGGTTCAGGATCGCCCGAACCTGCCGCCGTCGCCACAGTCCGGTCAGATCCAGATGCATGCCGACGATGCGCAGATCATGTCCGCCGATCCGCAGTTCGGCGAGCACGGCGCCGCGCGGCTCGATCATCGGGATCGTGACCGGTTCGAAATCGGTGATGTCGACGGTCGGCCTGATCAGGATCGCGTTACCGTGCCAGCCGATACCGCCCGGACGGACATCGAAGGGGATAGCGCGATAATCGCCATGCGCCGCCAGCAGATCGAGCGGCAGCGCACTCTGCCGCGCGCCGAAGCGGCGGTCGGCCTCCTGCAGCGCGACGATATCGGCGCGCACCTCGCGCAGCACATCGAGAATACGATCGGGGCTGCGGCGACGATCGGTCCCCAGCCCTTTGCGGATATTATAACTGGCGACAGTGATCACGCAGGGCCCTTCGTTACGGCGCCAAACCCGGGCCATAACATCTTAAACAAAAAAAGGGCCGGTAGGTTGCCCCACCGGCCCAAGTGCGTTCGCAGGAGGAACGCCTGGAGGGGCCGCCCTGACGGGCAGCCCCAATTCGGCTACATGTTGTAAGCGCGTTCGCCATGTTCGGAGATATCGAGGCCTTCCATCTCGACTTCCACCGAAGGACGAAGGCCGATCGTCTTGTCGATCAGGAAGAACAGGATCGCCGAGACACCGCCCGAAAGGACGAGGGTCAGACCCACGGCCTTGAGCTGGACGAGCACCTGGGCCGCGATGTCATAAGCTTCCGGATGATAAGCAGCCGGGAACACCGTGTAGTCGAAGTAGCCCTGACCGCCGAGCGATGGCGCTGCGACGATTCCAGTGCCGATCGCGCCGACGATGCCGCCGACGCAATGGACGCCGAACACATCGAGCGTGTCGTCATAGCCGAGCTTGTTCTTCACCGTGGTGACGAAGAAGAAGCAGACAATCGAGACGACGAAGCCGAGGATGATCGAAGTCACCGGAGCGGCGAAACCAGCCGCGGGGGTGATCGCGACGAGGCCGGCGACGGCACCCGAAGCTGCACCCAGCAGCGAAGGCTTGCCATGAACGAGCTGTTCGATCAGCGCCCAGGCAACGGCCGCAGCAGCGGTCGCGACGAAGGTGTTGATGAAGGCCAGCGCGGTCACGCCATTGGCTTCGAGGTTGGAACCGGCGTTGAAGCCGAACCAGCCCACCCACAGCAGCGAAGCGCCGATCATGGTCATGGTCAGCGAGTGCGGCGGCATCGGCTCCTTCTTGTAGCCCGTGCGCTTGCCCAGAACGAGGCAGCCCGCGAGGCCAGCAATACCGGCGTTGATGTGCACCACGGTGCCGCCAGCGAAGTCGAGAGCGCCCATGCCCCACAGGAAGCCATAGTCGGTCGGGGCATCCGGCAGGAAGTCCGGGCCGGCCCAGAACCATACCATGTGCGCCATCGGGAAATAGACGATGGTGAGCCACAGGACCATGAACAGCATCAGCGGCCAGAACTTCACGCGCTCCGCGAAGGCGCCGACGATCAGCGCCGGCGTGATGCAGGCGAAGGTCATCTGGAACACCACGAAGACATATTCGGGCAGATAGACGCCATTGGTGAAGGTCGCGGCAGAGGTGCTCGCATCGACGCCCTTGAGAAACGCCTTGGAGAACCCGCCGAAGAAGTGGTTTTCGCCACCGCTGGTGAAGGCCATCGAATAGCCCCAGCCGACCCAGACGAGTGCTGCGATCGAAACGATCATCAGCACCTGCATGAGCACCGAAAGCATGTTCTTCGTGCGAACGAGGCCGCCGTAGAACAGGGCGAGCGCGGGCACCGACATCAACAGCACGAGTGCCGAGGAGGTCAGCATCCAGGCGACGTCGCCCTTGTTCCACGTCGCCATCATGGCGGCGTTGTCAGGATTCTTGACCGGATCCGCCCAGGCGGGTGCGGCCGCGAGCGCAGCAACGGCAAGAGTGCCGAGGCCGGTCGCTATCTTGCTAGAAAGCTTCATGTTTCCCCCTTTGCTCAGAGCGCGACGTCGTCGGTCTCGCCGGTGCGGATCCGCACCGCCTGCGCGACGTCCAGAACGAAGATCTTGCCGTCGCCGATCGCGCCGGTATTGGCCGACTGCTGAATGGCTTCGACAACGCGGCTTGCCAGATCGTCGGTGGTCGCAACCTCGACCTTGATCTTCGGCACCATGTTCGTGCTGTATTCGGCGCCACGGTAGATTTCCGTTTGGCCCTTCTGCCGTCCGAAGCCTTTGACTTCGGTAACGGTCATACCCTGCACGCCCAGGCCCGAAAGTGCATCGCGCACTTCGTCCAGCTTGAACGGCTTGATGATGGCAATGACGAGTTTCATTCTGCCTCCCTCTTAAAGCCCGCTTCCGCGTCGCAATAATCATGCCAAGAGGGCGATGTGCTGGATTCGCTGGCGCGGCAAAAAATCGAACGACCGCAGAACGGTTCGTCGATCCCGCAGTTTGATTAAAAGTTAAGCCTTGCCCTTTTTTTAGGCACGCCTCACCAGTCCTTACTGCTTCGGATCGCGTCGGCCTCGCCCGTCCGATCTGCTCTTCCCAGGGCCACATTACGCGCGGGAAAACGGCCGAAGCGTTCGATTATGTCGTAGTGATCGCGCGCATATTCGAGCGCATCGACCGCGCCGAGCGCAGTGAACAACGCCATCGAACGCCGCTGATCGGCGATGTCCTCGCTGTGCTGGAACGGCATGTACAGGAAACTGAGCCCGTCTCCCGACATCGCGCTATCGACGCCCCGGTCGATCGCGCCCTTCGCAATCGCGAGCGCAAGGCTGTCAGTTGAGAAGGCATCGGCGTGTCCGCGAAACAGATTGCGCGAAAACTGATCGAACAGGATGACGCCGGCCAGCGCATCGTCTGCCGATGCCAGGAAACTGTCGGGGGTGCGTTCACGCCACCGCGCCCACAGATCGCCGAAGCGCTCGGCGATTGCCGCGTCGGTCTCGGCCGATCGCATCCACCAGCCGTCCGGCCCGATCTCGCGAAACCAGAAATCGAGGATGGCGCGCGTACCTTCGCTATCGGACAGCATCGGGTTGCTTCGTGACCAGCGCTTCGATCGCGGGCAGTTGATCGATCACCGACCGCCGCCCTATCTCGATCAGCTCGTCTGCGCGCGTGAAATCATGGATGTCGATATGGCCGACCGCCAGGGTCAGCGCGAAATCGGGCGGCTCGATGATCAGCGAGGTGCGGGCGAGTTCCGCCATCAGCAGCATCGTCGAGGCGCGCACGACCGACATCGTCGAATGCGCGCGGTCGGGCCGCATGCGGATCGCCGTCGATACCTTGCGGCCATGATAATCGCCCTGCAGGTTGACCGACAGCACAGGCAGCTTCGGCGCGATCATCCGCGCCGCCGCGACCGGTACGGGCATCACCACCCCGCCATCGACCAGAAAATGCCCATCGCGCTTCACGGGCCGGAACAGGCCGGGAATTGCCATCGACGCCATGATCGCCGGGTTGACCGGCCCGCGGCTGATCACGACCGGCTCGCCCGTGATCAGATCGGCCGCCACGGTCGCGGCGGGAATGAACAGCTCCTGGAACTGGACATCGCCCAGATGCATCGTCAGCTCGCGCATGATCGTGCGCCCACCGAGCATGGCGCCCGGCCGCCATTGCAGATCGAGGAAGGTCAGGATGCGCAACCAGCTTGTCGATCGGGCGATCCGTTCAAGCGAATCGAGCCGCCCCGCCGCGAAGCACACCGCCGCCAGCGCGCCGATCGAGGTACCCGACACGGCCTTGACCGGTATCTTCGCCTCGTTGAGTCCGCGCAGGACGCCGATATGCGCCCAGCCCAGCGCGGCCCCGCCCCCTAGTGCAACGGCGATGGCCATCGCGTTAAACCGGGTGCCTTGAATCAGATCCCGTTCGTCCCGCGCGTAGTCGAGGGATGTTGGCACGCGCGGACGTTCCTCGACTACGCTCGGGACGAACGGTCTCTAGGACCGGAAGCCGGATCATTTTATGCCGCCGTACCACCCACCGTCAGCCCCGAGATCATCAATGTCGGCTGCCCGACGCCGGCCGGCACCGATTGCCCGCCCTTGCCGCAAATGCCGACGCCCTCATCGAGCGCCATGTCATTGCCGATCGCGGTCACCTTGGTCAGCACCGATGGGCCATCGCCGATCAGGGTCGCCCCCTTGATCGGCACGGTGATCTTGCCGTTCTCGATCTTGTACGCTTCTGTGCACGAGAAGACGAACTTGCCGCTGGTGATATCGACCTGCCCGCCGCCGAAGCTCTTGGCATAAATGCCATTGCCGGCTCGCTCGATGATCTCGGCCGGATCGTCGTTGCCGCCATACATGAAGGTATTGGTCATCCGCGGCATCGGCGCGTGCGCATAGCTTTCGCGCCGCCCGTTGCCGGTCGGCTCCACGCCCATCAGCCGCGCGTTGAGCCGATCCTGGATATAGCCCTTGAGGATGCCGTCCTCGATCAGCACGTTGCACTGCGTCGGCGTGCCCTCGTCATCGATCGTCAGCGAACCGCGCCGATCGGCGATCGATCCATCGTCGACGACGGTGACACCGGGCGCGGCGACGCGCTCGCCGATCCGTCCCGAAAATGCCGAGCTGCCCTTGCGGTTGAAATCGCCCTCAAGCCCATGGCCGATCGCCTCGTGTAACAACACGCCCGGCCAGCCGGGGCCGCATACCACGGTCATCTCGCCCGCGGGCGCCGCGACCGCATCGAGATTGACGATCGCCTGATGCAGCGCCTCGTCGATTGCACGGTTCCACGTCGCCGGCTCGAACAGCCGGTCGTAGAGATAACGCCCGCCAAGCCCGAAGAATCCCGTCTCGCGCCGCCCATTCTGCTCGACCACGATCGACACATTGAGCCGCACCAGCGGCCGCACGTCGAAGGCCACGAAGCCATCGGGGCGCACGATCTCGACGACGCTCCAAGAGCCCGACAGCCCGACCGACACCTGCTTCACCCGTGGATCGCGTGCCCGCGCGGCGGCATCGACCTCCTGGCACAGCGCCACCTTGCGCGCGAACGGGATCAGGCCGAGCGGATCTTCACCGGTATAGAGCTGCGTGTTCGTCCGGCGCGGCGGCGCCGAACGCGCGCCCCTGGTCGGATCGAGGAGGGTCATCGTCTCGCCCGCCCGCATGATCGCGGCCTCGCTCAACTCATTGGCATGCGCGAACGCCGTCGTCTCGCCCGAAACACCACGCAGCCCGAAGCCCGCTTGCGTGTTATAATCGGCGGTCTTCAGCCGTCCATCATCGAAGCCGAAGCTCTCCGACGTCATATATTGAAGATAGAGCTCGCCATCGTCGCAACTCTTCAGCGCCTGCGCGGTGAGGCGCAATGCCGCATCGGGATCTAGCGTGTCGCGATAGAGGAAGCGGCGGGGATCGGTGAGCATGATGGTCATGAAGCGGATATAGGCGGATAAGCCGGCGCACCCAAGAGCTATCGGCGCTTTTGTCGGGGCACCCGTCACCTCCATCCACGGAATTGGTTCGCTCTTCGGCCGTGATCGACACGGATGACGTTGCGACAGCGATGGCCGGCGACCCGGCGGCACCGGATCACGCAGCGCCGGCCTGAACGATCGGCTCAACTCCGATTGTCGGGTGGCACGTAATAGATGCTGCGGACCGTGCCGGTAACGTCATAGTCGATCAGGTGAGCGCCTCGCCTGACGGTTACCCGGTCGATAGTCCAGCCGACGAGGCCGTTGCCGCTGCTCACCTTGGCGAGCAGCTTCCCCATATCGCTGTAGATAAGGATATGGATGCCATCATCTTCTGCCCGACCAATCATCGCCAGCCCCCGGTTCGGACTGTTCGTTAGCGGCTGCAGCATTTCCTGACCGTGAGGAAGATCACACTTTTGTCGCGCTGATCGCTGCTATGGCGCGGGCTCTCAATAGGGAAGCGCCGTGACCGTTCTTTGTGCCATAGGGTTCCACCGCTGGCTGAAACGCGCTGCGACCCACAATCCCGCCCGCGTTATATGCAGATGCTCGCGCTGCGGCCTGACACGAGTGCAGAAGCGCGAACCATAATAGGCCAATCGCCCTTGTCGCCACGCCATATGGTCACAACGCGCGACACTTTGCGTGCACGGCCTCGCCGAGGGCTTTCCTTCGAGAGCAGCGGCTTATAGGTTGCGGGATGCAGCAACGAGCACGTTTGCGGGGATCGACAGGGTGCGGACGGAAGAGCGACTGACTGCAATCGCCACCATCTTCGGCTGCGACGAGGCGCTGGCGGCTTTGCTCGATGCGTCGATGGTGCCGATCATACTTCCCCACAAGACCTTGATCGCTCACCAGGGCGATCCGTCTGATCAATGCTGGCTGGTTATCGACGGCCTGGTACATATCCAGTTGATCGGCTTCGACGGGCAGCGCGTGCAGCTGGCTTATCACGGCCCGGGCGAGTTCTTCGGCGCCTATCCTGAAGCCACGCTGCACCGCGCCGACATAATGGCGCATGGCGAGGTACACGTGCTGCGAATCTCAACCGCCGCGCTCGTTGCCCTGTCCAACGCGCATGCGCCGATCGGCGCGGGCCTCTCCCGCCGGCTCGCCCGACAACTCGATATGTCGCTCGACCGGATGGCGGCGCGCAGCACCTTGTCCGCACCGGGACGCGTCCACGCAGAACTGCTGCGGTTAGCGGGTAAAGAACATCGGATCGCGCCGCCACCCAAGGTCTCGGTGCTCGCACTCAACGCCAACACGTCGCGCGAGACGGCGTCCCGCGCGATCAGCGCCCTGGAGCGGCGCGGGGTCATTCAGCGGTCGGACCAGCATATGACAATCGTCGCGCCGCGGATGCTCCGAGATATGATGTACTGACAGCGCCGTGCCATTACGCCGGCACGAGCATGCTCAATGCGATATCGCCCTGTGCGGTGGCAATATGGCCGAAATTCTCGCAGCGCAGTTCGGGTGCTTCAAGGGTCAGCACAAGTGCCATCGATCTCGACACCGGCACGCGGCCAGGCTGGGCAGCACCCATGATCCGGATCGCTGCCTCCTGTCGCTCGACGCCTCCATCGTCGGGATCGAAAGCGCCATAGGTGATGCCGAGAGGCTCGCACCCCAGGGCGACTTCGCCAAGCGCGGCCCTGGCCGCATCGACTGGATCGCAAAAGCGTGCGATCGCAAAGCCACCAAGCTTTTCGATGCGCCCGCCTGCGTTCGCCAGTCGGCCGGTGTCGCGGTTCGCCGGCAAAGCGAGGACAGCCTCCCGCGCCAACGCCGGAAGCGGCTGCGCCGTGTTTTGTCCATCGCGATCGAGCGTAATCTGGTGAATCGGCAATCCGATCCGCTGCCACGCAGCGTCGAGGACATTGCCGCGCGCGCGCGCTCCTTCACCGATCCGAAGAGCCGTCGCGCCGCTTTCGAGCATCTGGGCCTGGCGAATAGTCATCCCCATCGCCATCTCGTCGCTGACGAAGATACCCGCCTGCGAAACGATATCGAGCGTATCGATCACATCGACGGTTTGGGCGGCTGCGACGACGGCATCGAAGCGGCTCTCCCATCTGGCGCCGAATTGGCTGACCGAATCGCGGCGAAACGCTTCGATCGTCGAGGGCAGCGCGATATGAAGTTCGGCGCCGCTTTCCAGCAATAACTCGGCCGCCATGATGTCGGCGCCCGCAGCAAGCGCGCCGAAGGCAAAACCCGGCTTGAGCTCTTCGATGGCGGCGGCGATGCGCGCCAGGGAAGCCGCCTGATCCGGCGCCACCTGGATGATCCCGCTGAAATGCAGGCTTGCCGGCGGCCGATATGCTTCGAGCCAGCCGTCCGGCTGTCCCAGCGTTTCGAGGATCAGACGGAAATGACGCAATGTCGATGCGTGATCCTCCCATGCACGGGGGGCCTGCCGCACGGCACTGGCAAGCGCCGCCTTTGAATCCGCGCCCCGCCCCAGCAACAAATAGGCCTCCGCGCGCGTCGCGTTCAGCCAATAGGGAGTCTCGGGCTCGTGCGCACCGCTGTCGAGCATCGTCAGCACCCGATCGGCCAGAGCTGCGGCCTGCGGCCGATCGTCTTCCAGCAGCGCGATCGTGGCGGCATTGATCAACGGATAGGTCGCCTCGGCACTGGCGGCGGCATGCAGATAGGCAAGTCTTGCCGCCCGCATCAGCGGCGGGCTTTCCTTGGGCGATGCCTTGAGAGCGCGGTCCTTGAGTAACCGCCCTTTCAGGCTGAGCGTGTCGGCATCGGCGGTTTCGCCGTCGAGCCCTGCTTCGGTGAAGGTCTCCCAGGCGCGCTCGGTATCTCCGGAGCGCGCGAGCCTTCTTATCATTGACAGCTTGGCACTATTCACGGCGTGTTCCAGTTTGCCTTGAAGGAAATCCTCATCAGCCCGTTTCAGCCATCTTGCGGCGGTGGGTTCTTGATGTCCGGATCGATGGTCAGCCCGATCCACCGCTGAAGCTTGCCTGCATTTTGAAGCAGATCGACGTTGATATTGAATCCGTGCGTCGTGCCCATCTTCCCGCACTTGTTGAAGCGCGCGACGAAGCTGACGCTCTTGTAGCGGTCGACGGCGCGATCATATTGTCCATATTCGATCCCGCCGTAGAAAAAATCCAGGTCGGCGGCCTTCATGGTAATCGCGTCGAACGCCTTGGAGAAGAACAATTGTTTGCCCCGAAGGACGATCTCGACGGATGTATCTTCCTCGATCCCTATATAGCCCTGACCAGCTTTGCCTTGCTGCTCCATGACAAGTGTCACGAGGCCGCCCTCGGTACCCAACGTAACTGTGAAGACCAGTTTTGCAGCTTTCTTTGCGATGGTGTCGCCGGACAGCGGCGACCGCCATCCAAGAGGGTATTGCGCCAAGGGGTATTGCGACATTTCAGTTCTCCTTGCGAAGTTGGGGAAAGCTCTCGTCAATCCGGTGGCGCCAGCTGCGCCAGTCGCGATTTTCGGGATCGGTCGCGATCAAGCCGTCGACGCTATCGCGAGCCTGGCGGGCGAAGTGATAAGCCTCCTGCTTCCCCCCGAGCCTATTCAGCGACATCGCAATCGAATAGCGGGCCAGCATCCAGTCCTGGCGATAATTTGCGTTGAGCGGATCCGACCGCAACAGCCCATCCACGATCCGGGCCTGTTCCCGGCGCTGATCCAGCGCTTCGCGCGCTCGGCCCAGCGCGTTGAGTGCGTCGGCAAGCCATGCATGACGATTGGCAAGATCGCTGCGTACACCCGGATCGTCCGGAAGCCGCCGTGCAACGCGCTCCATGGCAGTAAGCGCCTTGCGGCACTCCCCTAGTGCAACGAGCGGATCTGCCTTGCTGGCAAGCGTCAGCGAACAGATATTGCCCTGCGCGTAGCCCAGCTCGCGCAGCGAACGCGGGTCCTGCGGTTGAAGTTGTGCCAGCCGCAGGGCCAAATCGAGATACGCCCGGAAATGTGGGCCCGCATTCGCATAACGATCGCGCTGAAAATCAATATATCCAACCCAGAACTCGCTTTGCGCATGAGCGAAAATACGCTGCGGATCATTTGGTTTTTCGGCCAGAAGTGCTCCGGTCACGCGCTGCGCCTCGCGGAAATCGGCGAGAGCAGCATCCGGCCGCCCCCGTTTCCGTTCATCTTCACCCATTGCCTGAAGCACGCGCGCGCGTCGCTCAAGCGAGCCGTCGGGCAAGCGGCCGAGATCGCCCTGCGCACCATAATAAGCGAGCGCTCGCTCGTTGACCGATCCCAAAACGTCCAGCCGCCCCACCCCCTGCAGTCGCGACCTGAGATCGGTGAGCATGAACTCAATCAACCCTTCGGCCTGCTGACGTTGGCGCTCCGCCTCATTGCGTGCGCTGATCGCCATGATCAACAATGCGGCCAATATTAGGGCCGAGATGGCCGCCAGTAACGTGATTGCCGTCACGCGCGCCAATTGCCGCTGGGCTTCACGCTGAACGAGCTCATCCAACCCGAGCCCCGTCAGCCCCGCGATCAGCTTGAGGCGCGCGAGCTTGCCGTCGCCGCCCTTGCGGAAATCGGCAGCGATAGGCTCGCGCCTGGAATTCGATCCGCCGCCGTCGGTCAGGGCCTGTGGGAAAGCCTCCTCGGGTGTTCCGCTGATGAGCGCGGCAAACACCGGCCGATCGGGATGAATGCTCCGAAAATAGCTGATCTCCTGGTTTACCCAGCGCGAGCCCCGCGCGGCAGGCGAACAGACCACGATCAGACTGGCCGATTCAGCCAGCGCCGTCCGAACCTCCTCGTCGAGACTCTCCGAGGCCGGTAACTCGTTGCGATCTCTGAAAATGGGGGTGAGCCGCCGTGGTACGGGGCCCCGCGCTGTGGTTCTGCCCACGATCCGCGAGGGCAAACGATAGGACTCGAGCGATCGCTGGAGCTGCGATGCCATGTCTTCGTCGGCATGGCTGTAGCTGAGGAACGCCCGATAACGAAGCCCATGAGCTTTCGATCCGGAGACGATATCGCTCGGCGCCGCTTCGAGCAGTTCGTCATCTGCACTGTCCATTGGCGTTCTCTTCGGCACGAGCAGCGCACGGTTCATATCGTGAATAGCTCTAGTGACGGAAATTCCACTATGCTTGCAAGTACCCTTCTTCGACCGGAACCGGAGCGCGGCGTCTTGCCGCTTGGCCGTAAGCCTTTCCCGGATCCGCGGCTGCCGGTTTCGGTAGCGCTCCGCATGATGATGGCGGCGGGGTTGCGGATGTGCCCAGGCGAAGGATCATGGGCTCACGCCTTTCCTTTCCTGCCGTTGTTTTGGCTGGATCGCTCGGCTTTGCGCTGCGGGACAGGCGTGATCGCGGTCACGCGCTGTCCCCTATGATAGGCGCTAGTCAGGGCATCATCAACGGAGGCTGGCGATGCGACATGATGTTGGAAGGGCGCGCGACGAAAGCGCCACCGCTGCTACGACCGATACCGCCCTGATTGGTCTGCTGATCATCGGAGGAGTCCTTTTGGCGCTTGCGACCGCGTCGAAAATCGTGGTGGCGATTCTAATGGCTATCCTGCTTGTAACCGGCCTGGTCGGGCTCCGCGCCCTTACCGCGCGGCGGTCGAACGGCGCAGGCAGCGATCCCGTGAGTGAGGCGTCCGGCCCGCCCTCCGCCTGACGCCGATCGTCCGATCGGGCGAAGGTCCTTAGGAACTTGTGACAGGGACTGGCTTGATCGCCGGCGTCCGCAATTCGATCTCACCTTTGCTGATCTCCACCGTGTGCGGATAGGGCAACTCGATCCCCTCGCGATCGAACGCCTCCTTGACCAGTTTCAGCATATCGGATCGATAAGTCTTGTGATCGCCCTTCTTCACCCACACCCGGGCGGACAGGTTGACCGCGAAATCGCCGAGGCTGATCACGCCGAACCAGCTATCCAGCTTTGTCAGCGCGCGTGGATCGCCCAGCATGATCGATCGCAACACCTCGATCGCCTTGTCGATATCGTCTTCATAGCCGATGCCGAACTGTATCACGCAGCAGCGGTTTCCAGCGGTCGTGAAGTTGGTGATCGGATTGGAGATCGCCTGGCCATTGGGGATCAATATTCTCCGGTTTTCGGCCGTCCTGATCTCGGTGAAGAACAGGTCGAGATCGGTGACCGTGCCTTCCTTCCCATTCAGCTCGACGAAGTCGCCGATATGATAGGGCCGTATCATCGCTATCATGATGCCCGAGGCGACGTTGCTCAATGTTCCCTGCAGCGCGAGGCCGATCGCCAGCGCGCTCGCGCCCAATATCGCGACAAGGCTGGCTGTCTGCACGCCGAACATCTGGAGCACGACGACCAGGACGACGGCTATGATTGCGTAGCGGATCGCGCGCGCCAGAAATGTGCCCAGCGTCGTATCGATGCGCGGATTTCGCTCCGCCTGCTTCTTCGCAATTCTCGAAAGGAAGAACGCCAGCCATATCCCGATGAACAGGACGGCGGCGGCAGAGGCGATGCGGACGCCCCACACCAGCAAGATATCGGTCAGATGTGTGCTCATCGACCGGTAACGCGATAAGCCGGCTAAGTGTCCCTCATCCGCCAGGAACGAGAGCTGTTCTAGTGATGCGCTCCGCCGCCCGAACCCGCCTTCAGCACGAAGCGCCGGTCGCAATAACCGCAGTCGGCATAGCCGATATCGGCGTCGATCTCGATGAACACGCGCGGATGACCGAGCGCGGCGCCGCCGGGGATGTCGCTCGCGCCGTCACAGGCAACGCGGGTCGAGGTGACTTCGATGGTCTCGGGGGCGGCGGGGTTCGTGCTCATCAGCGCGGATTAGCAAGGCTTCGCGGCGTCCGCAATCGGCCCGCTTCAATAGCCGTAGCGCGAACGACCATAGCGGGTATTTTCGTAGGAGAAGCCGACCATGGCGTTATCGCCGACCGGGGCAATCACCGTGCCGAACACGCCGCGTGCACCGCCGGTGCCCACCATCGCGCCGATTTCGCCGTGGATCTGCCGGCTATTACCCGACAGGCCATTGATCGGCAGCTCGCCATCATGGTTGACCTGCGCCGCCGCCTCGATCGCATGTTCGCGCTGCTCAGCCGTCAGACTGACGACGGTGTCCTGCGCCTGCGCAGCGGATGCGGTGGCGAACGACAGGGCGATGGCGAGGCTACGGATCAACATGAGTGTAAATTGCGCCCGATCAGGTGAAGCCCGGCTGAATGACATGCAATGCGCCCGGCGTCACGCGCGCAGCTTCAAAATCAATGCCTTGGCTGCTTCCGATACGTCGCGCCAGGTGATTTCGAACCCGGCTTCATCGCCATAATAGGGATCGGCAACCGGCTCGCCCGCGCGTCCCGGCACGACATCGAGCAGCAGTCCGAGCTCGGCGCTGCCGTCAGCGGGCCTGATCCGCCGCAGGTTGCGCAGATTGTCGGCATCGAGCGCATAGATGTGGCTGAAGCGGAGGAAGTCCTCCGCCGTCGCCTGCCGTCCGCGATAGCCGGATATGTCGATGCCATGCCGCAGCGCCGTCGCCTGCGCCCGAGGATCGGGCGGCGATCCGACATGCCAGTCGCCCGTCCCCGCCGAGTCCGCATGCGCGGTCAGCCCCGCCGCTTCGGCCTCGGCCCGGAACGCCGCTTCGGCCAAAGGCGAGCGGCAGATATTGCCGAGGCAGACGAACAGGATGGAAGGTGCGGTCATTGGGTGTTCCTTGGCGCCGCCCCGTCACATGTCAACAATCGGCCTGCCGCAAGATCGATTCGTGTCGGCGCAGCGCTCGCGACAGCGAATCCGCGTCGATTCATGAGGGACGAGCATCTCGCCATCCCCCCGATCGTGACCCCAGCCTGCGCTGGGGTCTCAGGAGAGAGGAGAATAGCGGCAGGCAAGAGCCTCCGGAGATTCCAGCGTCCGCTGGAATGACGTTTGGCAGGCACGGTCGGAGACCATGTCGAAGGGGGAATAGGCGTGCGTTTTAGTCTGGTGGTATCGATCAGCGCCTTCCTCGCCCTGGCGGCCTGCGCGAAGCCGAAGGCCGACCTCCCTGCGCCGCCACCGCCAACGCCGGCCCCGATCACGAAACCGACCCCGCCCAACGGCGCCCCCGAAGGCGTCGTCATGCCGCCGCGCGACGAGTCCGGCGCTTTCCGGACCATCAACAGCGGCGTGAATGATGCCGAAGCGACGTGGCATCTCCGCTCGGCGCTCAATGTCGCGGCGCTGTCGTGCGACAGATCGGGCAAGCTCGGGATCGCCGCCGCCTATAATGCGCTGCTCGATCGGCAAAAGGGGCCCTTCGCCACCGCCTATCGCGATGAAGGCAAGCGCTTCGCGTCATCGGCCGCGCTCGATCGCCATGTGACGCAGATCTACAATTTCTTCGCGCAACCGCCCGCGCAATCCGGCTTCTGCCGGGCCGCACTCACCGTCGCGATCGATGCAAAGCTTGTGGCGCCCGACGGCTTCCCCGCCTTCGCGACGACCGCCCTTCCTCGGCTCGAAGCCCCCTTTCTCGCCTTCTACCGTGCCTATGAGCAATATCGCGTCGACCTCGCCGCCTGGGAAAATGGTGATCACCGGATGATGGCGAAGGCGGCCCCCATGATCGCAGCCCCTCCCGCGCCGTCCGGCCCGCCCTGGCGCATCCAGCTCGGCGCCTATTCGGGCGACAGGGCCGCGCGCGATGCCTGGGCGAAGATCAGCAAGCGGATGGACAAGGTCGCCACTTTCGAGCCGCGCTACGAACCGGTGCCCGGCAAGCCGCTCGTCCGCGTCCAGATCGGCCCCGTAACCGATCGCGACGAAGCGATCGCGCTATGCGCCGCAGCGGCGGCGGCGAACCTCGATTGCAGGCCGGTACAGCTACGCTAGCGCTATGCTCGTTAAAGCGGTCGGACGGCTAGCGACCCGATTGTGTTGAAAAACTCGGTCTTGAAGTTGAGGCGCTGGACTGATTCAATCTCTGCGTGGAAGCGGAGATTTGCCGATGATGGGCG
>Ga0268264_10000273_pt1 | contig 89279 bp, 59 predicted proteins | sample KBSSwiS32_FD_190357 | JGI IMG/M metagenome (GOLD analysis project Ga0268264, IMG submission 190357) | Switchgrass rhizosphere microbial communities from Kellogg Biological Station, Michigan, USA - KBS Switchgrass S3-2 (SPAdes) (version 2) | ecosystem: Host-associated > Plants > Roots >... | reverse complement strand
TTCCATCTCTTGCCTATCGCCGAAAGGCGTTCTCGTGAAAGCTGCTTGCGGGAAATCTGCACGAGCAGTTTGGGCGGCGGGCGGAGGCGAGCCCTTTAGTGGACGCCTCCCCCGACCCGACACCGATGAACTCGATTAACGTCGAAGGAGGGAAGGGGCCTCAGTTCAAGACTAACGCAACAAGTAGCGAGGAACGGGAGATTGGGTAACCTAGCAACTCCGCCGAGTGTTCAGAAGCTACAGACGGCGTTACACGCCAAAGCGAAGGAAAACCCGAGCTTTCGGTTCTATGCCCTGTACGACAAGCTGTATCGAGCCGATGTATTGCAATACGCCTACGCCTGCTGCAAAGCCAATCAGGGTGCACCGGGTGTGGACGGAAAACGGTTCGAGGACATCGAAGCGTATGGGCTGGAGCAGTGGCTGGGGGAACTGGTGCTGGATCTCAAGAAGGAGACATACCAACCGGAGGCGATCAGAAGGGTTTATATCCCAAAGCCGAATGGCAAGCTCAGGCCGCTCGGCATTGCAACTATCCGTGACCGAGTAGCGATGACGGCGGCGGCTCTTGTCTTGGGGAGTATCTTCGAGGCAGACCTACCGGCAGAGCAATACGGATATCGGGCAGAACGCAGTGCATTGGATGCGGTCCGGCAGGTGCACAACCTGCTGAATACGGGACATACGCAGGTCGTAGACGCGGACCTATCCGAGTACTACGAGACGATCCCGCACGAGGGACTCCTGAAATCCGTGGCCCGCCGGGTCGTTGACCGGAGGGTGTTGCATCTGATCAAGATGTGGATCACGGCCGCCGTGGAGGACACCGACGAACGGGGAAACAAGAAGCGTACAACCCGGAACCGCGAGGAGAAGCGCGGTCTTCCTCAGGGTTCCCCTCTCTCACCGCTGCTGTCGAATTTGTACATGCGGCGGTTTGTGTTGGGGTGGAAGCGGCTGGGGTACGAGCAGCGGTTCGGTGGAAGGATCGTCACGTATGCCGATGATCTGGTCATCTGCTGTAAACGCAGAGCCGAGGAGGCTCTGGTGCAGATGCGGCAGATCATGCAGCGGTTACGGTTGACGGTGAATGAGGAGAAAACCCATGTCTGCCGTGTTCCGGACGAGTATTTCCACTTCCTGGGTTATCAGTTTGGACGCCTCTTTTCTACGAAGACGGGTAAAGCCTACCTGGGCACGTATCCGTCGAAGAAGAGTGTGACGCGTCTAATCCGATCCATCCACGAGCTGACAGACCATCGGAGGTGTTGGCTCGACGCCGCGGAACTGGTGAAGAGTCTCAATCGTATGCTGTGTGGTTGGGCCAATTACTTCAAATTGGGTCCGGTCGGCAAGGCATACAGAGCAATCGATAAGTACACCACCACTCGGCTGCGCCGATGGTTGCGCCGTAAACACAAGGTCCGCACCCGCGGAATTGGCTGCTATCCCGATGAGTACCTCTACGGAAACCTGGGACTCGTCCGGCTGCCAGTGTTGACGCGCAACCTTCCGTGGGCGCAAGCGTGATGTCTTGTCCGAGAGCCGGATGCCTAAATAGGGCCTGTCCGGTTCGATCAGCGGGAAGTGGAAACGGAGTTATGGAGCGGCTATACGGGCACCGGTATCGAAAGGACCGGCAACAGACAAGCCATACTCCTGCAGGCCACCGCGCCACTTCTCGACTCTACGCGTTTTCGGCGCATATTGGCGTTGCGTCCTCGGGGACGCGCCTGCGCTGTCCCCGGGGAGGTCTGCCTTGGCTCGATTAGCTGTCGATTGAGATCCGACGGGGCTGCACGGCCGGGGTCTTCGGAATCGTTACTTCCAGAACGCCGTTGGTCTGCTTGGCTTTGATCTGCTCGGTGTTGGCACCTTCGGGCAGCGTGAAGCGGCGGAGGAAGCTGCCGGAAACGCGCTCGATGCGCTCGTAGCCGTTTTCGGTTTCGCGCTTCTCAGCCTTGCGCTCACCGCGGACAGTCAACACGCCGTTTTCGGCGGTGATGTCGATGTCCTTGGCGTCAACGCCCGGGACGTCGGCGAGAACAACAAAGCGATCCTTCTCTTCGTGGATGTCAACTCGCGGAACCCAGGAAACGCTGGGCGAGCTGGAAGCTTCAGGCGAGGTCAAAGCGCCGTCATCGCCGAAATGGTTGTTGAATACCTGATCCAACGTCTGGTGCAGACGGTTGACGACATGCCAGGGCTCGTAGCGGACAATTGCCATGTGGAATCTCCTCGAATGTTGAAAGCGTGGACGGTTGACGCAGGATTTATGGACGGGCCAAAAGGTTTCAACGGGCTCGCCACAAATTTTGTGGGGTGTTGGTTTGCTTCGCAGCGAGAGCGCAGGTTTGGAGCTGGCGCCGTGCTCGATTGGCTATTGGTCATGAGCAGGCGGGGAATCGCTCAGGCGTCCGTCGGCACCAACGGATTAACGCGATCGGTAACTGGTTGTTTGAATTATTAATGAAATCAAGCTGTTATAATTCCTGGCTTGGCGCGACCATTGCTGCAAATGGATCTGCCTTGCTTTCTGGACCCATTGCTCACAGTTAAGCTCTGATTCGCCGAGTTCAAGCGTGAGCGCTGCGAGAAGGAGGTTGCGCGAGCTTGCTCACGGCGACGGTCTGCCGCGTTGGTGGTGGCAAGCGATGATCGCAATTCCCTTGTTGGCGCGCGAGTAACACTGGGTCAGTACTTTGCTGGTCGAGGTGCGATGCGTTCGATCAATCACGAATCGGAAGCATGGGTCACGACTGTTTGGTACCGCCTTTCACAAGGGTCGATGCAGTCCGAAATGAAGCGTTTGTTCTTTCCTTTTTCCCTGCCGGCGAGAGCTGCGTCAGCGATTCTTATTCAGCGCGCGCTGTCTTTTGCGACAGTGATCGGAGGATGCGGACCGGTTTTGGGCGGCTGACTGGTGAGCATAGTCATTGCTTCGAGCGTTCGGGCTTTTTGCGCGTTATCCAGAATCAGGTAGCGATGAGCTCCGCCTTTGAGTTTTTCGAACTTTGATCGACCACCGGGCAGGACCGTGATCCGGCCAGGTTCGGACAGGGAAAAATAGTCTCTATCCGGTCGGGCTGCATACAGTACAGACGTCAGATCAAAAGTCGGATGGTCGTGAGGCCATCCCATCACGACCATCTCGGATCCGGAGGAGTCGATGCTTTTTAGAGCGAACGAACGGTATGTTTCCGCTATTGGATGGTTTTGAACATACGAGAAGTCGTGCTCGATGCTGTAGGCAGGGTACAAAATAGCCGCACCAATCTCGCTGCCGCTGGCAACAACGGGCGTTGGCCACTCGGAAAAGAGGATCTGCGCGGACGGGACATCCATCTTCAGGTTTTCCTCTGGAGATCCTCCATCCTTTCCGTCGCTGAAGTTTCCCGCCATGACCGATAGCAAGCGCACCTTCTTGAGGATGAGGTCATGCCCGCTGAGGTTGCTGCTATCGTCACCCGTACTGCGAAGCAGACGAGCAAGATTGGTACTATAGCCAGTTTGGATAACAACCACGCTATGGTCCGGCTGCTGAGCGAGAGTCTTCCTCAGCGACCGAACAGCCTCCGGCGCATTCGTACCATCTGTCAGCTGATGCGGGTACACCCATGTTCCGTCCGGTTTCTTCATATCGGACAGAAGTCGGGTGTAATTTGCTAATCCCGCGCGCTGTTTGGGAAAGGTCCGTTCATAGTTCACGCCGCCGTGCACCATGCCTACGGGAATATCTGGATGCCCGTAAAAAGTATCGACTAGGTCGATATACGGGGCACACCATTTATCGTCATTACTGACGGTGATCCCGACGAGCTTGATCTCGTGACGGTCTTGAAGTGCGTTGAGCATGGCCAGAGCCAGCGCATCGTCTATGTCTCCCCACATATCAGTGCTGAAGATGACGTTCGGAACGCCAAGGGGCTCGGTTTCGGATTCCGCCAACTGTGAATCGGGTGGTGTGGCGTTGGCGGCGGTTGCAAAAGCGACCCGAGCTGCGAAGACAAGCGCGCAGTTAGCGAGCGCGTTTGAGAGAATTGTCTTTGTTTTCACTTTTAAGTAGGTCGCCGCGATCACGCTATTGCCGCGTTGACGACCGAAAGCCGCCTGCTCGTAAAGACGATTAGGATCAGAAAATCCTATACTGAAGCTTGGATTTTGAAGGTACGAAGCGTGACCGGGGCTGCCGGTGCTCGACCATCAATCCTTACGGAGGACGACGATCCTCTGTAGGTGGGGCGGGAGCCAGTGCATGTAGGTATATTCTTTCACCACTCGGTATCCCGGAACCGGGCCGAATCCAATTTGAAACGTGTCTCGGACCACCCACCAGCAACTGTGGCCGCGAACGCTTTCAACTCCACAGCTGACTTCATTCAGCTCGTGTCGCGGATCGTACAAATACAATGCATTGAACTCGAATCCGCCGTCGATTTCCTTGGCGTCAATATGGAGCTCGCGCTGAACGTCGCCCAGCGCTTGCCAACGAACACGATTCCACGTCAGGTAGTCTCGCGTGCTGCCGATAGAAAATATCGCCAATGCTCCAACAAGTACGTAAGCTGCAAAATCGATGTGCGCTCGATAGCTCCCGTCAGCGCAGCGTGTGCGGCCTGCGGAACCCTTTGCCGCTGGAGCCAAGAAGGCCACCAAAGGGATGAGGTACTCGTCGAACATGCCGCCCGCCAGAATAATCGGCGGTAAGTACAGCAAGCCGCAAAGGAAAACGAAGTAATTGAGAACGTCAGTGTGCTCGATCGGTGAATTTGGCCTGAACAGCAAATGAGCGGCACTCCACAAATACTGGCTGAGCCTCCAAATCAGCGCGATGGCTCCCGTTACGCTCAACACGGTGACTGCTGCCCAAAACGCAATGGGAAGAGGAGGGAAGTTGTCGATCTGCAGGATTGCAACATCACGCAGCATTACGGGCCCGATGCCAGTCGGAGCGAGAATGTTGTATCCAACGGGCATCAGCAGAGGTTGGGCAATTCCGCTATTCAACAGACCGACATGTATAGCCGCTCCTGCGGCAACGATGCAAAACCAGATGACAGAGAAGACCGTCGATGCCATCGACGGTCTCCGCCGGGGAAACCCAATCGATACCAGGAGCAGAGGCGACAGGAATAATCCCAAATAAAGTGATGCGACAAACAGATGTTCGGGGAAAGTCGTCAGCAGGCTATGGATACTGCCGAGAGTCTGCATGATTTGGTTGATTTTCGGGTCAATCAATGCCGGCTCACGACCACTGGCGCGAAGCCACCACCTGAATGACAGAAAGCTGCCGATACACAAGAGCCCGGGAAGCGACGCAATTACAATCGCTCGAGGTCTGTAACGCGACGTCATAAAGGTCGTGATGAGGAAAGCCAGCGGAACGCAAAGAGCTATCTGTCGCGAAAGGGTGGCCGCTACCGACAGTGCAGTGCCGATCGCCAAGACCGATATACGTTCGGTACGAAGACTGCAAGCGAAAAAATAGGCTGCCCAAATGGAGATTGCCGTAAATGTCACATCCGTCATGAACGAATACGATAGAGCATGAAACAGAGGATTGAATGCCAGGGTCATAGCCGCCAACACGGCGACATAGCGATCGCCCCGTAGCTCCACGGCCAGATAATAACTTCCCATAATGGCGAACCAACCCATAACGAGTGTCGATACACGTAGCGCCGTGAAGCTGAATCCGGCCGGCACGCAGAAGATCGTTCCCCAAAGTGCGTTGGTTATGAATGGCGCCCAGAACCACGGAAGTGGACGGTAATCTCCGGTCTCGAGCAGATGCTCAACTGTCAATCCGTATGAAAAATCGTCGTTCAGCGGAAAATTGCCGATCGGGTTGACGATCAGAATACTGACTAACCACAGGCCGGAGAGCAGGGCAGTATCGGCTATGACTTCGCGTCTGTTGGAGGCTTTCAACTCAGTAACCTACGGGCGTCGTTTGGTAACGCTCGACGTCGCGAAGTACTGCATCTCGGGCTTGGTCATTTCTGCCATATGCTTTGTACCAATCGCCGGTAAATCGGAGCGCTGTCTCCACGCACCAACGCGAATACCAACCGAAAAAGGCTCGCGCCTTGGCGCAGTCGAATGTGAGTAGTCCTGTTTCGTGTGGTTTTATGGCGTTGTCCACAGTCCTTGCGACTCATTCATTCGAGAGTTCGTTACGCTTCTCCAGTATCCAACGGACTGGCCGGCAGTTTTGCAATGCAGGACCGGAATTCCACCTGTCCGAGTATCTTTCGGGAGAGTACCAACGCTTTTCTGCCAACAGGATGTAGCCGGACAATGACTCCGGATCATGTTGCCAGGACCAAACCGCGTCAGGGCATCGCATCGTTAGGACCGCATAGACCTCAATCTGGACCAAGGGGCGCGGTCGCGCGCCAACACTCTCAAAGGCAGCCAGGCTTCGGGACTTTGAAGCCCGTCGCGGGCCAGGTAAACGCCGGAGGGTGGGTCATTCGCAAGACGCACTAAATTAACAGAAAGCGAAGTTCCACAGTGGCGACAGAGCATGCTGAAGTCCATTTCATCATGACGCGCCTCTATGTACGCCTTCATCGGTACAGAGCGTCCGGGCCTCGCCGAGACAAGTCAACGTGTTTCGATGGGCTGCATAGTCCCCGGGACAACCCCATGATTCGAAGGAACAATCCGGCGATCGCTGATTCAATCCGCTTATCGCAGCATTGGTTATTGGAATTCCTGCTCAGAGCGGAAAGCAAACAATAAAACCACAATGCGCTGCAGCGATGCCTGCTTACAAATGATGAGCTGACGAGTTGATCCGCCGAATAAATGCGGCTAATTCCGGTCACCCGAATCTATCACTGTGACGTGCGCACGCGATCATGTGTTGACGCCAACCGAGCGCCAATCAGAATCGATCTCGGACAGGAAGTCCGGGGGTGCAACATGGATCGCGACACAGTCGGTCGAGCAGAGTCGACACTCACGGGTGATCGAAAGACTGCCACGTTCCGAGATTATCTTTCCCTGGCCAGGCTCGATCACTCGACCAAGCAAATCTTTGTCGTGCCCGGCCTCGTGTTCGCGTATCTGTTGCGTGGCTCGGAAGGAAAGTCCGTGCTCGTCGAAGTCATCCTGGGTCTGCTTACGGCGATTTGTATCGCATCTGCCAATTACGTCATCAATGAGTATCTCGATCGCGACTTCGATCGCCTTCATCCGACCAAGTCGAAGCGCCGTGCGGTACAAAGCGAGATGAGTGGTTGGGTCATACTGACTGAGTGGCTTGCCTTTATCGCTTTGGGGCTATCAGCGGCGCTGACTGAAAGCTCAACAATGTTCACGATTGCTTACATCTTCGCGCTGCAGGGAGTGGTCTACAACGTTCCGCCTTTTCGAATGAAAGACAAGGCGTATTGGGACGTGATTTCCGAGTCCGTGAACAATCCGATACGTTTGGCGATCGGTTGGGCAATGGTCGATCCCGGTACGTTGCCGCCGTCATCGATCATTTTGGCCTACTGGCTCGGCGGAGCCTTCCTGATGGGTGCGAAGCGCTACTCCGAGTACAAGGAGATCGTGGCTGCGCACTCACGCGAGCTGTTGATTCGATACCGAGCAAGCTTCGCAGGGTATTCGGAAGACTCCTTGATGGTGTCCTGCTTCATTTATGGTCTGTTATCCAGCTTTTTCCTCGCCATTTTTCTTATCAAGTACAGGCTGGAGTATTTGCTCCTTATGCCAGTCGTCATCGCTCTATTTGGATACTACCTAGCAATGGCGATGCGACCCAATTCCATGGCGCAGCACCCGGAGAAACTGTTCAGAGACCGTAGCCTCGTCATGTTAATGGCAATGTTCGCCGTGCTCTTTTGCGTGACTACATGGATAGACATTCCTTGGCTCTCGATACTTGTAGGCCAGAGTTATATCTCCTTGGGGTGATCGAGATGCCCGGCGCGCTTGATTCGGACTGCTAAATTCATAAGTACCTTACTGTTCCGCCGATAACGGAATATTGGGCCTCCTTCGTCCAAGGATGCTAGCGCCGCTCGTCCACTCGCCTCTTTCGTATGCCCGCCGACGGTATCGCGGCGATATCTCAAATGCCACCACTGGTAGTTTATGGTCACTGTCACTTCATATCCCGTAGCCGTAGTCTTGTGCGTCATCACCATGTTGTGTTGGGGGTCCTGGGCGAATACCCAGAAACTGGCGACGCGTGAGTGGCCGTTTCAGCTCTTTTATTGGGACTACTCGATAGGTGTCCTTCTGTTAGCGCTGGTGCTGGCACTGACTTTAGGCAGCATGGGGCCGGCCGGAAGATCTTTCGTCCCTGACCTGGCGCAAGCCGACTCCAAGTGGCTGGAATCGGCCGTCTTCGGTGGCGCGATCTTCAATCTATCCAACATACTGTTAGTGGCAGCAATCGACATCGCCGGCATGGCGGTGGCCTTCCCTGTCGGAGTCGGGCTTGCGCTCGTCCTCGGTGTGGTCACGACTTACCGAGCTACGGGTTCCGGGGATGCCACGATGTTGGCAGCCGGTGTGGCGGGCGTGACCATAGCAATCCTGTTGGACGCCTTGGCCTATCGCCGTTTAGGCTCAACGGCGCGGAGGGCTTCGACCAAGGGAATTGGGCTTGCCATCGTCGCCGGAATCCTCATGGGATGGTTCTACAGTTTTGTCGTGCAATCAATCGGAGTGCCCGATCCGATTACGCGGCAACTGACGCCCGGCAAGCTCACACCTTACACCGCGCTCGTGTTCTTCTCTCTGGGGGTGTTCCTTTCCAATTTCGGTTGGAACACCATCGTCATGAAGAGGCCGTTTCGCGGCGAGCCGGTTACCTATCGCGATTATTTCCAAAATGGGAACGCTCGGTTGCATGCGATCGGAATTCTGGGCGGTTTAATTTGGAACGTGGGAATGAGCTTCAGCATCATAGCTAGTTCCGCTGCGGGGCCCGCCCTCTCCTACGGACTGGGTCAAGGTGCCGCGATGGTGGGCGCCATTTGGGGGGTATTTATTTGGAAGGAGTTCAAAGGCGCACCCGCTGGAACCGGCGGCTTACTCGCCGCAATGTTCTTCTTTTACCTCGTGGGACTCGGTGTCCTTGTCGCCTCCAAGATTTGATTGCTCTGAGCACAGACTGCAAACATGCCCTATTCAGATATCGTTGTTGTCGGCAGCTCCAACACCGACATGATTATCAAGCTCAATCACGCGCCGCGGCCGGGCGAAACCGTACTCGGCGGAGAATTCTTCACTGCCGCGGGAGGTAAGGGCGCGAATCAGGCTGTTGCTGCCGCGCGTTTCGGGGGGCGGGTTACGTTTGTGGCGCGTTTAGGGCGAGATACCCTAGGCGACCAGGCGATTGCACGCCTGATGAACGATGGTATCGACGTGTCTCATGTAAGCCGAGACCCCCAAATTGCCTCAGGCGCGGCGTTGATATTCGTCGCAAAGAACGGCGAGAACAGCATTGCGGTGGCGCCTGGCGCAAATGGTCGTCTTTCGGCAGCAGACGTCCGAAAGGCGCGCGCCTCGATTGCAGACGCGAAAATTCTTCTCCTGCAGTTGGAGATTCCTTTGAATGCCGTCACCTTGGCCGCCGACCTTGCCTTCTCCAGGGGGGTGAAAGTCATTCTCAATCCCGCACCGGCGAGGTCTTTGCCACCTAGCCTACTGCGGCATGTGTCGATCCTGACTCCGAACGAGTCGGAAGCTGAGCTACTCACCGGAGTCACGGTCACCGGATCAGCGGCGGCAAGGAGAGCGGCCGAGAAACTTCGAGAGATGGGCGTGGAGACGGTCATCCTCACAATGGGTTCGAAAGGGGCTCTCATTGTGGACAGCGACGGCTCAAGACTTGTGCACGGATTCAAGGTGAAGGCCGTAGATACCACTGCGGCTGGTGATATATTTAACGGCGCGCTGGCAGTCTCAATTTCGGCGGGAAAGTCGATAGACGAATCCGTACACCTTGCAAATGCGGCTGCCGCCATATCGGTGACGCGACTTGGAGCCCAACCTTCCGCGCCCACACGCACAGAAATTGAGGTTTTCTTGAAGCAAGGTCGCATCACAAGAGCTTCATGATTTCTCAAGGCAAACGACGTGCCCCGTTTGCCGCCGAGGTGACCAACTTCGCAAGTACTCCGTCGATGTATCGCGGTGGCTGAGGCTGCACTACTGCACGACGCTTTTGCAAATCTTTGGGGTGAGCAGCCACAGTGCTGCCCTTGTCAATGACATAGACATCTTGTACTAGCGCGATGGGCACGCCTTGAGCACTTCCGGCGCGAGATGACCAATACACAGTCCCTTGGGTTCAACGCCGAATCGGCCAATCGGTGATTATCGCGATCTCGCCGCCCAGTCGGGACCCGACGATGACTCAGTCTGTGCCGACATTTCCGGCATTCCCGAGCCGCCGACGGCACCGTCGTAACGCAACATCACCACATCACTGGACTTGGTCTGACCGCATATGGCGGCTTCGGGTTTCCAATTCCACATAAATCTGTTTGTCGGCCGCCCGCCGGACAAACAGCCCTTGGTTTCGGAGTTTTCAGTATGCCGCTACGAGAAAACGTGGCCCTTCTGCAATTCACGCGAGGCCTCGGGACGGGCATCGCCAATTAGGAACCCGACATAAGCGGGGCCTGTGGATGACTCTGTGGAGAACCTTGTGGGTATCCTATGGACACAATATCTAGGGTCTGTCACAGGAGCGTGACTTTTGCCGCGAGCGCAAAAATTACGGGACTGTTACTGCGGAAAACGTCGTAAGATATTGAATTTATAGGGCGTTGGTGGTGTGACAGAATATGGTGGGAAGCCTTGACGGCTTTGGGGACCCTCCCTATTCTTTCGACCCCGACACAAGATCTTGTGTTTGCGCAATGCAGCCCAAGATCAAGAATCGGGGAGGTTCAGGGGGTCTGGTCACGCACCCAGACGCTCGCGGCCCGCTCTTTGAGGGGGTCCGTGGCCGTCTCCAGATCTTTCTGAGATCCGTTTTACGGGCGTACTGACAGGAGCGCCGCGGATTCATGAATACCGTCGTGAAGATCGAACCCAAGAGCATTGACGAGGTTTCCTTCCAGGAAGCGTCGCTCGATATCTGGGACAAAAAATATCGGTTGACTGCTAAGGACGGCTCGCCCGTCGATATGAGCATGGACGATACGTATAAGCGTGTCGCTCGTGCGCTTGCGGACGTTGAGCTGCCTGAGGTCCGCGAGCAGTGGTATGAGAATTTCCTTTGGGCGTTGCGCCGCGGTGCGATTCCCGCCGGACGTGTGACTTCCAATGCGGGTGCGTTGGAGCACAAGCCGGCTACTTCGACGATCAACTGCACAGTTTCGGGCACCATCCGAGACTCGATGGACGACATCCTAGGCAAGGTCCACGAGGCTGGGCTCACGCTGAAGAGTGGATGTGGCATCGGCTACGAGTTTTCGACGCTGCGGCCTCGCGGTGCGTACGTCTCCGGAGCGGGCGCGTATACCTCGGGTCCGCTGTCGTTCATGGATATCTACGACAAGATGTGTTTCACCGTCTCTTCCGCCGGCGGCCGGCGTGGAGCTCAGATGGGCACATTCGACGTAGGGCATCCCGACGCAATCGAGTTCATCCGCGCCAAGCGCGAGAACGGGCGTTTGCGCCAGTTCAACCTGTCGCTGCTGATCACCGATGATTTCGTCCAGGCCGTGCGTGAGGATCGGGAGTGGCACTTGTCCTTCCCGCTGTCGCGCAAAGAGTTTGAGACGGATCAGCCGGACCTGAAGGACCCCGCCAAGTTTGTATGGCGCGAATGGCCGATTCACGACAACTACGTTGTGAATGATGAAGGCCTCGTTGCCTGCAAGATCTATAAGAAGATGCCGGCGCGGCGTATGTGGGACGTGATCATGTCCTCTACATATGACTTCGCAGAGCCAGGGTTCATTCTGATTGACCGCGTCAATGAGATGAACAACAACTGGTGGTGCGAGAACATCCGCGCCACCAATCCATGCGTCACCGCTGATACGCGCCTCGCTACCCAATTCGGCATGGTGCGCATCGGCGACCTGTATGATGCGCGTGTTGATATTCACGCCACGGTTGATTGCCGAGCGCTGGGTGATGACAAAGGTGTGACCGTCCGCCCGGCGGTACCGGCCTTCATGACTTCGTCGTCAGCCGACGTATACCGCGTCGTGACGGAAGATGGTTATGAAATCAAGGCTACCGAGTGGCACGACTTCTACACTACTCGCGGCAAGATCAAGCTCAAGGATCTCAAGCCGGGCGACGAACTGCTGATCCAGTCTGGCAAGGGTCAATTCGGTGGCTGCGGCAGCTCAGAATTCGGCACACTTCTGGGGCTCCTGACTGGCGATGGCCATTTCACCAACCGTGGCAAGGGACAGAATGCGGCGGTCGTGAATCTGTGGGGAGAGGACCGTGACTACGCAGAGGAGGTAGTTACCTACATCAACTCATTGATCGCCGGCCTCGGTGAGGGACTGCGCAATTACCGCGTAAGCGCGGTAGCGGTACCGGAACGCAACCTGGTCATGATCCGTTCGGTCATTCTCGCCCGCGCGTTGGAGTTCTATGGCTTCACGGCCAAGAACAAACTAAACGTGCCCGAGATGGTGTGGCGGGGCAACGAGGAGTGTGTCAGGGGTTACCTGCGCGGTCTGTTCCAGTCCGACGGAACTGTAAACGTTTCCGGAAATGACGGGACGCGTTGTTCCGTGCGGCTTGCATCCAGCGTGCCGTCTCTGCTGAAAGACGTGCAGGTTCTGCTGGCGAACTTTGGGATTTTCTGTCGTATTGTGCAGCGTCGGGCCGCCGGCATGCGAGTGCTGCCGGACGGTAAGGGCGGACAGCGCGAGTATCAGTGCCAAGCTGATTATGAGTTGATTGTTGACGGTGAGTCGCGCGATCTGTTCATGGAGCAGATCGGATTCCTGACGCAGGCGAAGAACGACAAATACCGCGATTGGGCGCGTGGCAAGGTGTTGAGAAAGTCACAGCGCTTCACCAGTATGATTGCGGATGTGACTCATGTTGGAAAAGAGGCTGTGTTTGATACCACGCAGCCGGATTGCAACACTGTCATATTTAACGGAATGGTGACAGGACAGTGCGGCGAACAGCCGCTTCCACCGTACGGGTCGTGCCTGTTGGGTTCGGTGAACCTGACGCGCTTCGTGAAAAATCCGTTCGGCGAGTTCGCCGAGTTTGATTGGGCTGAGTACCGCGAAGTGGTCAAAACATTCACACGGATGTTGGACAACGTCGTGGAAGTGAATGGCCTGCCGTTGGAAGGCCAGCGCAACGAAATCATGCGCAAGCGCCGCCACGGCATGGGCTTCCTCGGCCTCGGCAGCACGCTGACCCTGCTCGGCATGAAGTACGGCTCGCCCGAGTCAGTGAAATTCACTGAAGACGTGTCGCGTGAGATGGCTGTCGCCGGCTGGGAAGCAGGCCTCGAATTGGCGCGGGAGAAGGGCCCGGCGCCGATCATGAACGAGGAGTTCACCGTCACCAAGGAGATGCTCAGGAAACGTCCTGAGATGGTGAAGGATGGTTGGAAGGCGGGGGCGAAGATCTCTGGTCGGCTGCTGCATGCCAAGTACAGTCGGTATATGCAGCGGGTGGCTGAGGTTGCGCCTCGGTTGGTACATGAGTTGGCGGAGACTGGCGCTCGCTTTACTCATCACACCTCCATTGCTCCGACGGGGACGATCTCGCTGTCGTTGGCTAACAATGCCTCGAACGGTATCGAGCCCACGTTTGCTCATTACTATTTCCGGAATGTGATCCGCCAGGGGAAGAAGACAAAAGAAAAGGTCGACGTGTTCTCCTTCGAGCTGCTGGCCTACCGGCAGATTGTGAATGCGAAGGCGATGCCCGATGCGACCAATGCGGCCGAAAAGCTGCCTGAGTACTTCTCGATTGCTGACCAGGTTACTCCGAGTCAGCACGTGGATATTCAGGCAGCGGCGCAGAAGTGGATCGATTCGTCGATCTCCAAGACTGCCAACGTGCCGTCCGACTATAAGTACGAGAACTTCAAGGACATCTACCTTTACGCACACGAGAAGGGTTTGAAGGGATGCACGACATTCCGTTTCAACCCGGAAGCCTTCCAGGGTGTGTTGGTGAAGGAAGATGACCTCAAGAACACAACCTATGTGTTCACGCTGGAAGACGGCAGTGAGGTTGAAGTTAAGGGTGACGAGGAGATTGAGTACGACGGTGAGAAACACACCGCGGCCAATCTGTTCGACGCTATTAAGGAAGGCTACTACGGGAAGCTGTAAAGGCTCCGGGTGAATACGCCATGAAAATCGACAAGAAAATCGTCAAGTATCGCGTCCAGAAGCCGGAAGATAAGGCTGCGGCCGATGCAAAGGCGGCTGCCGCTCTTGCGAATGACCCGGATGTCTTCCGTGATAAGAACGGGAAGGCCGCCAAAGTCATCCGGATGCATGAGGAGATCAAGCGTCCGGATGTGCTGATCGGGTCGACGTACAAGATCAAGACGCCGGTGTCGGATCATGCGATGTACGTGACGATCAACGACATCGTGTTGAACGAAGGCACTGAGTACGAGCAGCGCCGCCCGTTCGAAATCTTCATCAACTCGAAGAACCTGGACCACTTCCAGTGGATTGTTGCGCTGACGCGCATCATCTCGGCTGTGTTCCGTAAGGGTGGCGATGTCACCTTCCTCGTCGAAGAGTTGAAGGCTGTGTTTGATCCGCGCGGCGGCTATTGGCAGCCGGGTGGGAAGTTCATGCCTTCAATCATTGCCGAGCTGGGGCATGTGATTGAGAAGCATCTGCAGACCATTGGGCTGATTCGGGCGCCGAAGTTGGATGAGCATCAGCAGAAGCTGGTGGATGAGAAGCGGGCTGAGTTTGAAGCGCGGACAAAGCAGACGGATGCGTTCTCGAAGTCGCACTATCCGGAAGGAGCTCAGCTTTGCTCCAAGTGCTCTACCGCCGCGGTAGTCATGATGGATGGGTGCATGACTTGTCTCAGCTGCGGCGATTCGAAGTGCGGTTGATCTAAAACGGGGCGGCGCGTCCGCGTCGCCTGTGGGTGACTGCATAAGATGAGACTTGGCCCCCATAAGCTGAGACTGCCGACCGCATAAGTTGAGACTGATTTTTCTACCATGCGCGACACGTGACCACGATCTCGTGCCGCGCTCCTGTCAAATTCGCTAGATCTCGATAAGCGACCGCCGAAGTCGCGCAAACAACCAGGCGGTCCGCTGCATGTCTGGGGCTGTTTGCCCGCCAGTCTGAAACACTGCAATCAGCAGAGTTTTACCCGATTGTTTCGCTTCATCCAGCACCCTAGTCTCGCCTTGTGACTCGGCCTGATCCGGCTGAGTGTCATTCTGACAAGGATACGAGGCGCTGAGCAGGTGAGATGTATGTTTCGGGTAACTCCGACGATTGAGCCATTCGCATCGGTGGTTCTTGCGACTCCGAGCTCGGAAGATGTCGAAGTCGAGAACATGCGACCTGCAAAGGACAGGCTTCGCTCGCGAACTGTTGTCTCGCGATCACGTGCTCGCGGCACCGGAAGATATCCTAGTTGGAAGATGGGGCGAATGCTTCAATGGGAGTCACCTCATGAGCTCAATGGCTTCCGTCTCTTGGATGCCGATCCAACAGTGCAGGCTTTTCATGAGCAACCCTTTGTCATCCGGTTCACGCACAGCAATGAGACTCATGTTCACTACCCCGACGTACTCGTCGAGCGCACCGGCGGTGGACGTGAGGTGTGGGAAATAAAGGCAGCAAAGGAAGCGGTCCGACCAGAGATAGTCGCAAGGACGCTGCTTCTGCAATCGGCACTGCCGGATAGCGGTCTTAAGTATCGGATGCTGATCGGCGAAGAATTGAAACGGGAGCCGCGGCTCACCAATGCACTCACGCTGCTCAAGTACGGCAGGCATCAGATCGACGGTGCCGACCGCGAGCGAATCCGGCAAATTCTGAGTGCCGTATCGGTTATTCGGTGGGCATCCGCCGTTAATGGTGATCTTGGTCCACAAGGTCGTGCAGTGCTGTGTCGGCTGACTTTAGAGGGCCTTCTCGTCTTCGATTTCGAGACGAAGCTGACTGGAATGACGGTTTTCGCTGCGTCTGGTTCTGAGAGTCCCTCCAGTGGGTACTGCCTCATTTGAACAAGGGGCGGCCATTGAGATCGACGGGCGTCCGCATCTACTTTTGCGAAAAGTCGCCCAAGATCTCTGGCAAGTCGAAGACTCTCGCTCGAAGCGCATCATGGAATTCACGGACGATCAACTTCGCAGTCTCTACCTGCACGGAAACCTCAGATTCCCTTCGCAGCATGTTGCTCTCTCGAAGCCCACGAGCGCCCGATCGCCGGCTGTCGACCATAGCCCTCAGCAATGGGAGAGAGCCAAAGTTCGGCGTGCGTACGTGATAGCCATTTTGGAGATCCCGAGTGACCGTCGGCACATTATTCCGGTGATACGTCAGACCTGGGAGAAGTTGGGTCGGCCCGCGAGCCCGCCAGGAGCATCGAGCGTGCTGCGCTGGAAACGGAAATTTCTCCAGGCCGGCAGGGATATCACACCACTCATTGAACAGAACGAGCGGAAGGGGAACTCCAAGTCACGCTATCCCGAGGAAGTTGAACAGATAGTCCAGCGCGCCATCGACACCAGATACCTGACCCAGGAGCGGGGCACCATTCAGGACACGCTCGATAAAGCGATCGTGGATGTGAAACGTGAGAATGCACTTCGTCCAGAAGAATTGCAGCTGCCTCTCCCCACGCGCCGATTAGTTAGGCGACTAATCGGAGCCGTGCCTGCTTTCGACCGATGCGTGGCGCGATACGGTAGAACCGTTGCGGTTAAGAAGTTCCGTTCGGTGCAGGGACATCGAATAACCCAACTGCCTCTGGACCGTGCTGAGATGGATCACTCGCTGCTCGACCTGTTGGTCATCGACGATGCGACCAGTTTACCACTTGGCCGGCCTTGGCTAACAGCCTGCCTCGATGACCACACGCGCACCGCGCTCGGCGTGTTCGTCAGCTTTGAACCACCGAGTTATTTTACAGTTGCTCAGTGTTTAAAACAGGCGATTCTGCCGAAGCAATGGCTTCGCGCTGAATTTCCGGCAATCAAAGGCACGTGGGAGGTCTACGGCGTCATGCGTGAGCTCGTCGTCGACAATGGAGCAGAATTCCATAGTGCTAGTCTGGAAAACGCCTGCTATTCGCTGGGCATCGAAATCCATTACTCACCTCGAAAGACACCTTGGTTCAAGGGCAAGATCGAGCGCTTTCTCGGTTCCCTCAATCGCGCCGTCGCGCATGGAGTACCTGGTACGACGTTTCATAGCATCTTTGAAAAGGAGGAATACGATTCCTCGAAGCACGCAGTAGTGCGCTATCGAGTACTCAAGGAAATCCTGTACACATGGATCGTTGATGTCTATCACCAGAAGCCGCACCGGGCGCTCAATGTAGCTCCTGCAGTGCTGTGGGCGAAGAGCATCGCACCAGAGGAAATTCTGGTACCTGACGACCCCGCGCGTCTGGATGCGATTCTCGGCAGAAGCGAAGTGCGGCGACTCACCCACAAGGGGATCGAGCTAGATGGATTGTTTTACAACTCTCCAGAGCTCACCGCGTTACGTAGAAAGCTAGGTGAATCGATCGACGTGGACGTTCGGATCGATGCCGCAAATATTGGCAAGATCGTTGTGTTGTCGCCGGATAACCGAGAGCTGTACTCCGTATCGGCACTCAGGAGTGACTATGCCTCAGGGCTGTCTGCGTGGCAGCACCGTGTCTGTAAGCGCTACGCCGCCAGAGAGTTAGATAGATATTCTCCGGATGCCTGGCTCGAAGCCAAGCAACGCATTGCGGATCTAATTGAGGTGGAGTTTGCTCGGAAAGGGCAAAAGACCCGGACAAGAATGGCGCGCTACCATGGCGATGCGAAGCTGTTGGGGCATGTTACGGACGATCAGTTTTCAACCCCCGCGCCGCCTCGCAACGGCCCTGCTGATCGCGAGACGGCGTCTGTAGAACAGCCGACATCTGCTTCAGACGTCGGTCCGGTGGAAACGCAATCTGGGCCTGATCAATCGGTTCCGGGAGCTTCTACTTCGTCGCCCGTTCAGCAGAGGAGATTCAAGCCAATCTATCGTGAGCGTGTTCCGCAAGAAGCCACGGGCGGCGAAGAGAAGGATGTCGATGGATACCCTCAAGAACCTGATCGATAACACGCTCGTCCCGCATTCGGCATTCCAAGATGCCTCAGTGCGTCTCGAACAGTGCTTCAAAAATGCTGATGGTTCGGTTGAACCCGTTGGGCTGGCCGTAATCGGAGACTCCAGAACCGGAAAGAGTCGAGCTCTGGAGGAGTGTGCAATGCGGCATCCACAGATTCGGCAGCCAGAGGGTCTCTTGGTTCCAATTCTACGTGTCAAAACACCTTCGAAGCCTACTGTTAAGGGACTCGTTGAGGGGATGCTTCGGGCGCTCAATGATCCGAAGTTTGACAAGGGAACCGAGCAGGCCCGTACCGGGCGGCTCGAGACTCTCATGCGAGGCGCAGGAACTCGCATGGTCATGATCGACGAATTCCAGCATTTCTATGACAAGGGCTCGCACAGAGTGATGCACCATGTTGCCGACTGGCTGAAGATTATTGTCGACGACACCAGAGTGGCACTCGTTGTGGCAGGGCTACCAAGCTGTGCAGCGGTATTGGACCAGAATGAGCAGCTTGCAGGACGGTTCCTGTCGCCGATCCGCATGCCTCGATTTGATTGGAAAGTCGATGCACACAGAGAAGAATTCACCGGCATTCTGGGGGCATTCCATGAGGCATTGTCGCAGAGCTTTGATTTGCCGGCGTTGGAAGCCTCCGATATGGCCTTTCGATGCTACTGCGGTACAGGCGGCCTCATTGGCTACCTCACGAAATTCCTCAGGCAAGCTGTTTGGAATGCCATCGATGAGCATCGCAGGTGCATTACGTTGGAGGATCTCGCCCGCGCTCACGACCAATCGGTCTGGAGTCGTGACGGTTTATCCGATGTTGCAAGTCCCTTCCGTCGGGAATTTACCTCGATTCCTACGGAAGATCTCTTGAAGAAGATATCGCAGATTGGAGTCCCGGTTGCGGAAACAATCAACACCCCTTCTCGTCGCAGATCGTCACGTACATTGACTGCTCGGGAAGTACTCGTGGCCAAGTAGCCAGCCCGCCCATGACCAAGCTCGTCCGCACACCGTCGCCACATCCATCGGAAAGTCTGCTCGGGTTTATCCTGAGGGTCTCCGAGGCAAACGGGTATGAGTCGCCCCGGTATGTCTGGGATCTGGCCGGGGTTCCGCGTGGTGCGGAGATGGCGCCAAGGCTGCCCGTCGAGGGGCTCGCGCGAATTCTCGATCAAAAGCCGACGGCCTTGCAGTTGATATCATATCGCTTCATGGAGCGGGGCAGGGGTTCATACAAAATCCTCCAGCATCCCCTGGGAGATGATCTCCGCGGCGGACTTTTGCGACTGCGCAACCCGGCCTTTTGTCCTCCTTGCGTGGTGGAGCGCGGCCGCATCGACACCTTCTGGGACTTGACTGCCGCAATTGCTTGTCCGATCCATCGGTGTTTGGTCCTGCGCGTTTGCCCGAACTGCCTCCGTCCAATTTCCTGGTTACGGCCTGGCATGCTCACCTGCCGATGTGGCGGCTCGTTCGTCGCCGTATTGGGTAAGCCAACCGACAAAGCGATTTGTGAGTTCATGACTCTGATTCAAGCCAAGTTGCACAACCTGCCGGCGGAGTCGTTCGATAATACTTCCGGATTCCCGCTCGAATTTCTCTCCACCATTCCGCTTTCACTTCTTGTCCGCATCCTTGCGGCTCTCGGCATGCAGGTATTGGAAGCGCGAGGCACGAAAGCCGTGTCGAGTGGCGAGAGCATCGTCGAGGCAGTAAACATCCTGTCGAATTGGCCCAACAAATACCACGATTTCCTGGAGCAACTCGGAACCGACAGTGCGCAGACGCAACCGCAGGGCGCCGGACTCCGCAAGCAGTTCGCAGGATTCTACGAGGCGATGTTCAAGAGCCGAACATTCTCGGCTCACATTTCCTTTCTACAGGATGAGTTTGTCCGCTTCGGACAACTTCACTGGGGGAAGGCTGTCGTTGACCGCAAACTTCTTCGCGGACGATCGGTGAAATCGGAAAAGCGGTTTCTCCTGAAAAGCGAGGTGGCTCAGCAGTTTCGTATTTGGAAGCCGATGATGGACAGAATGATCGCGGACGGCGAGCTGGTCACCAGGCGAATTAAAACGGCACGTCACGTAAGAGTGATCGTGGATCTGGAGAAGAGCCGCCTGCCCCATGCGTCGTCAGGTACTCTCTCGGCGCGACAGGCTGCATCCAGGCTTGGACTGCCCGTTAGCGTACTTGAGCAACTGCGGCGCAAGGGCGTCGTCGCGACACTACGTCGTCGAGGGCGTGTGAATGCCTGGCACGTCGATGATATTGAGGCCTGCCTCGCTCGGCTTGCGACATTGCCGATCGTGATGGCACCAGATTCTGAAGATGGTGTCGTTGCGGTAGGTGATCTGATGCGCCTAAAGCTGCGGGACTCTGCAGCCAAGGCCGACATCGTTGCGGCCGCGCTCGATGGGCGGTTAGTTGTTCGCCGCCTGCAGAGTGAGAATGCGGGCGGAATACTTCTGGATCGAGCGCAGGTTGAGTCATTCTTGTTGGCTGCACGCCAACTCCGTGGAGGTGACAGCTATTCCATCCCGGAATGTGCAAGGATAACCGGTCTCTGTCAGGACGTGGTCCCCAATGCCATAAGAATAGGACTCCTATCTACATGTGTCACCGATGGTTGCATTCGCGTCACGGCGATGTCCGTAGACCGATTTCGGACGGAGTATATTCCGCTAACCTTACTCGCAAGGAGCCTCAAGTCGACCACTACAGCTTTGCTGCGTGCGTGTCGGCACAGTGAGCTTCCCGTTATCAAAGTGTTGCGGGTATCACATTCGAGCCCCCAACCGATCATCCGGAGAGCCGACGAGCGGCGTCTAGTCGATGCTTGGCAAAGTGAAAGAAGGACGCGGGTACGACTACGACTGGACTTGGCTGGCCACGAGCACCGACTCCGCGACTACCTCGAGAGTGTCTTTAGAAAAGAACAACCGTTGCCTCGCCGCGCGGGAAAGCCAAATCTAGCTGTGATCGCGGGGGCGTGCGGATTCAATCGCAACTTATTCTACCGGCATCGAAACCTTATCGGAGTCTTGGAGGAGTTCGACGCGAAGATGCTGCGTTCGGAATGATACCGCCAAACAGGGGGAGCTAGACCTTCCGAGCTCAATGGTGTACTTGTTGGTGTGTCGTTAGAGAGTAGCTCGCTGGGTGAGGTCTACCTCCGTGGGGCACCGTGCGCGCTGCCCGGTCGTCTCAGTGCGCTTTGTTAATTGTGGGATTTGATCGATCGCATTAAGCGTTATGCCTATCATGCTTATAGACGGATCTGGAGGATAATTTGGGGCCGTTTAGGCCTTGTCGAGTTTCAAGGAGCCTCTGATCGTGGCTTTCTTTGAGGGAAAACAGGCGCATTTCTTCCTGCCGCTCGCGCGCACGAAGCGCGAGAAAGTCGCGCACGCCCTGGAAGCAATCTACCACGCGCTCTACAGTCCGGAGGCTGGTCACGGCATCCACTTCGACCGCCGCAACCTCACATTGACAGTCGAACACGCAATTGCCCAGGCACCGGATGAAATCCAAACGGTTATGACCGGTGACTTTGCAGATGTCGGTGAACTAACTGCCACGGCCTGCGTGAATCTCCTGGAGGATAACGGGTGGTTAGAGAACTACCGTGATACCACCGCGGTGCAGGTGTTCTATCGACTAACTCCCACGGGCAAGGCCTTTGCTCGACTATTTTGGGAACGCAACCATCCTTCGACTGTCACGCAAAACCGTCACATGCGCTCCTGTGACGCGCTTCTGCGCACGTTCTTGGAATCGCTCGATGCTGCCGACCTCGTCGATGCACAAGCGGCCTCCGAAAAGGTGCTGGAAGAGTTGACCGGCGAGATTGAGCAGCTCCGTCTCCGAGTGCGAATGGCGTTGCAGGAGGCTCGTCAGAAGCAGATTGCATTGAACGAATTCGAGAAGTTTATGCGTGAGCGATTTCGCAAGGAGATTGAGCCGAAACTCATGGCCGACTCCCCGATGCGTTTGAAGGAAACGATCTTGGAATCCTTAGAGCGCATCCGGACGGAATCGCAACCGCGCCTCACTCGCATGGAAGAGTCCTTGCAGAGCTTAATGACTTTCCGGCCCGAAGAGACGCACCACCAGATTTTGGTGCGCGCGGATCGAATCGAGCAAAACGTTCGTTACGCGGTTGAGCGCTGCGTGCCGGAGCTAATAGGCATTGTAAGTCGCTATGTCGATCGAATGGTTAGCTTGCTACGCCAGAGCGCCGCCTCGCGCAGCGGCCAGAAAGATCTTTTGCAGGAAATGCTGGGACAGTTGCGTTTGCTCGAAGAGGATCTGCGGGATCGACATCTAGGGATGATTGGCGAGTTCCTGCTCACCGCACGTGTGCGCCTGATGGATCCAGCGGACCTGAAAGTACGCGAGGCCCGCCCGGCACCCGTCGGCGAAGATGCGGCGCTTACTATCGAACACGATCCGGAGAGTATCGTGCAGGCGCGGATCAAAAAGAGGATGGAGGAGGTGCTCACTATCTCTCATCTCGAGGTACATGAACACCTGCGCAGACTTTCCATCACGCGCGGCGGGCGCATTCGCCTTTCGGATATTCCCATCGATGATTCACGCGACCTGACAATTGCGCTCAACGCTCCGACCATGATGCGCTCGCTCGCCAAAACGAATCGAATCGAGGTGCGGCTGTTGGCCGGGATGGCGGACAACGCACATTTCTCAACTCAAGACGTAGAGTTCGTATTGCACCCGGATGAGGAGATCCTGTGAGCGATCTATCATTGTCCGAGACCATCGAATTGTTGCTCGACCGCACTGGCGTCAGCCCCGCACGTTTTGGCTACCTGGTGCAGCTGCTCCTCGCTCAAGGGAGCCTTGCACGCGGAGATAGTCAGACTCAAGACCGGCTCTATGACGACGCGGTTCGTTGCCAGGCAACACTGAGTGACTATTTCGGCTGCACGGGTTTTCGCCTGGTACACAGCGATCGGTTCACTTGCTTCCGACTTTATCCACCGGCGCCAGCTGATGGCGATGATGCCGAAGAAATGGCACGTGGGCTGCGCGCTCGCCCATCGTCGGCATTTTCGGCCTATGCGTTGGTATTACGCCACCTGTATCAGAAGCGCCTAGATGTGGGTGATCTGGAGGACAGCGGAGATCTGTTGCTTTCGCGCGCCGAAATTGAGCAGGGCCTGGTGGACCTCTTGGACATGGTGCCGCCGGGAACCGCCACACTCCGAAAGGAGACCTATAAGGCGCTGCGCACCCAGCGTCTGGTGCGCCTACCCGAAGGACTCGACGAGGAGACAGATGAAATGATTTTCGCCATACGCCCTCTCATTCTGGACTACGTGACCGAGGCACAGCTCGCCGCTGCCCGCGCGTACATGGAAACGCGCTGCTTACCTGAGGAAGAGCAGCCGGCCCGACAGGAAGCGTCCTGATGCACTTGCACCGGCTTACTCTCATCAACTGGGGCACTTACGAACCGCGGACCTTCGAGTTCCTGGGAACCACACTCATCACTGGCTCGAATGGCTCAGGAAAGTCCATGCTCTTCGACGCCATCCAAACCGTGCTTACAGCAGCCTTCGCAAATGTAGTCCGCTACAACGTCGCTCAGGCCGAGGACACCACGCGGGATCGTAACAAGGTTTATCGCTCCCTTCCCGGCTACGCGCTGGGGCAGGTCTCAAACCACATCCAACGCGAGGCCGCACAGACTTGGATCGCCGCGGTATTCGCGCCTGAGGCCTATGAGATTGCGAACCCCTTTACAGCGCTTGTGGGGGTGTCGGCCCGGCGCGAAGGAGGCGTCGCGTTGCAGGAGCAGATCGCACTTTATTTGGTTCGCGCGGAAGTTGAAAAGAGACATTTGGTCACGGCATCTGATCGCGCCCTACCATTAAAGGAAGCGAAGGATCACTTCATGGGACTCTTCGGGAAGCAGAATGTGAATCCCTATGGTGAGCTTAAGTCGCATTACCTGTGCGACCTCTATGGCTGGTTTGAGGGTAAGGGTTCAGTTCCCGAAAGTCAGGCGATGACGTCAGCTAGAGCCTTGGCGCGGTCCATTTCTGCTAAACCCATCAAGAGCGTGCATGAACTGGTGCGCGACGAGATGCTCGACGAGCGCGATCTATCCAGCCTTACCCACGACATTACTAACTCCTTGCGCGAGCTGCATCGGCTGAACGCCGATGCCAAGCAGCTCAAGGCTTCGGTAGACGCACTCAAGAGCATCTATACCCAGCTCATTAGTCTTCGCGGGCACCTTTCCGAGGCTCGTGCTCGCGAGATCGCAATGACCGCCGCGCAGATTGCTTATCACGAGCGTCGGGAAAGCAAGCACGCCGAAACACTCCGCCAGCAGAGAATCTTGGTGGAAGACCTGACGGGGCGGATCGAGCAGCAAAAGAAGGTGCTCGAGGAGCTACGCGATGAACAGGTGCGTATCGAAGCGGCTCTGCTCAACACAGCAGCCGGTGGCCAGGAAAAACTTCTGGCACAGATGCTGAAGACTACCCGCGAGGCGCTTTCGCGGGAAGGGGTAAGCCTGCTCGCGGGTTTGGAAGGTGTTAGGAAATGGCGTGATGGATATCTTGCACACTCCGGGGTACTCCTCGACAACACTGAGCTTCATTCAGTCGTCGAGCCCATAGACGGGCTGCTGCGCAATTCACCTGTACAGCAGTTCGACGCAGTTGCTGGTTACCTGAAGGCAGCTCTGCGTTCAGACCAAGACATGGGACTAAACAGCGAGGCGATCGAGCGCATTCAACTTCGGCTCGACGAGGCGCATGCCTTAGCCAGCAAACGAGATGGCCTCCTCGAGCAGGTGTCGGGAGCTTTGCATTCCAATCAAGCCCAAGCCACCGTAGTTAAGGAAGAGCTCGCGGCATTGACCCACCGCATCGCCTCACTCAAAGGCGGAGAGATCCCGCTACCCGATGAGGTCCGCGATCTCCTCAGGGCAATTCGTCACGAATTGCCTGGCGCCGACCCTACGCTGCTCGCCGATCATATTCAGCCCAAAGCTAACACCTTGTGGCAGGGCGCGATCGAGGGCTACATGGGCCGTGATCGCTACGCGGTGATCGTGAAGGCCGAGTTCGAGGCCCGTGCTTATCGTCTGCTGCTGCAACTGCAGGGCCCCCGCCGCGGCGCAAAGATAGTTCAAGTGTCCCGATTGCGCGCAGACAAGGGTACTCACCACGTTCCGCCCGGATCAGTCATTGAGGAACTCGTAATCGAGCATCCCGTTGCCCAGCTATTTATGACCGCGAACTATGGAAATGCCTTGAAGATTGAGGCTACCGGGGGCACAACCATCGAGGAAGTCATCAAGCAGACTCGCCGGGGAATAACGCTCGATGGGCGCCAAGTCGGCGGGTACAGCGCCAGCCGTTACCAGATGCGCGAGGAAGGCGAGTGCATTTTCGGTCGAGCCGCCCGTGCAAGGAACCTTGTCCGAGCCGAGGCGGACCTCACTAAGATTACAGAAGAATCGCACCGGATCCGCCAGCGCGTCGAATCGTTTCGCGCGTTTCTCAATCTGTGGCCGGCCGAACGCATTGTTTTGGCTGATCTAGTTACAACGATTGCCGAGTTGCAAAAGCAACAGGCCGCGCAGCAGGCTGAATACGACGCGATCGACCACTCCTCAAACCAAGCACTCGAAGAAAATAAGAAGCGCGTTGGGGCGGCCATTGAAACCTCAGATGCTGCCTTGGAAAGGGCTCTGCAAGAGAAAGGGAAAGCCGAGGAAGCTGCGAAGAACGCAAGTGAACAGCAAGCCGAGTCGCAGCGCGAGCTAGAGCGCTCGCGTGCCTCTCACGATGAAGCGCTCCGCCGAGCCGAGGCGGTCACGTACATGGATGAGATGGTGACGGTCGAGTCGTTGGGCGAGGAAGCTCAGCGTTATACCGAGGAGGTCGGCGGTGACCTGCAGAAGATCTCCGGCGCCGAAGGTCAGCTGCGTCAGACCATTGGAGAGGAGTGGCCAAACATCGGTCTGCAGATTTCCGAATACAACCGTCAGAGTCTGGGCGCAAACCGCATCGAGGCGCAGCTTCGGGTGGATAGCCACAGTGTCGATGAGCTGATGCGGCTATCGGTGCAAGTGCAGGGAGCAGTTGCACAGGTACGCGAGCTGCTACGTGACCTCGAAGACAACGCGATGGCTAGGATGAATGAAAGTCTCGACGAGAATCTCGCGAGCTTCAACTCCACGTTTACCACAAATTTTGCAATGTCGCTGCACAATGCCATCGAGGATGGAGTGCGGCCATTGCGCGAATTGAACGCGTCGTTACGCACGCGCGTGTTCGGGCACGACACATATCGCGTGAGTTACGAGTGGGTGCCCGAATTCAAAGACTACGCGGATTTTTTTCAGGAGTTGACGCGTCGCTCGCACGAAATCGATACAGCATCTGGCAAGACACTGTTCGATTTATCAATGGATGCTCATCTGGCTCGCATCCGTGACCGGCTGAAAGATCTTCTTCTGGGTCAGGATATCACGGCCGCTGAGAACGAGCTCACGCGCTTGACCGATTGGCGTGGCTACCGAACCTACGACATCATGGTGACTAACACCACACTGCCGGACTCTGAAGTTTCTTACTCCCGCCACGGAATGTTCTCGGGCGGTGAGAATAAGACGCCCATCTATGTTGTGCGTGCTGCAGCACTCGCGACCGCCATGCGCCATACTAATAGCTCCAAAACGCACCTTTACATGTTGTTCCTAGACGAAGCTTTTCACGCGATGGACACCGAACGCAGCAGGCAGACACTCGATCTGCAACACAAGCAACTAGGTTTCCAAGTGCTTGTGGCGCTGCCCACTCAAGATGCAGGTAAGGTGCGCGAACTCTTCGATCGTGAGCTTCAATTCGCCATGATCGATGGCTTGCCGAAGGGTTCGGGTACGCGCATCACCCACTTGGTCGCTCAGATAGAACTCAAGAAGGAGCAGATCGCGCGCACGCGGGAGCGTACACGCGAGCGAATTGAGCGAGAGGAGCGTGAAATAATGGATCGCACGCTACGAGAGACTCAGTCGGCTGCCGGCGGATGAGGGATCCTGCGCGATATCTGTCACCGCCGGCACTTCGCTTACGCGAGAAGCTCGCACGGTTACTCGCCATGCGATTGAAAGCGATTCCCGAGGATGAGCGCACGCGCCCAGTGCGCGTGAGGTTATCCAAGTATTGCGCCCAGGAACTCTACGAGGTAGGTAGTCAGCTTGCGCATGACGCGTGGCCGGGAGTGCAGGCGCTGGAAGATCTGGGGCTGGTGCGTATCCGGTACAGTACGAGTCGCGCTGTCGAGCGGGCTTCTGAGGCTTGGCACCGCGATCCGATTGTGGAAGCACAAGCCGGCAGCTACGAGGCGTTAGCTGATATCGGTGGGGTGGAGCTGAAGAATCCTGCCGTCCTGAGTTTAATGGCTGCCTTACTCACATCGGGTGTGCCCGAGGAACTGGCAAAGCTAATAGCAGGCAGAGCACCGGCGGCATTGCTTGCCCTGAGCACTTCAGGTGCTCTCCATCGCATCGAGGAGCTTCGCAAGCTGGCACAGCAGTGTCCTGATCTGTACCTTCGCGAAGCGTCGGCACGACTCTTCGACTCGCGATCAAAGATCTTGGACGGACGCGAGGACTGGATAACTGCGGTGTTAGGTACGGCGTGCCCGTGGCGTGACAAGCCCATTCAGTTGCAGGTGGCGGCCGGAACCGGATCGCTTCAGCTGGTGCTCTTCGTGGAGAATGTGGTTACTTTTGAGCGCTTGCACCAACGGGCGCCGGCGGGCACTGCACTCATCTACAGTGCGGGCTTCAAGGCTTCGGCGGACCGCATCGCCGCCGGACAAGTGTCATGGTATTTCGAGCATCCGACCTACGATCAGACCATTTCTGCGCTGAAATCAGCGCTATTTGAAGCTGGTTCCGAACGGGTCGCGATTGAATTCTTTGGAGACTTGGACTTTTCTGGAATGGTCATCTTGAAAAGTCTGCGTCAAAGTTGGCCGCGAACTACCGCCTGGCAGACTGGGTACTCAGAGCTGCTGTCGCTGCTGATCGCAGGATATGGCCACCCGCCGGATTTGGCCGACAAGACCGAGCAGAAGGACCCTGTGTCCACAGGCTGCACCTATGCGGATGGTGTGTTGCTGCCAGCAATACGCGCACATCGGGCATTCGTCGATCAAGAGTCTTTGTGCCTCGTATGAACCGTAAGATGGGGCGCAGATTTGCGGCTTATGTGTAAATCGCTGCGGAATATCTCGCTTTGTGAGGTCCGCTAGTCTCAGGTTACAGGGGCAGTATGTCGCAAATTGTTGATTGCGCGTGTGTCGTGGTCTCAGCTTATGCGCCCGCGCACATCGCCCGTTCCCTCGTCCATGAGGGCGATGACAGTGGTCCTTGCGTATGCTCATAATCGAGCAACGGAGACCCCATCGTGAAAACAAAGACAGCTTCCATGGTCAAGTTCAAGCGCCCCGACGGACAAGAGCTTCAGGGTTACTTGGCTGTCCCGGAGAAAGCGGATGGCGCGCCTGCGGTTATCGTCATGCAGGAGTGGTGGGGACTCAACGATCAGATTCGCGGCGAGGCCGATCGGCTAGCAGCCTGCGGATACATTGCGCTCGTGCCTGACCTCTACCGGGGTAAATGCACGGTTGAGGAAGAGGAAGCGCATCACCTCATGGATGGGCTCGACTTCGGTGACGCGGCCACGCAGGACGTTGGCGGTGCCATTGCCTATCTCAAACAGCGCACATCGCGGATTGGGATCATTGGTTTCTGCATGGGTGGAGCACTGAGCCTGCTGGCGCTCGCCAATCATCCTGACATCACAGCCGGTGTTGTGTTCTACGGCATGCCGCCTTTGGAATACATCGACGCTTCCAAAATCAAAGCGGCGATCCAGGGGCACTGGGCCACGCAGGATGACTTCTTCTCAATAAAGAATGTGGATGCCTTGGAGGCGAAGCTTGCAGACAAGGGCGCGAAAGCAGAGTTTCATCGCTACCTTGCGCGTCACGCTTTTGCCAATGAGACAGCTGTCGGTTATGGCCGAATTGCCGGCACTCAGTATGATCCAGTGTGGGCACGGTTGGCTTGGGATAGGACTCTGACATTCCTGGGGCGTACGCTCTGGGGTTGAACAGCCGCTGGGATCTCACAGATCGGCTGTGAGAGTGAGCATATAATTTCTCCGGGGCTGAGAGAAAGCGGCAAAGGCGGTTGATAAAGTAAGGCCAGTGGCGTTCGTTACGTTGTCTGCCTCCAGCCTTGCTGCATATCGCTGTTTGAGGATGCTGAAATCGTACCGGGCGGTCAGGTTCCAGGTGGCGAACGGAGCGAGCAGGTGATCGTCATTCGCCGTCGCTACTCTTGAAGAGAATGATGTCCATTGTAGGGATATACCCCATCCTCTCCAAAAGCTGGGCGCATAATCGACGTTGACGTTGATTACCCGGGGAATGGGACCAACGGGTACCGCCCCACTACCTCCTAGTTCTGAAAATTTGCGTGTGACCTCCGGTCGCAGCCAACACGCTCCAACAACAGCTGTAAACCCTTCTGGTCCTGCCCAAGTCGCTGAAGCCTCGACGCCGCGAGAGCTGATGTCTCCGAGGTTGGTGTAACGACTGCTCGTGTCAAGATTGAAGTAGCTTTTGTTCACCTTGAACACACCTGCAACGAGATTCAAATGTGGGTCCATAGTAATTCGGATGCCCGCATCTATCTGCGAGGTCGATGTAGCTGGTGGAGGTTCACCACGATTCTGCGCGGTGGCTGGAGCGCCGGACGAATCCTCGAGTCCACGCGTATAGCTCCCATAAATCAAAGCAACCTTCGAAACACTTGCGGTGAAACTTGCGGTTGGCAGCGTTCTGATAATGCGCTCGGCCGTCGAAGGTTTGTCTGAACTCTCGAGTGTCCGGTGATAGGCTGCCATCTGTAAACCCACGCTGATTGAGCCGTGCTCCTCCCAAATTTCGCTATAGTCAACGCCGACACCTGTTTGCCGGACACCATCTCTGTTTTGGCTCGAGAAACTACTCGGTGGCTCGGCGATATTTGCATCTTGGTAAATCGAGGCTGGACCGAGATCGATGACGGCGTCGCCGCCATATATTCGCTTGACGTCCCGGAAGCGCGCAGCGAGAGTCAGAGTCCCCTCATGGCTCTTACTGGATCTTGATCGCACGACTCGTAGATCGCCTGAATAAGATGCCGAGCTTGCATCCGGCGAAATGACAGCTACATGATTCGCAGTTCCATCTGGTCGGAGGCCCAGAAGCAAATCGCTGGCAGATCGTCCATTGTTTGCCGCCGAACGAAAAACCCCACCGCGTATGTTCCAAGACTCCGAGATGGGTGCTTTCATGATTACCCCCGCAATCAGCTGGTTACCTTCCGCTTTTGTCCAGCTTTGTGCCGGTAAACGAGTAACGTCGAACACTGGCAATGGATTGATGCGATCTGCATAGACGCCCGGAACAAATTGCTTCTCGCTGTTGCTGAGGAAGCCGAAAAAGGGAAACACCTCCGTGCCTGGTCTAGGTTGATAGTGCATCAACAACGATATCCCGCGGCGATTGGCAAAAGGAGTGGATAAATAGTCGAAATCTCGAACTTGGCCTAAATTCAGGCCTGCGCTCAGCGACTCGTTGGCCCGAATGCGCGTATCAATCTCGACCGACGACTTTCCGAGTGGTCCTCGAATAATTACTAGGCTTGCACCGTTCCCAGAAGCCGGAGTGCGTAATGTCAGATCGGCAATCCCGCTTGGTGAAGGAAAGACATACGACTGCGCTGCAATTCCAACGCGCATGGTAGTGCCACTGAACAGATAGGGATCAATCCCAGCCTCCTGATCGAAATACAATCCTTCAATCCGAATGTTAGCTGCGTCAGCTGGACTGAATCCACGAGCACTCGAGGGGCTGTATAGTCCGATGGACTGGTTTCCAACTGAAGTTCCGAACGCGTCGTTCGCTGTTGTTACGGCATTGTCTTGTACGCGTTGTGCGTTGGCAGGGCATGGTTGTGCAAAAAAGGGGATCAAAAACGGATATGCAGCCCGATGGAGTTTTCCGGATGCGCTTCCTGCGATGGTGTGGCCCAAGTGAGTTTCCTCATGGGAAAGCTTCCATTCACTGTGGTCGGTTATTGGTGAGCCGACCGACCTTATCCAGAATCGTCTAGGCTAGCTGGGACAACGCGTTAGTGTCACTGACGAGCTCGGACTTCTGTACTGGTCCAGTGAGCCCACCATCGCGATGACATTCCAGCCCCTTGCCTCAAGGATCTTAGCGGTCGCAGGGTCGGGACCGGAAGCGGTTCCGGTGACGGGCAACTACTTTGTTCATGGCCGCCAGAAAAGGGGCAGCGGCGATAAGCAGTGGCAGGGGATGCCACATTCCAAGCCGATGACGCTAAAGCGGGTGAGGGACTACCTTTCGACTGGACGAGCCGTCGCAACTTGTTGGCGTGTGACGGTGATTGCCATATAGCCGTCAGCGCCCTTGGATACCACGTGATGGAGCTGCCTGGTGTGCTCCAGCGAATCCAGGAAGTCCAACAAATTGGCCACTTGAAAGATACCGCCGACTCGAATATCGCGGAGTGTCCGTTCCGGAATGCTGACTTTCCCGACGGGCTGGTATCTGGAAAACTCGGCTAACGCTTCACGGAGAGTTTTGCCATTGAGGTCGATCAGGCCTTCCTGCCAGGCCATGAGTTGGCTCAAATCTGCCTTCGCCAGGTCACGCCTCGCATAAAGCATTCCGTTGATCTCGTCGAACTCCGCCTGCTGAAGCTGATAGAAATCGGGGGCACGTACCCAAGCGGTTTCGGCGGCTCCTTCTCTGAATTTGTTGATTGATGTCGTGTTCATTGGCGCCACGACTTTCACGTGTCCACTGATGACGGTGACGGTGGTTGAGTGGTCCTTTTTGTAGATATTGAAGCTCGTACTCAGGTCGTGAACCAGCACGTTGCCGCCCACGACATCAAACGGTCGTGAATCACCGTTTTGGACTGCGAAGGAGGCTTCGCCGGAAACCAACTCTACGTTGCGTGTGTGCCGGTTGAAGGTATATCGCACCAGGGTGTTGGTATTGAGGCAAACCTGCGATGCGTCCGGCAGCTTCTCGCAACGATGCTCTCCCAAACGGGTGGCGAACGACCCAGTCGACGGTTTGCCTTCGACAGTGCCGCTGTCGAAAGCAAAGATGAGCAGGTACGCTACGGCTGCGGCAACCGCGGTTGCCCCGATAATGACCTTCAAATACCCAGTCCTGCGAGCGGTGAGTTCAGTATTGTTATTTGAGTCCATGTCGCTATCTGCGGGCGTGGCCCGGCATATTTCGTGGAGGAGCTTTCGACTGATCGCTCGACTATGTAAAGCGCTGTACGCTCTAGCTATAAGACGCGACTGCATCGCATTTCCGTAGTCTTCATGCGATATGAATCGAGTGTTGTTCGGATCAACTGCCTGTTTGAAGTGAGATTTGATCAGCGATCACGCGGATCGCACGAAAAAGCCTGCGGCACAGGACTTTTACGGCATTCTCACGTCGAGTGTTATTGCACTGCGGCAGGAGAATGTTTGGATGTCTTTCCGGCCGAGCCCTGAATGATCTCACATCGCTTTGGACTACAAACCGTACCGATCAAAGCGTGGCTGCGTAACGAAATACTGACTATCGTCTGCTCACATCAGGGCAACTTTGTGGGACAGTTCTTCCGGGGCGTCATCGTGCAATCAAGGGGTCGAGCCTGTCGTCGCAAAACATTCTCACCCACGGTTCGCGATGACTGCCCTGGAGGAGAATCAGTACGCTTGAGTTCTACGGATTCTGCATCCGACGTCGTAAGTGTTCTTCGACAGACTCTTCACCCAGAAAACGGTCTTCGTCCAGCTCCCGCTGAGGAATGGCGCCCACAGCAAGAATCCTTTGAACCGCGGCAGCAAAACGAACACCCTCGTCATCGTCCGGACTCAGGCCGCCGTGGTGGCTCTTCTCCTCATCCCTGCGGTTCCGACGTTCCATGTGATCCTGCCTCCGGCGTAATCGGGAGTCTTGCTCGATAGCCCACCGAGTTTCAGTGAAAACGCCGAGGACCGCCATTGGCCTTAGGGGAATCGTGCACCGCGATCAGGACCCCCGTGAGCCGGCGGGAAGCACTTCAGGCTCCCGCAACTTTCGCCACCCCCGGCTCGACCGTGCATAGCGGAAAATTCTTTACCGCTCGTCTGCTTAGTACAGCTATGTAACGGCCCGCTTTTGCTTGTACGCGGCGTTTGAATGGACCCATTCATGAGCAGTGACGACTCGGCGCTTCGCGCACCCTTCGATCTCGACAACGACCCATCGCCCCCTGCCGAATCTGAGGAATTTTCAGTTCGCTGTGAGCGGCTGTTTCGCGAGCACAACGAGGCTTTGGTAGGACTCCTGAATGCGAAACTGCACTCCCGGGTCGATGCGAAAGACGTTGCCCAGGAAGCGTATGTCCGGCTGTTCCAGCTCGACAAAGCCGGGACCATCAGCCATCTGCGTGGCTGGCTGTTCAAGACGGCCCTGAATATCGCGACAGACAGGCTGCGAGAGCGGGCAAGGCGCGCGCGGGACGAGCACCTGGTGTTCTTTCATTCAAAGCCCACCGATGCCCCTTCTGCAGAACACCTATGCATCGAGCGACAGGACTGGGAGCGTGTACAGCAGGAGGTGGATCGCCTCCCGCCGAAGTGCCGCCAGGCATTTACGCTGGTCGAATTCGACTGTCGGACGATCCCAGACGTCGCTTCTCACATGGGAGTCAAGCCCAATACTGTCTATCAGTTGGTGAAGCGGGCGTATGAGCACCTCGGCAAAGCTGCGTGTCCGAGGGACCACGCGGGAAAAGTGAAGGCATGACGCGCAAAGACACCGCAGACACCCTCAGTGACGCTCGCTTCGAGCAGGCTGCCGACTGGTTTTTGCGTTTACGGGGCGATTTGACTCCAATTGAGTTGCTCCAGTGGGAACAATGGTATGCCTACCCCGAGAACAGGGAAGCTCTGGAGTTCATCCAACGCATCTCACCGGTACACGGGCATCTGCAGCGCCCCGACCTGTTGAGCGGGGAACGAGTCCAAGAGGATGAATACGACGGTTCTACTTCCGTAGAAGAATGGCTCGAAAACAGGTCGAAGCGCCGGTCACCCACGCGGGTTTGGTTCTTCGGTCTTGCAGCGTGCGTTGCGGCGTTGGCGCTGTTTGGCGCAACGCGCTTTGTGATGCGCACGTGGGTTAACACGGGGGAGCCGCTCCGTGTTTACGAGACGCTGGCCGGCCAACATCGGGACGTGCTCCTGTCAGATGGCTCGAAGGTGACGATGGGCGCACGCACCAAGCTATCTACGCACTACAGCGGCACACAGCGCGTGATCCTTCTGCAGGACGGTGAAGCGCTGTTTACCGTTGCTAAAGACAGTATGCGTCCCTTTTCCGTAGTGGCAGCAGGAGGGACCGTTACTGCGTTGGGAACTACGTTCAATGTACGGTCCGACTTAAACCGAGTCACAGTGACAGTGACTGAAGGTGTCGTTGAAGTCTCACCCTCCGAAGTTGCAACTAACGCTGCACTGATTAATGTCGATCTCCCTGCGCTCGAAAAGGTACGGAGTCACTGGAAACCGGCTCGGCTGATGAAAGGCGAGGCGGTCACCTATGACGAACATCGAGGACGCGGATCGGTCGCCGCCGCCGAGCCCGAAGCGACTGAGTGGGTTTCGGGGCGATTGCAATATCGCCAGGTACCACTCAAATATGTGATCGCTGACGTTCAACGCTACTTCAACAAGACCATTGTTCTGGGCGACGACGCCGCGGGCGAGTTCGAATTTACAGGGACGGTCTATCAGACTGAAGTCGGCGACTGGTTTCTCGCGCTCGAGAAAATCTTCCCCCTGGACGTCTCCCGCGCAAACGAGCACATCCTGATCAAATCCCGCGCCGATGCCACGACTCAACCGGCTCCCTCTGTCGCACATTAGCGATTGCCCCACGCCGCTGAGCAGACGTCACTTTTAGAAGCTTCAGACGTCATAGAAGTAGAAGTCTCAGCCGTACGCAGAGCTTTGTGGCGATGGAGTTAATTCGGGATGCTCGACAATCTGGAAACGCTTGCTCTGAAAGCGCTACGACGCCTGCGCGTAGCTCTCATCCTCTCGCTGACGATCATGACTCCGGCGATGGCCACCGACCTGGATCATGAGGTTGTGTTCCACATCAAATCTCAGCGCCTCGACAGTGCCTTGCTCGAATTCTCCAGGCAAGCCAACACGCCCGTGGCATTCGCCGCGAAGTCAATTGGCTCATTGATCACGCCCGGCTTGGATGGAAAATATCCGGCACGAACCGCGCTGACCGCATTGCTCTGTAACTCCGGTTTGGTATACACCCAGGTCGGCGATACAGTGACCGTCGTTCCGACCAGCTCTGAACGAAATATTCAGCCGTGTAGGACATCATCCGATGTCACACACCGCGATTGACGATGTCACAATTCAATTATCCAAACGTCATAAATACAAGAGCACCTGGGGGCACGCCGCGACGTGATTATGTTGCGAAACGGAATGGGCGCATTGGATGGGACCAGTTGTTCTCTCAATGTACCTGCGCGCTTCTACCGGTATCTTCGGACAGCATGGACAGTGGTCGAGCGGGAGCTCGCCGCCAGCGATTGAAGAGATGGAGTTCTCGACAGGACGTGACAAGTGATGCCTTCCGAGGGGAAGGTTTTGCCATACAACGAACTGGGTAAAGGGCACTCCAATGACCGATCGGACCCCGCAAAGCGGGACCCATGCAACAAGCTCGCGCTCCATGCCGATGATGATTTTGATAACAACACTCGCCGGCTCGGCGGTAGCTCCCGCCCTGGCCGCGGCGGACCTCGATAAGACTGTCGATTTCCACATTCCGGCGCAGCCCCTCGACAGTGCGCTGCTCGAGTTCTCGAAGCAGGCGCATGTCCAGCTGGCGGTGAACTCACATTCAGTCGGCAGAATGTCTGCTCCCAGTGTTGATGGACCTTTAGTCGCGAGCGCCGCTCTTTCCGAGCTTTTGCAGCATAGTGGCCTGGAGTTCGTGACCGTCGGAAACACAGTCACGGTTTCTCCGATACAGGCAATGTCCAAGTCGGACGGTGCTACACAACCTGTGGTTCCGACCGCCCCGAGTGCGAACACGCGGATCACGCGCGCAGCAGGGTCTGCCGACGAAGGAGGCGGCACACGTGCAGCAGACAGCAGTCAGTCGGCCTCAGCCAGCATGGCAGAAGTTCTCGTTTCCGCTGAGAAGCGGGACGAGCGGCTGCAGGATGTCCCGGTTCCCGTAACCGCAATCAGCTCTGATGCGCTCGTAACCAGCGGAAGTCGGCGTCTGCAGGACTACTACAACAAGATCCCGGGCCTCAGCCTCACAGAGGTGGATGACGGGTTTACATCTGTCGCCATTCGAGGTGTGACAGCAGGAGGCATCGGCAGCAGCCCGACTGTATCGACCGTAGTCGATGACATCCCATTCGGTGCTACTTTCATCGTCAACGGCTACCAGGAGTCAGTTTCCGACTTTGATCCCAGTGAGTTGCAGCGCGTAGAGGTGCTGCGCGGACCACAAGGGACTTTGTATGGCGCCAGCTCAATGGGCGGCCTCATCAAGTATGTCACTGTGGACCCATCCACTGATCGTCTCGGCGGCCATTTGCGTGTTGGAGGTAACGCCGTCGCTCATGGCAATGAAGGTTACGACGTCGTGGGCAATATCAACGTTCCGCTGGCCGATACATTCGCAGTCCGTGCGAGCGGCTCGGCACGCCGGGATCCTGGTTACATCGACAACGTCTTCTCGCATCAAGACAACGTCAATAGCTTCGAGTCTCAAACCGCAAGGCTGGCGGCGCTTTGGAAGCCGATGGACGATTTCTCTATCAAGCTCAGTGCACAATATCAGCGCACTCAGCGAGGTGGATCATCCGAGATTGATCTGCCTGCCCCTATTGGTCCCACGCCCGGTCTGAAGGATTATCAGCAGGTGGACCTGCCTGACACCGGCTGGCAGCGCCAGCAATTCCAGACCTACAGCGCGATCATCAAGAAGAAATGGGGCGAGGCTGAGCTCACTTCCCTGACCGGATACAGCATCAAACAGATCTCCAATCTACAGGACTATTCGCCGGCGCTGGGCGGGCTCGCGAATGCCTTGTTCGGTGTCGGTGGTTTCGTCATTGGCGGCCACGACCGGCTGACCAAGCTGAGCCAGGAATTGCGACTGTCATTGCCCATCACCAGTCGGATCGACTGGATGGTCGGCGTCTTCTACACCCATGAGATCAGCCGTGTGCCGTATCTGTTCAGGGCGGTTGACCCTGCTACCTTGACACCGTCCAGTGTTGCATATGGTGGGCTCGCCGGCGGCACGGCATACCAGGGAGACGATCCTCAGTCATATCTGGAATATGCCGGGTTTACAGACATCACGGTCAAGTTGACCGATGAGTTCGATGTTCAGCTGGGGGCGCGGGAAAGTCATAATAAGCTCGGGTATTCCAACTACAGCATCGGACCCTTCAATGGACTCCTGGGCCAGACTTTCTACCATGAGCAGCCACAGCTGACCTCGACGGAAAATCCTTTCACTTATCTGTTGTCACCGCGTTACAAGTTCTCCCCCGACCTGATGGTCTATGCGCGCCTGGCCTCCGGGTATCGGCCGGGTGGCTTCAACATCAATCCTGTCATTCGGGCGTCGGGTTTTCCGACGTTCAGGCATGATACGACCAAGAGCTATGAGATCGGCACCAAGGGCGATCTGTTCGAGAAGATGCTGACCTTCGATGCCTCTGTGTATTACATCGATTGGAAGGATATTCAGCTCGAGTTGACGGACCCGGCTGACGTTACCGTGAAGTACACGTTGAACGCCGGCCGAGCTGTCAGTAAAGGTGCTGAGTTGGCGCTGACCCTCAGGCCTACGCAGGGGCTGAACCTGTCGGGTTGGGCTGATTTCAATGACGCGAAGCTCACGGAGCTGCCACCCAATTCCACGCTGACAGCTAAGCCTGGCGATCGGCTACCCTACAGCGCGCGTTGGTCGGCCGGACTTTCCGCTGATCAGCAGTTCCCGCTGACAGACAAGCTGACAGGGTTCGCTGGCGCGTCTCTATCCTACGTTGGTGACCGGAAGGGGCAATTCCTTACCGGAGGGATTTTACAGGGTACTTTCCCGTCTTACGTACAGGCTGATGTCAACGGCGGTGTCATGTTCGACACCTGGAAGATCGACGCCTTCGTTGACAACGTGGCCGATCGGCGCGGAGTGCTGAGAAACGGTAACGACTCGCTGATGGGATTGCCCTATAGAGTCACCTACATTCGTCCTCGCACCTACGGAATATCTGTCAGCAAGGACTTTTGAGGGACACGATGAAGTTCAGCGGCTATCGCGGGTACATGCTCAATGTATTGCTGGTCATACAGGCCTTCAATTTCGCTGATCGCGGTGCCTTGGGCATTGTCATGCAGGACATCAAGACGGCGTTGAGTCTGACCGATACGCAGTTGGGGCTGCTGGCAGGGATGGCCTTCGCGTTCTTTTACTCGATTATGGGTATTCCCATCGCGCGCTGGGCAGATCGTGGGAACCGAGTGACCATCATCTCCCTGACCTGTGCTTTGTGGAGTCTGATGGTTGCCCTTTGTGGCGCAGCTGGAGGTTTCCTCCAGCTGCTTCTGATACGAGTCGGAGTTGCCGTCGGTGAGGCCGGCTGTGTGCCTGCGGCTAATTCGCTTATTTCCGACACATTTGATCGCTCTGAGCGTCCTCGAGCCTTTGCGAGATACATGTTGGGCGGCCCGCTCAGTGTCATATTGGGCTATTTCGTTGCGGGTTGGTTGAATGAGTTCTATGGCTGGCGGATTACATTTGCCCTGGTGGGATTGCCGGGTCTGGTGTTGGCGGCGCTGGCCGCGTTCACATTGCAGGAGCCTCGTCGCGAGAAAGAAGCGAAAGTAGAGGTCAGCGAACAGCCTGGCGTGTGGGAAGTGTTGAGAACGCTGTGGGGAAACCGCACATTTGTTCACCTCCTGATTTCCTTCGCAGTGATGTACTTTTTCAGTTTCGGAGTCTGGCAGTGGGTACCGGCCTTCTTCGTTCGGGCACACGGGCTGCAGACCGGCGTCATAGGTACCTGCTTTGCGCTCATCTGGGGCGTTGGAGGCATGCTGGGAACGTTTTTCGGCGGCGAGCTGGCTTCCAGATATGCAAACAACAATGAGCGCCTGCAGCTGACGGCAATGGCCATTATTGTTGCCACGTTTGGCCTGGTGGTACCGGTCATCTTTATCACCGATAACTACGTCATCGCGTTTGCAGTGATGACCTTGGCCGCAATTGCATGGAGCTCAACCTATGGGCCGTGGTTCGCGACTATCCAGACGCTCGTTCCTGAGCGGATGCGCGCCATGGCGATTGCGATCGTATTCCTGTTCGCGAACCTCATCGGAATGGGCATCGGACCGTTGATGACGGGTGTCCTGAGCGATGCCTTCAGACCCTGGGCCGGCGATGATTCCCTGCGCTACGCGCTTTTGGCTTTGTGCCCGGGGTATGTATGGGCTGGATGGCATTTGTGGCGAGCGAGTCGACTGCTTCCGAACGATCTTCCTGGGGAGGCTGATCAGGGTCGACACCCCGCGTCAGAGGGTTCTCTTCAAAGCAGGAGCCCGTCCAAGATCCTGCCTGCCGGTCGGTGACTCAGGACCAAGCATCCATGGTTCGGAGAGTCGAAGCTGAATATCCCTACGAAGAGCCGTTACAAGTGCGGCCCATCGTGCTGGAGAGAGCAGAGCAGTGGACTGCGCGGTCGCGAAAGGGCCGCGAATATGCGATCTGGATTTCGCTTCCGAAGGGAAACGCGCCCGAGCGGGGATATCCGCTGATCTTTGTGCTCGACCCCCACACCGCGTTTGCAACGCTCGTGGACTGGGTTCGTAATCACGAGAACATGTACGGTCCCGTGGTGGTCGTCGGAGTTGGATCACCGGGTGATTCACATATTGATGATCGGCTTTTGGATCTGACTCCTCCCACCGATCCTGCGACGCTTCCCGCATTTCGCAGTGATTGGGGATCTGTCGGCGGCGCCGATGAGTTTCTGGAATTCGTGACAGAAATAGTGAGGCCACAGGTCAGCCGTCGGATCCCCGTGGACATGACACGCCAGGCTCTGTTTGGTCATTCTCTCGGCGGATTATTCGTCCTACATTCTCTCTTCACTAAGCCGACAATGTTCGATACGTATGTCGCCGCGAGTCCATCGGTCTGGTGGGGAAATAAGGTTGTGTTGCAGGAGATTGCTGAGTTCAGCAAACGGCAGAAGGACAGTGGAAAGCCGCGACGATTGCTCGTTACGATCGGTGAGCTGGAGTCGAACGTGAATCCTGAAGAGCTGCGTGCAGCCGAAATGAACTCAATCAACCTACACGAAGTCAGGCAGCACAGTCGGATGGTCGAAAATGCGGTGGCGCTGGCAGCCGAGCTTGCCCCGTTGGCCGCGCACGGTTTGCACACGGTGTTTGCCAGATTTGTAGATGAAACCCACAATTCAGTGATACCGGCTTATCTCAGCCGAGGGGCCCGCTTCACATTGAATCACTGGTTCGGCTGAGCTCAGGAGGAAAGAGCGTGTGTGACACAATCGCATCAGTGGCAGGAGCTACGGAGACCGGTGGCACTCTGTTCGCGAAGAACAGCGATCGAGATCACACAGAAGCGCAGTACTTGGAGCTGTTTCCCGCCCGCCGGCACGTGGCCGGAGAGAGGCTCCGATTGACCTATGTCGAGATCGATCAGGCTTCCGAAACGCACGCTGTTCTACTCTCAAAGCCTCACTGGATCTGGGGAGCCGAAATCGGTGCCAACTCACATGGCCTGACCATCGGTAACGAAGCGATCTTCGCCAAATTGGAAGCGTCGCTCGAACCGGGTGTCATTGGGATGGACTACGTCAGGCTGGCGCTCGAGCGTGCGGGTGAGGTGGATGAAGCCATTCATGTCATTACCTCACTGCTGCGGCGATATGGGCAGGGAGGCAATTGCGGCTTTCGACGCGCCTTGGGATACCACAACTCCTACATGATCGCGGACCGCAACGGTGCCAAAGTGCTGGAAACAGTTGACCGGGAGTGGGTCGTGCTGCCTGTGACCGCGTCCTGTGCGATTTCGAATGCCGTCAAAGTGGAGGCATCGTTCAGCACTTCGAGCGATTCCTTGCAGACCCGAGCAATCGAGGCAGGACTGTACCAGCCCGGTGCTTCTTTCTCCTTCAGGTCTGTGTTCGAAGATCCTGCGAAGTCCGCCCGCGGGCGCTATCGCCACGATCGTGCAACTCAATTGCTCGCTGAAAACGTCGGCGGTCTTCGGGTAAGCGATCTCTTTCGGATCCTTCGCGATCATGTCGAAGGTCCCGTGATTGACGGCCGACCCGGGTCGCGAATCTGTGCCCACCAGCACGAGAACCCCATCGGTCAAACGACTGCATCGTGGGTTTCCGATCTCACGCCCGGCAAGACAATTCATTGGGTGACAGGGACCGCGGCGGCCTGTACTGGAATATTCAAACCTCTTATGTTGGAGCTGCCGGTCCCCGAACACGGTCCTCATCCAGGGGAGCATCCGGATTCCAACTCACTCTGGTGGCGCCACGAGCAGCTTCGCCAGAGCAAGGAGTCCTGGAACGCTGCGCAAACCAGGGACTTTGATCAGCAACGCCAGGCGCTTGAATCCAAATTCCTGGATGTCATGCGTGCGTGCCCGCCACCTGCAGATGTTCGAAGTCGGGATGATGCGCGCACCCGCATCGAGAAATGTTGGCAGGAGGCCTTGGCTTTTGAATCTCAGTGGCTTGGCCAGGCTCAGCGGGATCGGGCGCAAGCGAGTTGACCCGCTAGTATGCTTCCCGGCGCTGTATGGACGCGACCGCATTCTCGGTCGGTCTCGTGGGGGTGGATGTCTCGATAAACACGATGCCATCGAAAGCCTTCTGAAGCACAACCTGCGAGAGCAAAGGCGGATCACTGAGCGCCCATCCCATGCAGTACATAGTTTGCGGCGTCGTTAACCACTCTTCGACAGTAGCTTCCTGCGGCGCCCCGCGGAAATCGAGCAGTAGAGACGGATGTCCAACGCTGGAGAGGTACCACGGAATCGTACCCTCGGCCGCCGCAGAAACATGACCGACGGTTAGCTCGCCAAAGCTCCGATCTGCGAGCCACTGCCTCGCGGTATAGGCTCCATGATCCATCTCGAGCGCGAAAACATAGTACCGGGCGCCGAGTTTTTGTCTCAGGATGAGGCCCAGGTTGCGGCGCTCCTCGCCCTGAGCATCCTTGCAGCCGACCACGACGTGGAAGTTATGAGCCCAAAGAATGACCTTGGGTTTAGGAGGTTCGTCGCTCGCAAGCAGTCCGAGTATGTTTTCCGCGAGGAACCCGGAGCGTGCGATATTGTCCAGACCGGTTTCCTCGGAGTTTTCCCGGACGTTTGCGGCTACCCACTGCACGACAACCCGCAGATGTTGAGCAGCAAGCCGATTCTCATTGGCGGACTCCTGGGACGGACTGGTCTTTCCAGTCCGATCAAACCACTGCTCGAGATCGCGAAGCTCGTGAAGAAGTTGAGAGCTGAGCTGCTTGTGAGCCATGAGAAGCCCGTCGGCCTCTCCTTTTCCGATGCGCTCGAACATCCTTTGTGCCCCGTCGGTCCGGTCCGAGCCAATCTTCCGAAGATAGGCCAGCACATGCTCGCGGCTGAAACGGGTCTGAAGAATATCTGCGCCGAAGATGCGGACCCGTTTCTCCTCCGGCAACGCCGCGTTATGTGTGCGAAGCCATTCCAGGATCTCGCCGAACTCGGCAACGTCCCACATTGCTGATCTGAGGTCGGTGAGTGCAGTTGAACGGGAGCCCCTGCCGTAGACAATGTAATCGTTGAGCGCTTGTGCGGCTGAATAGCTTGCTTCCATGGCAAGAACGTTGAAGCCCATGTGCCGCACCAGAAACCGGATCATCCGGTGCCTGACCTGAAAAAATTCGCGGGTGCCGTGATTCGATTCGCCCAAGGCGACGACGTCGACTCCGGTCAGGATGTGAGTGAGAGGAGCCAGATCCTCTTCGGGGGTGTCCGGCTCAGTGCCGGCCAGCGCGATAGCATGTTTGTGCAACCATGTCTTGATGCCCACTGAGTGCCGCGTCGTCATGAAGATGTCACCCCCTTCCTGTGGGCCTTCAAACAGCCCGCCCCATTATGCGGAATTTTCCGCGGCGTTGGTTGACGAAACTGTTGATTTGGATAGAAGGGCACTGGTCATAACCGCAGCGGTCAAAGCACAGGCAGCACCCAACAGAAAGGACATCTGGTAGCCACTGGTCAGGGCTGTTGCATCGGAAACGCCTTCGCCCATCAGGTTGTGAGCCCTCGATGCCGCCAGGCTTGCGAGTGCCGCGAGACCCAGCCCCCCTCCGATCAGGAATGACGTGTTGACCACGCCCGATGCCAGACCTGACTCAGCGGGATCGACATCCTGCAGGGCCGCAAGTACCAAAGGATTGTATCCAATGCCGCTGCCGATTCCGTAAAGCGCCATGGCAGGAACCAGGTAGAGCATGAAGTTGTCGCCGACGGGGGCGATGGCCAGAAGACCCAGCCCGACCCCCGTGATGGCCAGGCCGGTGAACATCGGAATCTTCAGGCCAAAGCGGGCAATCAGCCTCGCTGAAAGGCCTAGCGAGAAGGCAGCCATGACGAGATTGGGGGGAAGAAATGCGATTGCCACCTGCAGCGTGTCATATCCCTGGACGGTTTGCAGGTACACGGCCGTTATTGAAAACCATGCAAAGATGGCCGACGCCCAGAGAACGGTAGCGAGATTTGCAACAGTGAAGTTCCTCAGACGAAACACACTCAGCGGCACCAGGGGAGCCGGGGTCTTTGACTGGATGCGGAGGAATACAGCGATCAGGACAGCGGCGGCGAGAAAAAGAACCAGCGGCAGACGGGGCGGCGAGCTCGTATCTGCGCTGCTGATAATCGCGTAGTCCAGCAACATGAGAGCCGTGGTGATGGTGACGGCACCAGCTATGTCTGGCCGCGTATTCCTTCCTCGGACACGGTTTTCACTCAGGAGACGTGTAGAGAACAGAACAACCGCGGTTCCGATCGGTATGTTGACCAGGAAGATCGACCGCCACCCGAGCGAACTCGTGAGAACTCCGCCGAGAAGAACACCCAGGCTGCCGCCACCAGCGCAGACGAACGAGTAGAACCCCATGGCCTTGGCGCGCTCGCCGGGCTCAGGGAATAAATTCATCACCAGTGACAACGATACGGCGGCGACCACGGCTCCGCCCAAGCCCTGTCCAGCGCGCGCCACCACGAGCCACGTCTGTGTTGGCGCAAGTCCACACGCCAGCGAAGCGACGGTGAACAACACTATCCCCGTCACAAACAGCTTTCGATGCCCGATGAGATCGCCCAGACGTCCCCCGAGCAGTAGAAATCCGGCGAACGTCAGGATGTAGGCATTGACCACCCACGCGATCGACGCCGGTGAGAAATGAAGATCAGTCCGGATTGCGGGGAGCGCGACATTAACAATTGTTGTGTCCAGCGTCATCATCAGGACGCCGAGGCACATGACGTAGAGCGCGCGCCAGCGGCGCAAGGTGCTCCGATCCTCGTCAGCAGGATTCGCTGTCTTCTGGCATTCCATTGCCCGACCTCAGGTTACGCGATCCCATTCAGCCATCCGATGCGTGACGTGTCAATCAGTGGCTTGACACAATCAAACAATCCAACACCGGCACACCGCGATTTTCGTGACCCCGATGCGAACTTTCAGGACTAACGTCGTTTCTCTAGCTTCATGATTCGGAAAGGAAACTGATCGAAACGATACATTCGCTTGCCGCGACGCAGCGTACTGGATCCGAATTTAGCTTGAGTTGGTGCCCACCGTTCCCGAATCTACGCCGCCGGCCAAGGTCGGCCCCAACCCGGCTTGTTGTGTTTGATTATTGAATGCAGAGGTACAGCCCATGAATGACGAGGCACTGCGAAGCCTGCAGAACATCCAGATCACATCGACATTTACCGGATCCCTGTTGCAGGCCCCTCTGCAATTCTGGATGGACAGACTGGGTATCGCGGCGACCACGTCGGTCGCGGGATATGCGCAAGTTCTGCAACAGCTAGTGGATGCCGACAGCCCGTTGGCCCGCAATCCGGCTGGCTTCAACATCCTGCTGGTGCGCCTCGAGGACTGGATCCCAAGCACGATGCTGGGATTGTCGGTCGAGGAAGTCAGGGCACACCTCGATCGCATCTCGGAGGACTTCGCCAAAGCCGTGGAGGGACTGAGCACGCGGACGAGTGCTGCGACCTTCGTCTTCTTTGGTCCGTCATCGTCCGAGTTTCCTGGCAGTCACGTTGGCTCGGTCTCGGACGCGGAGGCAAGACTGCTCGCATCGCTCTCGAGGATCGGGGCAGTCCATTGTTGGACCCATGCCGATCTCATGCGGCTGTATCCGCTCGATCGATGGGAAGACCCGATAGCGAATCAGATCGGCCACATTCCCTACACGAATGACTATTTCGTGGCCATGGCTACTTTGATGGCGCGTCGCATCGCCGTCCTTCGTAAACCGCCCTACAAAGTGATCGCTGTGGATTGTGACAACACGCTGTGGAAGGGAATCTGCGGTGAAGACGGGCCGAGTGGGATCGTTCTCACTCCCGCACACGTCGAGTTCCAACGGATGCTGGTCAAGCAGCACGACGCTGGAATGTTGATTTGCTTGTGCAGCAAGAACAATCCGATCGACGTCGAAGCGGTATTTACGCAGCGATCCGATATGCCGTTGAAGCAGGCACACCTCGTCACCACCCGGCTCAACTGGAGTCCGAAGTCGGAGAATCTACGGTCCATTGCGCAAGAGCTCAATCTGTCGCCCGACAGCTTCTTGTTTGTCGATGACAACCCGATGGAATGTGCTGAGGTTCGGGCACATTGTCCGCCGGTATTGACCCTTCAGTTTCCGGTCGATGAACAGTTGATCGGGCGCTTCATGGATCATGTCTGGGCGTTCGATCGGGTGGGTGTCACGGAAGACGGGAAGCGGCGCACCGCGCAATACAAAGAGAATCTCGCGCGCCAGGATGCCTTGGTCAAATCGGAGAATCTGGAGCAGTTTCTCGAGTCTCTCGATCTGCAGGTCGACATCCATACCATGCGGCCGGATCAACTACCGCGAGTGGCCGAGCTCGTGCAGCGGACTAATCAGTTCAACACGACGGCGGTCCGGCGGACGGGAAGCGAAATTGAGTCAGGCATTGGCTCAAATGAGTTTGAGGTTTGGGTAGTCAGCGTCCGAGACCGGTTCGGTGATTACGGATTGGTCGGCGCAGTGTTTTGCGTACGAACACAGGGTGCGCTGGAGGTCGATACCTTCGTGCTGAGCTGCCGTGTACTCGGCCGAGGCGTCGAGTTCCAGATTGTTCGCGAGCTCGGAAGAAAAGCCAGGGAGGAAGAGCGATCCGATGTCGTATTGCGATATCGCGAAACCCGCCGCAACGTTCCGGCTCGGGATTTTCTACGTCGGGCCTTCAGTAAGTTCGAGTCCGCCTCTGAAGCTGGCTCAGCGGCGCGGGATGAAACTCGCTTTGTCATCCCCGCAGTCGAGGCGGAAGGTTTGGTGTTGGATACGTCGGCTCCTGCGGAAATCATCGAAGAGTCGCCAAAGAGCAAGCCGGCCGGTACACCGCAACCCACTGAGACCCTTGCGTGGGTAGAGGCGGGATATCAACTGTGTCGTGTTGCTGACATCGTGGCCCGCATTCAGAGCACTGGAATCAAAGCTCGCAACGCGCGTCGGGAGTACGTCGAGCCTCGGACCCCCGAGGAAGCCAAGGTGGCGTCCATCTGGGCGACGCTGTTGGGCATCGATAGGGTGGGAAGCACCGACGATTTCTTTGACCTGGGAGGCGACTCCCTTAGAGCGGTACAGGTCATCGCTCGCATCGAGTCCGAGCTTGGCCTGCAGCTGTCTGCGTATGATTTCTTCCAAGGTCAGACCGTCGCGGAAGTCGCGGCCAAACTGAGCACGGCGGCGCGCTCCGCTCCTGCAATTGCAAAGGCTGATCGCAGTGAGCCACTGGCACTATCCTGGGCGCAACAGCGCTTGTGGTTTATCGACCAGCTCGAAGGCGGCAGCACGGCATACCACGTGCCCCTGGGAATCCGCTTCCGCGGTGAGTTGGACGCGGCGGCATTGGAGCAATCGCTGGGATCGCTCGTGCAAAGGCATGAAGTGTTGCGGACTCACTTTGTGTCACGTGAGGGGCAGGTCGTCCAGGAGATTGAGCCGGAATGCGCCATTCGCCTCGTATCACACGATCTGAGGAGACAGCCTCAGAACCAGCGCGATTCGGTTCTGGCGCATCGCGCACAAGAGGAGCTCGGTCAGCCGTTTGATCTGAGCACCGGCCCGCTCGTCCGTGCTGCGCTATTTCGATTGAGCGGGGCTGAGCATGTGCTGTTGATCTCGATGCATCACACGGTCTCGGACGGTTGGTCGATCGGGGTAATGATTCGAGAGCTCGCAACTCTTTACCAGGCTCACCGGGGACTGCGAGTGGATCCTTTACCTGCTCTGCCCATCCAGTATGCCGACTACGCGCAATGGCAGCGTGCCTGGCTGACTGGTCAGCGGCTGCAGAGTCAGTTGTCGTATTGGAAGGCGCATCTTGCGGATGCGCCAGTCCTGCTGGAGCTGCCGACCGATCGCCCCCGGCCGGCCACTCAGTCCTTCCGGGGCGGCAATGTCAAAGTTGTGTTCGACGCGTCCCAAACGGCGGCCATCAAAAGGTTCGCGCGCGAGCAGAATGTGACTCTTGCGATGACCTTGTATGCCGGATGGTCCGTTCTTCTCTCGCGGCTGAGCGGGCAATCCGACATCGTGATCGGCGTGCCTGTGGCCAATCGCCGGCGAACGGAGCTCGAGCAACTCGTCGGATTGTTCGTGAACACGTTGCCCGTGCGAGTGAAACTGGATGGATCTCCCTGCTCCCGGGATCTCCTGTCCCGGGTCAAGGAGAGTCTGCTGGGTGCTTACGAGCATCAGGATATTCCGTTCGAGCAGGTTGTTGAGGCAGTGCAACCGGCCCGCAGCCTGGCCCACAGCCCGCTCTTCCAGAATCTCTTTGTGATGCTGAATGCGCCACGGGACTGGGTGCAGCTGCAGGGATTGTCGCTGATTGAAGAAGAGGTTCCGCAGCTGACGGCCCAGTTTGATCTGACCCTCACCCTGCGTGACGACGGAGTTGCGTTGGTCGGCACTCTCAATTACGCAGTCGATCTGTTCAGCGAAACTACTATCGAGCGGTGGGTGACTGCCTTCAAAGCGCTCATGGCTGCGATGATAGGAACGCCGAATCTCGATGCGGGTCGGCTGCCCCTCATGAGCTCAGCGCAGCGGCGACAGATTCTGGAGGAATTCAACTCCGCCAGGCTGGCCTATCCACCGAAGATCCTGTTGCACGAGATGTTTGAAGATCAGGCGCGTCTCAACCCCACAGCAGTGGCCCTGGAGATCGATGGGGCTCGGATGTCTTATACAGAGCTGAACTGCCGCGCGAACCAGTTGGCCCGATATCTGCGGCGACTCGGGGTCGGCCCGGATCAACGGGTCGGAATCTGCGCGGTGCGCAGCTTCGAGATGGTGGTCGGTCTCTTTGGAATACTCAAGTCAGGTGCTGCCTATGTACCCCTAGATCCCACGTATCCGGCGGAACGTCTGCAATACATGCTGGCGGATTCAGCACCTGGAGTACTGCTCATACAGGAATCCTTGCGCGACCGAATTCCTCCAAGCTCTGCAACCTTGGTTGCGTTGGATAGCGACTGGTCGGAGATCGCCACTTGCGACAGCACCGATCTGGATCGCGATGTCACGGGTCACCAGGAGCGCAATCTTGCGTATGTAATCTACACTTCAGGTTCGACGGGCAGACCCAAGGGTGCGATGAATGAGCACCGGGCGGTGGTGAACCGCGTCAGATGGATGCAGACCGTCTATCCGCTGAGCGGCACAGATCGTGTGCTGCAAAAGACTCCGTTCAGTTTCGATGTATCCGTGTGGGAGTTTTTCTGCACGCTGTCAAATGGCGCACGCCTGGTTCTGGCGCGCCCCGAAGGACACCGGGATCCCGCGTATCTCTCCGCGTTGATGGAGTCAGCCAGGATCACGATGTTGCACTTCGTTCCCTCGATGTTGCAGAGCTTCCTCGAGCATCGGCCGCAGGTGAGTTACCCGAGCCTCCGGCGGGTCTTATGCAGCGGGGAAGAGCTGCCCGTGGCGCTGAAGAATCGGTTTCTGTCTACGTTTCCCGGCGTCGCGTTGGCGAATCTGTATGGCCCAACGGAAACTGCTGTCGAAGTGACAGCCTGGGACTGCCGCTTCGATGAGACGGTCGCGCGGGTGCCGATTGGCAGGCCGATTGCCAATGTGCGGATGTATGTGCTGGACGAGTATTACCAACCGGTTCCCTTGGGGGTGGTTGGTGAGATCTACATCGGCGGAAGCGCCGTCGGACGTGGCTATCTCAATCAGCCGCAATTGACAGCCGAACGCTTTGTTGCCGACCCGTTCGCCCGTGGTTCTGAGGCCCGCCTGTATAAAACGGGTGATCTCGGGAAATGGCGCCCGGATGGCAGCATCGAATACCTGGGTCGCAATGACCATCAAGTCAAAATCCGTGGGTTCCGAATCGAGCTCGGGGAGATAGAGTCGCAGCTGCTGCGCCTGCCTCAGGTCAGAGAAGCGGTGGTGGTTGCGAAGGAAGGCGCTGGCGGCCAAAAGCGCCTGGTGGCCTACCTGACCGCCAACGACGAATTCCAAAGAGGCGCATGTAACGCGGAAACCCTGCGCTCAGCACTTGCTCCGACCTTGCCTGAGCACATGATTCCGACGGCGTTCGTTGTAATGGAGAATTTTCCGTTGAATGCGAACGGCAAGCTCGACCGCCGCTCGCTGCCGGAGCCCGGATCAGGTGCATTTGCGAGCCAACACTACGAGCCGCCGCAGGGCGAGTTCGAAGAGGTACTGGCCGGAATCTGGCAAAGCCTGCTGGGCCTCGACAGAGTGGGGCGCCGGGACAGCTTCTTCCTGTTGGGCGGCCACTCACTCCTGATCATGGAGATGACGGAGCGGCTGAACCGGGTAGGGCTCTTCATCGAAGTCCGACAGGTTTTCGAGACACCGACGCTTGCGGAGTTGGCGGCCTCGCTGTCAACGTACTCGCGACACCAAGCTGAGATTCCGCCCAATCTGATTCCGGCGGGATGCGAAGCGATCACTCCAGACATGCTGACGCTGGTCGATCTCAGCCAGGATCAGATCGATCGCATCGTAAACAGTGTCCCGGGAGGTGGTGCCAATGTGCAGGATGTATATCCTCTTGCGCCGCTCCAACAGGGAATGTTGTTTCATCATTTGCTGAATGAGCACGGGGCAGATACATATGTAGTCGCTACGTTGCTCTCTGTTTCGTCGCGGGACCGTCTCGACCAACTGATCACGGCTTTGCAAAGACTCGTAGACCGGCACGATATGTTGCGCACATCAGTGATGTGGGAGCATTTGCCGCAACCGGTGCAAGTTGTGTGGCGCAAGGCTGCACTATACGTAACCGAGCGATCACTGGACCCGACCCGGGAGCCCCTGGAGCAACTGAAAGAATGGATGAGCCCCCAAGAACAGCGACTCGATCTCAGGCAGGCTCCGCTGATGCGTCTGCAGATTGCGGAAGATCCTCGCTCTACCTGCTGGTTCGCTATCCTGCAGCTGCACCACATCATCGATGACGGTGCCTCCCTCGAGGTCATGATCTCCGAGATTGTGGCTCACATGGAACGCCATGCAGTTCCGATCTCGGAGCCAATCCCGTACAGGAACCACATAGCCGCCGCAATGGCGTTTTCGGAGACTCATGATGTCGAAGCCTTCTTCAAGGAGAAGCTGGGCGACGTAGATGAGACCACGGCTCCCTTCGGCCTGTTGGATGTGCATGCGGATGGCAGGGATACGAATGAGGCCTTCAGACAATTGAAACCTGATCTCGCGCAGCGCCTTCGCAGGCAGGCGCGGAGTCAGGGAGTGAGCGTGGCGACTCTCTTCCATGCGGGATGGGGAGTGGTTGTGGCTCATACCAGCGGTCGCGACGATGTCGTCTTTGGATCGGTGCTGCTCGGCCGAATGAATGGCGCGGCGGGCGCTAATCGTGTTGTCGGAATGTTCATCAACACGCTGCCGGTGCGGCTGAAGATCAAGGACCGCTCAATCGGGTCCCTGGTTGAAGGGGCGCAGCGGGAGTTGGTTGACCTGATCACTCATGAGCAAGCGTCTCTGGCGGTGGCCCAGCGTTGCAGTGCCATCGGCGGTTCGACTCCCTTGTTCACAGCTCAGCTGAACTTCAGACACGGCGCCCGAAACGCGAAAGCGCAGTGGGAAGCTGCGGACGGCGTTAACGCCCTGGCGTATCACTCCAGGACGAACTATCCGGTTGCGGCCTCTATTGACGATCTGGGCGACGATTTCTCAATCCGCATTCAGACCCACCAGACAATTGATCCAGGTCGGGTTGCTGACTACCTGGTCCAGATCATGGAATCGATTGCGATTGCACTGGACGATGCGCCGCAAACGCCTGCAATGCTTTTGAAAATGATGCCGCAGGAGGAGCTCCGCAGGATCGTTGCGGAAACGAATCGCACTGAGGTAGTGCAACCCCGCGCTCTCATTCATCGACTTTTCGAGAACCAGGTTGCGCTGACGCCGGATACTCTTGCGGTTACGTATAAAGATCGGAGCCTGACTTATCGGGACCTGAACGCGCGCTCGAATCAGTTGGCGCGGACTCTCAGACAACGGGAGGTAGGCCCCGATCGTCTGGTGGCTTTGTGTGTCGATCGGAGCCCGGAGATGCTCGTCGGCATTCTGGCAGTGCTGAAAGCCGGAGGTGCCTACGTGCCATTGGATCCCGCCAATCCAGGCGAGCGCCTGCAACTCATTTTGACCAACGCAAAACCTGCGCTGATTTTGACCCAACGGGAGTACAGGGAGCTTTTGCCCGGTACGTCTATTCCCACTCTCGAGATGGATTCGGGTTGGGACATCGTCTCGCAGGAATGTGAAGGCAACTTGGAGCCACAAACAGCAGACGAAGGTACTCATAGCCTGGCCTACGTCATCTACACATCGGGTTCGACCGGAACTCCCAAGGGAGTCATGGTTGAGCATCACAGCATTGTGAACTACGCCTCGCATATCCTGCGGCAGTTCGATGTCGGCTCGGGTGATGGATCTCTGCTCAGTACGTCCATCAGCTTCGATCTAGGTCTGACCGGGTTATACCCAGTATTGTTGGCGGGTAAGACTGTGCGGCTGTGCCCGGAGGAGCAGGGTGTGCCGGATCTTATATCGGAGCTTAACAGCTGCCACGATCTGTCGCCTCTCAAACTGACACCCTCTCATCTGGGACTGTTAGAACCAATGATCGAAAGTGGCGCATTGTCCGGGCGAATCCGCGTGCTCGCGCTCGGTGGCGAGACCCTGCAGGGGAAAACGGTGCGGTGGCTGGCAAGAAATCTGCCCGGCACAAAAATATTCAACCACTATGGTCCGACTGAGGCGACTGTTGGATGCGTCGTCAATGAAATCAGCGACGGCGGCCATGGCCCGGTCCCAATCGGTAAACCAATCTCCAATACCCAGGTCTATGTCCTCGATCGGCACCGCCAGCCGGTACCCGTAGGAGTAGTAGGGGAGATCTACGTTGCCGGCGAAGGCGTTGCGCGTGGATACCTATCTGCGCCGGAACTCACGGCGGAACGCTTTGTCGCAAACCCTTTTGCTACGCATCCCGGCAAGCGTATGTATCGCACTGGGGATCTGGGTCGTATTCGTCCTGATGGCTTGATTGAGTGCCTGGGTCGGTCTGACGGTCAGGTCAAAATAAGAGGCCATCGGATCGAATTGGGCGAAATCGAATCTCACCTGAGGCAGTATCCGACGGTGAAGGAGGCAGTCGTTCTGCCGCGCAATGACGATGCGGGTCAACAGCGCCTCGTGGCATACCTGACGACGGCTACTCCTTCAGACCAATCTGATCCGCAGCTCGCCGCCAGTCTTCGTAGCTACATGAAAGACCATGTACCCGATTACATGGTGCCATCCGCGTGGGTCGTTCTGGATCGATTACCGATTACCAGCAACGGGAAGTTGGATCGGCGGGCACTTCCTGACCCGCAGGAGCGAGCGGCTTCTACAAACGAATACGAACCTCCTCATACCGAGATTGAGAAGACTCTGGCACAGATGTGGAGTCAACTGCTGCGGGTCGAGCGGATCGGGCAGGATGATGATTTCTTCGAGCTCGGAGGACATTCACTCCTCGCCATGCAAGTCATCGTGCGGCTGCAGTCTTCTTATTCGATCCAGATTCCGCTGCGACTGCTGTTTGACTGTCCCACGGTGCGCACGCTGGCGGACAGAATTGATGCTCTGCGTTATGAGAACCTGTTGACCGAATTGGAATCGGGTGCGGACAACCAGGAGCTTCTGGAGTCTGTTACTTCGATTTCCGAGAGCCGGGTGCAGGAGTTGATCGAAGAATTGACCATGGGAAGGACGCCATGACATCGAAACGGAATTCGGCCGAACAATTGCAGAATCTCTCTGGAAGCCGGACGGAGTTGCTGAAGCTGCTCATGGAGCGCAAAGCGGCGCAGACCAACCGGATCAGGAGATATCCCCGGTTGGCTGACGATGGAACGGGTCAGGTACCGGCTTCATGGGCTCAGCAGCGGCTGTGGTTCGTTGAGCAACTGGGCGGAGGCAGCGCGGGGTACCGGATCACACTGTGCGAGCGTCTGCGAGGCGATCTAAACCTCGACGCATTGAAGCGAACACTGGAGAGCATCCTTGCGCGCCACGAGGTGCTGCGTACTGTATTCGTCAGCATGGATGGCGAGCCCATGCAACGGATTCTGCCCCAAATTGACCTGCCGTTACGGCAGATCGATATCAGTGCCTCACCTGTTGCAGAACACGCGCGGTTGCTTGCCGAGCACAAGACGATGGAGGAGCAGGAAAGCTTTGATCTCTCAAAGGGGCCGTTGATCAGAGCCAAGTTGATCCGCGTTTCCAAGGACGAGCACGTACTCATCGTTACCATGCATCACATCGCTTCAGATGGATGGTCGCGAGGCGTGTTTGTCAAGGAGATGGGCGATCTGTACACCGCCTTCTGTCGGGGGCTTCCGGATCCCCTGCCGCCCTTGCGAATTCAATATTCGGATTATTCCCGGTGGCAGCGGGAGTGGTTCAAGGGCAAGCTTCTACAGCAGCAGCTCAGCTATTGGCGGGAAAGGTTGGATGGTACGCCTCCCCATCTCGAGCTGCCAACCGATCATGCCCGGCCCGAGAACCCGAGCCATCGAGGTGCCAATGTCAGGCTGCATATCGATACGCGATTGACGTCCGAGTTGAACGAGCTGGCACAAAGTCAGCAACTCACCCTCTTCATGGTTCTGCTTTCTGCCTGGGGCGTGCTGCTGTCCAGGCTCAGTGGTCAGCCAGAGGTTGTGATTGGCACGCCCGTGGCGAATCGCAGGCAACCCGAAGTTGAGGGGCTCATCGGCTTTTTCGCGAATGTGTTGGCCCTGAGATTGAACGTTCATCAGCAGCAGCGAATCGATGAGGTTCTCGAGCAGATCCGGGAAGTCACACTGAGCGCATTCGACCATCAGGATCTGCCCTTTGAGCAACTTGTGGAGACATTGCGTCCTCAACGGACCCTGGGCCGGCATCCAGTGTTTCAGGCGACGTTCGCACTTCAGAACGCACCCAGGGCGGAGCTGCACTTGCCTTCGCTCACGGCATCTCCCGAAGAGCATGTGGTCAGCGCGGCAATGTTTGATCTTGCTTTGATCCTCGAGGAACGCAACGGCGAGATCGTAGGACTACTCAACTATGCCACCGACCTGTTCGACGGAGAAACCATTGAGCGGTGGGCGGCCCTGTATCAGCTGCTGTTGCAGGAGCTCGTGGACGAGAAGAACTCCTTCGTCAAGGATTTGAAGATCCTTCCCGACGCTGAACGTAGAACCGTTCTCCGCGACTTCAATGCAGCGCGGCAGGAATTTGACGAGCACACATTGATCCATGAGCTTTTCGAGTCACAGGTAAAAGCGACTCCCGATCAGGTGGCGGTGGTGAGCGAAAGCGGATCGCTGACCTTTGCGCAACTCAATCGCAGAGCTAACCGGCTGGCGAACTTGCTGCAAAGAAAGGGAGTGGGTCCGGATCAGCGTGTGGCGATCTACGCAGAGCGCACCTTGGATGTGATTATCGCAATCCTGGCGGCCGTGAAAGCTGGCGGGGTGTACGTTCCCATCGATACGAGTTACCCGCTTCAGCGCGTGCAAACAGTCCTACAGGACAGCGCACCGATCGTTCTTCTCACTCAGTCAAAGTTGCTGTCGCAGCTGTCACCAACGCATGCCGAATCAATTGCGCTCGATGCCCTGCCTTCCGAAATAACCGACTACCCAGAATCCGATCTGGACCGCGACAGGACTGGGCTGAGCGCTCAGAACCTCGTGTACATCGTTTACACCTCCGGGTCGACGGGAACACCCAAGGGTGTGATGGTCAACCATCGCGGCCTGGTCAATGTGGTCCAATGGCATTGCAAGCGTTTCGATGTGAGTCCCGGTGTTCAATGTTCCTGCATGGCAGCCTTGGGATTCGACGCAGCGGCTTGGGAGATTTGGCCTGCGCTGGCCGCGGGTGCCACGCTACACCTGGCCCCGGCCGATGCTTCGGGCAATGCGGCAGCGCTGCTTTCGTGGTGGGAGAAGCAGCCGGTACACCTGAGCTTTTTGTCGACGCCGTTGGCGGAGATGGTGCTCAGCTCCGGAACACAGCATCCGACGCTGCGTACGTTGATGACGGGAGGTGATCGCCTCCGGTCTCGGCCACATGAGCAGTCATTCGCTCTTGTAAACAACTACGGGCCGACCGAGTCAACGATCATTTGCACCTCGGGAGAATTGGGTCCGGACGATTCTGTGATTCACATCGGGCGCACGGTTGAGAATTACCGGATCTACATCCTGGATGCCGAGCAGCATCCTGTCCCCGTTCGCGTCCCTGGAGAGATCTATATCGGCGGAGCGGGGGTTGCGCGTGGGTATCTGAATCGGCCTACGTTAACGGCAGAAAAGTTCGTCCCTGATCCGTTCTCGGACGATGAAGGCAGTCGGATGTATCGCTCCGGTGACCTCGCTCGTTGGCGCCCGGACGGGACAATCGAATTTCTGGGACGGAATGATCAACAGGTCAAGATCCGGGGCTATCGGGTTGAACTGGAAGACATCGAAGCACACCTGCTACGACACGAATGTATTGCGGACGCAGTGGTGATCGCGCGTGAGAGCGACTCGGGTGAAAAGAGTCTGGTTGCTTATGTGAGTCCCTGTCTGGGAAAAGATATTGCGATGGAGGACCTGCGTGCTGATCTCAAGCGCGTGCTCCCTGACTATATGGTCCCGAGTGCGTTTGTCGTTCTTGACAGGTTGCCGTTGACGACGAATGGAAAGCTGGATCGGCGAGCACTACCGGAACCCACCGCCGCGGATTTCATCGCTCGCGAATTTGAGGCCCCCGTTGGATCTACGGAGCAAGCGCTGGCTGCTATCTGGCAGGACTTGCTGAAACTGGAGCGAGTCGGTCGACGAGACAATTTCTTTGATCTCGGCGGACACTCCCTCCACGCTACGAAGGTATTTTCTCGCATCGACGAACACTTCGGTGTACGTCTCAAGGTGAGTGCTGTCTTTCAACATCCGACGGTACAGCAGATGGCGGAGGTGATTGATCGGCTCGATTCGAGCGGAGCCCATGATCGGATGGATGTGGCTGTCGTCGAGGACCGAGCCCCGCTGAGTCTTTCTCAGCTCCATCATTGGCGGTTGTTGAAGTCCGGCGAGCTACCCGCAACGCGGCAAGTTGCCGCCGCGACGCGCATCAAGGGGAAGTTCAATGTGGGTGCATTCCGTAAGAGCCTCGATGAAGTGGTTCGACGTCATGCCGCTTTACGGACATCCATTGTTGAAATAGATGGGGTACCGACCCAGCTCGTTTCCAAGCAGGTACGAGTGATCCTGGATGTGCCTGATCTTTCTGGCCTCGCACCTGAGCTGCGCGCATCTGAGTCTGATCGCGTGATCAGCGCTCTGATCGTAGCCCCGATTGACCACTCCGCCGACCCACTTTTCGCTGCGGCGCTGCTCGAGTACGCGGACGATGAACACGTCCTGATACTCGCGATGGACCATCTGATATCGGATGCTGCGTCCATGAATATCCTCATGCGTGAGTTGTTCATGGCATATGGTCAAGCCGAACGCGGGGCGGCGTTCACCTTGCCGGCTGTTGAGGCGCAGTTTGCTGACTATGCGATCTGGCAGAGGAGCTCGGAAAAAGCCTGGATCCAGAGTAATGGCTCGGCACGGCATGATCGCCTCGAATCCTGTCCGCCGTTAGTCTTTCCACAAACTCTTCAGAGTGAAAAGCGCCGAGACTTGGGATGGGGCAGTGTGGCGATCTCGATTCCGCCCGACATGAAGACTGCTTTGATCGCGTGGAGCAAGCAACGAAAGACAACGCTGGCTATGACCGTACTGACCGGGTACGTGGCTGCAGTTCTCCGTTGGTGTAATGCGCGCGAGGCTGTGATCGTGTTTCAGTCGAATGGCAGGGTTGAAAGCAAGTACTCAGGAGGGATCGGGTACTTCGCGTCGCCGCTTTTCCTGCGCATATCGGCGTCCGGCGCAGATTTTGACGCTCTGTTGGTCCGTGTGACGCAGGAGTACTGTGCAGCCTCTGAGCACATTCATTTCCCATACGTCTCGGCCAAACAACGGCAGCCCGGTTACACCCGGAACACGACCTTCAATTGGATTCCGCTCGCTCATCGAATGCAGCCGCCGGTAACCGACGGCTCCAATGCAGCAATCACCTGCTCAGAGTTTAAGTTTGAAAACCCGGCGTCGAGGGTGCTGAAGCAACATGAGCGGCAGCCTATCGCGCTCTTTATGGAGCAAGAGGAGTCGATAGGAGGGAAGATTTCGTTTCCGATGCGATGGTATTCGGTGGAGGATATGCGGCGATTCTCTGAGCATATGATGCGTGTATTGCGGATGATGGTGGAGAAGGCGGAGCTGCGCGTGGAGTCTATTGGGCTCGATTCAATGTAGGCGGAGCGTGATCACGGTGTATTTGAGGGATGGACCGAATGATGTGCTGTGGGAGCAGATGTCATCGCCGCCCTTGTGAACAACGCCTGACATCGCACGTCGGCATCACGGGGCAACTGGCGAGCGCTCGATGCTGTTTATCTAGTCGAGCTCGCGGTTGTGTTCGACGCGACCATCGTGAGTGCACCGCGACGCCGGGTTCGACGAATCTTTTTGTTCACTGATACCGCCGGGGCGGGGATCCATGCGATCGATCGATGGCAGATTCCAAATGTGCCCTGCAATATAAAGATAAAACGCTGCTCCGCCAACAAAGTACCGACAACTGTCCGAAGAATTTTCTTGTGGGCCATGCCACATTGTCCCGGTGATTCTGTTTCGTAACGCAATGGCACGGCGGGCCGATGAGTGTTATGCGACGCAACATCATCGCAATGAGGTTGCGTCGCGACGTTACTTTTCCAAAAAAAAGGCGGATAAATCGAGTGCCGATCCGATCATCAAATGATTCAGGATGGAGGCGCAAATGGACGAGCAAATGAAAAGTCGTGAGCAGAAGCCGCGCATTGAGCTGATCATGTTGGGTAGAGCCTCAACATCAACTCATGGTTCAAACTATCAATTCCCTTGGTTTGAGACAACCCCGCCGCCGTACGATCGGCGCTGCCTGTCATGTTGAGTCTGACGTGACAGAGAAGGGGGCGACGACGCCCCCTTTTCTGCAATTGAAACTTCTGCCCAGGACAGACGTATGGAGCGTCGCCGTGAATTCATCTGATCCATCGACCGAGGCGTCACGATGGCTGGTCGAGCTACAAACAACAGATTGCCTCGATGATGTCTGGGACGAATTTGATGCGTGGTTCCAAGCCAGCCCCACTCACAAGGCAGCCTACGCGCAGGCGCAGCGTCACTGGCTCGAACTGGCTGGGCTTCCCACGCCCCCGACGCGTTCTCGCGCGGTGTGGACTTCAGAAAGGCGTGGCGCCCGGTATATAGCCCAGCTTCGCTCGGTATGCACGGCGCATTGGGAGTTGATCTTTGCTGCCCTCCTCGCGGTACTGATTTCGCATAACACCTGAGGATCGTCCCTCCACCTCCGCCGCTCTTGCGGCATCAACGTTCAGGCCTGCGATCCATCTGATTTATTTTCCGGCCGGTGGCCCCTTTTTCCTTGATGCGGTGTCTTCCTTTTCAGGAGCAGCGTGATTCCGACCATTGTCGGCGCTGCAGCATGAAATAGGAGTTCTAAGTATGTTCAAGAAGAACCACACATCATCGAACTGTGCAGGCTCACAAAACAATGGCAGAGAAAGACGATGCACTCATCCTGCGACCCGGCAGGCTTTCGAAGGGTCCTACAGCAGAGGAGCTCAACAGACATCTTCCTCAGAAGAGGTGGCTCGATGCGAATATCAAGTGGGGGCGCCTGCGCAAACTAGCCTACACCCAATTTGAGAATCCGGTCATCACCGACGAGCTCGTGCAGGACGTGTACGACGACATGTGCCTATGGACGCTCGAGGAATTGCAGGGACTGAGAAATCCGAAGGGGTATGCGTACATCGCTGTTCGAAACCGAATTCTCAGATGGAAGCAGGACCAATTCAGAACCATTGACCAATTCAGAAGCGTTCAATTGCAGGATGACTACGAGAACATCCCGGCGAGAGAGTTATCTATGGAGCAAACACTTGAAAACCAGCAACAAGTGCACGTGCTGCTGAGCTCGTTGCCGAAAGCATGGCTCGAGCCTTGGCTACTGCGTAATTACTACGGCTATACGCATGAGAAGACTGCGCAGCATCTCCATCTGACTGTCGACGCTGTAAAGAGGCGAGTGCGAAGGGCCAACATCTATCTGAATATGTTGGCAACGACGCCAGACGAGCCAACGATTCTCGATCGAGTCAGGAAGGTGTTCAAACACAAGGAGCACGATAATGAACAACATTGAGATAGTGAATACCGCACTCGATTGGGTTGAAAAGATGGAGACCTGCACCGATCCGGGCAGCTTGGGACCTGAGCTCGAAAAATGGTTGCTCGAGGACGCAAGGCATAGAAGCGCCTACCTGGCGGCGCAGAAGCAATGGGCGGGTGTTCAGAAGGCGGTGAGGTTGCTCAAAGTCGAGGGTACGTTGCCGCGGGAGGTGCTCAATTCGAAGATTGAAGCGTCAGGCCGTCAGCATCGATACAAGCTCATTTTGAGGCGTGTTGGGCTACGTTCTCTCCAGGCCGCAGCTGTGGGCGGCGCATGCGTCTTGGTCGCGGTGCTCTTTGGTCAAACTCAGAACGTGTCCGGCAAGTGGGTCTCGTACGCCGGAGTAGGAGGCGTGCCACAGGAGCATATTCTGGACGACGGAAGTGGCCTCTTTGTCAGTCATGACGCCGAAGTGAATGTCCGAATGGGATCCGATACGCGTGAGGTCGCGTTGCGCCGAGGCGAATTATTCGTGCACGTACAACACGGCGACAAGAGAAAGTTCATTGTGCGATCCGATGACGAGATTCTACAGGCGATTGGGACGGAGTTTGACGTCCGGCGAGATGCTGGGGGCGAGCTGGCGGCCATCGTACGCGAGGGTAAAATTGCAATAGGTCGGTCCGTCGATCCGGACTCACCCAAAATATCCGGTAAGGAAATAACCGTAAGGGCAGGGGAAGTGGCGACGATCTCCCATGGGAATGTCCAGGTCGTGGCGAAGGAGCCGGATGAAATCGACAATCAATTGTCCTGGCTGCGTGGCAAGGTGTATCTGAATGGAACGCTGACCCAGGTGATCGAAAAATTCAACGAACATAACACGACGAAATTGAGGATTGACGATCCCTCAATCGGAAATATCAGTGTGAAGGGACTCTACGATGCACACGGTGTGCGTGAATTCGCCCAGGCTCTGCGTGCCAGGGGCGTTCGATGTCAAGTCAGGAAGGAGGCCGATTCAAACAATGAAGTCATCGTCCTGTCGGCGGAAAAGAATACAAAATGACCAGGATTTCCGGGGGTTCCAGCTTGTTAGAAAAACTGAAGATCTGCAGACGAGCGCTTGGTGTGGTGGCAGTCTGCATGGGAACGGTCAGTGTGTCGATGGGCGACGAGACAGGTCGGATCGAATTCCATATATCTCCCGGGCCGGCCCAAAAGGCTCTGTTGCAATTCGGCGCTCAGTCGAATCTGAATATATTCTTTGTCCCGGACGACGTGCGTGGGGCACGAGTAAACGGTATCCAGGGATTCATGGAACCTCGCGGCGCGCTCGAGCGGCTCCTGGAAGGCACTTCGCTTTGTCCAACCTATACGCCCGCTGGAAAATCGGTGACCGTGGGACGTTGCTCAAAGGCGCAAGAAGACGACAATGTTTCACTTTCGACCGCTCGAGACGCCGGGGCGCCACCTACAATACAGGCCGCAATACAAACCGTCCCTGTAACTGCAACGGCGACTCATATTCATGGAGTGACCCCTATAAGCGTTGGCTTGATGACGATCTCACGTGATGACTTTGACGCTTATGGGATCCGAACGGCTGCGGACCTGTTCGCGCGAGTCCCGATGTTGGCTGATTCGAGTCCACTGGGACCGAGATTGGAAGGCAATTCCGGCCTCGGCGCCGCGGTCGGTCTGCGCGGCCAAAGTGCTGGCGCTACACGGATCCTGGTGAACGATCATCCGCTCGCGGGCAGTGGAGCCCGTGGAGCTTTTCAGGATGGCTCCAATATTCCGATGAGTGCCATAGATCGGGTGGACATTGTCCCCGATGGTGCCTCCGCGCAATATGGTAGTGACGCGGTGGGAGGAGTTATCAATCTGCGCACGCTTTCCGGGGCGCAGCAACCGCGGACCTCGGCGCAGCTGAGCCGGGGTATTGGTGGATTCCAACAGGCGATACTGAGCCAGGTCATTGGCAAGGACTGGAACACCGGTTCGGCAATCGCGACTGTGGAATTCATCGGCGCCAGTCCATGGGAAGGTCCCAATTTAGTGGTTCCGCAGAAATCGGGCTCAATTGATCGAGTACCCGGCAAGGAGCTCGTCAGCGGTTACCTCCGCGTGGAACAAAGAGTTCCCTTTCGCACGGAACTCACTGCCGAGGGCATCTATACACATCGACGGGAGGCTCTGCAGTACGATACGGCTCTTCCCACGCTTCTGAACGCCTCCGTGAGGGAAAAAACCGCTGCGGCCGCGCAAATGACCTATTTCGCTGCTGAGTCGAGAACGGCGGTCACAGACGACGGCGTATTCGTTGCATCGGTCAGTCGGGCAACGGAGACGGGACGACAGCGGACATATCCGACTGGGCCGGTCGAATTTGCAGGTGGGATGATGGAAGACCCATCGTTGGTGCCTGTTTATCCAATATTGTTCTCAACCTTCTCCCGGACCGAACAGCTGAGTGTCAAATATGATGACACTCTGTGGACATATGGGGCCGGCAAGGTCAAAGGCGTTGTCGGAGGGGAGTACCGTCGTGAGACATTCAACCCAACAGACAAGACGGCGCCAATGGAGTCAGTGACCCGATATGGGAGACACGTGCGCGCGGTGTTCGGTGAGCTCTCCCTGCCACTCATAGGAGACGAGTGGGCGCAGCCGGGGATCCGTAAATTGGAGCTCTCAGTTGCGGGTCGACGCGAGTGGTACAGTGATTTCATGGGTCGGTTTACACCTCAATTCCAGCTTCTGTGGATTCCGCTCGATGGGCTCGAATTACGAGGCAGTGTAGGCCGCTCATCACAAGCGCCCAACTTGCCGAGTCTCGACACTTCGAGAAACGTCGTCCTGCTGACTCCGCTGGCGGATAGTCAATCTTCAACCGGACAGTCCGATGCGCTGGTGCAGGCGGGAAACAACTCGCATCTAAGAGGAGAGACGGCCACGACTTTGAGCCTGGGTCTGCGGTTTCACTGGACTTCTTCTGAGAAGTCATTCATGGGCGCCGAGCTGAATTCCTTTCGAATTCACTTCTATGACCGCATCCAGGCAGCTGACCCTAGTCAAATCGGCCTCGGCGACCCGAGTTACTCACCGCTCGTAGAACGCAATTTCAGTGACGCCGAACGTCAGCAGCTCTGCAGGAGCAAGCAGTTTGTCGGGAAGCTCGATAGTTGTCTGACGGACTCGATTGCCGCGATTGTGGACCTCACCCTGAAAAACATTGACTCTCTGTCAACCCAGGGGTTGGATGTGCGGGGGAATTGGCGCGCCACATTCGGTGGCCTGCGTGCTGGTATTACCTTACAGGGAATCTATTTCTACCAGTTCGACGAGAAAATCACCCCGGCGGCACCGGCTGCCCCACTGCTGCGTACCGAGAAGAGTCCAACTGCGCTTCAGGTAAGTGGCCTGTTCTCGATCACGTATGGTGTGGCGCAACTCGGATTTCTCGTCCAGTATTCGAGTGGGTTTCGAGACGAGTCGGCAACGCCGGCTCGGGGAATTCCGGGATGGACAACTATGGATTTGCAGGCGAGCTATACCGTGCCTGAAACATCTGCCGGTCTGCTGCGAAATGTCACAATTTCCATTGCAGCGAGGAATTTGGCGGATCGGCCTTTGCCTGTTCTTGCGGATTCTTCGGTCAATCAGAGTTATGATTTTTTGAGCGGGTTCGCGGTTAGGCGGTTGATCAGCGTCGCGCTTCAGAAGAGGTTATGATGTGGGGATACGGATTTGACGCTGGCAGTGGCGAGGGAGCTTAGTGATTCAACGGCGTCGTTTCGTAGTTGTCGATGTCCCGAATTATCGACCTGCGTGCGTCGCCTCTGCATCCGTAGTCATTGTACCAATCGATTACCGACCTCAAGGCTGTTCCCACGGACCAGCGTGACCGCCAGCTGAGCTCCATGCGTGCCTTCGTACTATCTAACGTCAACAGACCCGCCTCACCCAGATAGTGGTTCGAGCACGTGTTGCCATGGACGGACAGCATCCGGGTATCTGATCGTGACAACTGAGTGTCTTCTCATCGCATTGACCAAGTCGGGACCAAGCGATCTTTAGCGAAATCCCCCCCTCCGATGACGTTGCCTGCCCGAGCGCTGGCAATGGCCACATTGCTCTGAGAATCGTTTTCAAAGACTGATCTGCGGTATGCGACAGTGACGGGTTCCCGCAGCCGATAACCTGCGGGCACACTTGAAGACTACTTTGCCGCATTACATGGTCCCCAGTGATTTCTTCGTGACGCTCGACAAGCTGCCCCTGTCCGTCACTGGTAAGTTTGACAGACGCCCACTTCCAGCGCCGGACCTTGGTTCACCGGCAGGCCATGAGTTCGAAATCCCTGCAGGCAAGATGGAGCAGACACTGTCAGGTCTCTGGCAGTACGTGCTCAAAGTCGAGAAGTAGGAAGGAACGACAATTTTCTTCGAATCGGGCGACCACTCCCTGCTCATCGTTCGAATGATGGATGGGCTGCACCGTGCCGGCCTATCGGTTGATGTCCGGCAGATCTTCGCGGCCTGGACCCTGAAAGATCTGGCTGCGGTAATCAACAGGAGGGCGCCTCTAGCACCGAGGCTCCCCGAATCTGATTCCGAGTGACTGCCAATCGATCACGCCAGAGATGCTGGCCTGGTGAAGTTGGAGCAGTGGCACGTTGATCAGATTGTCAGGTCGATTCCGGGCGGAGCTGAAAACATCGAGGATGTCTATCCTCTGGCACCTCTACAGGAAGGCATCCTGTTCCAACACCTGCTCGAAGCGAAGGGTGTCGATGCTTACGTTTGACGATCGCCCTGGAAGTTGCCTCGAGAGACCGACTGAATGAGCTGATTTCAGCGCTGCAGTCGTGGCCATCCTATTAGAATTGCCTTAAACTCAAACTGCGACTCGGAGACAAACCAAGACCGCCGACGAATTTTGCAGTGACCGACGCGGGGCTCGGATTCAGGGGGGAGCTAGGTGGTCAAAGTCAACAATGTATCGTTGAATAAGGTCAACTTCACAAGTCAGCGTCGGATAAGGACATTATCCTAGGAGAGGTTGAGGATGCGCGTCTTGATCACCGGACATTTGGGATACATCGGAACCGTTATGGTTCAGGTTTTCAAAAATGCAGGCCATTTTGTGGGAGGGCTAGACACAGCATACTTCAGAGAAGGTGTCACTGAGACTTCGGGTGTTGTTCGCCCAGACGTTGAGACGTTAAAAGACATCCGGAAAGTCGATGAAGGTGACCTTGCAGGCTTTGATTGCATCGTCCATCTTGCGGCACTTGCGAACGATCCCATGGGTGAAATTGCTCCAGACGTGACAATGCAAATCAACTTTGAGGCCAGTATCCACATTGCGCGACTTGCAAAATCATTGAAGGTCAATCGGTTCGTTTTTGCATCTTCTTGCAGTCTGTATGGAGCCGGTAGTGGAAGCGATCCTCTGACAGAGGAGGCTTCCTTCAATCCGTTATCGAGCTACGCAGTATCAAAAGTAAGAGCCGAACTGGGGTTGCGAGCTCTTGCAGATGACGACTTCACACCGGTCTACCTGCGCAATGCTACTGCCTATGGAGTTAGTCCGCACCAGCGCCTCGATCTGGTACTAAACAATTTAATGGCGTGGGCTATGACGTCGGGATGCATTCGAGTGACATCGGATGGGACTCCTTGGCGTCCCTTGGTTCATATCGAAGACATTAGCCGGGCGGCACTTTGCGCGGCCGAAGCTCCGCAAGAATTTGTTCACAACGAGTCCTTCAACGTCGGTCGCTCAGATGGAAACTACCAAGTCTGCGAAATTGCAGAGGCCGTTGCAAAAGAGGTGCCGAGCGCTACCCTTGAAATCACCGGTGAGATTGCCGGTGATCGCCGTTCGTACAGGGTCAGCTTTGACAAGATCTTGAGTCGGTTACCGGGGTACGCACCTCAATGGACAATCGAGCAAGGTTGCAAAGAGTTCAGCCGCTGGTTTGGGTCGCGGAGCGAGACAGTCACCAGCTTTCAGTCCCGTGAATATATCCGCCTACAGCAACTCAAGTTTCTCATTTCAGAGAAACGAGTGAGTGATGCTTTATATTGGTTGAGCAATCGCGCTAGCCAATGATCATCATTCGGGCCTTGTGTCGAGCACCCCGATCGGAATCTTTTTCATGACCGCGGTGCGAAAAGTGCTTGCGTCGAGAAATTTTCGAAAATAGGAGACTTACAGGTTTAGGCTCCAGCCAATAGATGCGACGCGAACGGAGGGAGGAAGGGGAGCGGCTCTTCTTGCTACAGAAGAAGATGAGGGTATGGCCCCTCGGTGTCGGCCGATGCATAGCCATCGTCATGCCTGACGCTGCACGCGCTACATTTTCAACCAAACAATGGGCTGACCTTCTGAGCGGACCGCGTGCGGCGACTGTTTGCCTTCGGTTTAAGAAGCCCTTACGATCGCCGTCAATGAATGGCCGGCGTCGCTGCATAGCGTGCAATATCGCGAACGACCGCATCTCAAGGTCGCCCGTTGCGCGCGTAGTCTTTGTACCAGTCGATCGTCGATTCGAGCGCCGTTTCCACTGTCCAGCGTGATCGCCCATCCCAGCTCCCTGCGCGCGCCCTCCCACCGTCCAGTGTCAACGAACACGCTTCGTGTGGCTTTGCGGCAGCACCAACGTCCGAAGAGATTTTCTCGTCGGCGGGATTCGTTCACTTTCTCGATGATCCATCGAACCGAACCGCAGTCAGTGCGAAGAAGAGTCGAAGTTCCAGCTATCGGAATATCGATGTGGAGAGCACCAGAGCCGCTCGGCAAGTAGAATGTAACCGGATAGTAGCTCCAGGACGTGTTGCCAAGGGCGAATAGCGTCTGGGTACGGGATCGCGAGAACTGAGTTTACGCATCGCATTGACCTAGTCGGGAATGAGCTGGTCTTTTGCCAAATCGCCACCGTCAATGACGTTGCACGCTCGTGCGCTGGCAATTGCGACATCTCGCTGAGATGAGGGGCCGAAGAACGATCTGCGATAGGCCGAGGTTACGAGTTCCGCACATCCTTTGCTGCTGGAATAGGGATCACGGCCCCCCATAGAATCGCATTCTCGATAGCCCTAGTTCCATTCACGATTCTCGTAGCACTTGTCGCTCGTGACTACTAAAATGACGCGGTCTGTATGGCCTGTCACCAGAACCCGCTTTCCCCGCCAAAAGTCTGGATTCATTTCCACACCTTCCACGGCGCGCGGTCCGCCGCCCACAGCTCTTCCAGATACTGTTTATCACGTAAGGTATCCATGGCTGCCCAGAAGTCGTCGTGACGGTACGCCACAAGCTGATTTTCTTCTGCAAGCCTGCGCAAGGGGGCGTGCTCCCAGACATCATCATCACCGGTTAAATACTCGAATATTCGCGACTCCAAAACGAAGTAACCGCCACTGACCCAGCGGCCATCACCCTTGGGCTTCTCCACGAATCGGCTGACACTATCGCCTTCCAAGTCGAGCCCGCCAAAGCGGGCACCTGGTTGTACCGCTGTCAATGTCGCAAGCCGACGGTGTGATTCGTGAAACTCCAGAAGCTTTGAAATGTTGATGTCACTCACGCCGTCACCGTAAGTGAGGCAGAATCTTTCGTCGCCAACGTACTCGCGAACCCGGCGGATACGTCCCCCGGTCATCGTCTGTATCCCAGTGTCCACTACCGTGACTCTCCACGGTTCTGCGTGTATGTGGTGGACTTCCATCTTGTCATGACAAACATCGAAGGTTACATCCGCCATATGCAAGAAATAGTTGGCGAAGTATTCCTTTATCTGATACCCCTTGTAGCCACAGCAAACGACGAAGTCTCTGACTCCATGAGCGGAGTAGAGTTTCATGATGTGCCAGAGAATCGGACGTCCGCCAATCTCTATCAGCGGCTTCGGACGAAGGTGTGTCTCCTCTCCAATCCGAGTACCCAGGCCTCCGGCCAAAATCACTGCCTTCATACTTCCTCCATGACCCTTTCGACTGCTGCGCGGCGTGCAAGCAGACGCGCTATTCCATCCCGGATGCCGATGCGAGGAGTCCATCCGGGAACACAAATTCCCCGCCACGGTCTAACGCGTCGCGCTGGCAGGCCTGGTCGTCTATACGCGATCTCAGGCTTGGCGAGTCCGAGCGCATGAAACACGTCCATTAGTTCCGTGCATGTCATATCTCGACCAGAGGACACAGAATATCGTGACCATCTCGGCCCTTCGGATCTGTGGCTCTCGATAACCCTGATTGACCTAACAAAGGCCGCCGCAACGTCTTCTACATGGACGAGATCGACCGAAGGTTCACCCGCATGCAAAGTCAGCGGTAGACCGTCCGCATATGCATCTACCATCTGAGAGAGCAACGTGGGATGCGGATCCCGTTCACCGTAAACTTTAAACAGAGTCAGTATGATCGCACAGAAGTCAAATGCATCTACGTAGTAAGAAATAAGGCCTTCGAAGGCAATTTTGGTTGCGGCATACAGGTTGAATGGGCTGTGTCGGCCATCCTCTGCGTGCTGAAGATATGATCCGGCCGTAATAATTGACCGGCAGCCCACCACTTTGGTCGCCTCCAGCAGCTGTGTACCAAACAGGATGTTGGCAGTGATGAACGGCGTGATATCTGAAGACAGATGCTCGCGACGGGCCTGAGCTGCCAAATGCACGACTACATCGGGTCTCATCTGTTCAAACAATGACACCAGTGTCTGCGTTTGGCCATCGATCTGGTGAATCTGAACAGCCCTGCATGATGTTGCCAGTATTGCCACATGTGGCTTGGCTCGGGTCAGTCCGTGGACTTCGGATCCAGCTTCAGCGAGCTGAACACCGAGCACACCCCCTACGTGACCGGTGACTCCCGTGATTACCACTCGCTTCATGATTATTATTGAATCTGCATTTCTGGTATGGCAGTGACAAATCGTCCCCCCCAGTCTCGAATGTAGTCGAGGTCGTGCTCCACCTCGGCACGGATGTTCCAGGGCAAAATCAGAACGTATTCCGGTTGATCTCGATGGATCTTCTCTTCAGAAACAATGGGTATTCGACTACCTGGCAGGAATTTACCCTGCTTGGACGGATTCTTGTCGATCACGTATGGAATCAGGTCAGGACGGACACCTGCATAATTCAGCAGGGTATTCCCTTTGGCTGCTGCGCCGTATGCCGCAACTTGCTTGTTGGAAGCCTTGGCCTCCAGAAGAAATCTCACGAAGTCATCCTTCGCTCGATTGACGCGCCATTGAAAGCCAGAATAGAACTGCTCAGTTTGAAGGCCTGCCGAGCGCTCCCGTTCTAAGAGGTGTTCAACGGATTTGAGAGGTGTGCGGGGACACTCCTTCTTGTCTGCATAAATTCGCAGGCTGCCTCCGTGCGTTGGTAGTTCTTCAACATCGAAAACAGACAGTCCGTTTCGTTCGAATATCCGCCGGATAGCGGTCAGAGAAAGATATGAATAATGCTCGTGGTAGATAGTGTCGAACTGATTGTAATTGAGCAGATTGAGTAGATGGGGGAACTCAAACGTTGCTACTCCAGACTTTTGCAGAAGAGCTTCGACGCCACTCAAGAAATCATTGATGTCCGGCACATGAGCCAGAACGTTGTTTGCCGTGATCAGGGTTGCGTCCAAGCCTTGCGCTTTCATGCTCTTCGCAAGGTTGAGGCCAAAGAATTCTTGGAGTACTTCCAGCCCTTTGGCCCTGGCAGCGCCTGCGGTGCTTGCCGTCGGTTCTACTCCGAGGCATGGAATGCCTCGCGCAGCGACAAACTGAAGCAAGTAGCCGTCATTCGCCGCCAGCTCTACGACCCTGGAAGTCGAATCGAGTTGGAACCGATGCACCATTGAGGCGACGTAGGTTTCTGCGTGATCGAGCCACGTTTTGGAATATGAGCTGAAATAGGCATAGTCCTCGGTGAAGATCTGGTCGGCCCCAGCGTAGTCCTCAGTCTGGACCAGCCAGCACCGAGTGCAAGTCAACACTCGTAAGGGGAGCCAGGCTTCCGGCTTTTGGAGGCCGTCGGCGGTCAAATAGGCGTTGGATGGGGGAGCGCTGCCGAGATCTAAAAACTGAAGGGAAAGCGAAGCATCACAGTGGCGACATTGCATGCTGAGTTCCGTTTCGGTTAGACACATCCTGTGTGTCAGCCACTCAAATATGTCTGCAGCGTCGGTGGCTGGCGATGTCGAGTCAAGAGGTTACGCAGCCGGTTCGCACTCCTGACTACAACTTATTGAATTGAAGAGAGAAAGTGTTACTGCAAGGTCCTTCGACTAGTCGCAGCATTGCTTATTGGATTTGAACAGGCCGACACCAACGTGCGGCATCGAGAGTGCCGGACGCTGTCTGACACTTCTCGAGCCATGGGCGCATAAAGTTACTCTCTGGGGTTTGCGATCACCCTATCAAATGGCATTGCTGTTGGTTTGATTCCAGGCAGCCATTGACTGGTGTTGAGTGCCGAGCCCTTCGATACCGAGGCGCATCGTATCGCCGGCTCGCAGATAAATCGGCCTGGGTTTCTGACCCAGGCCGACTCCTGGCGGCGTCCCCGTCGTAATGATGTCACCGGGTTCCAATGTCACGAATCGGCTGATGTATCCGACGAGCGCTGTGACCCCGAAGATCATAGATCTGGTGCTACCAGTCTGCATTCGCACCCCGTTGACTTCCAACCACATTTCCAACGCTTGCACGTTAGCCACTTCGTCCTTAGTAACGAGCCAGGGGCCGACGGGGCCAAAGGTATCGCACCCCTTCCCCTTGTCCCAGGTGCCACCGCGCTCCATCTGGTATTCCCGCTCCGATACGTCGTTAACGACGGTGTAACCTGCAATGTAGTCGAGCGCGTCCTTCTCATTGACGTAGCGCGCTACCTCTCCAATAACGACGCCGAGTTCCACCTCCCAATCCGTCTTCTGCGAGTCTCGAGGTAGCACGACGTCATCGTTGGGTCCCTGAAGACAACTCACAGCCTTCATGAACAGAGGCGGTTCATCTGGAATGGGCAAGCCCGCTTCAGCAGCGTGATCCGCGTAGTTCAAGCCGATGCCTATGAATTTGCGCGTGCCGGTTATAGGGATTCCGATCCGCGGATTGCCATCGACGATGGGGAGACTGTCGATGTTCATCAAAGACAACCGCTTGAGGCCCAGCCTCGAAATCTGTGACGGGCCGATATCGGGTACGTGATCTCGCAGCGAGCGGATTCGATTTTGAGAGTCCAGGATTCCTGGCAGCTCTTGGCCACGCGGGCCATATCGCAGCAGCTTCATGGACTCCTCACGGAAGGCAACGGGCGCCCTTGGCAGCAGAAGTGACCAACTTGGCATACTTTGCGAGTACGCCATCGGTGTATCTCGGTGTCGGAGGTTTTAAGTTCGTGCGACGCTTCTGCAACTCGTCGGCCGCGATTTCGACATGGATGGTCCCTTTGTCGATGTCAATTTCGATGACATCTCCATCGCACACGAGTGCGATGGGGCCTCCGAGAGCAGCTTCTGGCGCGACGTGACCAATACACAATCCCTTGGTTCCGCCGCCGAAACGGCCGTCGGTGATTACAGCGACCTCACCACCGAGACCTGATCCTACGATCGCTCCCGTGAGTGCTGTCATTTCCGGCATTCCAGGGCCGCCTACCGGACCTTCATAGCGCAGCACGACTACGTCGCCTGATTCAATCTGCCCACGCTTGACTGCCTCTGCCCCTTCCTGCTCGGAGTCAAAGCACCGTGCGGGGCCTTTGTGATACATGCGCCCCTCATTTGCTATCTTGGTCACTGCACCATCGGGTGCCAGTGATCCCCGGACTATTGCATACCCTCCTCGGCTTTTTACCGGGTTAACGGCGGTTCGCAAGATTGGATGAGGTTGCCCTTTAGGAAACGCCTCTACCTGTTGCGCCAGGCTATACCCGGACATCGTCATTGCGTCTCCATGTAGGAGACCTGCAGAAAGAAGCTCTCGCATGACGGCAGGGACGCCTCCTGCAAGGTGTAACTCTCTCATCATGTAGCGACCCGCCGGCTTCATATCCGCGAGCTGCGGAGTGCGTCGGCTGATCGCATCGATGTCGGCGAGAGTGAAGTCGATTTTGGCTTCTGCGGCGATTGCCAGTAAGTGTAGGCAAGCGTTCGTTGATCCTCCGAGCGCCGACGCAACTGCCGTCGCGTTCTCAAACGATTTCCGCGTCAGGATTGTTGAGGGCCGAATGCCCTTGCGCACGGCATTCAACAAGGCGTCCGCCGCCTCGTGAAGAACCTTCATTCGATCCGAAGCGGCCGCGGGTGGGGCAGCCATCCCAGGAACCGTCAAGCCGAGTGCTTCGGCTACCGAAGCCATCGTATTGGCTGAGAACATGCCGGCGCAGGTTCCGATACCGGGACAAGCGGCCTTTTCGACTGCCATGAGTTGGTCATTGCTGATCAAACCCTGAGCCTGTGCACCAATGGCTTCATAGACATCCTGTAGTGAGATGTCTCGATTATCGACCCGGCCCGGTGCAAGGGATCCACCGTAGGCAAAAACAGCCGGAAGGTCGAGCCTGACAATGGCGAGGAGCATTCCCGGAATGGATTTATCGCAGCCGGCAATACCTAACAGCCCGTCATAACAATGAGCCCGCATCACGAGCTCTACGGAGTCTGCAATCCAGTCCCGTGAGACGAGTGAGGCGCGCATACCGGCACTTCCCATTGAAATGCCGTCCGAAACGGAGATCGTGTCAAATTCATAGGCAACCACTCCGTTCTGGTTGAGATGGTGAGCGGCTGCAGCCCGCAAGGTATCGAGTCCGGCATTGCAGGGAGTTACCTTGTTCCAGGTCGCACCGACCCCGATTTGCGGCTTTTGGAAATCGGCGTCCGTGAGGCCGAATGCGCGGAGCATGGCACGAGCGCCGGCACGATGCGGCCCTTCCAGCATCGGCTTGCTCTGGCTCCGGCTGTCCGGGTTGCTCATTTGTTCTCTCCCTGATTTCGGGCCACTACAACGCACTCGTCAACAATGGACACCTGGACTGATTGCGCGAATTGATCCCGGGTCTGCATCAAGCCCTGCTTGAGTTGAGGGTTGCTGAAGGCTGCATCGAGTGCGTCACGGGAGTCGAAGCGTAAGGTGGCAACTGCTGAGGGCATGCCGGGCAATGCGTCCGGGATGAAATCAATCACGTATTCACGTACTCCGGGAAGTTGTTTCGCGTAGGCGACATGCTCGCCCAACCAGATGCGGCGAAATTCAGTATCACTGAGTTCGGGGCGTTTCCACACAATACTGGTGCGTTTGATCATTGGTTGGCGACCTATTCAAAAGTGAATGACGGTCACACCGTCGATCCAGGCGGATCCAAATGCAGGAATTTCAATGCGAGTGTCTATCGGTGACATCAGTGTCGCTGGCTGTTGACTGAGATTTGCCGCCAGCATCTGATGCCCTGAGGGCCCGAATGTGGCGATATGCAACCTCGTGGATCGGCACGTCTCCACGGAAATCACTGCCATGCCTGCAACCTTCAGCAGAGGTGAAATGAAAGTACGTGTTTTGGGATCGTTGAATTCGATCGCTTCCAGGATATCGGTTGAAAGTACGACGGATTCGATTCGTGCGGCAGCTGACTGAATCAGCATCGCAATCAACCAAGGCCGTACCAGATTCTGCGGGAATCGCGACGGCCTCACACCCGACGGATGGTAAAGCGCTAAAGGAGAGATGACGATTCTGTCGTATCCCGTCAGCTTCCGGGCCGTCTCAGCCATTGAAACGATAGTAGGTACATTGTCGATGATCGTATCTGAATCGTCTCCGTGTACCGTTGACGACAATGGAAATGCAATTCCTGCTGCTGACCGACTAAGTGCCCGCGCTCTGTTGAGTTCGACGAAATACCCTTGAGTGCCTGCGAAAATAGGAATGTCGACTGCTTCCTTCCAGCGACGTATGGAGGCGTTCGGGGGGGGCGCATTGTTCTCACCGTAAAGGACTAGTCGGTGAGTGTGGCCTTTCAGGTTCACGAGCGACTTCAGAATCTCAGGTGTTGGCGTGAGATCGGGCTCGACAGCCACCTCAACCTCGCGGTCGCCCTGAGTGGCAATCCTTGGAAACGAGCCCACACTCGAAGTTGCCGGGTCGAAAGAGACCTCCACGCTTTGCTCGATGACGGCGCCCGCCTCGATTGGACGCGGAAAGCCCAGCCGCAAGGGAGTGCAGTACGTTTTAAATGATGCATCGCCCCAATTCCGCTGATCCTCGATCTCGAAGAGATCGCCCCCAAACGCAAGATTGAGCCTGCCGAAATCGTCCCGCCCGATCAGAAGTTTCGAAAATGGCTCGGTCATGGCCCCAGGGACTCCACTGACGACCGGCTGCGCAGCAATCTGTTCGGAGACGATGAGCTGCTGCTCCCTGCCCGCGCTCGATGTTGCAACGAGCCGGGAGCCAACCATCGTGTCGATCGGATGCAGTACGACGAGGCCGAGTCGGCACAATTCCATTTCGCGCAGAGCTTTTCCAATCATCGCGAACCGTAGTTGACGTGAGTCGCGACTGAAGCTCAGCGTCGCCTCCCACTCGAATGCAACGTGTGCCTTGATATGCCTGGCACGAAGGGTGGCCGTGCCGGTTGATTCGTCGATTGAACTCTCGAACTGACTCGGTGGGATTTCGGCCCAGTGACTATCTCTAACGGTAACAAATATCCGTTGAAGTATCTCGCGGCCCTCGTGCCAAACCTTTCCAATCCCGTCGGGACGGATGAGGTCGGACAGCGCTGAGTTAAGATCGCGCGGTGGCATGTGTTTCCGTCACGGTGGTAAGGGGACCTACAGTTCGACGGTTCATCCGAGCCTGTGTGCGCGTCCGAATGCTGTCCAATAGCGCGGCAACGAAAATCACGCTGCCTGTGATAACGGGGTAGGCGTACGGGTTAGCATTTATCATCACGAGCCCGTTCTGCACGGTCGTGATCAATATCGCGCCAATGACAGGCGCCCAAATGCTGCCCCGGCCACCAGAAAGGCTCGTGCCACCCAGTACTGCCGCTGCGATCGCAAGGAATTCCGAGTTCTGTCCGAAAGCAGCCGAAGCCGCAGACGTCTGGCTGAATGAGATAAATCCACCGATCCCCGCGAGTGCTCCGCACAGCACGTAGACGCAATAGGTGACGGTTTTCACGGGCACCCCGGTCCGACGTGCGCCTTCCGCATCTGCCCCAATGCTACGCACATACGGCCCAAATGCCGTCCGATTCAACAGCAACCAAGCCAACCCCAACGTAGCCGCGGCCATGAGTAGGGGTGCGGGAATACCGAACAACGAGCTGCGCCCAAACTGGGCAAGTTTAATGCTCGCGTAGACGACGCGAGTGCCAGAAAAGAACAACCCAACACCTCGCCCAACGAAGAGCAGCGCCAATGTGACGATGAATGCCGGAAGCCTGAACCAGCCAATTAGAGTCGCATTAACCGCACCGAATATTCCGCCAACGAGGAGAGAGCAGAGCAGGCTCACCCACACGGCCGCGTTCGGCAGTCCCAGCCCCACAGCCGCCGCCGCGATATACATCGCTGCCCCCACCGATAGGTCGACACCGGCAGTCAGCAAAACAAAGTTCATTCCCAGCGCAACGGCCACCAGCCAGCTGGATTGAACGAGAATTGCCGCCAGGTTGGGCCCGCTCAGAAAGCGGTCAGAGTTGAGACTGAAAACAACAATGAGCACCAGAAAGAGAACGAGTGGTGTCCAGCGCAGTAACGTGCCAATCACCCTCATGCGGCACTACTTTGGCCGAACGCGGCCCGTAGGATGGCTTCCCGATCAAGCTGCTCCCGCGCAAACTCTGCTTTGAGCTCGCCGCGTCTCATGACATAAATTCGATCGCAGAGCCCAACCAACTCCTGCAGCTCCGAAGATATCACCAGAATGGCTAGACCCTCGGCGGCGAGCTCAGCAAAAATCCGATAGATATCCTGCTTCGCTCCGACATCGACTCCTCGAGTAGGCTCATCGAGAATCAGCAGTCGCGGGTTCCGCAAGAGCCACTTACCCAAGACCACTTTCTGCTGGTTCCCTCCCGATAGGGAGCTAGCGGCGGATGTAGTGACGTCCCCACTCTTCAGCCTCAGCCGCCGCCCGATATCGCCAATGACGTCCAGCAACCGCTTGCGATCAATCGCATCACCTCCTTTCGACGCGAACATAGGAAGTGCCGCCAATGCAATGTTGTCTGCAACGGATGCGTTCGCCATCAACCCTTCACGTCTACGATCCTCAGTCAGGAACGCGACCCCCGCATCCAGCCGAGCTTCAACGTCTCCCGACGGGAGCACTTCGCCATGCACACGCACACTGCCACGCGTGTACTCATCGAGTCCAAACACTGCGCGGGCGAGCTCAGACCTTCCGGAACCCATCAGTCCGGCGATCCCCACGATCTCCCCTTGACCCACTTTGAGATTGACGCTTTCGAGGAACCCCGGGGTCGTTAACCCGGAAACCTCCAAGACGGTTGCCGGGGACTCGTTCGAGCGCCGTCGCTCAGGGAAGAGAGCCTCGATCGGACGCCCCACCATCGCAGGCACCAACTCACGCGGCGTCAGCTTCGCGCTCTCAGCCCGAAGGGTCACCCGCCCATCCCGCATGACCACCACATCTCCACATAGCCTCAGCACTTCCTCGAGGTTGTGACTGATGTAGAGAATTGCAGCGCCAGCCTCCATCAACTGATGGATGATCTCAAACAATCGATCAGCCTCACGCACGGTCAGCGAGCTAGTCGGCTCATCAAAGATGAAGAACTGTGCATTCCCGGCAAGCGCTCGAGCGATCTCCAGCAGCTGCCGCTCACCCGCGGACAGAGCACTCGCCGGTAAGCTCGGTGACACATCCAAATGCACTCTACGCAACAACGCGCGAGCGTCGTCGTGCATTCGTTTGCGTGATATGAATGGGAGTCCTTTGAACTGCGCGGGCGGATTCAACAGAAACAAATTCTCCGCAACCGACAGATTGGGGAAAATATTCAGCTCCTGTTGGATGAACGCAATTCCTGCCTGATCCGATTCACGACGCGACTTCGGGGAAAACGGGGCTCCATTGAGCGAAATGGTTCCAGCATCGGGCTGCAGGACGCCGGTCAGCAGATTCATGGTCGTCGACTTGCCGGACCCGTTCTCTCCGACGACGCCGAGAATGCGTCCCCCGACCGCCTCTAAAGAAACATCGTGCAATACCTGGATGCCAGAAAAGGACTTACTCAGTCCTTTGGCCTCCAGCCGGACCGCATTTCCCGTCATGCGCGCCTCCAGCGCCCCGAGCGCGCGACATCGATGGTGGCCGCGACGATGATCGCGCAGCCTTTTACGGCCAGCACGACAAACAACGACAAGCCCAGCAGCTGCAGCGACTTGTCCAACACGCATAAAAAAGCGGCCCCACCCAGCGCCATCCATACGCTACCCCGGCCGCCAAAAAGGCTAACTCCCCCGATCACAGCCGCACCGACGATGTCGAGCAACTTGTTCTGCCCCAACGTCGGAAGTCCGGTCTCGATCCGGCTCGTGTAGATCACTGTGGCCAGTGCAGCTCCCAGCCCTGATGCCACAAACGCGGCAATCGTCAGACCCCGGATAGGTACACCGGAGATTCGCGCTGTCTCGGAATTGTGTCCGATGGCATAGAGCCTTTTCCCAGTGACGGTCCGGGCAAGTGTGTACTGAATCAGGGCCAATACCGTGATACTCAGTATCAGCGCGATGGAAACCCCGCCCGCCGTGCCATATCCGATGTGCCGAAATGCCGCCGGCAGTCCGCCAATGCTTATCGTTTCCGAGATGCTGGAGGCATACCACACAGCCGCCCCGCCTCCTGCCATCATCACAGCGAGAGTGACAATGAAGGACGGAATCCGCAAAACTGCCACGCACAATCCGTTGAAAAGTCCCACTCCCGCACCGATTACGAGGCTGGTCAGAATTCCAACCATCGTCGCACCCGAATCCCCAAGTCCCGAGGCCTGATGCGTCATGACCGATGCACTGGCAATACTCCCCATAGCCATGACCGCCGTCATGGACAAGTCAATCTGCCCCAGCAGAAGAACCAGCAGCTGACCACCGACCAAAATGGTCAGCGGCATCAACGCCAGTAATACATCACGCAGTGTGTCGATCGAGAAAAGCGTATAGGCAAAGGCCGCAGCCCCCGCGATGCCCCCCAAGCCGCCGGAGGCCGCGCTTTGCGTTGCCGCGGCGGAAGCAACAGTGCTCGTCTTCGCCGCCACTGCCGCGACCTTTGAAGCCGCATAACCCCACATCTGATCACGCTTCGCCTGCAGAGTATCTCGGGAAATGACAAACCCGGGATCAATGAGAATCTTCGGCGGCCGCTCATTCGCCCAAAGTTGATCCAGCGCTTTGAGAGTGAGTTCCACTTCGTAATGCAGGTTCTGAACCCCATCCACATCGTAGTAGCCCGCGGCCAGCTGCTCGTAACCGCTCGCATCGCCGTCAAATCCGGCGATCAATACATGTTCCGGATGCCCAGCCGGGTACCACTTCCCAGCTGCCCGCAGTGCCTGCTGAATCTGCGGCGTGAGAAAGTCCGACGACGCGATCAGCATGTTGATGTCAGGATGGGCCTGCAGTGCATTTGTCAGCCCCGTGAACGCCTTATCTGCGTTCCACTCAGTGACAATGCGCGCCACGAGATCAACGACATCCCTATTTCTATCAATCGCATCGTAGATCCCGTCGCGCCGGTGAGCTCCATTCGCATCACCCAGGTCACCGAGCAGGGCGGCTGCCTTGTATTTGCCACCCCGTGTCTTGGCGATATCAATTAACGCAGAAACCGTTTCATCCATGAGTTTTCGGTTGTCCACTACAACGGCGACTGAGTACGCATCACTAGGAGCGGGTGGCCTGTTGAAATGAATCATCGGCACGCCCGCGGCGTTAGCGGCGCGGATGGCAGGTATCACTGCCTTCTCATCCGTATGCACGATGACGATCGCGTCCACTCCACGCTGAATCATCGAGCGGACCTGATCGTACTGGCGGTTGTCGTCCATGTTGGACACGGCCTCCAGCACTGACCAACCTCGATCACGGGCTGTCTGTCTGAGGAGCTCAATGGCAGACACCCAGAACGGCGAGACGAGGCTGTCAAACAATAACGCGATCCTTCGCGGTCGTGACGCTTGCGCAATCACGGGGGTCGCAGCTGCTGCTGTTAGTAGTCCTATGCATTGACGCCGATCGATGACCAAGCCATTCCCCCTTTTGAGCGGCGGCCGGTATGATGGCATTCCAGTTGAAACAGCTCAATGAAATCGAAGTTGATTAGTAACCCTAATCAACAGGACCTCACCGTGTCAGAACTGTTCTGTAGCGTGAAACGCGAGCTCAGCCTTTCAGACAGGGTTGCCGAGCAATTGACCGAGGCTATCGTTTCGAGACAGCTGAAAGTCGGAGACCGGCTGCCCTCCGAGCGCGACCTCGGAGAGACGTTCAAGGTGTCGCGTACCGTGGTACGCGAGGCGATTCGTTCCCTCGCTGCGAAAGGACTGGTGCGCGTTACTTCCGGCCGCGGCGTCGAAGTAAATGATTACGGCGCCGAAGATGTGGCGGCGTCGATGCGGCTGTTAGTCCGCGGCCATGAAGGCATCGACTACGGAAAAGTTAACGAGGTCCGTACTGCTGTAGAGGTCCAAGTTGCGGGGCTGGCAGCGCTCCGAGCCGCACCTGAGGACATCGATCGTCTGCGCCAGCTCTGCGATAACCACCAGCGGAGCCTGGAGAAAGGGGAGCTGGACGTGGCCGGAGAGTTGGACTTCCAGTTCCATAGAGAACTGACGCGCTGCAGCGGGAACGAGCTCTTGTTGGCGATGCTGGATTCTATCGCTGAGGTCCTACGCGAGGTTCGCAATCAATCGATGGCCGAGCCGCACGTAGGCGCGGACGGATTACAAGCGCATCGTCGAATTCTGAAGTGCGTTATTGCACGGAATGCGAGTGAAGCGCGTAACGCCATGGCGGACCATCTGGCAGAGGCCGAACGAGTGTGGCGTGGCATGGAAGCTCGTGCCACGCGAAAGGGACGGGGAAAATCATGAGCAAACGCTTACAGGGGAAGCGCGCCGTCGTGACCGGAGGCGCCTCCGGAATCGGCCGTGGGGCCGTAATCAAGTTCGCCGCGGAAGGTGCGAGCGTCGCAGTCTTGGACGTCAACTTGGAGGCAGCGGAGCAGGTCGCACGTGAAGCGGGCGGTGAGGCGATCGCAATCCGTGCCAATGTCGCCGACGAATCAGCTGTCCAGAACGCGATCGCATTGGCCGAGGATCGCTTCGGTGGCCTCGATACCATCATTGCCAACGCCGGAGTCATGCTTTTCGATCGCGATACCGTCGCTACCGAGCTCAGCCTGGAGACCTGGCAAAAATCCATCGACATCAACCTGACCGGGATGTTCCTGACCTGTAAGCACGGTCTGAGAGCCCTACAGCGAAATGGTTCCGGTGCAGTAGTCATCACCGCCTCCCCGACAGGCACCTACGGATGTGCGCCGACCTTCACCGCGTACAGCACCAGCAAGGCCGGCACGCTGGGTCTCATGCGTATCCTGGCAGTCGATTACGTTAAGAAAAACATCCGGGTGAACGCCGTCCTACCAGGCACCACCAACTCGCCTCTGGTCACGAAGTTGATGGACGACCCAACAACCCGTGCGGAGTTCCTGGCAAAAATCCCAATGGCCCGTGCCGCCGGCACGGACGAAATCGCCAACGTCATCGCTTTTCTCGCTTCCGACGAGGCCTCATACGTCACAGGAGCTGCTTGGTACGCAGATGGCGGGCTCACAGCTATTTAAAAACAACATATGGATACGTTCCCTGAAGACTCGGATCCGGCGGAAACCCGAGAGTGGTTGGACTCCCTATCGTCCGTTGTTTCGTACGCCGGCCGAGCAAGAGGCGTCTACCTGCTTGCTGCATTGAGACGCCACGCCCAGACGCTGGGTGTGGTGCCGGACCACACCGAATACTCTGCGTATCGCAATACCATCCCGGTTGCCGACCAGCCTCGGTATCCCGGTGACCTCGCGTTAGAAGAACGCCTCACCGCACTGATGCGTTGGAACGCCCTCGCAATGGTCTCCCACGCTAACCGCGCCCACGGCGAGCTTGGCGGACACATCGCAAGCTATGCATCCGCTGCGGAAATTTTCGAAGTGGGTTTCAATCATTTCTTTCGAGGACCTGAGTCACCTCAGGGCGGCGATCTGGTTTTCTTCCAACCTCATTCCGCTCCAGGTGTTTACGCACGCGCTTTCTTGGAAGGCCGGCTAGAAGCATCTCATCTGGCGCGGTATCGCCAGGAAGTCGATGGCCAAGGCCTGTGCTCCTATCCTCACCCTTGGCTGATGCCAGACTTCTGGCAGTTCCCCACCGGCTCCATGGGCATCGGTCCCATCAACGCAATCTATCAGGCCCGGTTGATGCGCTATCTCATGCATCGCGGCCACGCCGACACGGATCAGCGTCACGTTTGGGGAGTCTTCGGCGACGGCGAGATGGACGAGCCGGAATCAATCGGCGCCCTGACACTCGCAGCACGCGAGAATCTGGACAATCTGACATTCGTGGTCAATTGCAACCTACAACGTCTCGATGGCCCCGTGCGCGGCAATGGCCAGATCATCCAAGAGCTCGAATCTCTCTTCGCCGGCGCCGGATGGAATGTCATCAAGGTCCTCTGGGGCTCGAACTGGGACAGCCTTTTCGCGAGTGATCGGGACAACGCGCTTTTACGACGATTCGCGGCAACGACGGATGGCCAATATCAGACACTCGGTGCAAAGGATGGGGAATATAACCTCAAGCATTTCTTTGATTCCGATCCAGAGGTAAAGCGCTTGGTTGCGCACTTATCCTCTTCCGATATCGATGCACTAAATCGGGGAGGACACGACGCGAAGAAGCTCTACGCAGCCTTTGCCGCCGCACGCGCACATCGCGGGCGACCGACCGTCATCCTCGCTAAGACCAAGAAGGGATACGGAATGGGGCGCGCTGCTGAGTCGCGAATGACGTCGCATCAGCAGAAGATTCTGAGTGTTGAAGATCTCCGCTACATGCGTGACAGGTTCCACCTACCGCTGACTGACGAGCAGATTGCGAACCTCGATTTCTATCGTCCTCCAGTGGATTCACCGGAGATGATCTATCTGCGGGAAAGACGGAATGCATTGGGCGGCTCGATACCAGCGCGTCGCCGTGGCTCCGCCAGCCTGAAGGTACCGCCTCTCGAAACGTACGCCCACTTCGCGTTGCAACCCGAAAAGAAGTCCATGTCTACAACGATGGCGGTGGTGCGCATCCTCAGTGGTCTACTGAAGGATAAGGCACTCGGCCCTCGAATTGTTCCGATTGTCGCGGACGAAGCGCGAACGTTTGGTATGGTTAGCTTGTTCCGACAGATAGGAATCTATTCGCCTGTTGGGCAGCTCTATCATCCAGAGGACGCGGGGTCGCTGCTGTCGTATCACGAGAAGCGGGATGGGCAGCTTCTGGAAGAGGGAATCACGGAAGCGGGCGCTCTTTCGTCCTGGGTCGCGGCATCGACTTCATACACCGTGCATGATCTTCCTCTGTTGCCGATCTATATCTTCTACTCGATGTTCGGATTCCAACGGGTTGGAGATCTAATTTGGGCGGCCGCCGACCAGCGCGCTCGTGGATTCCTCATTGGAGCGACAGCAGGTCGCACTACATTGAGCGGAGAAGGATTGCAGCACCAAGATGGAACCAGCCACGTCATTGCATCGACTATCCCCAACTGTCGGGCATACGACCCGGCGTTTGCCGGCGAGCTTGCCATCATCCTGGATTACGGCGCGAGAGAGATGGTCGAAAGAGGTAAAGACCTCTTCTATTACATCACGGCGATGAATGAGAACTACGAGCAGCCTGACTTTGTGCCGGACGCGCATGCGGCTGTAGTTAAAGGGATGTACGAATTTACTCGTCGAAGACCGGAGGACGCACGGGCAACTGTGCATCTCCTGGGATCCGGAGCGATCATGCGAGAGGTGATCGCTGCCGCTGAACTCCTATCGACCGAATGGAGGGTTGGGAGCAATGTCTGGAGCGTAACCAGCTTCAGCGAGCTGGCAAGAGAAGCACGGGAATTAAGTCGATACAACCGACTCCATCCGTCTGCGCCGCCGCGTAAAAGTCATCTCGACAGCTGCCTGTCCGAACGACTTCCGATCGTCGCAGCGACAGACTATGTCGTCGCTTATCCTCACCTCATCAGTTCATACGTAGAGAAACCATTTGTCACGTTAGGAACCGACGGATTCGGCCGAAGCGATACGCGCGGTGCCCTGAGGCGCTTCTTTGAGGTGGATCGTCATCACATTACTGTAGCCACCCTTCATACATTGGCTCAACAAAGCCTGATATCGAGCTCTCTCGTTGAGTCTGCCATTGAGCGATACAAGATAGATTCACATCTGGACTCACCCTGGACGCGTTGAGTCCGAAAGAGAGATTATCATGAGGAGAGATTGGAAACTGCATGTCCTCGACACTGGAGCGCTGGCGCGCATGCGGCCAGAGATCTTGTTTGGACTGAAGGACAAGGTGGCTATTGTAACTGGGGCAGGCGGAGGGCTTGGGGCCTGGTTTTCTGCTGGGCTCGCTTGCGCAGGGGCCAAGGTGTTGATGACCGATCATCCGAGGAGTTCGACGCAGGAGTCGGCCGATGTTATTCGTCAATCGGGTGCAGACATCCGTGGCCATCAGTGCGATCTGACAGAAGGCGATGCCGCAGAGAGGATTGTGCAAGCTGCGATTGACGAGTTCGGTCGGGTCGACATACTCGTCAATAATGCGGGCACAAACAAGCGTGAGCCGATCTTCGAAGTGACTCGACAGACGTGGGATTTGATCTCGACCGTAGACCTGCGTTTGCCCTATGAGCTGTCGCGCGCGGTCGCAAAGAGAATCGCAACACGCGGTGGTGGAGGGTCAATCATCCATATTGGGTCGTTGAACAACGCCATTGGACTGCAGGGCGTATCGGTCTATGGCGCTCACAAGGCGGCGCTGTGTCAGCTTGCGAAATCGATGTCCATAGAGTGGGCTGAATACAGGATTCGCGTGAATGCAATTTGCCCTGGGTTCATGCTCACGCCGCTTTCAAAGCCATTGTGGGATGATCCACAGAGAGGTAATTGGATTCTCAATCGGAGCCTGATGAAAAGGCCGGGCTATCCTGAGGAGATCATTGGAATGCTGCTGTTGCTTGCATCAGAAGCCGGTTCTTTCATTACCGGCCAGACAATGTATGTCGAGGGCGGGTGGCTAGCAGGAACATCTTGGATTGAGCCGCCGGTTCAATGAATAGGAAGTTGCCCTAATGATGTGACAAGCAGGAACTCAATCGTTTGGGTGAAAGTGTGCTCCTGACGGCTTGTTTGCTTGTTTAGAAGTAGTTTATTTTTGTTGTGACGGACGGCAGCGGAATTTCCGCAGTGCCTAGGGTTATCTGCGGCGACGACCGAAGAAGTCGGTTGGACCACTCCATCGAGCGGCCGATATTCCTCATGAGCAACTAGCGCGACACAAAGGGAACCGTCTGTCAGCGTTAGAACGTTCGTGGGCACACTCGGTTACAGCGTTACAGCCGTGCCAGTTTTTTGTGCTTCACCGAGTATGTGGCTGGAGCGCCGGAGTGCGAGTTCACCTAAGTTAGCCGAAACCAACTTGCACATAAATTGCTCTGTCTCAGCTTAGATATCATCTGGCTTTGTACACGTGGATAAAAAAGCGAGTAGAACGCCAACAGAGCGGTATTTGCGACTACACCTGGAATTAGTGCAACTGAAAGCGGAATAATTCCTTCCCACGATCTCAGAATTCGAGGTCGTATGAACTCGCAGTATTTGTCAAATGAATAAAGGTCTAGAGCGCGAAGCGGCAACAATTGGCGGAAGCTTCTCCATGGTATCCGAGTGGTCATTGCTTTTTTTGCCGAGTCGGAGATCGGCAAGGACCATACTACGTCCGGAAGTTTCACCAACATAATCTCGAAGACCTTTGGTGCCCACCAGGAATCTTGCAAGCGGATAGCTATTAAAGGTTCGCTAATTAGAAGGCTCTTTCCAGGAATTTGGTCCTGAAACATGACGGCGATGTGTATAAACCAAGAACCGTAATACTCAACTCTGCGTCGTGCAAGCCAAAGTTCGCGCTTGATCACTACGCATCCGATATAACCTGTCAGTCTGGACGAAGCCCTGAAAAGCTCATCTAGCGCATCTGATCTAAACTCAGTGTCAGACTTTATGTCGACAAGACTTGGGACAACAATGGTGGATAGATCTTCGTCCCTCATTTCGGAGTTGACGACAATTAGCGAATATCCCTGATGGATTGCACCAAGAACTTTATCTAGTGCGCCGGCCTTCAGTTCATCATCATCCGACATGAGCCAACAATATTCTCCGTGAGCCAGTTGAACAGTTCGGTCATAGTCCTGATCGATGCCGTTGTTTTCTTCTTGTCGTATATAACGAAGGAAGCTCCATCGCTCCGCATATCCATTAAGGAGTGCTTGTGTGTTGTCGCTGGATGCGGCATCCAATATCACAATCTCGCAATTGTTCTTGACTTGACTTATGATGTTGTCAAGCGTTTTGCAGATTACATTCGCTCTATTTAATGTAGAGATGCAGATTGATAACTTGTAGCTGGATTTCGAGCGCTCAATCATGTGCAAGCTCCTTTTGCAACAGCATTCTTGGTTCCCCGTAGTCAGACTTAGCTGAGGTATTACCAACCTCGGTCACGTGGTGGATAAATGTTTGCGGAAACCGGCGCAGCTTCCGTTACATTGACGCTCCATTAAACGCAAGCGATGATCTTCCCTCAATCAGGTCGAATCGCAACCTTACATGCCTGTCCAAGTGCGGGCAATAGATCGCACAGACCTCGATGGAATCGGCGGGCGGGATCCTCGTCCGTCAATCGACGCTGCCGCGCCAGAGGCTCTTTCATGATCTTCCCGCCCCAGTTGACTTGTTGAGTTATCTGTGAATCCACTCTCGCGCTACCGGGTCGAGTACAACAGCCTCGCGTCGCCGAAGTAAATACATTCCCATTTGCAGCTCACGACTCGCAGCCGCCCAGACCCTAGCCCGATGCCTCCAGCATTGCTCGCGCGCCGTGTGCCATTAGCCGGAGTAAGCACACATCCCTGATCTGCCGGCCCTTTGCGGCCGGCTCGGTCGAATTCGTTGTTGGCAGTCTCCGCTTAAACTCCGCCGCGGCGTCAGACTCCCCAAAACCGAGTAGACCCGGATCTCGTTGAACTGAGGCGGCGCCGGTGTGGAAGCCGGTGGGTGAGGCGGAGGAGCCCCCCGGCGCTTGCGTTCCATGATTTTTTGCGCTAACGTTCTACGCCATGGACGTCCTCCTGCGTCACCGTGGCCGCGCGGTCACCGCCACCGACGTGCGCTTCATCCGCGAACTGATCGCCGCGCACCCAACCGACAGCCGTCGCGGTCTGTCGCAGCGACTGTGCGCGGCCTGGGATTGGCGACAATCCAACGGTGCGCCCCGGGACATGGTCTGCCGGGGCCTGATGTTGGAGTTGTGCCGCGCCGGACACATTGAACTACCCGCGGTTCGGCGGCAGCCGCCGAACCCGCTCATTGTACGAGCGCGCCCGCAGCCAGCCGCGCTCGATCAGACCCCGCTTCGAGGCAGCCTACGAGATCTGCCACCTCTGACACTGCGTCAGGTACGACGAACTCCGCAAGAACCTCTCTTCAATAGCCTGCTGCAGAGCCATCATTACTTGGGCTACAGCCAGCCGGTCGGGGAGCACCTGAAGTTCATGGTGTATGCCGGGGATCGACCGGTGGCGCTGTTTGCTTGGAGCTCGGCACCCCGACATCTGGGCCCGCGGGATCGGTTCATCGGCTGGTCAGCGGCCACTCGCCGCCAAAACATCGGTGGCATTGCCTATAACACCCGGTATTTGATTTTGCCTTGGGTGCAAGTCGAGCACCTGGCCTCGCACCTGCTCGGACGCATGACGCGAGAGCTATCAGCGGCGTGGCATCAGGTCTACGGTCACCCGGTGTACTTTGCCGAGACGTTCATTGATCCGACGCGCTTCCGGGGCACCTGTTATCGGGCGGCCAACTGGATCGAGCTGGGTCAGACCCAGGGCCGCGGGAAAGATGATCTGACTCATCGGCCCAACCGCACTTTGAAGAGGATACTGGGCTTGCCACTGTGCCGGGACTTTCGCGAACGTCTGTTGCAGACGGCATGAGCGGCAAGAGGAAAAAACACTTCAAATCAAAGCCCTCACCGGCACAGACGGTGAGCCGCGAGGAGATGGCGTCCATCCTCGAGCGTACCCGTGCGGTACTGAGCCCGCAGGAGCATGCGAAGCTCACCGGAGCGATCGATACCCTGGCGCAAGTCACCGCACAACTACAAGCGAAGGACGCCTCCATCGAGCGTCTGCGTCGCATGCTCTTTGGTGCCCCCACCGAAACGAGCCGAAATGTACTGGGTGACGACACATCCGACCGTACCCCGCCCAACACAACAGAGAAAGAGAAGGCACCCGGCCATGGACGCAACGCGGCGTCCGCCTACACCGGCGCGCAGCGGGTGTCGGTGCCGCATCCGCACCTGCAGGCCACACAGAGCTGTCCAGGCTGCACGAGTGGAAAAACTGTATCCTCAAAGCGAGCCGTCCCGGCTCGTGAGAATCACCGGCATGGCGCCGTTGATGGCCACGGTGTATGCCTGCGAGCGCCTGCGCTGCAATCTGTGTGGCGAGGTCTACATCGCCCCGGCACCCGAGGGTGTCGGAGATGAAAAATATGATGTGAGCGCCACCGCCATGGTGGCGTTGTTGAAATATGGAACGGGGTTACCGTTCAATCGGATCGAGACACTGCAGTCGGGCATGGGAATCCCGCTGCCAGCTGCTACACAGTGGGACCTGGTGAGCGCAGGTTCTAACAACATTGCCTGCGCACACGAAGAGTTGATTACTCAGGCTGCACAATCGAAAATAATTTACAACGACGACACCACCATGAAGGTGTTGCAGTTGACGCGCGCTCAACGGGCCGCAGCCCTCAGCGACGATGTGAAGGGCGAGCGCACGGGCATCTTCACCTCCGGGATCGTGGCTACCGAGGAGGGACGACAGATCGCGCTGTTCTTCACCGGAGTTCGGCATGCCGGAGAAAACTTAAATGCAGTGCTCGAGCGCCGTCGGTTGGATCTACCGCCACCGATCCAAATGGCAGACGGCCTGTCGCGCAACGTCCCCAGCGACTTTGACACCATCCTCGGCTCATGCTTGGCGCACGCACGGAGAAAACACGCAGAACTCGCAGAGAGCTTTCCGGCACAAGTTCGCTGTGTTCTCGAAACACTGCGCGAGGTCTACATCACCGATGCCCGCGCCCGCCAAGAAAACCTCGATCCACAGCAGCGACTGATACTGCACCAAGAAGAAAATGGACCGCGGATGCAAGCGCTCGAGAAATGGCTGCAAACCCAGTTCACCG